>Ga0208061_100481_pt1 | contig 10137 bp, 6 predicted proteins | sample DeeseametaMP0555_FD_184209 | JGI IMG/M metagenome (GOLD analysis project Ga0208061, IMG submission 184209) | Marine microbial communities from the Deep Atlantic Ocean - MP0555 (SPAdes) | ecosystem: Environmental > Aquatic > Marine > Oceanic | place: South Atlantic Ocean | collected 2011-01-23 | reverse complement strand
TCGAGCCATGCCTTGTTGGCTGGCCAACTCCAGAGCGCGTCGCCGTCGATCACAGACTCCAGGAAGCGAAAGAACAACCCCTGGATATCCTCGTCATTGGTGAGCAAGACCGAGACCTCGCGGATTCGGCCATCGATGCGCTCGGGTGGAATGGGGCGTCCGAGCTTGGCGGTGAGAAGCTCGCTCCAGTAGAGGTCGAGCGAGCGCTCGAGGCTCTCGGTTTCGAGGAGCTTTAGCGCGCGCTCGATCTGGTTTCGCGCGCGTCTCCAGCGTCCTCGGTTCTCCTCGCCGAAATCTCGCGAGCGCAGCGTCTCTAGTCTCGCTTCGAGCTTTGGCGCGCGCTCCGGTTCGAGCTCCTCGCGCGCGAGCTCCCCCTCGAGCCAGGCGATCTGTGATGCCGTCTTCTCCCGGCCATTGTTCGGGTCGAGCAACGCCGATATTTGTTTCGAGAAGCTCTCGCATCCGCGCGCGATACGCCTGTGATGGAGGTAGGCTGTCAGCGTCTCGATGGGGAGGTTTGTGCATGCGCTGATCTCATCGAGCCGCTCGTGTTCTTGCTCGAGGGTCGGTGTGTGCCAACGGCTCAGGTGCTTCTCGAACCTCGAACCGTTACCCGAGGCTTGCCTGGTCAATGCGAGCAGTTGCATGGCGAGCGCTTCGCCGCTGGCTTCCTGGGAGAACACGGTGGCGACCGTGAGCAGGTAGTCTGGGAGCCACGGCTTCCCCGCCGCGAAGAGGTTGGCGAACCATCGCTCCTCCACCGGCACGGCCTCGGTCAGGTTCGCGCTGGCGAGCGCCATGATCGTCTCGGCGTAGCGGTGAACGGCCTTCTCCCCGCTCGCCGCGAAGAGCTCACCGACGATCCATGCATGGCTGTGCTCGAGGAGCGCGTCGAGTTCGCCTTGTTTCCAGGTGATGGTCTTGCTGTCTGGCTTGAAGAAGAAGCCAGAGAATGTGTTGGTGTTGTGCTTTCCGAACTCTCGCCAGGTGATGGCGAGTTGTGAGGGCTCATGACCTCGCGTCGCCTGCAAGAGCGCGCGCAGTTTGCTGCCCGTATAGTGATCCTCGATGCGAAGCTTTGCTTTGTGGATGTGCAAGGCCGCGACGCAGCGAGCCTTGTGGTTTTCGGGGTGATCCTGTTCCTGGTCGACGCTTCTGGCTCGCGAGAGCCAGGCGTTGGCCATCGCTTCGCCTCGCGCGACGATACCTCGATCCGCGGCGGTGGATGCTGCGCGAGCCAGCGTGCGCGAGCTCACGAGGTCGGCTTCCTGCAGGTTGTCCTGTAAGAACTGCCTGAAACAACGCGCGAGCATCTGATCATCGCGAGAGTTCGAGTCACGAAGCATCTCGACCGCTTCGGGGAGCCACGCATCCACGACATCCTCACGCTCGAGGAGCTCGAGCAGCTCGAGTGATTCGAGGAAGCGATCGGTGAGTTCGCTCTCGTTTGCTTCGATGTCCGCGCTCTTTCTCGCGAGCCGCAGCCCCTCATCGAGGACCCATTGCCCGGCGGGTTGACCGAACAACGCGGTCACGCGCACCAACAAACGCGGCGCCCAGGGGAGTGCATCCAAGGGGAGCGTCTGGAGCATCGCCGCGTTTGTTGGCGTGGGGCCAATGGCGAGCAGGGCGCCGAGGAGGTCTGTTGGTACTGTGTGACCGGCGCGCCAGGCGCTCGAGAGCGCTGTCGGGATGTGCTCGACGCCCACGATTCCGCGAGCGCCGAGCAGCGCGCTCGCTACACGAGCGCGCGAATCACTCGGGTGATAGTCATGGAGGCGCGCGGTGAGGATGTGTTCGATTTGCCAGGCGTGCGAGCAGAGCTCGCGCGCGGGGTCTCTGTCGCCAGGGAGGAGAAGCGAAGAGAGGGAGAGGTCGAGGATGGAGAGGAGCTCCTCTCCATCCTCGACCTCTCCCTCTCTCGAGAAGACGGCCGCGCATTGCTCGCGCAGACAAGAGATGCGCTCGAGCGCATCTCGCCACGTTCGAAGATGTTCTTCGAGGTCTTCGCCGCGCCATTTGCGAAGCGCCGGGTTGCCCTCGGCGATCCAACGCTGCATGTCTGGCAGCGCGGCCTGGAGTATGATCGCGCTATGCGCCCATTTTCCGAGCCGCCCCGCGTCGATTTCGAGCAAATCAGTGGCGTCGAAGAGCTGACGAAGCTGCCCGATGCTCGGCGCCAGAGGTTCGCGAAGCGCTGCACAAATCGCGAACAAATCCAGCGAGCTCGAGTCCTCGGTGGGGCTCATAAGCCAGAGGTCACCGCGCGCATCGAGCAGGGGGCGCCCCTCGATACGTCGCATGTGCTGGAGGTGACGCGCGGCATCGCGCGCCGACCGGATGTTCTTCCCTCTGGCCATGACTTGTGGTGGTGATCATGATGGTGATACCGGTCCATCATGTGCCGAGTTTGCGCGATACTTCGGGCTGTTCGACGTTGAATGAACCTGCGAGTGGGTTGATGAGCAAGGATAGAGAGGACGATATTCCCAGCAGGCCAGAATATGTTTCACGGACTTGAAGAACATGCACGAGGTCGAGGATCTTTGATTCGCTGAAAAAAATCGGAACATTTTTAGATCCAACGCCTCTTACAACACGTTAGGGTGTAAAGAAGGATGCGCGCCGGGGGATCGGCGCCAGGGATTTGATCGCAAGGAGAATCGCCATGAAAGCTCGCAAGTTGTTCGCTTCGCTCGTGACCGCCGTCGCACTGACCTGCACGACCTCTGCTGCCTTTGCCTGCGTGCACGGCATGGAGATGGACGTCAACGAAGAGGAGACGGAGTCGATTTACACCGCCGAGGATGCTTTCTACGACGGCGACTATCGCAAGACGGTGGGGCACATCCTCAAGATCAAGCCCGATATGCGCAAGCGCACCAGCAAGTACAGCAAGGCCAAGGGCGAGGATAAGCGCGCGTATCTGATGTTGGCTGCGGCTGTGGTTCGACTCGATGGCAACGTGACGTTGCACTCGGCTGCGGGCACCGCCATCAAGAGCAGCAAGACGCGCGCGGCGAACCTCTCCTGGGCAACCGATGTCCTCGAGCACGCCCACAAGGTGGACAAGGACGACATCGAAGCGACCGCTTACCTGGCGGAGGCATACGCGGCCAACCCCAAGACACAGGACAAGGCAAAGACCTTGCTCACAGGGCTCGCCAAGGATGACCTGATGGCGGACGCGACGGGTTGGGCGACGCTCGCCAAGCTCCAGCACGCCGATGGTGATACCGCAGGCGCGAAGACTTCGAGCAAGCGCTGCGCTGACATCGCCAGAGACGCGTCGATGTGTAAGTTGCCCGCGCTCGAAGAGGCCAAGGCGCCCGAAGCAAAGACGGCAGCCAAGAAGTCCTGAGCGTAAAATAAGCAGCGGCGAGCATGAGGAGGCGGCAATCCTTTTGTCGCCTCCTCGCTTTTGAGCAGATCGATTCGCTGATAGACTGACACTCCGTTCGCACAATGAGCCCGTAAGATCTGGGAGGTGTCTATGCGTCGAACGATGATTCTGTTGATCGTCTCGCTCTCGTTTGTCTGGAGTTCTTCTGCCGTTGCAGAGTGTCCTGATGGAGATGATTGCAAGGAGAAGCAAGCTGGCGAGGTGTACCTCAACGCCGAGGGGGCCTTCTCGGCTGGAAACTATACGGCGGCGATCGCCAAGGCGTTCCAGGCGGATGCATCCATCAAAGGACGCTCGTCTGGCTACGAGAAGCTCGAGCCTGCCTCACCAGAGGCTGATAACTACCTGTTCGCCGCGGCGGCGACCGTGAGGCTTGGCGGGAAGGTCGATTTGACCAGCGATAAACCGGGCGCATCCGCCAAGGACGCGGGCAAAAACCTGAAGTGGGCGATGGCTGTGTTGCGCCACATGCACGAGGCCGAACCGGACGCGTATCGCCCGGCGGCATACCTCGCCGAAGGTCTGGCGCTCGACAAAAAGACCACCAAGGAGGCGCGCGCCATGCTCACCAAGCTCGCCGAGAGCGACGCTCCACTCGATGCCCAGAGTTGGGTCGTGCTCGCAGATCTTCACGGCGCCGCTGGTGACGGTGAGCAACAAAAGAACGCGCAGCGCTCTTGCCTCGAGGTTGCCTCCGACGCGAGCGTCTGCGGCGTGACCGTCGAGGAGGTCTCCGGCATCGAGATCGAGTCCGGCAGCAGCAAGTCCAGGAAGAAGTCTGACACCGGCATCCAGATCGAAGCGGGCGCTTCGACGGGCGATGGCGAAAGCGGCGGCAGCGGAAAAGCAGCGATCGAAGTTTTCTGATGCTCTTGTCGCGATAAGAGCACGACGACCCCGAACCGAAAACAGGAGCACGTGATGCACACCCTCGAGAAATGGACCCTGACAATCACCACCGGCGTGCTCCTCTCTGTGGCGACAGGCGCGCTCGCGCCTGCGATCGCAAGCGCTTGCGGCAACTCGATGCGCTATGAGAAAGAGTATCCAAAACCGATCGCGAAACCCGTCGCGCAAAAAGCCCCACAACAGGTCGGCTCCGTGATCCGCGCCGAGCAAGCCTGGAACAAGGGCAACTGGCAGCTCACCATCCAGGAATCACTGCGCGCTCATCCTATCCTCGCCAAGCGCTCGCGCGCTTACATGTCGAGCAAGGACGCCGAGCTTGTCCGCGCCGCGTGGCTCACCGCCAGCGCGATCACGCGTGCCAACGGCGCGTACTCCCTCGATGGGATGGCGACGCCCGAGAAAGATGACGCCAAGCGTCGCCTCCAGGTCGACTGGGCCACCGAGACCTTGACCTGGATGGTCGAGAAGAACCCCGAAGATCCGCTGTTCAAGATGTTGCTCGCCGAGTCTCTGGCGCGCACCTCTGCTGGCAGCGAAAAGGCGACCGAATTGCTCGAGGCGATCGGCAAGGAAGACCTGATGCCCGATGGCTATGGCTGGGCAACCCTCGTCGCGCTCTACAAACGACAGGGCGACGCGAAGAAGGACGCCATGAAGGTCGCCAGCGAGCGCTGCAACAACGTGGGGGTCGGCAAAAAGGTCTGCTCGGGTGATTTCGTCGAGCTCCTCCCCGAGGCAAAGCTTGGCGCGAAGTCGAAGAAGAAAAAGGCCCGGGCCTCGAAGTAAGACCTGCGCACCTCTCCACGCTCCAGCTCGAGACGCCATCATGCCCCATCGCAAGCATCTGCTTCGCCTCGCCATGGCCGCGTGCCTCTCGCTGCTTTGCCTCGCGCTCGCGTGCGAGAAGAAGCCGGGACAGGACAATCCAAATCACTCGACGTCCACCCAGAACACGGGCCAGGGTGCGCTCGCGCCTGTCGAGGTCAAGCCCTCCGAGACCTTGCCCGCGGCAAGGGTCGAGGCGGGCAAGCAGCATATCCTGAAGTTCGAGTGCAATCGTTGCCATGCCATCGATGGCGTCCCTGATGTCCCCACCGAGAAGAGCTGTGTGACCTGTCACCAACAGATCCTCGCCGGGACATTCGAGGCCAAACCCGAGGTCCTCGCCAAGTGGCAAAAGAACATCATCCACCTCACCGCCACACCCGAGCTCTCGGCGATGGCGCCACGGTTCAAGCGCAGCTGGCTCGTCGACTTTCTGCAAAACCCGCACGACCTTCGACCGCGCGTCGACGCGCAGATGCCGCGCATGAAGATCACCGAGGAAGATGCCAACATGTTGGCGGATTACTTGCTCCCCGAGGTTTACGAGAACCAGAAGATGTTGCCCGGAGATGCAAAGCGCGGTGAGGAGCGTATCAACGCCCTCGGCTGTGGGTCATGTCATGCGATGACCGGTGGCAACCTGCAAGCGAGCGCGATCCCGGTCAAAATGAAGCCGGAAGATCTCGCGCTCGGGATGAAGCTCGCGCCCGACCTCCGCCACACGCGTCGCCGGTTCCATCCCACGACGCTCGTGACGTGGTTGCGTGATCCCGCCTCGATCAAGCCATCGACAAAGATGCCCAAAATCCCGATGAGCGAGCAGGACGCGCGTGATATCGCCGCCTTCCTGATTACCTCCAACCTCTCATCACCGCCCGAGGTCAAGCCACCCGAGCGCTTACCCGTTCTGGAGCGCCGCGTCCGCTACAAGGAGGTCAGCGAGAAGGTCTTCAAGAAGGTCTGCTGGCACTGTCACTCGGAGGCCGACTACGTCAACGGAGACGGCGGTCCAGGCAACACGGGTGGGTTTGGGTTCAAGGGCAGGGGCCTTAGCCTCGCGGAGTACACCGCCATCGCGTCAGGAATGCGCGATGATGAGGGCAAGCGCACGAGCGTCTTCAAGGAAGCTCCCAATGGCATGCCCTGGCTGGTCGCGGCGATGTACGCGCGTCATGTGGAGGTCGCCGGTGGCAAGGTCGAGGGAGTTCGCGGGATGCCGCTCGGGCTCCCGCCGATGACGCTCGAGGAGATCCAACTGGTCGAGACCTGGATTTCACAGGGGAGACCTCGATAGAGCGATCGAGGTGCTCTTATTGCAGAGCGTCGCCAGTGTGCGATGCCTGGATCAAGCCGATGCGCTCGACCAGGAAGTAGGTCTTCTCGCGGTAGCTATACCAGATCATCTGACCGCTGCTCCACTCCTCGACGCGGTAGGCGCTCAAGGTGCCATTTCCGCCCGAGCGGAAGTGGAGGTTGCGTCCATCGAGCCACCACTTCCCGCTCACAGCGCCCGAAAACGCCGCGCGCTGTTGGTAGACAAAGCTCCCGGTCTTATCCAGCGCCCAGGCCATGTCCCCGTTGTTCTTGTAGCCCTTTCCATCAGCCGAAGAGCGCGTCTCCTTGTATTGCCACTGGCCTATGAGGAGCGCCTCGAGCTGGGTGGATTGCTCCTTCTCGAGCGGCGCGGGTTGGACCGAGACGCTGTTATTCTGCGTCCCGAAGCAAGCGAGGATGCTCAGGCAGAGCGCGCAGAGCACGAGCGCAGGGATTCGGTAAGACGAGTGCTTCATGGAGGTTCGCTTCATCGGACTTCTCGTTTTGGACCCGCAGACAACACAACAATGACATTTGTCTGCGCGCCCAGTGGACATCAGGGCGCCATCATACACATCGCTGGCAAATCACCAAAGGTCGAGAAGTCATCCACCGTCATCGCCTTCTCGTAATAGAGCGTGTAGTCGAACGCGGTGGTCCCATCATAGTAGGTCGCGAAGTCACAGCGTCGCAGCGTCATGTCTGCCCACTCCGACGAGCTCGGCTCGGTGTCTGTCTTGCCAAAGGCGTCGAGCACATCGCCAGGAGTATCCGGGATGTCATTGCCGTCCGGGTCATTGAAGATGATCAGGCGATCGTTCCCGTTGAAGTTGACGACCGTCGACGAGTAATCGCAATCGGTGGCGTCGACCTTGGACATGTCGATTTGCGGCTGGCAAATGCCCGTGACCTCGGAGCTAAGGAGCATCCCGGTCAAGTCGAGCGTCGCGCCGCAAGCCGTGTTCCCGTTGGAGACAAGGCAGACCTTGATGTCAGTCAGGTCGAGATCAGTCATCCCGCAGTTGTAGAGTTCGAGCGCCTTGTTGTTCGAGGTCCCCTCGATGTACTCCGAGATCTTGAGGCAATCGCCAGGCTGCGTCGTGGTCATCCCGGCGTTGAGCGTGATGCTCGCAGGCGCGCTGTCCAGCATGCCGTCGTTGACCACCAACTCGATGACATAGGCGCCATCGAGGTCTGGCGTGATGCTCGGCGTCGCCGTCATCGGATCGATCAACATCGCAGTCGAGTTCATCGGGGCGCTCGTCAGTGTCCAGGAGTAGGTCAGCGGGTCACCCTCGGCGTCCGTGCTGTTCGAGCCGTCGAGCTGGGCGGGGTTCCCGGTGATCACGTTTCGGTTCGAGCCAGCCACCGCGACAGGCGCCGTATTCACCGTCATGCCAGAGCAAAAGCCAGCAGGCGTCGGTTCGCCGAGGTTGCTAAAGTCATCGACCACGCCAGTGTCACGATAAGTCGAGATGTCGAACATCGTCTGGCCATCGTAACGTGCGTTATCACAGCGCCGCAGGCTGATGTCTTCCCACGGCTTGCTGCTTGGCTGGATGGTCGTCTCGCCGAAGGCATCCAGGACATCTGTGCTGGTGTTCGGTTGACCATCGCCGTCAGGGTCCTGGAAGACCACCAGGCGATCATCCCCGTTGAAGTTCGTTGTCGTCGATGTGTAGTCGCACTTGGAGAGGTCGGCCACCGAGCTGCTCAGTTGCGTCTGGCAGAACGCCAACACATCGCCTGCGGCGAGCGTGCCGCTCAGTGTCTCGGTCGAGCCGCAGTCTTGATCTGCGTTGGCGACGAGGCAGACCTTGATGTCAGTCAGGTCGAGATCACTCATCCCGCAGTTCTCGATCTCGAAGGCTTTGTTGTTCGAGGTCCCCTCGATGTACTCCGAGAAGCGAACGCATGGAGGTTGAATGAGCGCGGCGGTGAGCGTGGTTTGTACGGGCATAGAGTTGAACGTCCCGTCATTCACGGTCAGGCGAACGACGTAGTCTCCTTCCTGGTCAGGCGTCAGCTTTGGCGTCGCCGTCGAGGCGCCCTGGAGCAGCACCGTGCTACCAGCAGGGCTGCTCAACAGGAGCCAGCTGTAGGTGAGGGAGTCCCCATCATCGTCGTAGCTCCCAGTACCATCGAGCGTGTAGGGCTGCCCGAGCGGGATAATCGCGGCCGGGGGCGCGACAGCCACAGGTGGCGAGGTCATCTCGGAGGTGACTTCGATCGCGACCGTGTCGGGGGCGCTGAACTCTGTGCCGTCATCGACGACGAGCTGGATCTCGTAGCGTCCACCGACGTCCGGTGTAAACGAAGGTGCGCTTGTGGTTTCGCCAGTTAGCGTCGCGGCGCTTTCGGGAGGTTGCGTGCTGATGGTCCACTGGTAAGTCAGCGCGTCACCATCGTCATCGTAGCTCCCGGTGCCATCGAGCGTGACGGCCATCCCGAGGTCGATCATCTGGTCCATGCCAGCATCGGCGACAGGCGGTGTGTTGGTCGGCGTGACATCCTGGATGGTGAGCGTGACCGAATCCGGCGCGCTGGCGAGCTCGCCGTCGTTGACCACGAGCTCGACCTCGTAGGTTCCGGGGGTATCGGTCACGAGCGCTGTCGATGCCGCGGTCGGATCTTCGAGCGATGCGCTCGCGCCATCGGGTTGGCTGGTGATGGTCCACTTGTAGGTGAGCTCGTCGCCGTTGGGGTCCGAGCTGCCTGTGCCATCGAGCGTCAAGGTCTGGTCGAGGAAATAGGTCGCGTCGACGCCTGCGTCCGCGACGGGAGCCTCGTTGACCGGGGTGGTGCGCTCGGCGACGCGCACATACACGCGCGCCAGATCGCTGTCCTCGGTGCCGTCGTTGACGACGAGATCGAGTTGGTAGTCGCCAGGAACATCAGGAACGAATGAGGCGCGGAATTGATCCGCGTTCATCAGCTCGACCTCACTCCCTTCTGGAGGGAAGATCGACCACGCGACCGTGAGCACGTCGCCATCGGCGTCCGTGCTCTGCGCGGCGGAGACCTCGACCGTGTCGCCGACATAGGCGACCTGGTTCGAGCCTGCGTCCGCGACCGGCTTGGTGTTGGAGGGGGTCGTGGAGTTGTTCTCCATCGCGTTATTTTCTGTCGGCGTCTCTTCCTCAGGGGGGCAACCAGTGAGTGTGAGAAGCACGAGGCAGAAGAAGATGGGGAGCGAGCGGTCGAGATGATGGCGTGTGTTCACCATATCCTCCATGGGGGAGCGGGCGAGATCTGGACCGAGGCGCACTGCCCTCGGCATCGATGTTCCCACTATTAGCCAGGGTCGGCGATCATTTCAATCACTGAAGGTGACAACGCGGCAAACCCTGTGTGCACGCGCCTCGCTTCGAACAAGAAAGCCGAGGGCTTCGCTGGACAGATCCGCCCCTGGTGATCACCATCAGGGGGGCATCGGTGCTCTTTTTTCCTCCATGTGATGAGGTTGGCGTGAACAAGAAGATGGTCTGGGTCGGTCTCTTATCCCTTGCGGTGTTGCTCGCGGGAGGGATCGCTTTTTACATCTCCACGCAGGAAGATCTGACCTCTTCGGGGGGCAACGATGAGAAAGGCGCAAAGGTTGAAGAGGACGCCATCGAGATCGTCACGACGACATCCGCTGGCCAAAATGACACAGCGACCGCAGGTGATGGCGCATCGGGCGGCGC
>Ga0208061_100480_pt1 | contig 10159 bp, 8 predicted proteins | sample DeeseametaMP0555_FD_184209 | JGI IMG/M metagenome (GOLD analysis project Ga0208061, IMG submission 184209) | Marine microbial communities from the Deep Atlantic Ocean - MP0555 (SPAdes) | ecosystem: Environmental > Aquatic > Marine > Oceanic | place: South Atlantic Ocean | collected 2011-01-23 | reverse complement strand
CCGCCACTTCTGGAGCGCCAGTGGTAGAGAATCACAGGACCTCTCAGGACTTATCCGAGGTCGCATCGGCGCTGGACGCGCCATCCTCATCCTTTTTCTTCTTCCTGGCGCGCGGGTGAGCCTGATCGTAAGCCTGGACGACGCGCTGGATCGAGACGTGGGTGTAGCGCTGGGTGGTCGAGAGCGAGGAGTGACCGAGCATCTCCTGGATGCTTCGCAGGTCCGCGCCGGAATCGAGCAGGTGCGTGGCGAACGAGTGGCGCAACCCGTGCGGCGTGACATCGGGGTCGAGCCCCGCCTTGATCAGATGCTGTTTGAGCAGACGACGCACGGATCTGGCGGTCAGACGACCGCCGCGAAAGTTCAGGAAGAGCGCGTCGATCGGCTCGCTCACGAGCTCCATCCGGCGCGCCAGGTATCGGTTAAGCGACGCCTCCGCCTTGCTCCCCATCGGCACGACGCGCTCCTTCGAGCCCTTGCCCGTGACCTTGACCCAGCCCTCCTCGAGATCCACGTCATCCTTGTTCAACCCGACGAGCTCCGAGACGCGGAGACCGGACCCGTAGGCGACCTCCCACATCGCCATATCACGCACGCCGAGCGCGCTATCCGGCATGTTGGACTCGAGCAACTGGAAGACATCATCGACCTGCATGAAGTTCGTCAGCGGACGCGGAACCTTTGGCGAGACGAGCATCTCTGCGGGGTTGGTGTCGATGAGCTCCTTTCGAAGCATGAACCTCCAGAACGAGCGCACCGACGAGATCTTCCTCGCCAACGAGGCCGCCACGTTCCCCTTGTCATCGGATTGCTCCTGGAGCCAGTCCTGCAAATCGTCCAACCCGACGTGATCGACCTCGACCTGATCCCTCGTGGAACGCTTGGCCAGAAACTCACCGAGCTGCGCCAGATCGCTGCTATAAGCGCGCATCGTATGCTCGCTCGCGCCGCGCTCGGCCTTCATGTAGTCCATGAATTTGTCCACGCCGTCGCTAAAAAACATCCTCAAACCTCCCTGTTCGCGTCTTGTTTTCTCGTCGTCCTATACACTCCTCTATTGAAGCTGAACAAATGTCATGGCGCAAGATATTATGTCATCATTTATTAGCCATCAGCTCTTTCGGGCGCCCCCCGAAAACGGCGCCTGCGCCCCCCGCGGCCCTCGCGCCCCCCGAAAACGGCGCCTGCCATTGTGAACCACCGAGATCGAGGTCTGGCTTTTGCGCCATAGCGTAGGTGAGACGGCGCGTTTTCTGCCCCCCATTTTGCACTGCGTTAAAATAGGGGGCAGACTTGGCGTTGGTTGGGCGGTTGGCGTTTTGCGTGTAGCGACGGTTTAGCAGAGTGCGAGGACATGCCCCCCGCGCTTCGCGCTGCCCCCCAAAACGGGGGGCGATCTCGTGGCTTCTCGAGCGTTGGTGTTTTGCGCCGGGGCGCTTCGAGATCTGCAATGAGTTTCATGAGGGCGCCCACGCGAACCTCGACGCTCAGATCCTCGCCAAGAAGCCCACCAGACCTGGGGGGCAGCGCCGAAGGCGCGGGGGGCTTGTTCCCGCATTCTGCAAAACCCATAACAAGAAGCCCACCTCTGGGGGGCAGCGCTGAGCGAAGCGAGGCGCGGGGGGCGTGTTCCCGCACTCTGCTAAACCCGCAAGAAGCCCCTCTCAGTTACGAGCGCTCGACCTTGTAGACGCCCTTGATGCGCTCGATGAGACGCATCGCGTTGTGGAGCTGCTCGGTGTCGCGCACCAGGACCTCGAAGGTGTTGACCGCGCGCTGATCCTCGGTGGTCAAACAGTGCGCCTGCGAGATGTTGACGTCCGCTTTGGAGAAAGCGGACGAGATATTGGCGAGCAAGCCTGGCTTATCCGTGCAATACACGCGCACGTTCACGGGACGACGTGGGTTCTCATCCTTCTCGCCGCTCGACTGCCAGGAAACCGCGATCTGACGCTCCGGCTCGAGGTGCTCGATGCGAGGACAATCACGCGTGTGAACCGTCAGGCCACGACCTCGGGTGACAAAGCCCACGATCTCGTCGCCGGGAACAGGGCTGCAACACTTGGCGTAGTTGACCATCACGTTGTCGATGCCATCGAGCACCACGCCGCGCGTGCGCTTCTTTGGCTGCGCGACAGAAGAGATCCTCTCCCAGAGCTGCCCGAGGCGACCCTCGTTCTGCTTCTTCTTTGGCTCGGGGCGCTCTTGCGGTGGGTAGAGGCGCTCGATGATAAGGTCGGGTTGTGCCCGGCCATATCCGATGTCCGCCAGAAGCTCGTCGACGGTCGAGTGCTTGGTGGTGGCGACGACCTCGGCGAGCTTGCCGTTGCGCTCGATGGCGCGCACGTTGGTGCCGTGGCGCTTGAGCTCCTTGTCGAGGAGCTCTCGCCCGAGCTCCATCGAGCGCGCGCGCTGCTCCTTGCGCAGGTAGTTGCGGATCTTGGTGCGCGCCCTCCCCGTCTTGACGAACTGGAGCCAGTCCTTGTTGGGGCGTTGGTTCTTGTTCGTCATCACCTCGATGATATCACCGTTGGAGAGCTCGTGACGCAACGGCACCATCTGGCCGTTGACCTTGGCGCCCGAGCAGTGATGCCCCACCTCGGTGTGGATGTGGTAGGCGAAGTCGATGGCGGTCGCGCCTTGCGGCAACCCCATCACATCACCCTTGGGCGTGAAGACGTAGACCTCGTCGTGGAAGAGGTCGATCTTTGCCGACTCCAGAAACTCGCGAGGGTCCTCGTTGTCCTGATGCTCCTCCATGAGATGGTGAAGCCAGGCAAACTTGGCGTCGTCCTTGTCGGGGATCGCCTTGCCCTCTTTGTAGAGCCAGTGCGCGGCGATGCCCTCCTCTGCGACCTTGTGCATGTCGAAGGTGCGGATCTGGATCTCGAGGCGCTCCTGATACGGCCCGATCACCGACGTGTGCAAGGACTGATAGCCGTTTGGCTTGGGGATCGCGATGTAGTCCTTGAAGCGCCCCGGGATCGGCTTCCAGAGGTTGTGCACCAACCCCAACCCCTCGTAGCACTGCGCGCGCTCGTCGAGCAGGACGCGAAACGCGAGCAAGTCATAGACCTGCTCGAACTCGATCTGCTGACGGCGCATCTTGCGGTAGATGCTCCAGAAGTTCTTCGGCCTGCCGTTGACCTCGGCGCCATGAATGCCATGCTCGGTGAGCAAGTCCTGCAGGATCGAGATGACCTCGCGGATAAAGCTCTCGCGCTCGCGCTTCTTGCTCGCGACCCGCTCGGCGATGTCATAGTAGGAGTCTGGATACAGGTAGCGGAACGAGAGATCCTCGAGCTCGGTCTTGACCCAACTGATCCCTAACCTGTGAGAGAGCGGCGCGTAGATGTCCATCGTCTCGCGCGCGATGCGGGCCTGCTTGTCGCTCTTCATGTACTTGAGCGTGCGCATGTTGTGCAGGCGATCGGAGAGCTTGACCAGGATCACGCGCAGATCGCGGCTCATGGCGATGATCATCTTGCGAAAGTTCGCCGCCTGGGCCTCTTCGCGCGTGTTGAAGTTGATCTTGGAGAGCTTGGTGACGCCATCGACCAAAAAGGCGACGTCCGCGCCAAAGAGCTCGGCGACCTCCTCGACGGTGGCCTCGGTGTCCTCGACCGTGTCGTGCAAGAGCCCGGCGCAAAGGCTCGCCACGTCGAGGCGCAGGTCCGCGATGATGTCCATCACCTCGAGCGGGTGCCCGATATAAGGCTCTCCCGACTTTCGCGTCTGCCCCTCGTGGTGCTTGGCCGCGTAGGCGTAAGCCGCGACCAGTTTATCGATGTCAGGGTTGGGGTGGTACCCCTCGACCTTGCGGATGATCGTGTTTAGGCGGTTCTGAAGAGGATCCATTCTCGCGTCTCGCCTCTCGGGATGGGCAGCGTTTGGGGGAAGGAGATTCGCTCCCGCTCAGTCTAAACCAAAAGGGGAGCCTTTGTGAAACAGCGCGTAAAATCCGCTGTAATTTTCCGTCCAAATCAAACATCCACCCAAAAAGCATCCACGCCAAATATAAACAGCGATCACCCTTTGGCGAGCAACGCCTCGAGCTTCTCGCGGCGCAGGTGGTTGCGAAACTGCGCGGCCAGATAGATGCGCTCGAGCGCATCTGCGGCGCTATCGAAGTCGTCATTAAAGAGGATGTAATCGAACAGCGCGTGCTGCTCGAGCTCTTCCCTGGCGTTCTTTAACCTGCGTTGAATGATCTCCTCGCTGTCGGTCTTCCTGCCTCGAAGCCTGGCCTCGAGCTCCTGCATCGACGGCGGCGCGACGAGCACCGAGACGGACTCCGTGGGGAACGCCTCGTCGAGCTGCGCTGCGCCCTGATAATCGATATCGAAGAAGACATCCTTGCCGGCGTCCCAGGCCGAGGTGATCGCTACCCTGGGCGTGGCGTAGGCGTTGCCGTGCACCATCGCCCACTCGGCGAAGGCGCCCTCGTCGCGCATCTTCTCGAAGGTTGCCATATCGACGAAGTGATAATCGACCCCATCGGTCTCGTTCTCGCGCGGAGCGCGCGTGGTGTAACTGACGGAGAGGACGAGGCGATCGTGGCGCTCGCGCACCACGCGCCCGAGGCTTGTCTTACCGACACCGGAAGGACCACACACGATAAAGAGGATGCCCACAGGGAAGCTCTCTTGCAGAGTTTTTGGGAGGGAGTGATTCGAGTAAACAGGCGCTCGAGCGCCTGTTTACTCGACGTTTGCGGCTTGCTCGCGCATTTGCTCGATGCTCGACTTCATCTGCACGACGACATCGGTCAGCGCGGAGAAGTTCGACTTGGAGGCCATGGTGTTGGTCTCGCGGATCATCTCCTGGAGGTAGAAGTCGAGCTTCTTGCCAAGAGGAGCCTCTTCGCTGTCGAGCAGCTCTCCGAGGCGCTCGAGGTGCGCGCCTGCGCGCTGGAGCTCCTCGGCGATATCACTGCGATCCGAGAACATGATCACCTCGTGGATGATGCGCTCCTGATCGAGCTCGACGCCGTGGAGTTCTCCGAGCTCACCGAGGCGCTCGCCGAGGCGCTCGCGAAAATCAGCGAGCAGCTTGGGGCGAAGAACCTTGACCTTCTCGAGGTTTGCCACGAGCGCCTCGCGGTGCGCGCGAAGATCTTTTGCGATGGTGGCGCCCTCTTCTCTTCGCGTCTGATCGAAGCGATCGATCGCCTCCGAGATCACCGAATCGAAGGCCGCCTCATCCTCGATCTGGGTCGCGTCATTGCTGCCGGTAAAGAGCGACTTCAACTCGAGGATGTCGGCAAAGCGGAGCTCCTGCGAGAGCCCGTGTCGCCCGAGCAACCCACGGAGTTGTTCGACGACCTGACCGAACGCCTCCTCGTCGATCCCGAGAGAGAGCGCCCCGCTTGTCGCGCGCGAGATCTCGATATGCATCGAGATCCGCCCTCGGTGCAGCCTGCTCTTGAGCAAGCTCGTCGCGCGAGACTCGACCCAGGTCCACTCGCGCGGCGTGTTGACGCGAGCATCCAGGCCGCGGTGATTCACCGCCTTGAGCTCGACTTTGATATGCCAGCCTTCGACGACTGCCTGCGCCGCTCCAAAACCGGTCATGCTGTGGATGGCCATCTCTTCCTCGTCTTGCGAACGTCTCGGCTGTGCTCGGGCGCCACGCCTTCCTCACCGAATGGAGAGGGAGAGGCCCTGGCCATCGGGCGCTCGTGGCGCCCTTGATACGCGAGCTAGGGGGATCGATTTGATGTGACGGAGCGCCAGATGGGCGAGGGTAAGAAATCCCCGTCCGCCTGACGCTCTGCGGTGACTGGATGCTCCCCACCAAGGAAAGCTTATGCTCGACGCGCTGGGGTTACCAGGCGTCTGTGGTCTGCTTGGTCGCCGTGGCGTTGGATGCCGTGGCGGCCTTCTCCGAGTTGTCCTCGATCTCTTTGGGAGGCGTCGCCTCGCCGTCCTCCTCATCGCCACGCAGCGCGCCCTGGAAGTCGCGCAAGCCCGTGCCGAGTTGGCGGAAGACCGATGGGAGCTTGCCGACCCCGAACACCATCAAGACGATGATGAGGATAATCGCGAGCTCCATCCCGCTGAGTCCACCGATGATCATGATTGTCTGCATACCTAACCTCTCGAGAGCGCGTACGCTCGTTGGTACTCGAACTCACTCTTAGCCCAACTCGCACCCTGAAACAAGAGCCCCGCCAGAAAGCGGCGGCGCCTCTTTATAAAGGTCGACACCGCGAAGCGCCGAGCAAATCTAGCTTTGAAGGACCCCTTCTAGCACATCACACGCCACCCTGGCCGCGATCTGCTCGGCCTGTTTTTTGGAGCGCCCTTCTCCCTCGCCCATGCGCTCGCCCATCACGCGGACCTCGGCCACGAACATCTTGCGATGCTCCGGGCCATGCTCGCGCACGATGTGATAGGTGGGCTGGACGTTATACTTGGACTGCACGATCGATTGCAGCAGCCCCTTGTAGTTGGGCGTGCGCGGCCTGGGTCGCTCGACCTGCGCGATCGCCTCGTCATGCAGGCGAAGGACCACATCCTCGACGGCCTCGAAGCCGCCGTCGAGGTAGATCGAGGCGAGCAACGCCTCGTAGGCGTCGCACAGGATCGAGTCGCGCGAGCGGCCACCCTGGCTATCCTCTCCCTTGCCGAGCCGGAGGAAGTCGCCGAGCTCGAGCTCGCGAGCCTTGAGGGCGAGCGCGCGCTCGCATACCAGCGCGCTCAGGTTGCGCGTGAGCATCCCCTCGTCCTCGAACTCCTCGCGCTCGTAGAGCTTGCTGGCCACGATCATGCCGACGACGGCGTCGCCCAGAAACTCGAGGCGTTGGTTGTGCTTTCGCTTCCCGCGGCGCTCGTTCGCATAGGATGGGTGCGTGAGCGCGCGCTCGAGCAACTCGATGTTCTCGAAGGTGTAGCCGATGCGTCGCTGCAGGACGTTCAGGTCCGGGAACGGGATCGAGATCTCCTCGCCGAGTTCGGTCGAGAGCTCATCGCCAAAGACATCGATCAATGCGTTCGAGTCCAGGTCTCCAAATTCATCACTCATACCCGCGCCTCCTCGATCCAACCACCGCCGAGGACCTCGTCCCCGCGATAAAACACCACAGCCTGCCCTGGCGCCACGGCGCGCTGCGGTTCCTCGAACTCGACCATCGCCATGCTGGCATCCTCGCCCACCGTCACGACCGCCTTGACCGGCTTGGAGCGATAGCGAATACGCGCCTCACACTCGAGGATCCCGGGAGGACGCTCGAAGGAGAGCCAGTTGCAACGCTCGGCGACCAGACCGCGCGCGAACAACCCACGCTTTGGCCCGACCACCACCGTGCCCTCTTCGGGGCGAATTGCCTGTACGTAAAGCGGCTCGTGCCAGCTTAAGCCCAAACCCTTGCGCTGACCAATGGTAAACTGGTGAATTCCATCATGTTCTCCGAGAACTTGCCCGTCGACATGCATGAACTTTCCGGGCGTGGACTCGCCCTGCTTGATGCGCTCTTCGAGAAAATCGCGATAGGAGCGACCCTCCACGAAACAGATCTCCTGGCTCTCGGGCTTCTCGGCGGTCTCGAGGTTCATCCCCAGCGCGTAGTCGCGAACTTCCTCCTTGGTCAGCTCTCCCAACGGGAAGACGATCCTCGAGAGCGCCTCTCGAGGGATGCCAAAGAGGAAGTAGGATTGATCCTTGTTCTCGTCGAGCCCGGTGCGCATCACTGGCACCTCGCCGCTCCGATCGATCCTGGCGAAGTGACCCGTGGCAAGATACTTCGCCCCGAGCGCCAGAGAGCGCTTGAGGAGGATATCGAACTTGAGGTGATTGTTGCACGCCACGCACGGGTTCGGCGTCCTGCCACGCTTGTACTCCTCGACGAAGTAATCGATCACGCGCGCCTTGAACTCGTCCTGATAGTTGGCCACGTAGAATGGAATCCCCAACGTATCCGCGACCATGCGCGCGTCGAAGAGATCGTCCGGCGAGCAACAACTCTTGGTGTAAGACGAGGGGGGCGTCGCGTAGAGACGCATCGAGATGCCGACCGCGTCCCACCCCTTCTGCGCGACAAACGCCGCCGTCACCGAGCTATCCACGCCGCCGCTCATGGCGACCACCACGCGCCCACGCACCAGCTCGTCGAGGTCGTCGATGTCGACCTCCATCGGCGGCATCATGCACGCTTCACCTTGTTCGATTGTCGAAGCCATCGCTTCCTCACCACGCTTAAACAATGCGAGCCTCGCTCGCTGCTGCTCCCTAAAAAAAGGGAGTGATCTAGAGCGCCAGCGATCGCTGGCGGGTGACGGCATCAATCACACGAGATGCCGCCTCGTCAATGGAAGAGATCGGGGTTAACGGCCCGAAGCTCAAACGGATCGACCGCTTCGCATCTTCCGGCTCGTATCCCATCGCCAGGATGACATGCGAGGGTTCGAGCGATCCCGCCGTGCAGGCTGAACCGCTCGAGGCGCTCACGCCAGCCAGGTCGAGCGCGAGCAACAGATCCTCGCCGCCCACTCCGTGGAAGGCGACATTGATCGTGTTGAGCAAGTGATTCTCGGGGTCCTGGCGAAGCTCGAAGCTCCCATCAAGTCCTTCCGTGAGCGCGCCGAGCAATCGCTCGCGCCGCTCGCTCAGGGCTTGCCGCCACGCGTCGAGTTGGTCGACGACCTGCAAGGCCGCAGCCCCCGCGCCCGCCGCCGCTGGCACATTCTCTGTGCCAGGACGCCTGCCGCGCTCCTGGTGACCACCTGCGAGCATCGCCTCGAGCACGATCCCCTCGCGCACCACAATGGCGCCGATTCCTTTTGGTCCCCCCATCTTGTGCAAGGAGAGCGTCATATAATCCGCCCCGCACGCCTCGAAATCGACCGGAATCCGCCCCAACGCCTGGGTCGCGTCGGTGTGAAACAGCGCGCCGTACTCGTGACAGAGCGCCGCGATCTCGGTCACGGGATAGATATTGCCGCACTCGTTATTGGCCCACATCACGCTGATCAGCGTGGCGCCAGCCTCGAGTTGTTCCTTGATCTTATCGAGGTCGATCCTCCCGAGGCGATCCACCCCGAGCAGGGAGACCTGCACGTCCTGCTCCTGCGAACCGAGCGCCTCGACGACCTCGATCACCGAGGGATGCTCGACCGAGGAGCACACGATATGCGGCTTCCTGCCAAGCTTTTGCTCGGCAAAAGCGGCGTGCGTTCGCAAGATTTGGTTGTTGCCTTCGGTGGCGCCGCCACACAACACGACCGCCTGCGGCGGCGCGTTGATCGCGCGCGCTATCGCTCTGCGCGTGCGCTCGATCACCGAGCGCGCGCGTTGTCCCTCTCGGTGAATGCTCGACGCATTCCCCGGAGCATCATCCAGAGCCGCGATCATCGCCTCCTTGACCTTTGGTAGCAAAGGAGCGGTCGCGTTCCAGTCCAGGTAGATTCTGTTCATCGGAGTCGTTCCACGTGTCCCGTCAGTTCGCCAAGTCGCGAACCATGTCGTCATCTTACTCCAAGGTTTGCAAGATACAAGCGGCAAGACTTTCGCCACCACCGCTCGCAGCAAAGCCCCGGAGACCTCCCCAAACAGCGAGGCAGGAGGCAACATTCCTCTACCATGAGAAGAACCTCGCGACCTGCCTCTTAGAGGGAGTTGAAGATATTCTCCACATCACCTGACTCGCCAGGCTCGGTCCGAATATCTTCAACTCCCTCTTATAAAACCGACCCGATAGTTTTTTCAGCGTGACATCAGAAATCCGCGCACTGCTTCCACATGCCAAGCGGCTTGTGCTTGACCTTGCGCGAGTCGCACCAGGTGGCCAGGCGCTGCTGCTCCTCATCGCTCCAACCCCAGGAGAACTGATTCGTGAAGAGGTTCTTGAGGCCGAGCTTCTCCGGCAGCGCCTCGAGCGCGTCGAGGTGATCGGACCTCAGCGTCGCATAAAGATCCAGGGTCTTGAGCTTCTTCAGGTTGTCGTGCGTGAGCAACACAGCGAGCGCCTCGTCGCTGATCTGACTCCCCGCGAGGCGGAACGTCTTCAGGTTCGAGGCAAAGCTCGATTCGGCCAGCGCGTTGGCCAGCTCTTCGGAGAACGGCGCGGTGTAGTTGCAAAAGACGAGCTCCGTCAGATTGCTCATATGCTCGGAGGCAAACAGCGCCTCGAGCTCTGCGGAGAGGTCCTCGTTTCCACGGC
>Ga0208061_100478_pt1 | contig 10192 bp, 9 predicted proteins | sample DeeseametaMP0555_FD_184209 | JGI IMG/M metagenome (GOLD analysis project Ga0208061, IMG submission 184209) | Marine microbial communities from the Deep Atlantic Ocean - MP0555 (SPAdes) | ecosystem: Environmental > Aquatic > Marine > Oceanic | place: South Atlantic Ocean | collected 2011-01-23 | reverse complement strand
AATCCTGAGCAAAAATCACTCGTGACTTTGAAAACAGCGCGCCCCCATTTTTTCCGCGCCGCAAAGGCGCAGTGAGAACGCTCGATATGGCGTCATGCACAGGTCACATCACGATCGTGTTGACCAGCCAGTGCCCTGCTCCATTCAGGAGCGAGATAACCAGCGCCGCGAGCAGCGCGACGCCAAAACCGCTCACCTCGAATCGATCCGTGAGCGCGTCCGTGAACAACAGCATCACCGCCGCGATCACCCACCAGGTGATAAACGCCAGCAAGTACGCCAGCCCGAACGTCGTGATCGAGAGGAAGGCGAACAGAAACCACCCGACAAAGAACGAGAGGAGCCCGAAAATCGCCGAGACCACGATCGAGGATTTGAAGCTGCGAACCTTGACGCCAGGGAGGATCTGCGCCGTGCCCCAAAACGCCGCGCTCAGGATCAACCACTTGATTATAAATGCTACCATCACTTCACCTTACCGCTTATTGTGAGCCGCGAGGACTGCGTCGTCCTCGGCGGGTTATATCTACGCCTGTCTGCGCGATGACGCGTTCACGCCATCGCGCGACAACACAGAAACTAACCCCCCGCATCACACAGAGAAGTGGGCTCGCTGATGAGCCCCCTCTGACAGCACGATCTGAGAACCTGCGCTGGCCTGAACCCGAACAGCGCGATTCCCAAATCGATGTCCACAGCAAAGACCGGATTGCCATCTGGACGAAACCTGCGTGGTTTCCTACTCTGCACTCGTTCCATGACAGCACGCGAACCGCGAGGTTGAAGACCATGGCTTACGGGCTCAGTATCCGCGACAAACGTCGCTCGCCAATCAAGAAGACCTTCATCGGATTCACCACAGTCAGCCTCGCGACCCTGTTCTTTGCTCCTGACTTTGTGAGCAATCGGGTCGTTCAGGGTCGCCAAACCCTCTCTGGCGCTGAAATCACCGAACTCTTCGCGGGCAAGACCGTCTCCGGCAGGCACCTCAGGCGCGGCTATTCTTTCACCAGCTACTACGAGCCTGGAGGCACCTACCGCTCTTACCAGAACGGCGCCTCGACCCCGCGAGAAGCAAATTGGTATGTGACTGGCGACGAGATCTGCATCACCTGGATGAACCCCTACGAAGGGCCGCTCTGCAGGCACATGGTCAGGGAGCGTGATGGCAGCTACACCAAGGTCCTCAAGAAGCACAGAAAGTGGATCGACATCGTCGACTTTCACTCATTCCAGGCGGGCAACCCGCAAAACCTTTGAGTCACACAGCGAGCAACGATGAGCAACACAAGCCCAGCCGCAAAGAAGGTCGCCGATGCGCTCGTCAGCGCGCTCTCCAATCGCCTCCAGGCGCTCTACGCCTTTGGCCTCGAGTATGGAAAAGGGCCACGCGGCCCATCGGCCAGGCTCCTGGTCCTCGTCGACAAGATCGACGCCGCGCTGCTCGACACCCTGGCGACAGCACAGAAGAAAGCGCGCGAGGATGACGTCGCCCTGCGCGTCGACACCTTCGAGAACCTACAAGCGTCCACGGATGTCTTCCCGGTGTTGACCTTCGAGCTGCTCGACAACCGCACGTTGCTCCACGGAAAGGAAGACATCCTGGAGCACCTCGAGCTCCACCCCGCGGAGCTTCGCATGGGCATCGAGCACAGCCTGCGCGCCACGCACCGCGACTTGATGCGCGCCTACCTCGACACCCCCGATGACCGCGCTCGCGCCATCGAGCTTCGACGCGCCGCACGCCGCGCGCTCATGATGCTCGAAGCATCCCTGGTCGTCGCCAAATCAGATGCGCCAAAAACGCACGCGCCCGACAAGGTCATGGCCGCTGCGCGAGAGGCAAACATTCTCACTGGAGACCAGAAGACCTGGGAAACCTGGTTCGCGTTTGGAGATTACGGCAAGACACTCGAACATGACGCGCTCGTGAAGTTACACGCCAACGTCTTGCTCGAGCTCCAAGTGCTTATCCAGACTGTCGACGCGCTCGAGGTCTGACACCATCACCCCGCCGCGCTCTGGGCGGCTTCGAGCTCCTCGATCAACGCCCACATCTCTGCACCGCGCGCTCTTGGCTTTGGCCAATCGATCACGCGCTCGTGCACGACGACGCTGGGCGATCCTCCAAAGATCAACACTCTGTCCGCCATCGCCACGACATCCTCGAGGTTGTGCGAGACGTGAAACACCGCGACCTCTCGTTTGCCACAACGCTCCAACAGCTCTGATTGCAACGCGCGCCGCGTGACCACATCGAGCGCCGAAAACGGCTCGTCGAGCAGCAACAAATCCGGCTGCACGAACAAGGCTCTGGCGAGGTTCACGCGCTGCTTCATCCCCTCGGAGAGTTGGTGTGGGCGATGCCCGATGGCCTCACCCAACCCCATCGACTCGAGCAACGCTCTGGCGCGCTCTTTATCTGCATCAAGCCCCATGCACTCGGCGCCAAACAGCACGTTTTCGAGGACCCTCCTCCACGGAATCAGCGTCGGGCGTTGAAACATCACCGCCACACGCGGTTCATCGTGCAGGCAAACCTCACCACCAGCGGGTTTCATCAACCCGGCGAGTATATGGAGCAGGGTTGTCTTGCCGCATCCGCTGGGGCCAACCACGGAGACAAACTCACCGCGCATGATCGCGAGGTCGAGCCCGGCAAAGACCTCGTGGCCTTCATCGCCTCCATCTGGAGCGTCGTAACGCGCGCCGAGCGCGCGAGTCTCGAGGATCACCTGAGCCATCTCACATCCCCGCCGAGACATCGAATGCGCCCGCGCGCCAGGACTCGGTGCGATGCTCGAAGAACCGCACCACGCTCGTGCAAGTCACCGTCCAGGCGGCCACGAGCACCACGCATACAAAGAAGGCGTCCACGTCGAAGTTCGACATGTAGACCACCATCCTGTGGCCCACCCCCTTGTTCGATGCAAAGAACTCGGCCAGGATCACGCCGACCATCGTGTAGCTTATGGCAACACGCATACCCGCCAGGAGATGCGGCAAGAGCGAGGGGATCAGGATCTCGCGCCAGATCATCCAGCGCGACGCGCCAAAGGACCTGGCGAGCAGAACGAGATCTCCTTCCATCTGGCGCATCCCGCCATACACGCTCGTCATCACCGGGAAGCTCGCCATCAGCGTGCCCAGGAAGACATTGGCCGCCATCGAGATCCCCAGCCACAACACGATCCAGGGCATCAACACGACCTTGGGGAGACCATTGGCCATCACCACGAAGGGGTTTAAGACTTGATAGGCGAGCTTGCTGCTCCCCATCAGGATGCCCGCGCCGAGGCCGAGGACGAGCGCCAACGCCATGCTCGCGAAGAACACCTGGAGCGTGAACCACACATCCCCTGCGAGCGCACCGCTCTCCCACAACCTCGCGCCAGCCTTCACTATCCTCGCCGGCGAACTCATCAGCACAGGATCGAGCATCCCCGCTCTGGATGCGCCCTCCCAGGCGATCAGCGAAGCGAGCGCGGCCAATACTCCTGGGTGCAGGACTCTCACTCGGGCGAGCCTTCGGGGGCGAGACACTTGCCCTGCTTCTGGAGCTCCTCGAGGACCGAGGTGTCGATCGCGGCGGCGATGTCTGGCTTCTTACCGTCAGGGAAATCGACGTTGGCGATCACCGTCTCGAAGCCCTTCACGTCGGGGACAGGAGGATCGCTTATCATGCCAGGGCCTGCGAGTTCGTAGCGCTCGCGCGCGGCATCCTCGGTGTCCGAACCCTTGATATTCTGAGCAATCATCTCGAGGCTTTTGGCGCGCTCATCCCTGTAGAAATCACTCGCCGCGCACAAACTCGCGAGCGTCCTCGAGACGCTCTCGCGGTTCTCCTCGAGGAACTCTCGCTTGACGATCAACATCGCGTAGGGAAACGCGGCGTCACTCGCGGGAAGATCCGCCAACACGTGCAGCTTCATCTCCTTTAATTTCGAGGGGGGCGTCTGGGAGGTCGTCGCGTGGATATCACCGCCCCGGAGCGCGGCCATCCGGTTGAACTCCTTGCCGAGGTTCAGGATCTCGACCTCCTCGCCATACTTCAGCCCCGCCTGCGCGAGCGCGACCTTGACGGCGGTGTCCTGAGGTCCTCCCAAAAACCCGAGGCCGATCTTCTTCCCCCGGAGGTCCGCCATCGTCTTCACATCCTCGCCGCCAATGATGCGGTGGTAGAAGCGATTGACAAAGCCCGCGACGACGACCACATCCGCGCCCGCAGCACGCGCTTTTAGCACGGCATCTCCGCCAGCCAGGCCGACGTCGATGCTCCCGCCAATCAGCGCGCGCAGCGTCGCCGCCGATCCTCCCATGACCTCGATCGTGGGCGTCACGCCGTTTTGCTTCATCGCGCCAGAATCGCGCGCGATCCAACCGATGGCGTGCACGTAAGAGCTGATGGCGAGCCCGAGCTTCACCGCCACCGGCTCGATCTCCTCGCCATCACCCTCTTTTTCCGCGGCGGTTGTTTGTGCGGTTGTTTGCGACGTCGCCGGCGCCTCTTTCTGCTTTGTCTTCTCTGGCTCGCAACCTGTCATGGCGATGGCCGCGAGAGACACGAGGAGCGAGAGGGTCAGGATGCGGACAACGAGGCCAGCGTCTCCCAGGTGGGGATTTCTGGAGAAGTGATCAGGTTTTCCCATGCTTGATACCCGAGGCAAGTGGCTAAAATGGAGTGAGGTTCCCAGTAACAGACCGCGCGGCGCCAATCCTCTCCGAACCGAGAGAACGCGCCGGGGAAGTTGACCTGGCGGATGCACATCTCCTGGCGAGCGTGCTGGACCCAGGTGTCTGAAGCGACAGCGTCAGCCCAGGATTTTATGCGATAAATGACCGTGTCTGGCAAGCGATCCCTGTAGGCTGCGCGAAGCAGGTACTTCCCCGGCCGAAGGCGCCTCTCTTCGGTGTCGAGGCCAGATTTATTCGCGAGCGGAAAGTAGGCGTATGGGAGCGCCTGTGAGAAGTGCCCCGGCGCCACGCGATACGCGCCGACCTCTCGCGAAGGCCGCTCGGTTCGCGAGACATCGATGCACGAGAGCATGTGCGAGCACGCCAGGTGTTGGAACCTCGCCACGGGCTCTCGCTCGAGCAAATCTGGCTCGAGCGCATCGAGCGGCTCCATCGCGTCGATCAGCGGATGCAACAGCTCGGGATAGGCGCCGTGCAGGTCCGGAAACACGCCCGCGTGATGAAGCAGGCGAACCATGAAGTGGTAGACGCGAGGATGCGGAGGCTCGAGCGCGGGGTGGAGTTTATACAAGCCCCGGTACATGCCTCCGACCTCGAACCTCCCCCAACGCCAGTAAGGACGAAGCATCGACGAAGGCAACCACCTCATCGCGTCGCCGACCTCGCGCATCCAGTCCATATGGCTGCCAAACCCGAAGCCTGTGAGGTAGCGGTCGAAGCCCTCGCGCTCGACCGCCTCGGCGACCTCGAGCATGAAGGTCTTTGGCCAGTTCACCAGGCTCTCGCTACGCCAGATCATCTCGGGGATGCGATCGAAGAAGCCGCGCTTCGAGAGCTTGAAGATCCGATGGTCCTCGACGCCGAGGTGCTCGCAGACCTGGCGGGCGAAGTCCGTCTCGACGGGATGATCCTCGTCGTCGAACTCGTAGGTGAGCGCGGTCACCTGGTCTGCCCCGAACGCCTCCACCGCCGACGCGATGACCGCAGAAGAGTCGATCCCGCCGGAGAGCGCCACGGGGACAGGGCGCTCGCTCCCAGCCGCCGCGACGACCGCTTCGGTCAGGTTATCGAACATCTCTCTGGCGAGTGATTCTGGCGACCCTTCCGGCATCCTGATCGCGCGCTCGTAGAAGGTCTGCTGACGAGCGGGCTCGGGCGTGCAGCGTAAAACTTGCCCGGCCATCACCTCGCGAACACCCCGGACAAGCGCCCTGTCCCCGAAGCACGTTCGACCCGTCAAAAGAACCTCGGCCAACATGGCGGGGTCGATCTCGAAGGCGATGTCAGGATGACACAGCAAGAGCTTGAGCGAGGAGGCAAACCAGAGCTCGTCGCCGAGCCTTGTATAGACCAGGCGCTCACCGCCAGAGAGGTTGCGCCAGAGCGAGAGGTGGTCGCCATCGAAGCGAACAAGCGAGGCGTGCCCTTCAGGCACGCCTCGCACTCGGTCTATACGAGGCTCGGTGAGGAAGCCGATATGTGCCTGGAGCACACCGGCATCGTGACGCGTGAGAGAAGCCTCGGGCGCGGAGAGCCAGAGGCGCTCCAGGCGCACCTCTTCGCGTGTCGATGTCGCGTTATCCATGCGCGCTGCAAATGCAGCGAGCGCTGACCACGCGCGCGTCGCGTCGCGGTCAGCGCTCGAAAGCGGCGCTCTGGCGCAGGACCAACGGCCAAAGAAATCAGCCAATGCTATCGCGTCCTGAAAAGAGGAGAAGGCAAGGTGCCCCGAGGATCACGCCACGGCGCGTTGCTCGAAGTTACGGATGGCGCGGATCAGGTCGGCGCCAAACATCGGCTCGAACTGCTCCCAGATGGGCGCCGCGAGCGCGCGCAGGCGATCGATCTCGGCGTCGCTCATGCGCACGACGCGACCGCCGCCCGCGACAAACTCCTCGCGCGCCTTGTCGGCGTCCGCGATCGACTTCGCGCGCTCGGCGCGTGCGACCTCGAGAGATGCTGCGTGCAACGCCTCGCGCTGGAAGTCGGTGAGCGACTGATAGAACTCCTCGTTCACGAGCAGCGAGGTCAAGAAGAGGCTGTGGCTCGTCTCGTTGACGACGGTTTGAACCTCGGCGTGCCCCATATCCCAGTAGCGCGGCCACGTGGACTCGCCAGCCTCGATCAAGCCCGCCTCGGTGAGCTCGGGGATCGCTTGCAACTGCGCGGGATGAGGGGTCGCGTCGAGCTGCTCGAAGAGCGCCTTGACCACAGGATTAAACGAGGTGCGCACCTGCATCCCCGCGAAATCCTCGATCGTGCGAAGCTCGCGATCGGTGCTCGAGATGATCCTGTAGCCGCCGCTGTAGGTGAACGCCAGACCTCGGATGCCGTGTGGGCAGAGGCCCTCGAGCAGCTCCCTGCCGATTTCGCCATCGAGCACGCCCGCGGCGTGCTCGTGCGAGTCGAACAAGAAGGGAAGGTCGAGCACCCAGAGGGGCTGATGCAACTTCCCGAGCACGGTCGAGTAGGTCTGGCTCATCTGGAGCTCGCCCTCTCGCACCAGCTCGACGACCTCCGAGGGCTTGAAGCGCTCGCGTCCTTTTAGATCACCGTACTCGGTGGGCGTGTAAACGTTGACCTTCAGCTCGCCACTGGAGAGCTCGAAGACACGCTCGGCGAAGTGGCGCGCGGCCTCTTCGAAAAGCGCGATCGGGTCGTGGGTGAGCACCCAATTGATCTCGATAACAGACATATCGGTCTCCTCTTGTTTGAGGTTGGCTTGAGAATCAACCGCCACCGACACTCGAGTAAGAACTCGAGGATCGCGATGGCGAGACAAATTGAAGATACATGGCGGCTTCGAGCGCTGGCCCCACCGCGCCGCTATAATCCGTGGCGCTATCTGGCGGGGTCGGCAGATTGCGCGCGGCCTCGAGGAAGTCGAGCGCCGCCTGTCGGTAGCAATCAAACCACTCCCTGTCGGTGCGGTTGTGCTCCTCGGCCTCCTCCTTGCAGATGTAGCCGAGCAGGTAAAGACAGCGCACGTCCGTGGCGGCAGCGGGCATGATCTCGGTCGGGTTCTCGATGCTGCGCAAGCAATGCACGAGGATCGGCCCGACGCGAAGGTCATCATCGTTGTCTCGCAGGCCATCCCAGATGACGCGCCAGGCGCGGTTGATGTCCCCGGTTTGGCGGTGCACGGCGTCAAAGATCCAGCACGCGCCGCGACCATTGGAGGTACGCGCGCACGTCCGCACCAGATCTGAACACGTCGAATGGTCCAGACGACTCAGCTCGCTCAAGCTGTAGGCGCTTCCTCCAATGTCCACGCGACCAAACCTTCGAGCAAAGGCTTCGCTGTACCCGTGGTGCTTGATATCGAGGAAGAAACCGCGTGAAGAAGGTGTACTCATACGGCCACTGGTTTACCACTCCCAACTACCCCGAGCAAGGGAGACATCTGCTACACGGGTTTAGATGCGCCAGCGAGGAGAGCTTTCCCAGGCTGCGTACCTGCGGCCAGCGGGGTATGTCATTGACGTTGGTCGCATGAATCTGTTATGGCGTGTTGCTTCTAGCGCGCCTGGCGCGCGTGAATAGATTACAACGGAGCGCGCCTGAGGGAGGAATGGATACCCCCTCATGGCCCCCGAAACCATGTGATGGCCGCTGGTCATCGCGATAAGCTGCTGACGAGTCGACAAACATGCTCGAGCGAATGAGAGAATCCTCGCGGAGTGGCCTGACCATGGTCATCTTCGCGATCATCATCGTGGTCTTCGCCATCTCCTTTGGCGCTCCGATGGACGGTTGCCAAAAGACCTCCGGGCCACAGCGTGCTGCTACCGTGGATGGTGACGCGGTGATGACCGATCAGGTCCGCATCATCTACAACCGCTATGGTGGCGGCAGCAAGAACCTCACCGAGGCTCAGCTCGCCGAGGAGCAATCCAGCGCGCTCAAGGCGCTCATCATCATCCACCTGCTCGCGAACGAAGCCGAGAAGATCGGCCTGCGCGCTGGTGATGAAGAGCTCGCCGAGTACGTGCGTGATCCGCTCCGCAACCTCGAGCTCGCGGGCGTGCTCGGCGGACGCACCGGGATCTACACGCGCTACATCGTGAACCAGCTGCGCGTCTCCGAGAAGCAGTACCAGGACTACAAGAAGACCGAGCTGCTCGCGCGCAAGTACCTCGAGCTCGCGGAGATGCAGGTCGGCGTCCTCCCTGGCGAGGTCGAGGCGCTCCAGAACCTTCGCGAGACCAAGGTCAACCTCGAGTACGTCAAGTTCAACCCCGCCACGCTCAAGACGCACGCCGAAGTGAGCGATGCGGACATCACCGCCTTCCTCGCCAAGAACGAGGCCAAGGTGAAGTCGCTCTACGACGAGCGCAAGGAGAAGGAGTTCTCCGAGCCCGCCGCCATGCGCATTCGCCGTATCTTCATCACCACCAGCGAAGATCTGGCCGATGATGAAAAGGCCGCCAAGAAGGCAAAGTTCGAGCAGGCCAAGAAGCGCATCCTCACCGACAAGGAAGAGTTCGGTAAGGTCGCCAAGGAGCTCTCCGAGGACTTCGCCAAGGATAAAGAAGGTCTGATGGACTGGACGCCCATGGGCAACATCGACGAGAACACCGTCGCTGCGCTCAAGGACGCCAAGATCGGCGACGTCAAGGAAGTCACCACCGACTTCGCCTTCATGCTCGTCAAGCTCGAAGGCCAGCGCGAAGCCAAGATCACACCCTTTGACGAGGTCAAAAAAGAGCTCGCCAAGGAGCTCGTCCAGGAAGAGAAGGTCGGCGCCCTCGCTCAGAAAATGGCCGAGCAGCTCAAGGCCAAGGTCGCCGAGACCAACGACCTCAAGAAAGCTGTCGATGCCCTCAAGGCAGAGGCTGCCGCAGCTCAGGCTGCCGAGACCGCTCCCGCCGAGGGAGAGACCGAGGTCGCAGCGAACGACGCAGCGGATGGCGAGGAAGGCGAAGAGAAGAAGCCCGAGCCAAAGAAGCCGACGCCATGGGACGCTGTCAGCGTTCGTGACACCGGCGCCTTCTCGCTCGAAGGTCAAGACCTCTCGGCGCTGTTTGGCGGCAACCTCCCTCCTGGAGTTAGCCTCGGCGTCGGCGACTGGGATCGCATCCCTGGTATCGGCAAGTCCTCCAAGGTCGCGCTCGACGCGTTCAAGCTGACCAAGGAGAAGCCGCTCTCCACCGAGATTTACACCGTCGATGGCGCGCGCGTCATGATTCGCCTCAAGGAGCGCGTCGATCCTCCAGCAGACGAGGCAAAGCGCGCCGAGGGGCAAGAGAAGCTCCACTTCGAGCTTCGCAACAAGCGCCTCGGTCAGCTCGCGCAAGGTTCGCAAAGCCTCTTCCTTCGCCCCACGGACTCCTACGGTCCCTGGATCGACAAGATGTACGAGGAGGCGATCAAGACCAACCGCGTCACCTTTAACGACCGCGTCGACATGGCCAAGATCCTTCGCGATGACTCGCCGCTGGCTGGACTGACCGGCGCTGGTGCAGGAGCAGGCGCAGGAGCAGGCGCAGGAGCAGGC
>Ga0208061_100477_pt1 | contig 10222 bp, 5 predicted proteins | sample DeeseametaMP0555_FD_184209 | JGI IMG/M metagenome (GOLD analysis project Ga0208061, IMG submission 184209) | Marine microbial communities from the Deep Atlantic Ocean - MP0555 (SPAdes) | ecosystem: Environmental > Aquatic > Marine > Oceanic | place: South Atlantic Ocean | collected 2011-01-23 | reverse complement strand
GTACGCTCCAGCCACAAGATCAACCAGAGCCACGCCATCCGGGACGCCGAGTCCTACCGCATTCGTATCAATGCCGTACATTTTGCCCTGGACAACGATGACGGCGCCCGCACCCGCCACTACGATCAGGCGGATGTGATTCTCATTGGTGTCTCCCGCTCCGGTAAAACCCCAACCTGCCTCTACTTGGCACTGCAGTTCGGGCTGTTTACCGCCAATTATCCCCTCACCGAAGACGATTTTGACGACTTGCGGCTACCCAAGCCGCTGGTTGAGCACAAACAAAAGCTCTTCGGCCTCACCATCAACGCCGACCGCCTCAGCGCCATACGCAGCGAGCGCAAAGCTGGCAGCAAATACGCGTCCCTGCGGCAGTGTGATATGGAGTTGAGAGCCTTGGAAGCAATGTACAACAAACACAACATCCCCTACCTGGATGCCACGGAGTTGTCGATCGAGGAGATTAGTACGCGGGTATTGGCGATGAAAGGGCTGGAGCGGCGATTGCAGTAGCGGCCCTGCCATAGGAGCTAATCTGAAAGCGATTGACACCCAAAGCATAGTCTTTGCGGTCTTTCCAAGAAATCTTCATCCGCCGGCAGAGCCATTCGGAAAGGCCGTAGCAGTTTGAATGAGGTACTCGGTATAACGTTCCGTTTGACGGAGCTTATGAGTATCCCCGGTTAACGCTGAAACTCCAGAACCTGATTTTGTTAGACTGTACTTGCACTCGAAATAGGTGTGGTGACCAGCCGGTTAAGCTGCAACCAGCCTTCTACTAAAAGTGGAAATTTCAGATAGAGAACAAACGGTTAACAAGTTGAGACTATGCGAAGCTTTCTGTAAAAAGAAATTAATTACGGAAACCTCTTGCTAAAGTTCCGCCATGCCAGAAGAAACCTCATCTGATACGCCAGGCCGACACAGTATTAAGGCTGTATGCTACAGCCGGCATGAAGCGCGCGTTGATCAAAAATTATGAAGCGGTTGGTTTCCATACTTTCACACTGCCAACGCACACCATCCGGCCAGGTAACAGTGATATCTCCCGCCTGAGCTTCGCCCATGCCGAAATGCAGGTCGGGTGGGTTTTGCCCGTTGAAATTCGTGTTAGCCATGCTGACACGGGTTTGTGTCTGCGTACCGTAATTGCCCCCAACATTAGCTTCTATGGAAACTTTAGTACCCAAGGCTTCGGTATTAGGCGATTCACCCACCAATCTGATTGACAGGAAGTGGTTACCCGGGCCGTACCCTACTTGGTTGCTAAAAAACTGCAGCCCATTGGAGTGATCAAGAAGAGCGACATCCATATCCCCATCACGATCATAATCCAGGCAAGTAACCCCACGTCCATCGCTAGTTAACAATAGCCCCCAAGAAGCCCCCTGTTCGGAGAAAGTGCCATCCCCTTGGTTCATGAAAAGCCGCGGCAAGGAACCTTGATACTCGCTGGCAATGTCCCGAATTCTATCTTTCAGCTTCTGGCCTTGTTCATCTATAACGGCACTCTCAGGGATATTCCCAAAACCATTTACATGAAAAATATCGAGAAAACCATCATTGTTGAAATCTGCGAAACAAGCGCCCCAGCCCCAGTTTCCGTCGGCAACACCCACCTGTTCAGTCACATCTTTCAGCAAGATATCTCCGCCACCACTATCGTTTCGGTAAAGTCGGTTCCCGGTTACACCCCAGTTGCCCTCTGCCTCTCCATTAGGGTCATAAATCGAAGTAACAAACCAGTCAAGATCACCATCGTTATCATAATCACCGAGTGCAGAGCCCATGCCATTCTCATCAGTAATAACGGATCTGTCAGTTATATTAACAAAAGTGCCTTTTCCTGCTCCCTGCATTACAACACTGGTGCCAAAATCCGAAGCCAGCAGTAAATCTAATTCGCCATCGCCATTGAAATCGCCAGGCTGTGGTGAAAAATTCCAACTCTGAGAAAGATTGTTGTCTGAGAGACCACCCTCAAAATCATAATGTTCGAGCTCAGTTCCTCTGTTATTTTTCCAAAAAACCGGTGCAGTCAGAATGTTGCCGAGAAACCAGTGAGCCAAAAATATCTCTGGATAACCATCGTGATTACTGTCGGCAAACGATATACCGTAGGTATGACGACTGATAGAAAGGTCTGCCACACGATAATAACTGCCCCTATCATTACCGGAATAGATCGGCAACTTCTTGTCCTTGATATTGCCAAACAATAATTCTCGCCGATAATCACCGTTCAAATCGGCCATGGCAACACCAGTAAAACGACCACCAGGATCATCTTCTAGCAATGGCTGGGCATCGAAACCGGCCTGCCCACCACGGTTGATATAAAATACCATTCCAGACCGATCACCACCTGCATAAGCCAAGTCTAACCAACAGTCGTCATTCAGATAGCTGGCACTGACACCGCCAGCGATCATAGTTGGTTCAGAAGTGAGTCCGCCAGCAAGACCCCAAGTCTCCGCATTAAAACCATGTGGATGTATCGGGTTGCCGAACAGATCATAAAGCCCGAATAAAATCGAGTTTCGTGGCAAAAAACCATGTCCAACATTAATGGTGCTCTGGCTTGGATATTCAGTACAATATTCGATTTCAGCAAAGGTACTACGAGCTTGGGCAGTAAAATTTAAATCCACAGTTTTCGGATAATCGCCCGGTTGTGCAGGCAGCTCATTATCATCAGTGGGTGGATCAAGTGGCGTAATCGGCTCAGCCGTCGGGTTAATACCACTGACGAGTAAATTACCATCAGGGTCATCGTTGAGACTAGGAACCCACTGGTTTCTGCAGGTATGATTTTTAACACAATCATCGGTAAGCGTGTGCAAAAAAGAAGCCAGGTCAGACACTTCCTGATTAGTCAAGGCCCTTCCAGGAAGAAGCGCTTCAGCAATAGAAAAGCTACTGGCATTCAGTGCGCTCTGTGAATGCGATAAAGCATAGCCGTAAGACTGGGTTCCTTGAAACTGTGCCAGACTAGCCAGTGTAAAATCATAATCTTGTATACCCTGACGCGGATTGGCATGGTAACGAATAGCATCTTGTAAAAGATCAAAGGTCCCTGCATGACCATACGGCATGGTAACTTCAACATTCAGCAAGGAGGGCACTCGAAAAGCGTACCGATCTTCTTCCCTTCTTGTGCTAGCCCAACGGCCAATGTCATCTTTTTCAGCACGCATAAAACCGCGCCCAATCTGCGGAAAAGCAACATTGTAGAATCCTTCATTGGTAAAAAAATCGCCGCTATGACAACTTGCGCAACCCAGACCACCCTCATCAATGGGCTCGAAAAACAAGCGAGCGCCACGCTTAGAAGATAATGAAATCGCATGATCATTACCTTCCACATAACGTTTCCACGGGGATTCAATAAAAATCATAGACTGGATATATTCAGCAAGCGCTCGCTGGATATTAATCAAGGTAATAACCTCTAAAGCGCTAGCCTGTGGTTGGTCAAATCCCTGCCGGAATCGTTGCAGCCAATTTTCGGGCCCATTCGCTGACAACATACCCTCATCCTGCTCTCCTCGCAGCCGAGCTGCCAGGTACTCCCGGTACTCCTCCTGAGATTTTGCACTAAAGAGATAGGCCCGCATTTCATTATGGTTGGTAAGGGGGAATTTGACAAAAATTTCCAGTATACCGTCAGCATCTGATGAATCGGGGAAATTACCGCTTTCAGGAGTGCGGATTGCTTGCCCTTTACCGCCAGCGACAACGTTCTCATCCTCCACAAATACTCGACCATCAAAACTCATACTGCGGTCAAACAAGGCAGAGTTAAAAATTGTCTGACTATTACGGTGCATGTTGGGGCCGCGATCAGCAGCTGGATCCAGATCTTTGCTGCTATCCAGTCGACGCACAGGGCCGACTTTAGCTGCATCTACAGGAGCAACTCCAATTCCAAGTGAAAGCGCGTCGCTTCCACCGAAATCGGGCGTGTGGCAAGTAGCACACGAGGATGTCAGATCACCTGAAAGGGAATGGGAAAAGAAGAGCAATTGCCCTAATTTAATTTTAGGGTCTTCTGAAGGGGTTCGCTGGCGCTGCTGTCGTGGAGTTGCCGGATCCCCAGTTAGACCATTCTCCATGATTACGTTACGGAGCCAATCATCCAACGTTGCATTCGGCTCATCAGATCCAATATCTGTTTCACCAAAATCTGAGCCGTGATCGGGGTTAGGAGGTGACTTTATGGCTGGATTTGCATCCACAGGAGCTTTACCGTTGCTGCCACCACCCCCGCAGCCAGACAACACTAATGAAACCACCAAAAGCCACAATAGACGCTGGCATTGGTCAGCTATTTTTCCTGATGTCATTACCGTATCCGGGATTCTTTATTTAATAGGTTTAAAGCAACACAAAAAGCATTTTCTGTATGGAATACATTTTGAATCATCAAAGTAGAGCAGCGTATGGCTTTTATTCAACAAAACCTAGCGCTTCCCCAGCAGTTCTTGAATGGAGGCTCTAGCCCAACGATATTGCCATCCCTTGCGGCTGAAGAACCGGTAATACCAGAAACAAAAGTTGTAACAGGCTGAGCTATATCTAAAGTAAAAGCGTCAGGAGCATACATAGCCCATCCTCTTTTTACTGACTCAACATAGCCCGGATACTGAACATCTTCTTTTTGAAAAGAAAGCCCAAAAAGATCAGAGGTCACATCAATTTGATGCACATTTGTCACATTAAATGGAAGATCGTAGTTGTTTAGATCAGTGTTGATAGCTCCATCAGATTTACTATTAATTATAGCTTGATTCGTTGCCTCATTAGGATCATAAATTCGCAGGCCTGCAGCAAGCTGTCTTTTAATTTGATCTGAGACCCCACCGCGGAGCAACGGAAGTAATGTAGGACCAAAAATACCAACTAATGCTCCAGCATCAGTATCAGCCAATTCAAGGGGAGAGGCACCAACATTGGTAGAACCATCGTTGTTGCCGTAAACAAGGCTATTAACAACTCCTCCAAGCTCAATACCACTTACTGCCGCCTGATTTTGACGGTTGCCACTGAGAAGAACCGAATTACCATTTCGGGTAACTGTGCCATAACTAACCAGAGCTTCCTGAAAGCGAATAGACGCAATCCCAATATCAAGAATCATATCGTCACCGAGATTAAGATATCCACCTTCTGGGGCTGGCAACCCAGCTCTATTACAACCAAAAAAACCACAAGCGGCAGGAGGAGATCCCCAGCTACTGGCGCCACCATTGTTCATTCCGCTCGTATCAGCACCTGGAGCCACACAAGGGCGATCTGCATATGCACAAGTAATAGCAACATTGTCTGCGCCTTGCATTTCCAGGTTTGCTTGGCCAGACATATACCCGCTGAAAGTATTTAGTGAACCAAAGCTTAAGGGTCCGGATACATCCTCACCACCTAGCCGAATACCCACCACTTCCCTGAGAGTTTTTGAATTATCATTTTTTATAGCAAACTGGAAAAAAGGACGCTCAATCAAAAAGTCTTTCAGCTGACTGGCAGTTCCAGCTGGGGCACCCGGAATTTGGCGCCCACGTGGATCCAAAGAAAGGCATGCTCCTGATGAATCAGCAACACAACCTAGAGAAAAATTGTCGATATCTAAATCACAAGCTCCAGGGCCATTAACTCCGCCACAGCCTAACTGCAGCTTCTCGAAATTTGTATTCAGTTCAAGTTTTGCATCAAGGCCCGCTTTATAAAACGTAAAGCCATTGGTGAACTCTTTATCCATTTGCAATAGCGCCTGGCCAGACACATTAGACATTTCTTTGTCAGCCATCTCGGTCATTGCAGTGACCGGTGAAGCAATACTCAACAAAATAGCCGTCATACAAAATGCCAACGCTATTCCTGCTTTATTAGCCTGGATTGCAGAGAATAAAAAACCACGGGTAAATCCAGAGCAGTTCTGATACTCATTGGAAAAGGTCTTTTTCATGAAAAAAAAAGCTCTCTGAATAAAAATCCCTAGAGAGGCGAGAGCGTCAATGGCGGCCTTTATCATTATTCTCTGGTTGCTCATCATTTTGCCTGTTCTGTTGTTTGGTCGACCAGATGCATATGCAAGGTAAACATTTCTTACAATTACGGAGAGAATGGTATTGCTGCACTTTGAGGTTCTAGTGTGATACTTGAGTAAATTTGTGCCGAAGGAATAACCATTCGTCCAAGCTTGGCGTCACCTAGCATAATGCTGTCAATTATTACCGGCTGTCCCGCATTAGCACTTGAAATACCTGGAACAGTATCAAGAACACTACCCAGGTGAGTTGCCGCCGCATAGCCGACTTTTATGTTATTAGCGATTATCATTTTGGGCTCAGGGCTCATTGCTCTTTCATTAGTCCCCACGATGTCTACCCTGCCGTCAGTAAAAGCAAGATCGCCAGTTATATTGGCAAGCTTAATTGCTGCTTCAGGCTGACTCGGTTCAGCGATAGAAAGGTAACTACCGCAATTTGCATCTCCTAAAGAGCCGCAATTTGACACGTCAGTCGTGCCGCCTAACATACCATCGCTGTGGCTAGTTCCGAGGCTCAAAGCGCCGCTATACCCCAAATAATTATTGCCAGATGTAGAAGCAGGATCAGATGGTGAAAATCTTAGATTTACCAAACCCTCCAAATTCAAATCCAGATTGGCTCCATTGACGGTCTGAGCACGAGTTGTACTCTCAGGGTCGTAGTCAGGATGACCAGGTAACAAACCTCCACCAAAGGTGGCACGGTAGTTGAACCGTGCTTCAGGGGAAAAAATATCGAGGCCGCCGGAGTAATAGTCGTTTCCAACCTGTGGTTTTACCCATATCCGGGTATCGTTACCAGCCACCACAAAACTTGAACTCATAAAACCAATACCCATGCTGGCTTCAGTATCAGCAATCATCAAATGTGTGCCGTGATCCCAATTCTGAGTCTGTAGTTCATTGCTAGCGTCGAGAGTTTGTGACTTGAGCAAGATATCAGCAATAATTCCATCTCCTCCGACATAAGAAGCAGACCCGGAATCATAACGACTACCACCGGGATACAAATAAAAGTTGGCATCAATATTCGCCAGTGAATATATGAGCCCCCAATTAAACTCTCGGGTATTTACTGTTTCACCATCTGACTGCCTCTCAAGGAGCCGCACCTTACGAGAGTACGCTTGAAGTTGCCCATCGCGAACAACAATGGCAAGAGCCCCGGAATCACCGCCATGGGTAAACCCGTAATAATTGCCAATCCGCCCAGGCTGAATATTCATAAACTGCCCGCCTGCACCAGCACAACCGGAGGCCTGAAAATTGGTTCCATGGCCCCAGCAGAGTCCACCAGGGCCTTGCCCTGCTCCATTAATCACATCTATAGCAATCAAAGGAAAATAGTGAGCCGACGGTTTGCGCTCTGTTCGTACGCCCCACATGGTCCAGTCACCGAGCTCAAAGTTAACTCTTGACTGATCTAAACTTGCAACATCGGCAGTTTCACCAAGCCTCCAGCGGAATTCATTGTCAGCAGAAAGAAAACTCTTTGCAGCAATGTCATCGAGATTCACATAGTCCCATTGGGAGCTAAAGCGTAAACCTTCCGAAGTCACAGCATTTGCACCATATGGGTCAAAGGCTCCGGCAGTTGCTCCTTGCCAAACACCGCCTGACATCCACTTGAGTTCGGCGTCACGCACGCTACCGAGAAAACCAAAGTGCATTAAACCTCTTGCGTTATTAGTAATGCGGAACTCTTCCGCACCAACTTTCTGGCCATAGATTAAATCGAAGTCCAACGCTAAATTGATCAAATCTGAAGCTTGGATGTTAGAAGACGTTGGTATTTCTGATGAAGGGCCAGAAACTGCGTTTGGGTCAAACGGGTTACCTGCTCGATGCACGATACCCTGATTATCAACTCCCAAGGCGCCTTCCTGAATTTCCCAACGAAGAGCAAAATCATGCAGCGCTAACCAAGGATTAGTATCGTCTCCTTGACGATAAAAAAGATCTGCATCTCGGATCTCACCCAGCAGGTAGGCCTTGTCATAGCCCATGTTAAAAATGCCATTATTAACAAGGTCGATACCACCTTCGAAGTCGAAGGCAAACGTCCCCATTGAACGAGAGTTGCTTGCGGAAGGAATAGTCAACGAATCAGTGCGCACACGTATACGGCTGCCTGTATGAAGACCCAGCGCCATCAGCGGCACACCATCACCAGCAGTACCAGCGTCAACCGTAAAAGTAGCAGCGGCCTGGTCAGCACCAGCCATGGTGCCATCATCACCTACTCCATCTAAATTTATGTTATTGAGGCTTAGCTCGGTCGCATCCGGCTTCCATTTAACAGCGTCGGCACTCCAACCTTCACTTGCTTCGAGATTAATTGTCAGGCCGTCTTGACCAGATACACCGGCTAAATCTTTATCATCAAGTGCCTGCATGGCATTAGCAGGAATGGCTGAAGCCAACAGTGCAGCAGGAAGAGCCACTGAGAAATAAACGCTTTGTATTGTTATTCTGCGTTTTTTCATAATCAGAACCCGTACATATAGAAGTTGCCACCGATAGCAATGCCAGCCTGATGACTATTATTGTCGGCAATTTCGAAGCCTAAAAATGAACCAAAGTTGTTTGCCTGCCAGCCCGGTGCTGCAGCCCAAGTCTCGCCGATTTCGGGCTCATTATATTCCACGGCTAGCCCTTGAACATAAACCCCTAGGAGAACGTCATTGTAGCCTTGACTGGTTCCTGGTTGGCCTGCATTACCTGCCGTATAGATTCCGCCACTCTCAGGGTATTGAGCTCGAACAGCAGGAGAGTTATCAATCCATGATTTTGTACAGTCCCCAAACAGGCAATCTCCTGACTCATTACGAAACTTTTCATCATTGAGGTCTATTAATTTGTTAGCAGCACTGACCCCATTTTCTGCCTCTGGATCGCCGCCAAGAAATGCGGCATCCAGACTCAAACGGTTCATTTCCAGTGAGGCATGCCCGTTTTTGAAGACCAACCAACCAAAGTCGCGATTCTCAAGTTGCAAAGCAAGACGACAGTTCACACTTGCTAAACCAGTACAATCAGCGTTAGCGGATCCAATATCTTCATCATTAGCAACGTCATGAGGCGGCCTGCTGTTGTAGTAATATTGCAAGCTGATCAGAACCCCTTCTTTCCCAGTAACAGTGCCCATTTCTGTATCATCCATGGGCTCAAGTGCTTGCGCAGGGTTCACATTCAAAAATAGCATCACAAGTAAAGACACCACGAAACGGCGCTGCAAAAAGATTAATGGGTAATCAGATAGCTTTTTAACACAAGTCGTCACAGCCCTGCCCCCAAAGTTGTGATTTTCATATGGTTGATTCGCATGCCTTCGATCCTGGAAATCCCAAGATTAGTGACCGCATCAGGGATCACCGTACCGGCGCCGGTGCCGCCACTAACAAAGTAGATACCGTTATCGGTAGATTGTGCACCCGGTACTGCAAAACCTTCAGTGGACCCAGGATCGTCGAAACGGGTGAAATCCCCCCAGCGTACATAACCACGCGTATCGTTGTTGGGGTTTTGAATTTCTCCGTTGACAATATTGCAAGGCCCAACGCAGTAAAAATCCTCATAAACTGCAGCAATATTGGGAATTTGGGTTAATTCGATAATAAAGTTACCGCGTTCGCTGCCACTTCTTACTGCATCGAGAGTCAATGCCTGGTAGTGCAATTGCCCAAGAGGTAGGTAGGCATCAACATTTTTGAAGTACATGCCTTCATTATCTTCAAAGTCCGGCACCCAATGCAGGCGATCTTCAGAGTTTGCTTTCTGACGCACAGAGAAGCGGAAGTCACCTGAAAGAGCACTTTCATAGGTGATGCCAAACGTATTGGAGTCAGCCCAAGGGTAGAGTGCCGAGTCCATACCAGTGGTGCGCATCAGTCTAAGTCGAGCGGGCCTGCCATCTGTCGTTACCGGTTTGCCGTGGATTATGGTCTGGCTCTGGAGGAAATCGGCACCACCAACGTTATAGCTATTGTTCAGAGCGCCATCGGCCGGATTGTTATTTAACCGATCCACCTCAAGCTCACCCCAGAAAGACCAGCGCCAGCGGTCAGTATCGCTGGGGCCAATCAATTCCATCACGGTAGGCATATTAGCAGGGGTGCTGAGGTAAGCGCCCGAATAGTCATAGCCTTCGTATTGGTAGGCACGCAGAACGTA
>Ga0208061_100476_pt1 | contig 10227 bp, 8 predicted proteins | sample DeeseametaMP0555_FD_184209 | JGI IMG/M metagenome (GOLD analysis project Ga0208061, IMG submission 184209) | Marine microbial communities from the Deep Atlantic Ocean - MP0555 (SPAdes) | ecosystem: Environmental > Aquatic > Marine > Oceanic | place: South Atlantic Ocean | collected 2011-01-23 | reverse complement strand
GGTATTAATTTACATAATTTTGCTTATCAGACTATATAATCCGCTGCCTCGAATACATCACTCAGAACGCCTGGAATGTGTTGAAGAGATGGAGTGATGCACATTGCAATATCTTCAACACCCTCTTGCCCCGCTGCTCGGGAACCGATCACATCCTGCCATCGAACTGACTCGGCAAATCACCCGTGAATGCCTTGAACGCCTTGCTGAACGCGCTCAGGCTCTCGAAACCCACCTCGAAAGCAACCTCCGTCACGGACTCCCCATGCGAGAGCTGCTCCATCGCTGCGATCATGCGCGCCTGGTGCAAATACGCACGCCATGTCACGCCCAGGTCCTGCTTGAACCGGCGCGTCAGCGTCCGCGGTGATGTGAACGCAGCCTTCGCGGCCTGCTCGAGCGTCGCCCCCGTCAGGTTGTCCCTGGCATATGTTGTCGCGCGCTCGACCTCGGGGTGGGTCGCGGTGGGGAGCGCGTAGGACCAACGCTCGTGCTGCCATCGCTGCGTCAATAGCTCGGCGATCAGATCGAAGTACTGCCTCGCCAGTGATTCTGTCGCGCGCTCCTCTGGCCACTCCAACGCGCCGATCATAAGCTCGCGCGCGAGCCTCGACATCGAGAACACACAGACCTCTTCTGGCCACACAGCGCGCGCCTGCGGCAAAAAGTACACCGTGCGCAACGAGGCGCTCCGCGCCTCCACCCTGTGCGCCGTCATCCCCGGTATCCACGCGCCTCGCCCCGGAGGCAAGAGCCAGCGCGATCCCTCCACCTCGAACCAGAGCGCGCCAACGCTTGCATACAACAATTGGTGCTCCTGGTGCGCGTGCCAGCCCGAGTCGAACCGCTCCGATCCTCCCAGCTCGTCCGCGTGCCCCCAACCCACGATGGCCGCGCTCTCTGGATTCTCTCGCGCCATGTCACCGCCCTCGCTCGGTCCATAAGGCATGTATTTTGGGGTTTGGCGCCCAAAGACAAATTACTGTCTTTCTGAAGTTATCACGCCAACAGGATCGTGACTACAGTCCTCCTCGTCGCGGCGAAAGGCCACGACTCGACACATCAACGCGAAACCAGAACAGATACAGGAGCTCTTCCATGAAGAACGCACGCATCATCCTCTCCCTCACGCTCATCCTCACGCTCGCCACGTTCACCCTCGGGTGCGCATCCTCGACCAACTCCCCCTCTGAGGAGACTCCTGCAAAGACGCAGACCACTCGCGGCGCGCTCCACACATTCACCTCCGATGCCAACGGCTTCGACACCCACACCTACTACTACGACAGCGGGGAAGAGGTCGTCGTGCTCGACGCTCAGTTCACCCCACAGCTCGCCGAGCAGATGCTCGCCGACATCCGCCAACAGACCGACTCACCCATCACGCATGTCGTCGTCACGCACCCCAACCCGGACAAGTTCAATGGCGCGAGCGTTTTCCAGCGCGAGGGCGCCAAGCTCGTCGCCAGCAAGGCGACCGCCGAGGCGATGCCAAACGTCCACGCCTACAAGAAGTATTACTTCGTCCAGGTCGCGGGCATGTTCACCGAGGACACCTACCCGAGCCTCCCCACGCCTGATGTGACCTTCGAGGACGAGCTCGTCCTCGAGCTGAAGGGTGGAAAGAATATCTCGCTGAAGGTGCTCGAGCACGCGGGCGTCTCGACCACGCAGACGGTCGCCTACATCGAGGATGTCGAGGCGTTGATCGTGGGTGATCTGGTGCATCACGGCGTGCACGCCTGGCTCGAGGGAGGGATCGCTGGTGAGGCGCCAGATCTCGACATCGACGCGTGGAAGCTCGCGCTCGACGAGCTCCTCTCCTACAAGAGCGCGACCGTTCACGCGGGCCGCGGCGAGGTCGCCAGCGTCGAAGATGCCGTCGCTGCGCAGAAGAGTTATCTGGAGCAGGTGCAGACGTTGAGCGATGCTTACAAGGGTAAGAACGAGGCGCCCTACGACGCCGAGGACCACGCCGCGCTCGCTGGTGAGATCAAGGCAGCCTTCCCCGATCGAGGGCTTGGCTACCTGGTCGATTACAGCGCCTATGGATTGTTCGTCGGCGAGTGATTTTGGAGGGTGGTGGCGTCAGCAGAGCCGTCGCCGCGAGACCTCGACGGCGACGAGGTGCGAGGAGCCGATCACGCGGTAGAGGTCGTCAGGATGCCAACCCTCCTTCCACTCGGTCTTGCCGCTCGAGTGATACACCTCCGCTTCGATATGGCACGCGGTGCAAAGCGAGATACCGTTCTCGGCGACGTAACCTCCGCCGGGCATCTCGTTTCGGTCGGTGATGTGATGCGCATCCAGCTCTCCTGTGGCACCGCACATCCGACAGGCGTGATTGTCCCTGGTGAAGACCGCCTCTCGGAAGTTGTGTCGAATCAGTTTCTTGCGCTTCATGACGGCTCCACTCGTGAGGTTGTTTTTGGAGGGGGCACAACGCGAGTTCGGCGCGCGGGTATTCCCTCAGAAGGTCACCGTCGCGCGTGGGAACCTCGCCTCGAGCGCTGGCTGTAGCTCTTCGGGGATGTCGCAGCGGCGAAGCTCGAGGCGCTCCAGATGCTCGAGCCCGTCGTGTGCGAGCAAGGCTCTGGCGCCCTCATCCCAGAGGTGGTTCCCGTAGAGATCGAGGTGTCGCAGGTTATCGAGCTGCCCGCTCTCCAACAGTATACGGATGGCCGACGGGTCATTCATGCTGTCCTGAATGGTCAGGTGGGTCAGGTTCTCGAAGACGCCTTCCTCGATGAGTCGGCCCAAAGGATTGGCGCGGTTCGGTTCGACGGTGCCTCGAAAGGAGCTCTCCAGGATATCGAGCCTCTTGAGGTTCGGGCAGCTCGGGAAGAGCGGTCGTTCATCGGTAAACTCGTCAAATCGAAGCCCCTCGATGGTGACATGAGCGAGCGAAGGATAACTCCCCTGAAGCAAATTTCTGGGTTCGTATCCCATCGCGGACCAGGATCTCGAGAGGATCAGCCTCTCGAGCGATGCGTGCTCGAACTCGCGCGAGCCCGCTTCTTCGCCCCTGGTGATTCCCACACGCAGACACCTGAGCTCGGAACAGAGCGGGGCGTCGAGGACCTTCATCGCCTGAGATGAGGTGAGCGGCGTCGTGCCCAGATCGAGCACCCGCAGGCGGCCCTGCCTGGTGGTCAGGTGCTCGAGCAACAAGGCTCGCGATTCTTCGCTATCCACGCTGCTGACCTCGAGCACCCGCAGGTTGACGTAGTCGAAGTGCTCGAGGAGCGCGGTGACACCTTCAGCATACATGAAAGAGAGCTTCATGTTCTCGGGAGCCAACCTGGCGAGGGTCTCTGCGTGCATCGCGAGGCCTGGAATGTCTATGTGCATCGGAGCGATCTCGAAGGCGCGTAAACCAGCGAGCCAGGCACAATCACTCAGGATAGCTCTCTGGAGCAGGTCCCCCTGGAGGACGAACGGATCTTCGAAGAGATACTCCGGGAGCATCTCTTCAGAGATGTGCGTGGGGATGCGGCGCTGGAAGTTCGCGAACCCTTCGATGGCGTAAGACGAGAGCTCGTGGTCTGCGCGCTCTCCATACGTCTCCCAGATGTGGACGAGGTAGCCGCAGAGCTGCAAGAAGATGCGGCGTTCGGGAGGTTTGGAGAACCGCTCGCGGAGCTCGCCAAAGAGGCGACGGTATGTGGCATCGTGGCTCATGAGGTGTTCCTGACCACAACCGTACAGCGCGAACCGGGCCGGTGATGGAAGCTATCATCACGTGTGGTGATGAGGAGTGTGAAGCCGAGGAGACGAAAGGGGGGCGGATTTTTCCTCGGGGAGGCTCCGGGTGCGGCGCCCTGCCTCTTCTGCAAGGGTAGACACGAAAACGTTCTGGGAGCGAAGGAAAAATCTGTGCTCCCTTATTTTTATGGGCGCCAGAGCGCGGAAATCTTTCATTTTTTTAGAATAACGCTTGCGCCAAGGCTCCTGTGGTGACACACACTGCGCGGCGCCACGTCGCTCGACAGGCGCGTCTCACATCAGAAGCACTCCGGATTCGTCATGCCCCGAAAAAATGCACCCTCTCACGGCAAAGCTCCTCAGAACGCGCCGACTCTCTTCTCGGATCTCTCGCTCGATCCTCGCATCCTGCGCGCGATCCAGGACCTTGGCTTCGATAAGCCAACGCCCATCCAGGCCGCCGCGATTCCAGAGCTGCTCGACGGCGCCGATATGATCGGCGGCGCGCGAACGGGTTCGGGCAAGACGGCAGCCTTTGGCATCCCGCTCATCGAACGCGTCAAGGATGGCGGTCGCCACGTGCGCGCGCTCGTGCTCGCGCCGACGCGCGAGCTCGCAAAGCAGGTCGCGGGCGCGCTCGACGATCTGGCGCGCCACCTCCCCATCAAGATCCTCACGATCTACGGGGGCGTCGGCTACAAGGACCAGCTCCGCGGCCTCAGGTCGGGTTCCTCGGTTGTCGTCGGCACGCCCGGTCGCGTCAAGGACCTCCTCTCGCGCGGCGCGCTCGACCTGAGCAAGCTCGACGTCTTCGTGCTCGACGAGGCGGACGAGATGCTCCAGATGGGCTTTATCGAGGACATCGAAGAGGTCCTCCAGGCATCGCCAGATGGGCGCCAGATCGCGCTCTTCTCTGCGACCATGCCTCCTCCCATCGAGCGCATCGCGCAGCGTTACCTGACAGATCCCGCACAGATTCAGGTCGAGGGTGACGCGCTGACCGCATCGCACGTCACGCAGGCCTGGATCAAGACCTCGCACAGGCGCAAGTCCGAGGCGCTCGAGCGAATCCTGATGGCATCCAAACGAGACGCCGTGCTCGTCTTCGCCCGCACCAGGGCGCGCGTCGCAGATCTTGGCAAGGAGCTCGCCACGAACGGCTTCTCCGTCGACTCGCTGCACGGGGACCTCAGCCAATCGGCGCGAGAAGCAGTCCTCGCCAAACTGCGCGCCAAGCAGGTCGATGTCGTGGTCGCCACGGACGTCGCCGCGCGCGGCCTCGATGTCGATCACATCAGCCACGTCATCAACTACGACCTCCCCGAGAACTCCGAGACGCACGTCCACCGCATCGGTCGTACCGCGCGCGCCGGACGCGAGGGCCTGGCCATCACGTTCGTGACCCAGCGCGAGATGGGGAAGTTTAATCGCATCCAGAAGGACCTCGGCGAGCGCATCGACAGGATGTCGGTGCCCGGTGACGCGGACATTCTCGCGTATCAACGCCAGAGCCTCATCGACGAGCTCGACGAAGCGATGGACGCGTCAGGTTCCGAACACGCCGAGGCGTGGCTCGAGGAGATCCTCGAGTCGAGCGGCTGGAGCGCGCCTGATGTCGCCGCCGCGGCGCTCTCGCTGCTCGCGATGGAGCGCAACTTCTCCTTGCGCAAGTCGAACAACGCGAAGTCTCGCGACGATCGCGATGGTGGCTCGAGCGATGGTCACGCCAAGACCGAGGAGGACTTCGCGCATCTGAACCAGGTCGAGTTGTTCTTCGCCGCGGGGCGCCGCGATGGGTTGCGACCTGCCGACTTCGTCGGCGCGTTGTGCAACGAAGCGGGGCTCCCTTCGAGCAGCATCGGTCGCATCACGATGGGTGGCCACAAGGCATTCGTCGGCTTGCCAAGGCGCGTGGCGGAGCACCTGCTCCGCGAGCGCGCGACGCTCGAGGTGCGAGGTCACACCCACCCATTGCGTCTCTCGCTGCAATCTCAGGAGCAATCCGCGGGCATCGACGCGCCCTCGAACTCCGATAACCGGGGTCATCGCTCCTCGAGGCGAGAGGACGGCGATACGTTCCGACGCCAACCTTCAAAGAGGCGCTCCTCCAAGAAGCACCACAAGAAGGGGAAGAAGAACAAGAACAAGGGCAAGCGGAAGCATCATCGTAACAACGATAAGAAGTGATCGTAAGACGATGAAATGAAAGCTTCGAGAAGTATTGACCTGGGACACGTGTTTATCGAGGATGCAGGCGAAGCCCTGCGATTGGCTTGTCCTGAATGACTTATCCATGGAGAAAAAGCCGTGGCGATATATCCACACAGCAATGAAACCGAGACGCGTTGGGGTAGAGGCGACTTCAAGGCGATGATCAAATCACCCACCTCGGATCGGCCCGTGGCCTATTGTGATGGGACCACAGAAGACGAGAACACATTGATCGAGACCGCCGAGAGCGAGGGTCTCGATGGCGTGCGCATCGACAGAAAGTTCCTCAAGACTGGCCGTGAGATCTGGACGGTGGTCGGCGAGGGTGGGGTCTCCGATGAGGAATGGTAATCCGGTGGGCGATCGGGGTATCCTTGTCTGTGTCTAGCACGAGATAAAGGATGCCCGAGGTCGCCAGCATGAGCACGAGAACAACGCCACCGACGCTCACCCACACGCTGTTTCTCTGCGCGCTGGTGAGCGCGTTGTCGCTCGGATGTGAACCGACCGAGGACACCTCGGCCCCTTCGACGTCACCAGACCCCCGTGCCGTCGAGCCCGCCACCGCCTTGCCAGGGTCCGGGCCCAAAAAGGCAACCCCCAAAAAAACGGTCGGCGCGCCGCCCAAATCTGCCAGCGAGGCGCTCTCCAGAGCGCGCAAGCTCGCCAGCGCGAAGAAATGGGAGGAGGCCGCCACGGTGCTCACCGAAGCACACGGCGCCTTCCCTGATGATCCTGTCATCCTCAACGAGCTCGGTTACGTGCTCTACAGGGGTGAAAAGCGCCTGTTCGACGCCGCGTCCTACCTCTCGGATGCCTACTTCAAGGGAGAAGAGAAGGGCGCCGATTTCCAGGGGAAGGTGCGCTACAACCAGGCGCTCGTCGCGCTCGCGCGCGGAGAGCAGATGGAAGCGCTCGAATACTTCGACGAATCACTCGAGCACCGCCCGAACAAGACCGTCGCCAGAAAGCGCGACGAGCTGCTCGCCACACCACCTGACACAACCCCTTACAAGACCGAAGTTTACGGCTCGCTCAAAGAAGCCATCGGAAAGGACAGTCGCATCGACGCGCCATGCAAGAAGCTGACGGCAAAAGATAAGGAGCTAAAGGGCTTCACGTTCTTTGCCTGCGCGCCAGGCAATAGCGAGGCGACCGACGAGGGGGACTACCGCCACCTCTTCTTGCTCGCCGAGCACGAGAACAAGATCACCTCCACCCCCCTCGCGCGCGCTTACGTGATCGAGTCCTTTAGCCCTGGCGGCGGAGCGTCCGCGCAGCTCGACAAGATCTCGATCGCCAACGTCCACGAGGATGGCGAGGACATCTGGGTCGAGCTCGGACTGGTCAGCAAGTCGAGCTCCAAATACGAGGAGTGCACCGAGGATGACGAGATGGGCGAGATGTGTGGCCTGTGCGATGGCGCAGACTGCACGCTGGATACGCGCGCGTTGGTGAGCATCGGGCCGAAGTCGCCGGGGTTGTTGGCGATCTTTGACACCGAGTGGACGTGCGAAAAGGGAGAGGGGTGCTCTCGTGGTGACTTCATCGAGCCGATGTCTGGCATCAAGGATGTCGAGAAGTTTCGACGAAAGCACGAGCTTAAAGGCAAGAAGCTCGTGCTCGGGAAGAAGAGCTACGCGCTCGATCCGAAGAAGCCAGTGATTTTCCCAGGTCGTGACTTCCAGCAGCGCCATCACCGCATCATCAATGTCGTGCCTCATACCCGCGCAGAGGTCACTGAATAACCAGGGTGCTTCTCACGGCGCGGGCGGTCCGAGCTCCTGAATCGTGGCGAGGACCGCGTCGATCTCCTCCTCGGAGACATCCATGTGCGTGACAAAGCGCAAACGCTCTGGCCCGAGGGCGTTGATCAAGATCCCTTGCGCCGCCAGGTGCTCGACCCACCTCTGGCCCATCTCTGGTTCACAATCGACATATAGAATATTGGTCGGGCAACGCTCCAGATCGACGCTCAGTCCCGGCACCTTCGACAGTCCGATGGCGAGTTTTCTCGCGTTGTCGTGATCCTTCGAGAGCCGCGCGACATTATGGCGCAGCGCGAAGAGGCCAGCAGCAGCCAGAATACCGACCTGGCGCATCGCGCCGCCAAACCTCTTTCGCACAGCGAGCGCCCGGTCGATGAAGTCCTTTGGCCCACACAGCATGCTCCCCACCGGCGCGCCGAGCCCTTTCGAGAGGCAGAACATCACTGAATCCGCCAGCGCAGTGACCTCGCTCACGGGCACGCCCCAGGCGGTCGCTGCGTTGAACAGCCGCGCGCCATCCATGTGAACGGGCACATGCGCTGCCCTGGCGTGAGCTGCGATGGCGGCGAGTTTTTCAGGGTTCGGGAGCGTACCTCCCGCCATATTGTGTGTGACCTCGACGGTCACGACTCCCACAGGGACGCGATAATAAGGCGCCGGACGCAGCGCGCGCTCGACCTCGTGAGGGTCGAGGCAGCCGTCTGGATCACCCTGGAGGACGGCTGGCGTCAGGCCGCTCAGGGACGCCATCGCGCCTTGCTCGTAGAGCAGGATGTGCGCGCGCGCTTCACATAACACGCTCGTGCCGCGATCCGCCCAGGTCGCGAGCGCGACCTGGTTGCCCATGCTGCCGGTGGGCATAAACAGAGCAGCCTCCTTGCCGGTGATTTCTGCGGCGCGCGCCTCGAGCTCGAGGGCGGTGGGATCCTCGCGGTAGACATCGTCCCCGACGAGCGCTTCGGCCATGGCGCGTCGCATCGCCTCGCCAGGCCGCGTCACCGTATCCGAGCGCAAGTCATAGATGGGGTCGTTCGTGTGGCGCATCGCTCACCTCGTGCGAGAGGGTTTATCGAGTTGGTAGAGCATAGCCTCAAGTATCCCCGACGATCCAAGCCGATTCTTTTGGGTTTCGACATGTCGGGAGGGCGTGGCATGCTAATTCCACGAAGGAACAACCATACAGACATCGCGTGGCACGCCCAGCATCGCTGCGAGCATGCCACGCGAACGCCAGAGGACAGGGTGGCTGATGCTCGCAGAGATTTTGACCAACTTGATGCCCTTTCTTTTCTTGAGCAGCGCGGATCGCGTCGAGCTCGAGCGCGCCGCCGATGTGCTCTCGTTCTCCGAGGGCGAGTGGATTATTCGGCAGGGAACTCGGGGTGATGGGAGGCTGTTTGTCGTGCTCGAGGGGAGCGTCGAGGTCCTCGATGAGGCAGCCTCGTCGCCTCCCGTCTCGATCGAGACGGGGCGCTACTTCGGGGAGCGCGCGGCGCTCTTCCAGACACCGCGCTCGCACAGCGTCAGAGCGGCAGAAGATGTCCGCGTCGCGGCCATCCCCGGAGAGGTCTTCCTCGAGTTGTTGGAGAACAGACCTGCGCTCGCGCACTCGCTCGGGAACATCCTGCGAGAGCGTCAGGGGTTGTTTCGCGCCTTCGACGCGTTCATGGCCGAGCTGCTCGTCGGGGTCTCTGAAGACATCATCAACTTTCGCGCGCTGATGCGTCACTACGTCGAGCTTCGCCCGGCGCTGCACCCGCATGTGCAGGATGCTGATGTCATCGACTTCGAGGCGCTGACGTATGCCTCGAATCGTCTACCTGAAGGGATCACGCGCGCCTTCATGCTGTACCTGACTGACAACCTCGATGACCGGCTCGAGGGGCCTGTTTCGCGTCTCCCCGAGCGCGAGACGCGCGCCAGGAGGCGCGCGATCTACGAAATGGCGCCGGGGAAGTTCATGGTCATGCTGCGCGATGGGGTCTCTGATTTGATCGACTTCGTGACGTGCCTGTGCGCCTTCGCCACCGAGACGCGCAAGATCCGCTACCGCTGGCTCGCGCCACACAGGCTCGATGCGCTCGCGGCCTACATGGATGCCCCCGATCAGGAGGTGGATACGCGCGCGTTCTTGCTCGAGCATGGCTTTGATCAGGAGGAGATCGAGCACTTCGAGCGGCTCTGGCCAGGGCGCGTGATCGAGACGTTCTACGAGATCGCGCTGCACCACGAGGATTATAACATCCAGGTCACCAAGCAGCTCCAGGGCTACAACGCCCAGCACGCGGAGCACTGGACCGGGCAAATCGCGCAGGCGGTGACCTCGCTGCTCGGGCATCCTTGCGCGGACCTCCCCGCTGATCTTCCCGTGCACATCATCAGCTCCAACACGCACTCGGTGCACAACTGCCTGAGCTCCTTCCTGCGCCACCACCGCGCCGAGATCGAGGCATGGGGTGCCGAGCATCACCCCGAACTCTGCGCGGTCGAGTGGGTCGATGGCGAGGACCTCCTCTACGCGCTCACGCGCCACTGGCTCCCC
>Ga0208061_100473_pt1 | contig 10377 bp, 8 predicted proteins | sample DeeseametaMP0555_FD_184209 | JGI IMG/M metagenome (GOLD analysis project Ga0208061, IMG submission 184209) | Marine microbial communities from the Deep Atlantic Ocean - MP0555 (SPAdes) | ecosystem: Environmental > Aquatic > Marine > Oceanic | place: South Atlantic Ocean | collected 2011-01-23 | reverse complement strand
CTCGGGAGGAGCGGGGACGCAGGCGCCGTTCTCACAAGCCTGGTTTGGAGGACAGTCGAAGTCCGTCATACAAGCCTGAACCGGAACGCACATCCCCTGCTCGCAGGTAAATCCAGGGCCGCACAGGATGTTGGTGCACTGGTCGACGACCTCGCAGCGGAAGTTGTTACACACCTCGTTGGGCGCGCACTCGTCATCATTGCGGCAGTCACCGACGAAGAAGCAGGTGCCGTTGAGGCAGACCTCGCCAGGAGCGCAGTCCACATCATTGGCGCAACCGGCGGGCGGCACGCACTGCCCGGTGCGACAGACCTCGTTCACGCCGCAATCAGCGTCGGTGCGGCAAGATGGCTCGAAGACGCAGCTGCCGTCGATGCAGACCTCGTTGGGGCCGCAGTCAAAGTCGCTAAAGCAGGCGGGAGGCTCTGGCACACAGCGGCTGTCGATGCAGATCTGGTTTCCGGGGCAGTCATCATCGAAGCGACAGCCTGGCGCGGGGACGCAGACGCCGTTATCGCAAAGCTCGTCCGGCGCGCACTCGAGGTCGTTTCGGCAGCCGACGAACTCGCAGCGACCGGCGACGCAGGCGCCACCCAGACCGCAGTCGCGATCCTCGTTACACTCGGGGACAAAGACGCACTGGCAGTCGAAGCAGGCGAAGTCAACCGGGCAATCACCGCTGGTCGTGCACTCGCCAAAGTCGAGGCAGAAGCCGTCATCACAAAGCCCACAGGGTCCACAGTCGTTGTCGACGCGACACTCCGAGAAGGTGCAGCGGCCATCTTCACAGGTCGAGAAGCCTTCCGGGGTCGCCGGGCAGTCCGCGTCGACGCGGCACTCCACATCGGCGATGCACTGGCAGTCGTCACAGACAAAACCAAATGGGCAGTCCTCGTCGAAGCGACATTGGCCCTCGGGCGCGCAGAATCCATCCGCGCACACCGAGCACTCGCCACACTGCTCGTCAGCGCGGCACTCCTGGATCTCGCAGAAGCCATCGTTACAGACGACGGCGCCGGGGACATCGTTGGGGAAGAGCTCCTGGCAATCGGCGTCGCTGCGGCACTCGCCATCGAAGATGCAGTTGCAGCCATCACAGAAGGCGCCAGGGCCACACTGGAAGTCGGCGTTGCACTCGCACACGTCGACGCGGCAGATGCCCATGTCACAGAACTGACCTGCGGGGCAATCCACATCGCTCATGCAGTCGACATTGTTTGGCAAACACTGGCGGAAGTTATCGCCGCAGCTCTCTCGGTCGGTACAGCAAACCTCGCCGCGCTCGCAATCTGCGCCCGTCGAGCACTCGCCCTCGAGGCACTGGCAGCCATCGCAATAATCGGCGCCATCGCAATCATCATCGCCAGCGCAATCACAGCCATCAGGCAGGCATGTCCCGTCGACGCAGGATTCGCCCTCGGCGCAATCCATGTCCGTGACGCAAACATCCTGGGTGGTGCATTCCCCATCGACGCACGCCTCACCCGCGTCGCAATCCGCGTCGGTGGTGCAAAGCTGTGGCGTCTCCTCGTCCTGGCAGGTGCCATTCAAGCAAACCTCGCCCTGGCCGCACTCGCTATCGCTGGCGCAGACATAAGGCGCCGAGCAATAGTTGGCGACACAGGTCGAACCCGCGCCGCAATCCGCATCGGTCTCACACCGATCATTGAGCGAGGTTCGGCCACAACTGCCGAGGAATAATAAGGAGAGGGTAAGGAGCGTTGCCGTCACCCATAGGGACTTGAATCGCTGCGTCATATCAAATGCTCACCAGGCTGTAAGGTCGGAGCTTTCGTGCCCAACAAGAGGCTCCGAACACCTTGAAAAATGCTCTGAGAATTTCGTCCCGAAAGAGGGAATTTACCGTATCACACAGGCCCAATTCCTTCAAATTCGGTGCCATCCCCCCAAAAGGGGCGGAGATCCGACAGAAGCGGCTTATATCGGGCGCCAGATCAGGTGTGCGATGATCGAACACCCTCGGAAATTCTAGATCAGCGTCGCCATGTGCGACAGATATTCGAGATCACTTCTCATAGACGCAGCGCACGCCCACATCGGTGCGCCCCTTGTCGGGCGGGATCTCGAGGCGACCTGTCACGCGCAATCCGAAGGGATCGCTCGTCCAGCTCCCGCCACGCGCGAAACCGCGCTCCTTTCCCTTCTTGTTCTTGCCGAGCGCGCGCGTCCACTCCGAGACATTGCCCGCCATATCGTGGAGCTTGTGGGGGCTGATACCGTCCTTGAAGGCGCCGGGCGGCGAGGTCCAGGCGAAGCCGTCGACCTTGCCGATGATGGAGCCCTTGATCACGTCGAGCTCGCCCCAGTTGGCGTTGGTCGATGCCCAGGTGTCTCCCCAGGGGAACAACCTGCCATCCTCATCGCCGCGCGCCGCGCGCTCCCACTGTGCGTGCGTGGGGAGGTCGCCGCCAGCGTGCTTGCAGTACGCCTGCGCTTGCGCGTGAGTGATACAGACGACCGGAGCGTCCTCTCGCATCAGTGATTTCGGGACGCGCAGCGAGATCTGGAGCCCCTGGTTCGTGTAGACCTTGCACGCCTTGTAATCGAGCGCGTCGCAAGCCCCCGCCGCGACGCAGGCGTTGTACTGGGCGACGGTGACCTCGGCGGAGTCGATCTCGTAGGCGCCCGTCTCGATATCTTCTTGAGGATGCTCTCCGACCAGAAACCTCTCCTGATCGCAGTTGGTGTCTGGCTCATCATCGACCTTGTAGCAGGTCTGGATCATCAGCGAGCGCTTCTCGTCATCGAGCCCTTGCTTGAAGCTCCCCGCCTCGATGGCGATCTTCTTCGAGGCCACGGGCTCGGGTCGGTTCTCATCGGCGTTCGCGCCGCCAGCACCTCTTGGCGCGGCCATGTATCCCCCGACAGCGCCGACGGCGATGCCGACAATAGCCGCGGCGAGCACGCCACCGACCTTCTTGAAGGGGGATGGCTTGACCTGCTCGAGCGGTGGGCTGAACTCGTAGACGCCGCTGCGATCCACGGCGGGAACACCTGCCGGAGAGGTCGCGCTCTCGCGCTTCTTCTCGGGAGCCTTGACCGCCTGCATCCCCTCCATGACGGTGCTCGTGGAGACATGCCCGGAGCGCCTCGGCTCGCGCTCGGGGGCAGCGACGGGCACGACGCCAGCCTCCTCGACATCCGAGACCTCATCGCCGCTCGCGGCGGCGCGGTATTGCTCGAGCATCGCCTGCGTGATGGCAGGCGTCTCTTGCTCGGTCTGGCGCACGGGTCGCTCGAAGCCAGGCGGGACCGCGGGCTCCTCGGTGGTCGCGCGCTCCTCCTCGGGGTCGGGCTGTCGAGGTCGCTCGACAGGTTCGAGCACATCCTCGGTGGCGACGCGCTCCGGTCTTCGCAGCTTGCTCGCCATGAGCATCTCGGGAGAGATCGCGGGCAACCCCTCGAGCTGGGTCTCGGCGCTTCTAAGCCTGTAGCCGCAGTTCTCGCAGAAGGGCTCATCGCTCGTTTGTGGTGTGTCGCACTCGGGGCAAACTTTCATCGCGTGGCTCTCCCTCGCACAAGGAGCTTGTGTTGCTTTGCTCTACCACACGTCTTATCAGATTGGGAGTCTGGCAACCCGCGAGACATGCCCACGCACCACCCAAAGCTCTCGCTCCAACCACCACCTCATGAAACCTTCTCGCGCCAACGACTGCGTCGTGGCGAGCAAATCAGCCGCCGAAAAATTGATGTGAATGGTTTCAATGAGGGTGTTGAAGAGATGGAGTTTTGCGTTGGAGCCCCCCAAAACGGCGCTGTTTCAAGAGGCAAGGAGCCAGCAGGCTGGCTCCTTGCCTGCCATGGTGAAGCAAAACTCTCGAAGTATGGTCTTGGCGCCATAACCATGGTGAGACGGCGCGTTTTTGCCCCCCCATCGCTCGCTACGCTCGGATAGGGGGGAAACTCGCGCTTCGATTCAAGGTAGTGTTTTGCGTCTTGGAGCTTCGAGTGTAGTGATGAGTTATGCCATGGCGCCCTTTTGCAAAACTCATCGCCAAAATCCAAGCGCGAGTTTCCCCACTGGCGCAGCCGGGGTGGACTAAACACGCCGTTTCACCTGCGCTAGCGCATCGTGGTTCGAAGGGGGCTCACCGCTTCACCATGGCAGGCGTGTTTCGGGGGGGGCCGGAGTTCGAATATCTTCAACTCCCTCCGAGCGGGAGGTTGGCGATCAAAAAGAAGCGCTCTCGATACCGCTATGAGCAAAAGAAGGCGAAGACACTTTCACTAAAGCTAACCTTTTGCGGTAAATTTTCTATTTTTCAAAACAACGCCCTTCCCTTTAAAACAATTCAAATCAACAGGTACAGGGGGGAACAACCATGAGCATCACAGAAGCAGTCATCTATTTCGGGTTGATCCCGCTGATCCTCGGGTTCCTGATCTGGCTCTTTCTGGGCATGCTCTTTCGATCCTGGCTGGAGAAGCAGGGCGAGAGGCTTCCTGCCGGGCGCAAAGCCCAGAAGAGGTTCTGGTTCGAGAAGAAGAGAGCGATGCACAACGCGAGGGTGCATGACCCGGGGCAGGTCAGTGACAGCATATGTGCAGCTTGCGACTCGAAGTTCACCGAGCCGATCGCTGAAGGTGTGTATCGATGCCGTCGATGTGATTATACGGGAGGCCCTGGCTACGCCGATTACGCCGCGACAAAACAGGCCGCGGCGCTCCAATCCAAACCGATGGAGGAGCGAATCGAGGCGGCGTCTTCGATCCTGCAGGACACGCTGCTCTCGATGACCGCGCTCGAAGGTAACATCGAAGCCGCCGTCAGCGCGTCGAAGCTCGATGTCTCGAAGCTCGCGGGGTTCGGCGACATCGATGATATCGGCGAAGCCGAGAAGCGACAGGAGCTCTATGAAATTCAGGAGGAGCTCACGCGCATCAACGGCAACATCGAGTTGGCGGCCAGGACGTTGGGAGAGGATCTCTCGGCGCTGATGTTCGACATCGACATGTCGTTCATGTTGAGCGAGCGGCGCGACCGCTGGACCAAACAGGAGCGCGGCTACACCAGAAAGCACGAGCAGGAGATCCACAAGGAAATCATCGCCATGAGTGATGACTTCCAGCACGCCAAACGAAAGCTAAAGCGCAAGGTCGCCGAGCTCGGCTCGCCAAACTACACGCCGAACGCATAAAGCTCATCACCTCGAGACGATCGAGGCGAAGTTCTTGCCAATAATGTCCTAAAGTCGAGCCAGGTAATCGAGAACCAAAGCAACCCCCTCGTCATGCAAAAGGGTCGTGCCCACAAACGGCATCTCGCCGTTTGTCATCTGCCGCTCGATCTTGTCACGTTTCTCGAGGATGCCGCTGTTGACCAATGAAGTCTCGTAACGCAAGTCGAGCCCCTGTTTGGCAGACCTATCCCAGGCATCCGGGGCATGACAATGACTACAGTTGGCGTCGAGGTATGCACGAGCTCGATCCTCGAGCGTGTGCGAGGGGTCCTTGTAGTCGACCATTGTTCGGGTGGTCAAAGGCTCTGCTTGCTCGAAGACCGCTCTCGATTTCAAGTAGGTGAGCTGATCGAGCTCCTGTTCATCTCGGACCACAGCGCGGTTGAGATTTCGAGGAGAAGGACCAATGAGCGACACAGCACCAGCGTTTTGATGACAGGTGACACAGGCAACCTCGCCCGGAACCTCATAGTCAGTCGAGCGTACCTCTCCCGTTTCGGAGATCCAATTCACCTTTGTGGTTGCTCCGTTTAATGACAGCGTGGCATCGGTTTGCTCGTCGTTCCAAATGTATGTCGCGACGTTCCAAACTCCAGCAGTCTTGACCAGCAGGCGCGTCTCGATCACACGCTTCCCTCTCGAGGGAGCTCGAAAGTCATCGAGATAAAAGAAGGTCTTGGCAATGACCGTTCCTTCGGGATACTCCGCCCGCCGGTCATCGAGAATTGTAGCGCTTTGTCCATCCGGCAGTTTGATCAGGCGTTGCTTCTTGGCGTAGTCGGTGAAGAGTTCAGATGAGATTTCATAGACGTGGACGCCCTCGGCAGGTGTGAGGCCTCCCATATCCCCATCCTCATAGAGTTTGTAAGACGAGAGATTGCTCGCGAAGGACTCCGTGCGTGGAATATCGAAGTCTGTATCTAGGCCCTCCCCATCGCCACGCTCGAAACAAGCGGTAAGAGGCACAAACCCAAAAAGCAGCGCGATGAGGAGCACGCGACGGTTAGAGAGCACGACTTTCGTAGTCATATCAGTGTTCACAGACGCGTAGCCTGTTTCGCTGCGAATGTGTGTGCTAGCCATCTCTGCTCTCCAAAACTTGAACATGGGTGTCTTTTCACGTTCAGTAAGTCGCAGGTACGAGTAGCCTTTGTGCAGCGATGATGAATCAACGTGATGTGATCGAGGCGCTCCCGCGCGTGTTCATCCCCCAGACAAACTGCGCGCGATGTTGCGGCGAGTAGAACAAATCAGGGTGCGTGCTCGCCGCAGGCTTGATCGCCTCGATGCAGGCATTGGTGGGGTTTTGAACGACCTCGCCATCCTCTTCTGGCTTTGGCATCGGGCAGGAGCGGTTGGCGTGAACCCAACGCGTGAGCACTTCGAAGGAGGGGTCGATTTGTTTTGCCTGGCCTTCCTCGATCGCCCACAACGTCACGGCGTTGGCGCGAAAGGCGTCATCGTTTTCGAGGTAGGTCGTGGCGAGCTCGCCGATGATCGCGCGGCGCTCGTCTTCATGCGACTTTCCTCGTCGTGTCACGAGCGCGAGCGCCTGCTGATACACCCTGGCGGCGACCTCGGGTCGATCCTGACGCCGGTATGCCATGGCGATCTTGCGGAGCAGCGCCGGGGTCTCCTCGGTCGTGAGGTTACGGCGATAGCGCTCGAAGAACTCGGTCGCGCTCTTGTCATCCCCCGAGAGCAACCTGGCCGCGATCGCGCGCACGAGCACACCTTGCACCAACGCGCCGAGGGTTGAATCGAGCGCCTCATCAGGGTTGCGCCAGACATCCTCACCGCGAGCGAGCGACCTCATGGTCGCGAACAACTCCATGGCGCGCTCGAGCTCGTCGCGCTCGAGGGCATCGAGCGCCATGGAGAGGTAAACTTGCGCGCGGAAGCCACGTTCAGAAGGGTTGTTCTGGAGGAGCTGCTCGTAGGAGAGCGCGTCTGGGTCATCGATTTCAGCGAGCAGAAGATCTCTGGCACGCCTCGAGTTTTCATCGAGCAGCGTCGAGGTCAGGGCATGGACTTGTTCGCCATCGAGGTGCCCTTCACAGCTTGTCTTGAGAGCCTTTTTGTAGACGGGATGCTCGCCAGTGGGAGTACTCGCGATGCAGAGTTCACCGAACCAGGTCGCGCGAAAATGACGTCGCTCGCGAGGTTCCCCCAACACGAGCTGAGTGGGGCCATTCTTTTGCGGCTTCACCAGCGCAGCGTCCACCCGCATCGAGCGCAACCAGAGGATCACGGAGCGATCCTCTCGCCAGGTCATGGCGCCGATCTGCGGCGAGCTCGTCGCGCGCTCGAGCAGCTCCTGACGCCAACTCTGGGGGGTGCCATCGACGGTGATCGTGACCGTCCTGGTGTAGGGGTCAAAGCGCACGCGCTCTCCCCCTGGCGCATCACCATCAGGCATGGTCAAGACGGTCATGCTCCGCATGGTGGCGAACACATCATCGAGCGCGACGCGGCTCGGCGCAGGCGTGGAAGCCGCGCCGGTGGACCACCCCGCGATGGCGAATGCAAAGGAAACCTGGAGCAAGCTCCACGCAGCGATCATCTCTTCCTCCCCGACGCGCCGTAGACCTGCCGCGCCTTGCGATGTTCGCGGCTGACCATCATTTCATCGCGCATGCGATTGACGCTCGAATCGAGCGCTTTGATAAAGCGAGCCTCGGCATCGCGCAGCTCCTCGAAGAGGGGCTGCAAGAGGTCGAGCGGTGCTCGCTCCCACCCTTCTGTAGAGCGGCTTTTGATGCGTTCGAGCAACCTGCGACGGTTGCGAAGGCACGTGTTCAGCAGCGGCGTATCCTGGCGCTCGAGCGCCAGGAGCGCGTCTTCGTACACCTCGATCGTCAGGCAGAGCAGCTGCTCGTCCTCGATCGTCTCCGATGTCTTGATCTCGGCTGCGAGTGTCATGACCATGACCTCCAACAAGGACACCCTGTCCTCGGGTTCAGGCGGCCTCGTCGCGCCGCAGTTGTTCGAGCGCCTGTGCCCAGGCGCCGCGCAATTCGCTCATCAAGCCGATCACTTCATCGAGGACCTCGATATCCTGGTGAAGGCTGACCTTGAGGAGCCGATCACTGATATAGAGGTAGAGCGCCTCGAGCTGTCGGCTCAGTTCGGGTTCTGGGTTGTGGTCGAGCGTGTTCAGCAGCTCGGTGACAATGGCCAGCGCTCTCCCTGTCGCCTGCGTGACTTCGACGGGTTGTTCGCGCATCATCGCGGCGCGCGCTTTGAAGGCAAAACGCAGGAACCCATCGTAGAGCATCACGACGAGCTCGCGGGGGTCGCTGGTCTGTACGGCGACCTTTCGATAAGCATTGCTCGCTCGCATCGGTTCTTTCTCCTTGATCCTGATGTTCACTCGCCAGGCTGGCGAGTTGTCGGGTATGGCGAGCAGCCACGTGGGTGACTACACCCTGGTTATCGACGCGAGGAGGAGACTTCTTGAGAGGGCAATTTTTGCCGCTGGACCGCAAGAAATCACGCGGCGAGAGGGGCAACACAGATCGCTCCTCTCGCCGCGTGATTTTCTGTCCGGAGTCAGTTCTCGAGCACTCGATCAGTAGCTTGGCAAAAAGCTCGAGACGCGCATCGAGAGGTTATTCATCTCCGAGATGAAGGTCTCCATGGCGGTGAACTGAGCGCGCATTCGCTCTTCCTTGGCGTCGATGCGAAGCTCGAGGCGATCGATCTGATCGGTGATCGTATTGCTACGGCTGTCGAGCGTCTCCTTGCTCAACGCGATCAACCCATCGAAGCTCGTCGTGTACTCTTCGACGACCCCCTGGAGTCTCGACATCACCCCATCAGTCTCATCGAGGAAGAGGCTGGTGACGGCGCCAGGTTCACTCGAGAGCGCCTCGGCGAGCTTGCTCTCGTCGACGGTCAGGTTGCCCGTGTTGTAGTCGGTCTTGATCCCGAGCGAGGAGAGGTTGACGTAGGTCGTCGACCCCGAGGACTCGGCACCCGAGAACGCCTGACTGAGCGCGCGATTGGCGGTCCGCGCGAAGCTCGCGTCGGTCTTGCCGATCTTGTCGATCGTCTTTCGGATGGTGTTGTACTTGTCGATGAGCCCCTTGATGTTCTCGGTGACCTTCTCGTTATCCCCCTCGACCTCGATCTGAACTGGCTCTGTGGTGACCTCTTTCAGGTCGAGCGTGACCCCCTGGATCACATCCGAGACGGAGTTGCTCGTGGCGACCATATCGATGCCATCGACGCTGAACTCGGCGTTGCGAGCCTCCTGCGTCTGAGTCATCCCGAGCGATTGCCCCGTGGCGCCGGTGTAGGACTCGGTCAACTTGACGGCGTTGCCGATATCGAACCCAGGATCGAGCAACCCGAGCGGATCGTTTGGATCGAGCAGGCCGCCTTCGCCGCCAGCGCTCGGATCGTATCCTTCCTTGAGCGAGGTGATCTGGAGCTGCGAGCCGCTGCCTGTGTTCAGGATGCTCGCGGCGACCTGTGCGCCGGAGGCGTTGATGGCGTCGCGCACCTCTTCGAGCGTGGCGCCCGCGCCGATGGAGACATCGACCGCGTCCTCGCCAAAGACCTCGATGGTCAGGGTTCCTTCGCGCACCTCGTCTTGAGCGGTGCCATAACTCGAGGAGGAGTTTCGCTCCTTGCGGGCGAGCTGCGCGACCTCGACCTCCCAGGCGCCCTGGACAGCATCCCCGGTGGAGGTCGCGTTGACGACCTCTTCATCCGAGGAGGAGACGCTGCTCGCGAGCAGGCTGGCCGAGGTGCCGATCTCGGACATGAGGTCCTCGAGCTCCTTGAGCTGCGAGGAGAACTTCCCCAGATCGCTGACCTGCGTGTTGATCGCCGAGCGCTTTGCCTGGAGTTTGTTGATCGGCTGGCGCTCGATCGAGATCAATTGCCGGACGATGGAGTTGGTGTCCAACCCACTGGCGATACCACTTGCCGAAAACATCGCATCAGCTCCTTTCTTGTTTCAAAGCACTGGCTTCGAGAACAGCGAGCACGAACAGGCAAGAAACAGATCGCTGCCTCTCGGGCTCTTTAAATCCCCGATGAGGCAAGACTTTCAACCTCTTACCACACCGAGAGGTCACGTTCGTTTGATGGGCTCGTCGAAGTCACGCCTTCGACCTACGCACCCTGGTGATTTGCATCGATTGGCGGCGCGCCGCCCGCGGCGAGA
>Ga0208061_100472_pt1 | contig 10381 bp, 6 predicted proteins | sample DeeseametaMP0555_FD_184209 | JGI IMG/M metagenome (GOLD analysis project Ga0208061, IMG submission 184209) | Marine microbial communities from the Deep Atlantic Ocean - MP0555 (SPAdes) | ecosystem: Environmental > Aquatic > Marine > Oceanic | place: South Atlantic Ocean | collected 2011-01-23 | reverse complement strand
AGTTTGCCCAAGGGAAGGGTTATTTCCATTACCTAACGGACAAGCCAGGAAGCTGTTGCCATAGAGGCTGTTTCCACCACAACCACCGCCACCACCATTCAGCGTGGCGTACCAGTCCGTGCCACCGGCCTGAGAACCGTTTGTCATGGAAAGGCCATAGTAGCGGGCATCACCGCGCTGCCAGCCGACGCCGTTTACCGACGCGCCGGTCAGTTCGATAAAGCTGGTGGGCGCAAAGCGCATGCTGAAATTATCTAGCGCAAAGGCGAAACCCGCCCCCTGAACTTCAGAGAGCGAAGAATCATCCAGCTCTTTAAGAGCCATTGTCTGGGAAGCGCCGAGGGTGAGGGCCGCTCCCAGCAGCATGTGGGAAAGCGAGTTGTTGCGCCGCACTGTGACCTCTGTCTTGTTGTTATCAGTCTTGCCGTGAAAGGTCTTTGGGCAGAACTGGTTACTTATGCCACAAGGTTACACATGCTGTTAACGCTCCACAACATGCGTTAACAGAAACGCTACACGGCGTCAGATTTAAAATTTAATGAATTTCAACAAGTTGGAGCCTGTATACATCAGGTTTACTCAGTATATGAATATTCGTGCGCCAGGAATTCACTCCGCCTGTTACAAATATGCACACTTTGGGGGAGATTGTGGGTGCTGAATCGCATAAAGGGGCGTCACTAACTATGCGGATGAGGTGCGGAGTTGGGCGGTTCGCCATACAAGCATGGCCCCAACAGGAAATTCGAGGGGGGGACGTCGGGGTGACGAAATGTTCCGAGTTCTCTGCCGAGCTCTTACAAAGCCAGCATGTCCATGAAGTCATTGACCGGCATGGTTTCAAGCCGGTCTCGGTCCTGGCAGCGTTCCAGGATTTTCTCTGATCGCGCCAAGGGGAAGCAGGTAAGCAGGTTACGACGGAATTTGCTTTCCAGAACAGGGATCCCCTCCTCCCTGCGACGGCGGTGTCCAATGGGATATTCCACCGCCACCTTGTCTGTGCGGGAACCATCCTTGAAAACTATCTGGATGGCATTGGCGATGGACCGCTTATCAGGGTCGTGATAATCCGACGAATACTGTTTGTCTTCCCGGACGATCATTTTGTCACGCAGGGTGTCGATCCTGGGGTGGCTAGCATGGAAGTCATCCTCGTAGTGTTCGGCAGTCAGTTCACCGAATATGAGGGGTACGGCGACCATGTATTGCAGACAGTGGTCTCTGTCCGCCGGATTGGCCAACTTGCCCTCCTTGGAGATGATACGAATAGCGGAATCGTGGGTGGTAAGCTCGATCCTGTCGATTTCGTCGAGTCGATCTTTTACCTGAGGGTGCAACGTCACCGCCGCTTCACAGGCCGTCTGGGCATGGAACTCTGCCGGGAAACTGAGTTTGAAGAGAATATTCTCCATGACATAGGAGCCATACTCTCGCTGAAAGCGGAATCTGCGCTCTGCCTCGGGTTTGATCTGCTGGTCCTTGTTTGTCTTGGAAAACAGTACGTCGTAGAAGCCCCACTGCTTGGCCGTCAGCGCACCGGGGATCCCCATCTCCCCTCTCAGCGCGATATCGGCCAGTCGCACGGCCCGGCTGGTGGCATCGCCGGCAGCCCAGGATTTTCGTGAACCCGCATTGGGGGCATGGCGGTAGGTACGTAGAGACTGACCATCAACCCAGGCATGGGAAATGGCGGAAAGCAGCTGTTCGCGATTGGCGCCCATCATTTTTGCTGCCACGGCCGTGGACGCCACTTTCACCAGCACCACGTGGTCCAACCCTACCCGGTTAAAGGCATTCTCCAGTGCCAGTACGCCCTGAATTTCATGGGCTCGGATCATGGCATCAAGCACGTCCTTCATGGTCAGCGGCGCCCTGCCCTGTGCCATCTTTTTCTGGGATAGGTGGTCTGCCAGCGCCAGAATAGCTCCCAGGTTATCCGACGGATGTCCCCATTCTGCTGCCAGCCAGGTGTCGTTATAGTCCAGCCAGCGGACAATGCAGCCGATGTCCCAGGCAGCTTTGACTGGGTCAAGACGGTGTGAGGTGCCAGGTACGCGGGCAGGATGGGGAACCAGGGTGCCCTCCACCAGGGGGCCCAGGTGTTTGGTGCACTCGGGAAAGCGCAACGCCAGCAGGCCACAGCCCAGGGTGTCCATCAGGCAATGACGCGCCGTATCCCAGGCTTCTTGCGAATCAATGCGGTAATTCAACACATAGTCCGCAATGGCCTGAATTTCCGGGTCATAGTCCGGGCGTTCGTTACTATCCACATTGCTGGGCATGGTGACGCCTCCCCGTTGATGGGTTGGCCTTCAGGGTCGCCCCGGGATGGCAGAGGGTCAAGGGTTGGAGAAGACTAAATCGGCGGATATTCGCCTTGCGAGCAAGGCTCCAACGGGGGGCTATTGTTGGAGCCTTGCTCGCAGTGCGAAGTCGGAGCGAATCAGAAGCAGTCGCCGGGGACCCGCACCCAGCCTTCCATGAGCACACGTGCACTACGGCTCATGCTGGCTTTGGTGGCAGTCCACTGGCCGTTCACTTGCTGGGCGCCGGCACCGACGCGCAGGGTGCCGGAGGGGTGGCCGAAGGTTACGCTGTCACGTTCGCCGCCACCGGCGGCCAGGTTAACCAGGGTGCCCGGCACCGCCGAGGCACTGGCGATGGCCACGGCGGCGGTGCCCATCATGGCGTGGTGCAGCTTGCCCATGGACAAGGCCCGCACCAGCAGGTCCACCTCCCCTTCTCCGATTTGCTTGCCACTGGATGCGGTATACGCCTTCGGTTTTGCCACAAAAGCAATTTTGGGGGTGTGCTGGCGGGCTTCCGCTTCCTCGATATTCTCGATCAGTCCCATGCGCACGGCACCGTAAGCGCGAATGGTCTCGAATCTCTGCAGCGCGTCCTTGTTTTCGTTGATATCCCCTTGCAGCTCGGTACCGGTGTAGCCGATATCTTCTGCGTTCACGAAAACCGTAGGAATGCCAGCATTGATCATAGTCGCCGGAAAGGTGCCGACGCCGGGGACTTCCAGCTCATCAACCACATTGCCCGTGGGGAACATGGCACCGTCGCCATCCGCCGGATCCATGAAATCCACCTGTACCTCCGCGGCCGGGAAGGTCACCCCGTCCAGCTCGAAGTCACCGGTTTCCTGGACTTCCCCGTTGGTGATCGGTACGTGGGCGATGATGGTTTTCTGGATATTCACCTGCCAGATGCGCACCACCGCGATGCCATTTTCAGGAATGCGTTCGGCAGCTACCAGTCCATTATTGATGGCAAAAGCCCCTACCGCCGCGGTCAGGTTGCCGCAATTGCCGCTCCAGTCAATAAAGGGCTTGTCGATGGAGACCTGACCGAACAGGTAATCCACGTCATGATCGGCGCTCTCGCTCTTGGCCAGAATCACTGTTTTGCTGGTGCTGGATGTGGCACCACCCATGCCGTCGGTGTGTTTGCCGTAGGGGTCCGGGCTACCGATCACTCGCAGCAACAGTTTGTCACGGGCCTCGCCTGGGACCTGGGCCACCTCCGGCAGATCCGTGAGGCTGAAGAACACGCCTTTGCTGGTGCCCCCACGCATGTAGGTGGCGGGGACTTTGATTTGAGGTGCATGAGTCATGCGTTTTCTCCTTCAAAAAACCCCGATGAGCGAAGCCATCGGGGTTTCAGATTCTTCGCCTTGCGAGCAAGGCTCCAACCAATTTCGCTGAAGCCTGGCTCACATTAAAGAACGACTTAACTCGCCTCTGCCATGAAGTCCTTGGCGAACTTCTGCAGGATGCCGCCAGCGGAATACACGGAGACTTCCTCGGCAGTATCCAGGCGGCACTTGACCGGTACACGTTCCACATCGCCATTCTGGCGGTGGATCACCAGGGTCATGGTGGACCCGGGCGCGCGCTCCCCTTCCACGTCGAAGATCTCTGTGCCGTCCAGACCCAGAGTCTTGCGGGTAGTACCTTCTTCAAACTGCAGAGGCATGACACCCATGCCGATGAGGTTGGTACGGTGGATGCGTTCGAAGCCTTCGGCAACGATGGCTTCCACACCCGCAAGAGCCACACCTTTAGCCGCCCAGTCACGGGATGAACCCTGGCCGTAGTCGGCGCCGGCGATGATGATCAGCGGCTGCTTGCGGTCCATGTAGGTTTCAATGGCTTCCCACATGCGCTTCACTTCGCCTTCCGGCTCGACCCGGGCCAGCGAGCCCTGGATCACATTGCCCTGCTCGTCCTTGACCATCTCGTTGAACAGCTTCGGGTTGGCCAGGGTGGCGCGCTGGGCCGTCAGGTGATCGCCACGGTGCGTGGCGTAGGAGTTAAAGTCTTCCTCCGGCAGGCCCATTTTGTGCAAGTAGGCACCGGCAGCGCTGTCCAGCAGGATGGCGTTGGAGGGCGACAAATGGTCAGTGGTGATATTGTCCGGCAGGATCGCCAGCGGACGCATACCTTTCAGGGCACGGGCCTCGGCCATGGTGCCTTCCCAGTACGGCGGACGGCGGATGTAGGTGCTCTGCGGGCGCCAGTCGTATAGCGGGCTGGCTGCGCGTGCGCCGTCGCCTTTCTTCTCGAACATGGGGATGTAGGTCTTGCGGAACTGATCCGGCTTTACGGATGCCTTGACGATGGCATCGATTTCCTCGTCAGCCGGCCAGATATCCTTGAGCATGATCGGATTACCATCCTGGTCGTGGCCCAGCACATCCTTCTCGATATCGAAACGGATGGTACCGGCAATGGCGTAGGCCACCACCAGCGGCGGCGAAGCCAGGAAGGCCTGCTTGGCGTAAGGGTGGATACGTCCATCGAAGTTCCGGTTACCGGACAGTACTGCAGTGGCGTACAGGTCGCGATCAATCACTTCTTTCTGGATTTTGGGATCCAGCGCGCCACTCATGCCGTTACAGGTGGTGCAGGCAAACGCCACCACATCAAAGCCCAGCTGCTGCAGTTCCGGCAGCAGGTCCGCTTCTTCCAGGTACATCTTGACGGTCTTGGAGCCCGGCGCCAGGGAGGATTTCACCCAGGGCTTGCGGATCAGGCCCAGCTTGTTGGCGTTGCGGGCAATCAGGCCGGCAGCGATCATGTTGCGCGGGTTACTGGTGTTGGTGCAGCTGGTGATGGCAGCAATGATCACCGCGCCATCGGGCATTTCACCTTCTTTCTCTTCCCACTTGCCGGAGATGCCACGATTGGCCAGTTCAGAGGCCGGCAGCAAGGCATGAGGGTTGGAAGGGCCTGCCAGGTTGCGGCCAACGCTGGTCATGTCGAACTTGAGAACACGCTCGTACTCGGCAGTCTTCAGGCTGTCCGCCCACAGACCGGTGGCCTTGGCATAGGTTTCCACCAGCGACACCTGCTTGTCTTCGCGGCCGGTGAGCTTCAGGTATTCCAGGGTGTTATCGTCGATGAAGAACATGCCGGCAGTGGCGCCATATTCCGGCGTCATGTTGGCGATGGTGGCACGGTCGCCCACGGACAGGCTGTCAGCGCCTTCGCCGAAGAATTCCAGGTAGGCACCGACAACACGCTCGCGGCGCAGGAACTCGGTGATCGCCAGGACAAGGTCAGTACCGTTGATGCCGGGACGCAGTTTGCCGGTCAGCTCCACGCCGACGATGTCAGGCAGACGCATCATTGACGGATTGCCCAGCATCACGTTCTCTGCTTCGAGACCACCGACACCAACAGAAATTACGCCGAGCGCATCCACCATGGGCGTATGGCTGTCGGTACCGACACAGGTATCGGGGTAGGCAACGCCATCGCGCACCTGGACCACCGGCGACATTTTCTCCAGGTTGATCTGGTGCATGATGCCATTACCCGGCGGAATCACGTCCACGTTATCAAAGGCGGTCTTGGTCCAGTTGATGAAGTGGAAACGGTCTTCGTTGCGGCGTTCTTCCACCGCCCGGTTTTTCTCGAAGGCGTTATCTTCAAAGCCCGGGTGTTCCACAGCCAGGGAGTGATCGACGATCAGCTGGGTTGGTACCACCGGGTTAACCTTGGACGGATCACCGCCCTGCTCGGCGATGGTGTCGCGCAAGCCGGCCAGATCCACCAATGCGGTCTGGCCCAGGATGTCGTGACAGACAACCCGGGCCGGATACCAGGGGAAATCCAGGTCGCGTTTACGCTCGATCAGCTGCTTCAGCGAGTCGGTCAATGCTTCCGGCGCACAGCGGCGAACCAGCTGTTCGGCGAGAATCCGTGAAGTGTACGGCAGTTTGTCGTAGGCCCCAGGCTGGATCGCATCGACGGCCGCACGGGTGTCGAAATACTCCAGCTCGGTGCCGGGAAGGGCTTTGCGGTATTCGGTGTTCATAGCCTGGGACTCTTTAGTCAATCCTGGGGACGTCTTACAGTCGCACTTCAGACGCTTTAAACAATTTCTGTTGCGCTCAAATGGGTAACGAATGGTGACAATCAAGCCACCTCGATCCGCATCGGCTTGAACGCCGGGCGTCCGACATCAGACGCCCGGCGCGGTCAATCAGCCGCGCTCGGCGATCGGGGTTACCTTGCGCAGTTCCGGACCGGTGTACTCCGCACTGGGACGGATGATGCGGTTATCGGCACGCTGCTCGAACACGTGGGCGGCCCAGCCAGTCAGACGGCTCATCACGAAGATCGGGGTGAACAGTTTGGTGGGAATGCCCATGAAGTGATATGCAGATGCATGGAAGAAATCCGCGTTGCAGAACAGTTTCTTCTCGCGCCACATAACTTCTTCACAACGCACGGATACCGGATACAGCACCGTATCGCCCACATCCTTGGCCAGCTTTTCGGACCATTGCTTGATGATGGCATTCCGCGGATCGGATTCGGTGTAGATCGCGTGGCCGAAGCCCATGATCTTTTCCTTGCGCTCCAGCATGCCCATCATTTCTTTCTCGGCATGCTCCGCATCGGAAAACTTCTCGATCATGTCCATGGCCGCTTCGTTGGCGCCGCCATGCAACGGACCCCGCAAAGAACCGATGGCACCGGTGACACAGCTGTGCAAATCGCTCAGGGTGGATGCACAAACACGGGCAGTGAAGGTAGACGCGTTGAACTCATGCTCTGCATAGAGAATCAGAGATACGTTCATTACCCGCTCGTGCAGCTCGTTGGGCTTTTCGCCGCGCAGAAGATGCAGGAAGTGGGCGCCAATGGACTCGTCGTCAGTTTCCGGATCGATTTTCACGCCATCGTGGCTGAAACGGTACCAGTAGCAGATGATGCTGGGGAAAGCGGCCAGCAGACGGTCGGTGGCATCTTCCTGCTGACTGAAATCGGTTTCCGTTTCCAGATTACCCAGCATGGAGCAGCCGGTGCGCATCACATCCATGGGGTGCGCATCCTTGGGGATTTGCTCCAGAACAGTTTTCAGCGCATCAGGCAGACCGCGCAGGCTTTTCAACTTGGCCTTGTAGGTGGCCAGCTGGTCCTGGGTAGGCAGCTCCCCTTTCAGTATCAGGTGTGCCACTTCCTCGAACTCGCAGTTCTCGGCCAGATCTTTCACATCATAACCACGGTAGGTCAGCCCCGAGCCACTCTTGCCAACGGTGGAGAGTGCGGTTTTACCTGCTACCTGGCCACGCAGGCCTGCGCCACCGAGTTTTTTGCCTTCTGCCATTGTTTATCTCCTTGTGAAACTCATTTTCAGCAATACGAATTCTGCTCTGTGGGAACGTCTTTCAAGCCGCTCCCAGATAAAATCTCTCAGCCCTTGCCTTTGGCGAAGAGCGCATCCAGCTTCTGTTCGTAATCGTGGTAGTTCAGGAAATCGTACAGTTCCATACGTGTCTGCATGATGTCTACCACATCCTTCTGGTGACCCTGCTCGCGGATGCTCTGGTACACCTTCAACGCTGCCTGGTTCATGGCACGGAACGCACTCAGCGGATACAGGATCATGTCGGCGCCAGCCTCTGCCAGCTCTTCGCGGGTGAAGAGTGGCGTCGCACCAAATTCAGTGATATTGGCCAACAGCGGCACATCCCCAAGCCCTTTCTTGAAGGCCTTGTAATCTTCCAGGGTGTGCACAGCCTCAGCAAAGATGCCGTCTGCTCCGGCATCAATACAGGCTCTGGAACGCTCGATGGCCGCCTCCAGGCCATCTTTCTGGAAGGCGTCGGTACGGGCAATGATGAAGAAATCATCATCGGTCTTGCCGTCTACGGCCGCCTTGACCCGGTCAACCATTTCCTCCTGGGAAACAATTTCCTTGTTCGGACGGTGCCCACAACGCTTCTGCGCCACCTGGTCTTCCAGATGCACCGCGCCAGCGCCGGCCTTGATCATTTCCTTGACGGTACGGGAGATATTGAACGCCCCACCCCAACCGGTATCGATATCTACCAGCAGCGGGGTTTCCACGGCACTGGAGATGCGGCGCACGTCTTCCAGCACGTCGTTCATGCTGGTCATGCCCAGATCCGGCAGGCCATAACTGGCATTGGCCACTCCGCCACCAGACAGATAGATCGCCCGGTACCCGGTCTGTTCTGCCATCATTGCCGCGTAGGCGTTGATGGTGCCCATGACTTGCAACGGTTTTTCTTCGGCCAACGCCTTGCGGAAACGGCCCCCGGCGGTCAGTTTACTCATACTCAATCTCCTCGTTATGTGCCTCAGGAGCTTGCCAGCATGCGAACCAGGTTCGCCACGCGAGCATGGCTCCTACGGGGTATCTGGCGATGTGGTGTACTGGTTTTCGATATTCTTGCGGGCACTGCTGATATGGCGACGCATTAACAGCTCGGCCATTTCCGCATCCCGGGCCTCGATCGCTTCCACGATACGACGATGTTCATTAAGGGCTTTCTGGGGCCGATTGGCCACGGTGCTGAACTGATAGCGATACATACGCACCAGGTGGTAGAGCTCACCGATCAGTAACTGGCTGAGCGTGGCATTGTGGCTGCCCTGAATAATGCGGTAGTGAAAGTCCAGATCCCCTTCGCGCTGGAAATAGGCCACATCCTCACGCAGATCCTGCTGCTGCTCATGCTGGGCCAGCACATCATAGAGGCCGCGGACTTCCTCGGCAGTCATATGCTCGGCGGCGAGCCGGGCGGCCATGCCTTCCAGAGCTTCACGCACATGGTAGATTTCGATCAGGTCGCTGACACTGAGAGAGGCCACGCGAGTCCCCACATGCACCACTCTTTCAAGCAATTTGCGGGATTCCAGGCGGCGTATCGCTTCACGGAGGGGGCCACGACTGACGCCATAGCGGCTGGCCAGCTCGGTTTCGCTGACCTTGGAACCAGGCAGTATCTCTCCGCGCACGATATCGTCCTGGAGCCGGGCAAAGACCCGGTCTGCCAGTGTTCGTGCACGATTATCTGAAAGTGAGCCTGGGGAAGCTACAGACATAAAACAGTCCGATTGTTGACAATTTGAACAACCGGGCTGGACTTTACGCCCCTAAACAGGATGTTTCAAGGGGAATTGTTGACAATTAGCGTTAAGTCTAAGGAGCCATTGGGTCACATTCAGGATCACCAGGCGCACCCTTAAAAAATTGCACTGCGCCGCTGCGCAACGCATTGAACCGTCGCGCCTCAGGATCGCTGGGCTCCCCTTCCCCGAAACCCGCGAGAACGATGCGCGGCAAAAAAGTCTCCTCAACCCAACGAGCACGAAGGCCAATCTCGAAGTTACCATCAGAGAGTCGGTAAAGGGGGCCACAATCATCAGCACCCGCTGTCAGATCAACGCGCCCTTCAATAGTCGCATTAAAATGCGGGGTGTCGGCTCGTTGATCCAAACCAGGGGCCAACCGAATGGAAAGATTGGCGCTTTTGGGGTCGTCAAAACTTCGGGTGACAAGGCCAACAGCATAGGTGTTTCCGCAGGAGCCAGCGGCACCAGTGGTTACCAGTCCGTCAGAAGTAATCCTCAAACAAAATTCGCCGATATCATTTTCATCTTTCCGCACACGTTCACGGCTTACCGTCTCTCCGCCCAGTGTCTCGGGATAATTACCATTATTATTGCTGATTTCTTCATTATCCTCCGTGTCTTCGTTCGGGTCGACAATATCCATACAGACGCCGGCGTCATCATCATCGCCAAGGTCGTCATTAACGCAGGCTCGCATCAAACGGATCGTGTAATCACCGACTAACTCAGCAGCGATATCAGGCTTCGCCTGAACAAAACCGGTTTTGGTAGCCCGGAAAGGAAGCGGCTCACCAGTTAATTGCTCATCAAGCAACTTGCCGGATATTTTCCCTTTCTCTTCCTCTTCCAGTTCCGAATCAGCACCGGGAAAGTCCAGCCGGAAATCGCTGTTACCCTGGATCTCCACACCAGCATAAAGGCTTGAGCCAAGGAAACGGCCGGATACCTGGGCATCGGTATTGTTGTCCGCAGCATCA
>Ga0208061_100471_pt1 | contig 10392 bp, 4 predicted proteins | sample DeeseametaMP0555_FD_184209 | JGI IMG/M metagenome (GOLD analysis project Ga0208061, IMG submission 184209) | Marine microbial communities from the Deep Atlantic Ocean - MP0555 (SPAdes) | ecosystem: Environmental > Aquatic > Marine > Oceanic | place: South Atlantic Ocean | collected 2011-01-23 | reverse complement strand
CCAAGGGCACGCTGTCTGGCGGGTTCGATATCTGCGAGCGCCTCGGCGATCAGCAGTGCACCTCCACGGGAGCCTGCACCGACGGGATTCGCGTCTGCGGTGAGCTTCGCCAGGATGCAAACGGCGACGTCGCGCCATTCTGCCGCTTCCCCAATAACAACGGCGCACAACTCGGCACGACCTGTGCCGCGAACTCCGAGTGCCGCGAGGGCCTCTGCCTCGGCACCTCCAACGAGTGCTCGGTCGCCTGTACGCAAGACTCTCACTGCTCGGCGACGAACAACCAGGTCTGCACGACCTTCTCGTTCAGCCAGAACAGCGACGTGAACCTCTGCGTGCGCGGTTGTACCGACAACGGCTCTTGCACCAACGGCAACGTCTGCACCGTCAGCGGCGATGTCACCGACAACGACATCGACCAGGTCTGTCGCACGCCGATCGGCCAGTCCGAGCTGGGCGCGACCTGCGCCACCGGCTCCGATTGCCGCGAGGGCCTCTGCCTGACCACAAACGTCTACGACGGCGTCCAGTGCAACAGCGACGCGGATTGCCCCGGCACCAAGACCTGTGAGTGCCCCATCGACGATCCGAACTGCGTCAACGCTGACAAGCAGTGTGCTGATGTCAGCCAACGCTGCTCGAGGTTGTGTGATGACAACAGCGATTGCGGCGGCGGCGTCGCCGGCAACGCCCTCACCGCCTGCTCGAGCGATGTCCTCGTTTCTCGCCCCAACGGCGGCACGAAGCTCCTCTCGCTTTGCGGTCAGCCCTGATACGCATCGCGACATAAAGCCTGCATGAGAAGCGGGGTTCCTTTTTTCTAGAAAAGGAACCCCGCTTTTTTACGGCGGAGGTTTCGCGCCCCCCGCGGCCCTCGCGCCCCCCGCGGCCCTCGCTGTCGCTCGTCCGCGGCCCCCCTGTACCTCACACTTCGTGTTCGGGAGGGGGGCAGACTTGGCGTTGGGTGCGCGGTTTTTAGCCCACGGGTTTGGCTTGTTGTGAGGTTGGCGTTTTGCTCTTTGTGTCGGTTTAGCAGAATGCGAGGGCATGTCCCCGCGCCTCGCTTCGCTCGGCGCTGCCCCCCGAAACGGGGGCTTCTTGTTGTGGGTTTAGCAGAATGTGTGAACAAGCCCCCCGCGCCTGCGGCGCTGCCCCCCGGAGTGGGGCGGTCTCGTGGCTTCTTGGACGTTTGTGTTTTGCGCCAGGGCGCTTCGAGATCTGCGATGAGGTTCATGAGGGTGCCCGATGCGAACCTCGACGCTCAAATCCTCGCCAAGAAGCCCACCAAACTTGGGGGGCTTGTCCTCGCATTCTGCTAAACCTGCAACAAGAAGCCCACCTCTGGGGGGCAGTGCCGAAGCGCAGCGAGGCACGGGGGGCATGCCACACGCTCTGCTCGACCCACAACAAGCCCCCTGTGGGCCACCAACCGCCCAACCGACGCCAAGTCTGCCCCCCTCCTGAGGCGTAGCCGAAATACAGGGGGGCCGCGGACGAGCGACAGCGAGGGCCGCGGGGGGTGGGCGGATGATTCGACTCGGCTGGCGTGTTGGAGGTTGGGGCGTGTATGTTTTGGATGTGCGGAGGCAAGAAGGAAGGAACTTTCCAGGCTCGCGCGCATCCTCGACTATGAGGCTCCTCGTTCTCACTGGTACGATCACCGGTGGCAGGAGCGACCGCTCATCCATCCAACCATAATCGCGACTTGAGATATGATCCAACGACACGCGAGGCCTATGCTGTGGGGCCTCCTCACGGCGAGCATTCCTCTCTTTTGCGCATTGGCGACGCCAGCCTTCGCGCAGTCTTCCCAGGCGACGACGCGCGAGTACGACACGTTGCTCGCGGATGTGCTCGCGCGAAAGGATGGCGCCGCGGCGCTCGCGCGGGCGAGGATGTTGCCAAGGCTCGAGGAGCACGTCCCCTTCGCGCATCAACGCGCAGCGCTCGAGGCCGCGATCCCCAAGGTTGTCCACCCGCTCGTCAAGGTGCAGCTCGAGCTTCAGCTCGAGCACGCCAAGCGCGAGCTCGGCGATTGGTCTGGCGGTCCACAAGGTATGGCGGGCGCTGCAGGCAACCATGGTTGCCTGACTGATTTCACGATGGTGGGGCCGTTCGCCAATGACTCCAACGAGGGCTTCTTCTCGACGCTTCCTCCAGAGACCGGTGAGTCCGGGCCTTATCAAGGTAAGGTCAATGACGTGAACTGGAGGCCGCTGCCCGATTACAACAACTTCTGCGTGCTCAACGTGGACTCGGCCATCTATCCCAAGGAGCAGGCGGTCGTGTTCCTTGCCAATCAGGTCGAGGTCAAGAAGAAGCGCGAGGCCAACCTCCTGGTGGGCGCGAGCGGGAGCTACAAGATTTGGCTCGATGGCGTGCTCGTCGGTGAGCGCGAGGAGAACACCGGGCTCCTGATCGATAACGACGCCTGGAAGGTTTCGCTGAAGCCTGGCGAGAACAACCTCTTGATCAAGCTCGCCGCTGGCCAGAGCGAGACGCCCGATATCGTCGTGCGTCTGGTCGATAAGGACTTCAAGCCTTTGACTCCTGCCAAGGTTTCTGCGACGTGGGCAGGTACACCGACCGAGGCAAAGCCCAAGGTCGCGCCAGCGTTTGGAGAGAAGGGGAGCCTGGCCATGGCAAAGCGTCTGGCCACGAGCGGCGTGACCGCTGAGGCTGTCTGGGGCGCGTGGCTCTGGAGTCGGGTGGACCTTCGCAACGCCGCGACCCCGTGGCGTGATGTCGCCGACAAGATCGACAAGGCGATCGACGAGGGCACCCTGAAGCTCGAACCCAAGGAGCACATCCTGCTGGCCGAGCTCTTCGAGGAGCACTGGAAGCGCGTCGAGATCTTCCAGCGCGCGAACAAACTTCACCCGAATGATCCCTGGCTGATCTACAATCTCGCTGAAGAGTATCGCAACGGGATGAACGAGCGACGACAGCTCGAGCGTCGCGAGCTGCTCGAGCAGCTCGTCGACAAACACCCCGACTTCACGCCAGGAATCATTGGCCTCTCTGGTTGGTGGCGAGACAAGGGGTTCCCTCATCGCGCGCTGGCTGTCATCGCCGAGAACGCCACGCCCGAGAGGTTGGCGATCCCCGCCTACCGTCGCTTCTATATCATGCGGCTCGACGCGGCTGGTATGGAGCGCGAAGCTCGCGCGCAGCGAGAGATCCTCGGGAAAGAGGTCCAGTCCGATGTCGTCTGGCGCCAGATCCAGGATGCGATCACGACCGGTGATCGCGAGCGCGCGCTGAAGCTCGTACGCACTCAGAAGGAGCGCACGCCGTGGTCCTCGCACTGGCCCCTGAAAGAGGCAGAGCTGCTGCGCGCCGAGGGCAAGATGGACGAGGCGCTCGCCGTGATCGACGCGCGCCTTATCGGCACACCAGGCGATGGCTCCGCGTTGCGCAAGAAGGTCGAGTTCCTGCTCGCCCAGGGCAAGACCGAGGATGCCATCGAGACCCTCGAGCTCGCGCGCATCTACAAACCTCAGGATCAGGAGTTGACCGAGCAGCTCGCGCATCTTCGGCCCGACGCAGATCGCTTCCACGATGTGTGGATGGTCGATGATTTGCGCGAGCTCTCGAAGAAAACCAACGCGGGTCCATTCCATACCTCCACGCTCGTCGATCAATCGATCGTTCGCGTCGCGCCAAACGGGCTCTCTCAGGAGGTCCGCCAGGTCGTCGAACGCGTCAACACGAGCGAAGGGATCGATGACGCGCGCACCACGCGCGTCTCGTACACAGTCGGAGACGAGAGCGTCGATATCCTGCGCGTGCGCATCTACAAGGCAGACGGGACGATCTCTGAAGACTATGACATGTGGCGCTCGGATGGCTCGCGCAAGGGGAGCACGACCTACAATGACAATGGCTCCGTGACCTTGCGCGCGAACAACGTCGAGCCCGGCGATATCGTCGAGTTCCGCTATCAGGTCTCACAGGTCGCCAACCGCAACTTCCGCGGTGATTACTTCGGTGACATCGAATACGTGCAGGGCACCGAGCCGATCGCCTTCGCGCGCTACACGGTGCTCTACCCGAAGAAGTGGGGCGAGTTGTATTTTCGACCGCCAGCCGTGTCTCACCAGCGCATCGACGACAAGACGCCGACAGAAGATCCTCTCCAGGATGGCTACAAGTCGACCTCCTTCGAGATGCGCGATGTGCCCTACGTCAAAACCGATCCTGATCAGCCTGGCTACACGGATGTCTACGATTACATCCTGGTGTCGAACAAGAAGACCTACAACGAGGTCGGACAGTGGTGGTGGAACCTCGTCAAGGAGCAGCTGATCGTCGACGAGAACATCAGCGCCACGGTCAAGAAGCTGACCAAGGGCTTGAAGACCGATGACGACAAGGTGCGCGCGATCCACAACTACGTGGTGCAGAACACGCGTTATTTGCACGTCGGTCTGGGGATTCATGGCTGGAAGCCGTACCGAACCACGACCTGCTTCCGCAATCGCTACGGTGATTGCAAGGACAAGGCGGCGCTGCTCAAGGTGATGCTCGAAGAGGCTGGCGTGAAGACCAACCTGGTGTTGGTGCGCACGCGTCGTTTGGGCTCGGTCGAGGACTTCCCCGCGTCGATGCACATCTTCAACCACGCCATCGCGTATGTGCCGAGCCTCGACCTTTATCTCGATGGCACCGCCGAGTACAACGGCACGCGCGAGCTGACGACGATGGATCAGGGCGCGCAGGCGTTGGTGGTCGAGGATGGCGGAACGACGCGTTGGGTGACGCTCCCGGTGGACGAGTCCTCGGTCAACCTGATGGAGCGTGAGATGACCGTGGACCTGACGAGCGGCGAGCCTGTGACCACGCTCAAGATCACGGCTCGTGGTGCCAACGCGGTGTATTATCGCTCGACGTTGGAGGACCCCGAGCGCCGTGATGAGGTTCTGGAGAAGCAGCTCGCCAGTGATTTCCCCGGCGCCAAGCTCATCAAGGCGACCTACTCGGACATGACCAGGCTCGAGCGCCCGGTCGAGATCACGGTGACCTTTAAAGGGGGGCGTCTGCTTCGTGAGAGTGATACGCGTCGCTACCTGTATCCGCTCGGCGAGCGCAAGGATCTGTTGGGCGCATACGCCGAGCAGGCAAAGCGCAATCAGGATTTGAGCATTCGGGTGCCGTTCACGAGCAAGACGACGATGCGTTATCGGCTCCCCATCGACAGCAAGGCGGGCAAGTTGCCCGCGGCGCGAAACCTGAAGAGCAAGTTCGGGACGCTCGATATCGAGTATCGGCGCGAGAAGGACGCGATCGTCGCCGAGGTGCGTTACAGCATCGATGTGCAGCGCGTCTCGGCCAGCGAATATCCCGAGTTCCGCAAGTTCATGAGCGAGGCCACGAGCGCGCTCAACGAGACGATCGAGCTCGAGTGACGCGCTCGTAGATGCATATGCCAGAGCGTCTGTAAAAGGGCGCCATGTCGCTCGCGAACAACGCGAGTGGCATGGCGCCCTTGGTCGTGATGCTCAACCGTTCACGACGAACTTGCACCACTTCATCTTCTTCTTGAGCTCGCGCACGACGGGCAAGAGCCGGAAGCGATCGCAATCGACGCACCAGACGTTTTGGAGGTTGGTGAGTTTCTCGAAGCCTTCGGGAAATTCGTTGAAACTTTCGTTTCTGGAGACGCGAAGCTCTCTCAGGTTCTCCAACTCGACGATCGCATCGGGCAGCCTTTCGACATGGCTCCAGCCGATGTCGAGTGATTCGAGCGACTTCAACCCGCGGATCGCGTCGGGAAGCGGAGCGAGCGAGCCGCCGCTGAGGTCGAGCTTTTTTAACTTTTCGAGCGTGAAGAGTGAGGGTGGGTATTTCTTGATGCTCACGCCAGTCATATCGAGGACTTCGAGGTTTTCGAGCCGTCCGATATCTTCGGGTGGAGGCCCCACCGAGGCCGACCCCAGGTCGAGCTCTTTGAGCTTCGTGCACGCGAGGGCTTGTTCGGGGAATTTCCCGCGCAGTTCGCTCCAGTTAAACGAGAGGATTTCGAGGTTTTCGAGCTTGTCGAGGCCCTCGAAGAGCTTGGTCGGGTCTTTATCCTTGAAGCTAATATGCTCGAGGCGCAGCTCCACGAGGTTTGTCAGTTTGCCGAGCCCATCGAACCACGACTCGAGCTTCTCGAACCGGGAGATGGAGAGCGTCTCCAACCCGGTGAGCTGCGCGATGCTGTCGGGCAACTCGGTCAGATGCTCCAGGTCTTTGAGCGAGAGTGATTTCAACCCCTGGAGTTTCCCCAGAACCTCGAAGAGCGTGTCCGTGTTCTTGTGCCCTGATACATGGAGTTCACGCAGGTTCGTGAGTTCGCCAAGGCGCGGCGAGCATGAGGACACAGAGGTTCCCCAGACGTAGAGACATTCGAGTTCTTTCAGGTCTCCGATCCCATCTGGGATGTTGGTGAGGTTCCAGTTGCGGCCCAGGCCAAGTTCGCGCAGAGCGGTCATCGAGGTGATGGCCTCGGGGAAGTCGACGAAGTTGTTGCTCGTCAGATCCAGGTCGACGAGGTTCGTGAGCTCCGAGAGTGATTCTGGCAACGAGGTCAGCTCGTTGGCCGCGAGGTTCAGGTGCGTGAGTTCGGAGAGGCCAGACCAATCCTCCGGGAGTGATTTCAGGTCGAGTGCCAGCCTGAGCTCGCGAAGCGCAGGCAGCGAGGCGATCGAATCGAGCTGGGCCTGTGTGATCTCGGAGAACCCATCGCCTTTGAGCGCGAGAGATTCGACCTTTGACCACGCGCTCAAGTCCTCTGGAAGTGACCATGTGTCACCGTCAAACCATAGCTCGAGTTCGGTGAAGCGTGGGTTTCTGGCGAGCGCCTCGAGTTGTGGCGCCGAGTATTTGTAGACGCGTTCGGAGTGGTACCGGCCGTTGGTTTCGATGAGGTGCTCTTCGGTGAGCGTGTCGCTGCGGTGGCCTTGGAGGAAGTATTCTTCGAAGAGCGTGATGTCGGCGCGCTCGAGCAGGTGCCGCGCGACTTGATGATGGAGCGCGGCGAGCCGTCCGAAATAACCGAGGTGATCGAATCCTTCGAGTTCGGTGAGCGCCGCGAGGTCATCGTCGAAGTACTTCTCCAGCGTGGAGAAGACGTAGTTCGTTTCACCGTAACGATCGATCTTCTCTTTCGGAAAATAATTACGTCTGGAGAGCACCGAGTAGGCGGCCTGACAGGCATCGCTCGCGTGCTTCTTGATCGCCTTCTTGGCGAGCTTTGCGTGTTCGGCGTGCTCGGTGTTTTGCTTGTTGTAGCAGGTGGCCAGCGCCAGGCAATCCAGCTCGAGCGAGGCGGCTTCTTCGCCAAAGCCTTCTTTTATATAGGTCTTCAAGTCGTCAGTGGTCGTTCTGGGGTTGTTCATATCTCTCACTCACAGGTGTCTTTTGGGGTCATCGGCCGTGAATGTGACTGGTAAGTCGGTTTTTGTACAGGGTCTGTTTTATGGAACGAGCCGACGGATCGAGGGGCTCTTTGCAAGACGAGCCCCGCCCGAAAACTCTGGAGCTGATGAGCGCCTCACCTGGCAAGTGGCGCATGTCGTGCTCGTCGGTAGGGCTTTTCTTGTTTCGATATGCTAACTTTTGACAACCTCGCCAGAGGTAGTGCCCGGCGAAATCGAGTGCTTTCAGGCGCGACCGCGCGCTCGTGGCATGTTGACGAGATATTCCTCGTTTTTTTCGAGTAAACTCGTCACCAAAGAGGGTGATGAAGATATTCGGACCGAGCTTGGCGAAGTTCAAAAGAAGGGCAGACAAGGCGAAATGCGCAGGCGATACATCGTATCGTCGAGCACATTTCAACGCTGACTGCGTTTCTTTTGGCGAGTCAGGTGATGTGGAGAATATCTTCATCACCCTTAAACACAAAAGGAGAGGAGAGGATGTTTTCGAACTCGATGTATATGCGAAACCTTCGCTCCTTTGTCCGCCGTAGCGCAGGTCCGCTGCTGGGGATCTGGCTTATCGCCTGCGTGCTCGAGCGGCTCGTGATGGAGTTTATCTTTCGCTCGCGCGGGGAGGATGCGCTGGGGGTGTGGCAGCTGCTGACCTCGATGCAGGCGGACGCACTGGATCAGCGCTCCTTCTTGCTGCTGCTCTTTGTCGCCACGGGTATTTCTGCGTTCCGCACAGCCCTCTATAAGCCAGCGCTCGATCTGATGAGAGGTCGCGGCGGTCAAAGCGCTGGCGAGATGTTCGTGCTGGCGCTCGAGCGCATCCCACGCGTGCTCTCGTGGTTTGTGATCAAGGTCTTTATCCTTATCGCCATCGTCGTACTCTGCACGCTGGTCAACAGCCCGATCTTCTTCTTCGTGGAGTTCCCGATCTCGGTCGCGCTCTCGCCGGTGGTGTATCTGGTGGTCGCCAGGGATTACAGCATCAAGCGCGCCTTCCACAGCGCGCTGCGCATGTGGCGCAGGCGTTGGATGTTGATGTTTGTGGTCCAGTGTTCGCTGACCTTGTTGGGGTTGACGGTGAGCCAACTTCGGGCAGACGCGCCCGAGCATCTGGGGCTCGCGCTGATGTTCTTTATCGGCGTTCAATACGCCCGCTGGGTTGGCGAGATGGCGCTCTTCCTCACGCTCGATCCGCGCCGAAAGTCCGAGTGATTCCGACCTGAAAAGCAATCGATTTCTCGAGGCGAGGCGCGGTTTGAAAAACCGCGCCTCGCCTCGTGCCGTTCGATGGCGTGACGTTGCAATATATTCCTGCGAGTAGTGCCACTTTTTCCGGTCTGGGTCCGCAGCCTGATTCAGCGAGGTGTGCATGGCTCGGGGCGTGACGCTCGATGTCGGCATGGGACAAGGTCCAGGCGGTGTTCTTCGAGATGTCCAATAGTCGGGTCCAGAATTTGCAAAAATGCATCCAGGAGAACATCTGAGACCACTCGTCATCTACAAGAAGGGACACTGGATATGAGCATTCGATCGATCTTCAAAGGACTCCCGAGGCGCACGGCTTTCAACACGGTCACGTTGCTTCTTGGAGGGTTGATTTGCAGCGCTACCATCGCCCTGGCGCAAGTCGATTACGGCACTCAGTCTGTCATCTCGAGTGACATTATCATGCCTTACGATGGCTACCTGATGGTCGACGCGGCGCCATTGACTGGTGTGCGGACCATCAAGTTCGAGCTGTGGGACGCGGCGACGGGAGGGAACAGCGTCTGGACGGAGACGCAGACGGTCAACCTCTATAATGGTCGGTTCTCGGTCGGGCTCGGGAGCGCGACGAGCCTCACCTCGACGATCCTCGACGCGGAGAAGATCTGGCTCTCGATGACCGTGATCGACACCGACAGCCAGGGCAACCCGGTGGAGGTCGAGCTCTCGGGTCGGCAGGCGATCGAGCCCGCGCCGTTTGCGGCGTGGAGCATGAACTCGGCGGACTTCAACGTCGCCGGCGATCTGAGCGTCACTGGCGCGGTTAAAGTCGCCAACAACACGGCGCTGAACGTGAACACCAGCAATCAGCTCTACATCAGCCCTGGTCAGGCCCACTCGGGCGGCGTGTTCGTCGGCAATGATTTTAACGTGAACTACGCCACCACGCTGGGCGATTCCACCGGGAGCTACACCACGACGATCCGCGGCCCCAAGAATGATGGCGCCACCGGTGGTCTGAGGATCATTCGCTCTGCGGCCTCGACGCACTCCCTGCTCCTGGACAACACGTCGATCGATTCGACCACCGGCCTCACGATCCAGGGTAACAGCGGTCAACAGACGACGCTCGGCGGAGACCTGCAATTGGACGGGAGTTTTGTCAGCGACCTGAAGTTGAACGGGAGGTTCCTCCCTGGCTATGAGACGTGGGATACGAACATCACGGGTGATGGTGGCGCGGCGATCGTGAATGACAATGGCTCGCACCAGACGTTGATGATCCTCGGGAACCGTTCGGCGGGCGGTGATCGCGAGGTCAAGATGTGGGACAACGTGACCGTCAACAAAAACCTCTCGGTGACAGGCTCCATCTCGACCAATGGGAGCACCACACTCGGCAATGGTACTGGAGACTCCACCACAGTCGCTGGAGATCTCACCGTGAACGGGAACCTCAAGAGCTGGCCTGAAGGGAACTACTGCATCCTCATCTCGACCAATGATTCAGGCTGTTCTCCTCAAACCGGTAATGGTTGTGATTGCCCCTCTGGGTTTAGCTTCTCGCGTTTTGACATCGATGTCGACAACACCGCATCGAGGACCGCGACGCCTGGGCTTTCCTTTGCGAACTTCTCGAACCCCAACGACAACATCGGCATCGGGATGTGCTGCAAGTGACGTTGTCTCCTGGGCGCCAAACCTGACGTATCTGCCCGGGGCGGTGTTGGCACGGAAATCGCTGTCGATCGCCCTGTGGAAACTTGCAGGC
>Ga0208061_100470_pt1 | contig 10424 bp, 6 predicted proteins | sample DeeseametaMP0555_FD_184209 | JGI IMG/M metagenome (GOLD analysis project Ga0208061, IMG submission 184209) | Marine microbial communities from the Deep Atlantic Ocean - MP0555 (SPAdes) | ecosystem: Environmental > Aquatic > Marine > Oceanic | place: South Atlantic Ocean | collected 2011-01-23 | reverse complement strand
TAACACGAGACATCCTGGCGAGCAAGCCGTGAAGTCAGCGTTCGAGAATGGAATCAATTGGGGGATGCGCAGCAGCGGAATCCGATGTCACCCGCGCTCGAACTCGGCGACTTGCCAGAGCTGTAGCTGCACGAGGCGACCCCTTCATCCGAGTTAAAGCTGCCACCGACGATGCGTTTCTCGGCGGTCCACTCGAAGACGTTGCCGACCATATCGTAGGCGCCCGAAGCGCGAGAGCGACAAGTCGCCTTGGAGCCCGCCTTGGCGATCGTGCGCTCGAAGCCGTCCGCGTCTGCGGTGTTGCACTTGTCCGGGTCCCACTTCGAGCCCCTCCAGGGGTACTTGCTGCCACAGGCGCGGCGGAACTCGGAACCGGAGCAAAGGCGCTTGCCTGCCTTTTCGCAGATCTTCTTGGCCTCGAACCAGCTCACGCGCGTCTTTGGAGTGGAGCCGCGACCAGGATACTCGTAGGCATCGACGCAAAGGTTCCCGGACTTCTTGCTCTTGACGAGCTTCATCCCTTGGGGACAGTTCGTGCCCTCGGCGGCAGGCTTTGTCGTCTTCGAGGAGGAGTCCGTGGACGCCTTGCTCCCGGTCTTCGAATCGGTCTTGGTGTTCGACGATCCACTGTCGGTCTTGTTGGTCGCGACCGCTGCCGGTGTGGTGTTCGAAGCAGGCGTGGTGTCCGCGCCTGCGTCTGTGGTGTTCGTCCCCATATCTGCCGCGTTGGCCATCTTCTCGGCCTCGGCCAGTGAGGCAGCGAGGGCCGCGTCACTCTTCTGGCTGGCGTTGGTCAGCGCCGCGACGACGGTTGGATCAGGGGTTGTCCCTGCATCGGCGACGTTTTTGGTGCCCATATCCTTTGCGGCAGCCACCGACGTCGCGCTGGTCGCAGCGGGTGTCGTGGAGGTCGTGTTCGCGGCGTTTTCATCGCCAATGTTCACGACCTTCTTCTCGCGATTGTTGCCGATGGTTATGGCGATGATCGCGAAGCCGATGCACACGATCCCTACAAGCACGGCCCAAGTGGGAACGCCAGACTTCTCCTTCGAGGATGGCTTGGCCTTGTCCGCGATGAGTTTCTCGGCTTCCTTGCCCGCTTTAAGCTCTGGCCCCTTCTTGACCGGGACCTTGTCGCGCGAGACCTCGTTGGTCGGCAACAGGTCGAGCATGTCAGAAGACTTGGACTTTCGGCCAACCTCGACGGTCGCGATCTCGTCCTCGGGGAGCTCGTCGAGAGGCTCCTCCTCTTCCTTCGTCTTGTCGGCGTCCTTTTTCGACCCCTTGTCGGAGGTCTTGTCCTTGGCGCCCGCCTTCTTCTTGTCGGATGCCTTGGCGTCGCCCTTGTCCTTATCTTTATCTTTGGCCTTGGACGTCCCCTTGTCCGCGTCCTCGGTGACCTCGGACGCTTCCGAAGCCGGTGTCGCGGGAGGTGTGGGAGGCGTGGGGGGAACAGGAGGAACCTCGCTCGCTTCGCTGGCGCTCGACATCGGCGCGGGAGGAGGAGGAATCACAGGCAGGGCTGAGGCGCCTTCTGGCTCGGGCTCGGCGATCGCGGCGACGATGGCGTCCTTGACGGCGGCGAGTGTGCTTTGGCGGTTCGCCTTTTTGGAATCGGTGGCCTCGCGGCAGATCCTGGCGATCTCTGCGCGGACAGGATCTTCGAGGTCCTCGTCCCCTTCAGCAGGAGGCGTGACCGAGCCGAACATCATCTCCGAGACGATGCAGCCAAGGCTATAGACATCCGCGGTTTCAGATGGCGACGCGGCGACCTTTCCTCTGGCGCTCTTGATCTCTGGCGCGAGGTAATCGGATTCGCCGAGGCGCTCGTGGATCTCGTCCTTGGCGATGCCCGCGACGAGGAAGTAGTCGGTGATTTTGAGGACATCTGGCAGGAAGAGAATGTTCTCTGGCTTGAGGTCGCCGTGGCTGTCGCCGAGTTTGTGGAGACCATCGCTGACCTGCGAGACGAGGCGCTCGATTTCATCGAGCTCGAAGACCTCGTCCTTCGAGGCGCGCAGCTTCATCAGCTTGCGCAGCGTCAACCCCTCGAGGTGTTGCATCGAGACCCAGACGTGTCCCTGATGCTCACCATTATCCATGACGCGCACGAGGTTCTTGCGCGAGAGCTTGCGCGCTTTCTTGACCTGGGATTCGAAGTTCGAGCGCGCCTTCTTGCCAGAGAAGATATCCTTCTCGAAGATCTTGAGCGCGACGGTCACCTCGAGCTCGGAGTCGAGGGCCTCGTAGACGTGGCCAAAAGGACCACGGCCGATCATCGCGCCGAGCTCGAAGCGATCCTCGATCTTCTCCCCTTCAGGGAAGAAGCGACGATCTTTTGCCGAAACGGCGCGAAGTTTCTGGGTATATTTCTGGAGCCCATCCGAGCTCGGGAGCTCGATGCGACGAGAGACCCGCTTGAGATCTGCGCCGCAGTTGGGGCATTTGTTCTCGCCGCCCTCGAGTGGACCACCGCACTGAAAACAAAGCACCTTAACCGCTCCTCTCACGCCCTGATCACGCTCGCACCCTCACGATGAAGGGAGCGCTCCGACGCTCTTTCTAGCCACAACGCCAAAACCACACGCAAACCGACGCGCAGGCGGCTCGCGAACATACGCGAACGGTTATCTGCCTGGCGAGCATGCGTCAAATCGCCATACTCCTAGCAGACAAACCGTCGGAGCGCAATCTTTGGGGGCACAGAGCTGACCGAGTCAGGGCACTCGGTCCTGGGTAAGGTCTAGAAAAGGTCTAGAAGTTGACCTCGTTGCTCGTCTCGACCTTGGGCGCGTCCGGGTTCGGGAGCAACGCGACGCACGTCTTGGCGAGCGGCGTCCCTCGATACGAGCGGCTGAACTCGATCAGGTAGCGCTTGTTTGGCTCGAAGTCATTGTCCTGACTGAGCGTGGCGTGCCCGCTGATGATCGAGTCATCCTTGTCAAAGGGCACGACCGTGATCGAGTTGACGAGCTTACTGCGGTTGCACTTGCTGTCCGCCAAATAGATGTTGGTGGCCGCCTGCAAGGTCCCCACGGGAGACTTCGAGAAGACCATGTACTCGAAGGACCACTTGCCGTTCTTGTCGGCGACAAGCTGCTCCTTGTGGACCTTCTTCATGTACTTGTTCATCTGAGCATCGGACTTGAAGCGGGATGGAAAACGCTTCTCGCTGATGATGATGCGCCCGGTGAGCCCCTTCTTCTTTTTCGCGAATACCGGGACGCTCACGGCCAGCATGGCCAAAATACTGAGCGCGGTCACCGACACGATCCTTGCGCGGGATTGAGACACGTCTTCCTCCATTCCTTCAACGTTCGAAAAGGTTTCAAGTCCCTTTCATCATAACGCGGGCGCCTGAGACGAACAATCACCGACTCGCACGGATTCGTTTTGGGGTTATCAGAGTGTCTTTGGAGGCAGACCGAGCTCTTCGCCGCCATCCTTTGGCGTGGTCTCGGAGGGGGGATCTTTCTCCTCGGGGGGCGTGGTCTGCTTGCCCTTATCCTCGGGCTTATCCTCGGGCTTATCCTCGGGTTTATCCTTTGGCCTGTCGTTCCCCTGACCTGACGAGGCATCCCCCGAAGAACCTTTTCCCTTGCCGCCTGTGCTCTTGGATGTGTCTGTGGGCTTTTCGACCCTGGGCGGCTTCGAGCTCGTGTCCTTTTTGGGCTTCCCTCGCTCTTCTTGCTCGGGCTTGCAGGCGTCCGCGCGCGCGAGCCAATGCTTGGCGCGCGCCGGGCTGATGGCGTCGATCTCGGGGATCGTCTTGCGCAGTGATAGACACTCCCTGGACTTCTCGTAGCCCGCCACCCGCTCCTCGAGCGTATCGAGCCTTGCCAGTGATTTCTCGAGCTCCACGCGCTTCTCGCGCGCGGGCGCGGGCAAGGCGCCCTCCTCCATCCAGAGCGCGGCGGTCGAGAGGTTCTTGCGCGTGCGCTCGATGTCTCCCGCCTGGAGGTGCTCCTCGGCGCTCGAGAGGAGCCCCAACACCTGGCTCGTCATCAGGATCTGATCGAGCTCGCCGGAGGAGACATCCTCACCGGTGAGTTCGATGTCCTGGTTCCCCCCGACCTCGATTTCCGAATCGATCGAAGGCTGGCTCTCCAAAAGCTTTGGTCCAAACACGGCAGCGACCACGATCACGCCCGCGATCACGAGGAAGGCGAGCAGTCGACGCATCGGACCGGGGCCCGTGTCGAAGTCCTCGAAGTCGTCATCCCAGTCCACGGGTGTGTCGACGCTCGCGGTGACGTTGCCACTGTCTGCGACGCGCTCGGCGCCAAGATCGATCTCTGCGCCGAGCGCGAGCGGGACAGGATCGCTGTCCTCGACCTCGATCTCCTGATCGAGGTCGACCTGAGAGTCGAACTTGAGCCCTTCGCCAAGGTTGACCTTTGGCTTGGCGGCGTCGACGACGACATCCGAATCAGGCGCGAGCTCACCCTCTCCATGCTCGGGCTGCGAGGGGCGCGTCTCCTTACCCGAATCCACGCCCGCGGCCGAGTCGACCCCGGGAGGTTTGCTCTTGATCCCTGGCGGCTTGCTCGTCGTGCGCGAGGTCCCGAGCTGATCGCGCACGTCGTCGAGCGCCTCGTAGAGATCCTCGGCGCTCGCGTAACGCTCGGCGGCCTCCTTGTTCAGACACTTCAGGATCACGGCCTCGAGCGCGGGCGGGACGTCGGCGTGGGGCGCGATCTCATTGGGCCTCGGGGGAGGATCATTGAGGTGCTTGTTGAGGACGGCGAACTTGTTCTTGCCGCTAAACGGCAACCGCCCCGTGCCCATGTAGTAGAGGATGATCCCGAGCGCGTACAAATCACTCTGAGGAAGCGCGCTGTCCCCCCTGGCCTGCTCCGGGCTCATGAACTCGGGCGTCCCGAAGATCGCCCCCGTCTCGGTCATCGGCCCGGTCTCGTCATCCGAGATCTTGGCGATGCCAAAATCGAGGACCTTGACCATGAAGCGATCCTTTGGACCGGGCATCAACATCAGGTTGTCAGGCTTTAGATCCCTGTGAATCACGCCCTCGTCGTGCGCCGCAGTGAGGACATCACAACACTGCTGCCCGATCGAGATGACCTGCTCCGGCGAGAAGAGCCCGTGCTCCTTGATGGTCTTGGAGAGGCTCTTGCCGTCGACGAATTCGGTGATGATATAGAGCGCGCCATCATCGTGTTGCCCATAGTCAAGCAACGTGACGGCGTTGGGGTGCGTGACCTTGGCGTACGAGCGCGCCTCATTGCCAAAGCGCACGACGAGGCCCTCGTCAGCGGTGAATTTCTTGTTCAGAAACTTCACCGCGACCTTCTGCCCCACCGACTCGTTGAGCCCGAGGTACACCTCGCCCATGCCGCCGCGATCGATGAACTCCACGATCTTGAAGCGCCCCGAGACGACCTCTCCGATGTAGGAATCGCGCATCTTACTCAGGTCGATCTGCTTGTCGCCAAAGGCGACGAAGCTGCGTGGCGAGGAGGAATCCTCGCCATCCTCACTCGCGGAAGCATCACCCTGGCCAGTGCCAGAGGAGCTCGACGGCGATGAGGGCGCTGGTGCCGTGGCGCCATACATCTGGGTATCGCCGCGAGCGATATCGATCCCGTCCTCCGAGGATGACTCGGTGGGGGGTGGCGTGACCACGCGGTTGTTGCTCTGCTCGCTCACGGGTTTATCTGACCTGGTGATTTATTGGGAGAGAGGCGTCCTTTGCCTGCTCCTGCATTATTGGGAGGTAGGGTCCCTTTTTCAACTTCCTTGTTCGATATCCTCTCGCACGTACATGCCCTGGTGAACAACCCCTGTTTTCCTTCTGGCCATTCCTCAGCCCTTGCTCGCCGCCGCGCTACCCTGTACGTATGTAAAGTTACTGCTTGCGCGTGCGGGGTTCGAGCGACACTTTTTTAACTCCCCCGAACGCACAAGCGCGCCTAAACCACACGCGCTCCCTCGAAGCAACCACGGGTTCAGACGGAGGGCGCTGTCGTTGCTCGGGAAAGAGGCATGCTCTCGAAGACCTTTATCGCGGATCTGGTCCTCGATACACATATTCAATCGACCTTCCTCGCCAGCGCCAAGGCCACGCGCCAGACCAAATATGGCGATCCCTACCTTTGCGTCACGCTCACCGATCGCACCGGCTCGGTCGAAGCGCGCGCCTGGGAGAACGCCGACATGCTCGCCGCGCGCTTTGACGCCGATGACTTCGTCCTCGTCTCGGCCGCGGTCACGAGCTACCAGGACACCCTCCAGCTCAAGCTCCAGGATATCGAGCGTGTCGATGAATCCCAGGTCGAGATCCGCGACTTCATGCCAACCTCTCGCTGGGAAGGCGAGGCGCTCTTCGCGCAGCTCAAGGATCTGGTGCTGACCGAGGTCGCCTCTGCGCCGATGCGCAACTTCTTCAAGACCCTGTTCGGGCAGGAAGAGCTGATGCGACGCTTCAAGCTCGCCCCTGCGGCCAAGGCAAACCACCATAACTACATCGGAGGTTTGCTCGAGCACGTGCTCTCGATGACGCGCCAGGCGGTCATGATCGCGGACCACTACGCGCGCTATTATCCAGGGATGCTCAACAAGGACTTGCTCATGGCAGGTTGCGTGATGCACGACATCGGCAAGTGCCGCGAGCTCAGCTTCACGCGCAGCTTCGCCTACACCACCCACGGACAACTCATCGGGCATATCCCGCACGGCGTCGAGATCGTCAATGATATCGTCGCCCAGATGCACCCCACGCCGCCCGAGGAGATGATCATCCAGATCAAGCACCTGATCCTTAGTCACCACGGGCGCCTCGAGTACGGCTCGCCCGTCACGCCCCGCACGCCCGAGGCGATGCTGCTCCACGAGATCGACATGATCGACTCGCGCATGGCCATGGTGCACAACATCCTCGCCAGCCACTCAGGCCCCGAGGAAGGACCCGATCGCTGGACCGATTACCACCGCGCGCTCCAAACTCGCGTCTACATCGGCGGCGAGCATGACGCCATCTGGCGCGCTCGGCCCGAGTTTCACGAGAAAGACCTCGTCGGCCCCGGGATGGGACACCCCGACCTCGAACACGAACAACATCCTCAGGCCGCACACGCGCAGCACTCCTCACAAGCACCCGCTCCAGCACGCGATGTCGACCTGTGGAAGCGCCCCGAGTTCGCCGCCAACCAGGATCGCGACCGCGCCTCTGGGGACTCCGAGCACAAACCGAGGCGCTCCAACAAGGGGAGCAACCTCGACCTCTTCAATAATAAGTAGAAGTCGGCACGCCGTGGGCGCGCCGAGCAAAAAGAAGCCGCCGAACATTTATGCTGGTCGGAATCAGACGACTCCAACCTCACAGCATAAATGTTCGGCGGCTTCTTTTTGCGTGCGGTCGGCGAGGATCAATCGTCGGAGAACTTCGCCTTGAGATCGCTCAGGCCGTCATCGACCTTCTTCTTGCGCTCCATCTTGGTGAAGATGTCCTCGAGCTCTCGCTTGCGAGGGTCCATCAGATCATCATCACTGAGCTCGCGGATGGCGTCGATCTCGGCCTCCATGGTCGAGATCCGGTGTGACATACGGTCGAACTCGCGAAACGTCGGCTCGGTGTCGAAGGTGTCGAACCCCGGACCGCGCGCGCGGGTCGTGTCACCATCCTCGCCGCGATAGCCACGATCACTGCGGTAGCGATCCTCTCGATATCGATCCTCGCGGTAGGAATCACGCGAACGATCCCTGTCGCTGGAGCCGCCATCTCGGTCTCGTATACGACGACGCATCTCGGCGTCCCAGTCACGCTCGCTCGTCGCGCCGCCGCGGCTCGGGCCAGCGTCACGAGCATAGCCGCGATCGCGACGCTCGGCGTCCATGCGACCTCGCGTTCCCTCGAGCTTGACCTCGAGCGCCTCGAGCGAGCTCTCGATATCGCGCATGTAGGCGCGATGATCGTCGAGTTGTTCGTGGAGACGATCGACCTCGCGCTGGATCTTGTTCTTCTCCATGATCGCGCTCCTGGCCAGATCATCATCGCCGTTTTGCAGGGCCATGATGGCGCGATCTTCCCAGCGATCGACCTGCTGGCGCTCCTGGCGGATGTTCTCGACGAGCTTTCGCTCGTTGACGCGAAGCTCGGCCAGTTGGCGGCGAGCATCGCGCAGGGAGGACTCCATATCGCGCATGGTCGAGCGGAAGGCGGAGCGGCCCGAAGAGCTCGTGTCATTGATATTGGAGCGAATCAGGAGGTTGAGTCGATCGAGGATGCTCATGCTTGCCTCAAGATGTCGGGGCAGTAAAGAAGGTCACGAGAGACCTGTTGGCTCGTTCAAACAGCCCGGAGTATAGCGCGTTGTGTTCACCGGCGCGAGGAGGTCTTCGACCTCACTGCGCGCCCTCTCCGACCTGCATGTCTGCGCTCGCGCCAGGAGCGCCCTGGCCCATGGGGCCAGAACCCGCGCCGCCAAAGCCACCCTGCCCCTGGATGTAGGTCATCTCGGCAGGTGGCACGAGCATGGTCGCATCAGAGTAAATGCCATACGCAGGACCTCCCGCGCCGCCGCCACCCGTACCGCCGAGGCCACCCTTTCCACCGTCGCCGCCGTCGCCGCCGAGGCCATCATCATCATCACGCTTACCGCCTTTTCCGCCAGGACCACCGTCCCCCCCCGTACCGCCGTTGCCTCCTCGACCACCGTTACCGCCCTGGCCGATCACGATGCGTGTGCTTCGAATCTGAACGCCCGCGCTCCCTTTCAAGAAGAGCGCGACAGAAGCTCCGCCCGGTTGACCACCGGCGCCGCCTCCGCCGCCACAGCCACCCGCTCCGCCTCCGCCACCAGCGCCGCCATAAGAGTCACAGAAACCACCTGTTCCACCACCGCCGCCACCGCCTCCGCCACCACCGGCGCCATAGCTCCCCACGCCACCGACACTGCCGGACTGAGCGACCCAGTTGAAGTTGTCGAAGTAACCTCCGGGACCGGCGCCTACACCTGGCTCGCCAGCCTCACCATCAGCACCATCACTTCCAGCTGTCCCGCTGTTCTTCTTCGAACCACCGGAACCTGCGCTTCCTCCAGACGCGCCATCAGCAGAGCTCTCGCCGCCAGTGCCATTGTCACCGCCATTATCACCCTTACCAGGGCGCCCGCCATCGCCCCCATTGCCGCCGCCACAACTATTCTGCCCTCCAGATCCTGCTGAGGGTCTGTCGTTCCTCGAACACACACCGCCACCATCTTCCTTTCCGTCACCACCTTTGCCACCTCGGGGGCCGTTATCACCCGGCTCGCCGGGAGCACCATCGAGGCCGTTGCCCGCCGTACCACCGAGGATAAACATGCGCTCGAGGATCACCGCGGGGCTGTCGAGCAAGGCGACTGTATAAACGCTCTCTCCGGGAGGGATCTGTTGTTCAGGGCGAACCTCGAGGTTCATCAGGTATGTGGGAGTGATAATACCCGTGCCACGGATCGTGGGCGTGCCTTTGAGAACGGAGTTTCCGCCGGTGAGCGTCGAGAACCCATCGCCATCACGCGCCCAGCCGAGCTCGTAACCTCCAGCGATGCTCACGCCATCGACCAGCGTCAACGGCCCATCGTAGAGCCCCTCTTGCACCAGCACCCACGTCTTTGTCGGGTCCATCGATGCCTGATCGAGCGCGGCCTGGATGGTGCGCTTTGGCTCGAAGCGAGAACCATCGAACGAGTCATCCCCGTAAGATGCCACGAAGACGCTCTGCGCGATGTCGCCATCGATCCCATCACAGTTGGTGTCGAACCCATATCGATCAGGCAGATCGATGGCGTTCATGTCGCACTCGGGCTCGTCCGGGACATCCGGGATCATGAAGGGCGCCATATCGATCATCGAGCCGCCGGAATCTCCCCCCATATCACCCGTGATAATCACCGGCGGAGGAAGCTCGGGCTTTGGCTCTTCACCACAGCCCAGCGCGAGGCTCGTGGCCACCAGTGGGAAAATCAACGTTCTCTTCATCGCTCTATCACTCGCTTCACGACAAGGTAACAAACTCGCACGAGGATCACTTCGCTTTAGAGAGGCCGGCTCTTGCCCGGCAAGCTGCATGCTCTTTGCTTCCCACTAGCCTAGAGAGAAGACGGGCGAGGGTCAACCAATCGCGTGTCCCTGGCATGGTTCTGGCAATATCATTCTCACGACAGCGCCTGGAGCGCTGATACGAAACGGCGCCGAGCCCCATATTAAAAGGCTCGACGTCATATATGCCCGAAACACAATGCGATGAAATTTCGAGGAGCATGACCATGACCACTCAAAAATCTGTCACTACCCTCTCCCGACATACCACCTGGACAGGCGCCGCGCTCGCGCTCTCGCTGTTTGCCTTCGGCTGCCAACCCGAAGAGACCGAGCCAAAGACCGAAGGGCCACCCGTCCAGACAAACGCATACCGGCTCCCCCCC
>Ga0208061_100469_pt1 | contig 10450 bp, 6 predicted proteins | sample DeeseametaMP0555_FD_184209 | JGI IMG/M metagenome (GOLD analysis project Ga0208061, IMG submission 184209) | Marine microbial communities from the Deep Atlantic Ocean - MP0555 (SPAdes) | ecosystem: Environmental > Aquatic > Marine > Oceanic | place: South Atlantic Ocean | collected 2011-01-23 | reverse complement strand
ACCTGCCACTGGATCTTCAGATCCGAGAGGTGCGCCGCGAGTGATTCTCTGGCGAGCCCATGCGAGATCTCGACCTCCTGCGACAGAACGACGCGCAACGGACCTGGCGCTTGCACTTGCGCTCGCGCCGCGGAAACGCAAAGAATCACCGACAAGCTGGCGAGCGTCGCAGCGGCATATGACGCAGGAACCGACATTCCAGAAGACCTCGCGAACGACCGAGATAAAAACAACACTCCATAAGTGATACGCCGAGGAAGTTCCCATGAGCAACATCAGCGATGAGATCCGCGACTACAAGGATCGCCCTAGCCAGGTCACCACCGTCCATAACCCCGCGCGCTTCGAAGTCTTTCTCGAGGATGACCTCCCCGAGCCAGGCCAGGCAGTCGAGATCACGGTAAGCGGTGAGACACCGGTCATCGCGCGCGTTGCCAGGCATCTGGGCGAGCACCACGTCGAGGTCTCGACGCTCTCGCCAAGAAGAGAGGTCACCCGAGGAGCGCGCGCCGTGGCACGCCGTGAAGAGATCGGCTTCCCTGCGCCCGCGAACAGCGTCCTCGATTTACGCGACGCCGACTACGCCACGGGGAGCGCGAGCATCTCGATGACGCCAAAGGATCTGGCGCTGATGGAGATTCACCCGGAGCGCCCCGTGTTGACCACGGGCCTCGAGCCCGTGGACTTGCTCAGCCCGCTGGTAGCAAACGGAACAAACCTCGTGATCGACCAGGGAGGCGCCATCCACGCGCTCCTCGCACATATCAGAAAACAACACCCCGACCTCACCCTGATGGTGGTCAGTGATACAGAGACGCCAGATGCGCAGATGCAATGCATCGCGCCCACAGGTCTCGAAGGTGCTGTGTTGGGGCTTCGCGCCGCGGCGTGCTGGGCGAACCAATGGCGCCAAAACAACGAGGGGCACCTGTTGTTTCTGGCGAATTTGCCCGCGCTCGGGCTCGATCCGATGGCGATGTTCACCATGGACCAGACCGGCAAGGAGGTCCGCTACCCCGAGCTCATCACCTGGCTTGGAGAAACGCTCGCGCCCGCTCGCGAAGCGAGGATCACGACCATCCTGACGCTCGGCATCGACGCCAGCGTCGAGGGCCTCGGCGAGATCATCGACACCATGGGGCTAGGCGACGTGGACGCGCAGTTGTTCTTTGACAAAAAGCGCACCTATGACCCGATGCGCTCGACCTCACGCGCCGAGCTTCCGTCGGACCTGGCTCGCAAAGCACAGGAGACGCGCAGCTACATCCGCTCGGCGCAGAAGACCGAGGATAGCCTCGACATCTTCGAGTGGGAGGACCTCTACGCCGAGGAGCAGAGCATCGTCCTCGACCTGGATAGCTGGTACATCACGCTGGAGTGATGCGAGTTTGGGCTCACTCCCCGTTGGGGTCACCGCTGACCTGGTTGCCGACGAGGTTGAGACCTGCGGGGTAGCCGTAGCTGACGGCGCTGTCATAACCATAGGCGTAGACGGCGAACGGCGCGTCACCTTCGAGCGAGTAGACGCCAGGGCCGACGTCGAGGTGAACGTACTCGTACTCGCCGCCACCAACGGCAACAAAGCTCGCGTCCTGGATCGCGTTGCCATCGATCGTGACCGGAGATCCTGCCTCGCGCACCACCAGGAGGTGGTTGTTGTTATAGCCGGTAGGGATCAACGCCAGGTAATCCTCGCGGAAGCGCTCGACGGGAACGTTCAGAATGAATGCAGGATCGCCCTGGGCCTTCGAGGTCTCCTCCTGTCCGACGAGGAACTGACCGACCTGGACCTTGCCGGTGGCGTTGATCTCGAAGGAGTCCGCCGAGAAGAACTTCACGAACTCGCCCTTGTTCAAGGTCACGTTGTTGGCGCCATCCTGCGGAGGATTGGTCGTGATGGTGACGTTGTCCTCGCCAGCGATGATGCGCCAGTGATCCTTCTTGATGCCGCGACCAGGGCTGATGGCCGCCATGTAACGCGTGCCCCAATCCTTGATCGGGAAGAGCTGCTGCTCGAGATGCTCGGCGCAACAGCTATCACTCGTCTCGCCAATGACCGAACCTTCATGCCCCGAGAACACCGCCACGGGCTTGGTCGCGATAATGTGCGTCCCGCTAAGATCCTGGTTCGCCGTCAGGCTCGTCTCGCCGACCTGGAGGTTCAAGACCTCGCCGCGTTGCAACCTGAAGGTCGCCGCTGCCCCCGGAGGGATCGAGTTGATGTTCGGATCGCCAGCGGCAATGCGCGCGGTCGGCGTGACGTTGAGGACCGTCTCGCCAGGCTCGGTCGCGAGCACCGTGACATACGCGTAGTAAGGATCAAAGCAGGTGCCCATAAAGCAGACTTCCGGGCGGCTCGGCACATTGAGCGCGTAGTACTCCACGCCGAGCGTGTTCACCGGGAGCAACAGGGACGCATCGTTCGAGTACACCCCCTCGTTTCCGAGCGGGTTAAACTGGTGCGCCGTGACCGGCACCGTGCTCTGGATCTGGATGCTGTTCTTCGTGATGCCTGTGCCCTCGATGTCGATGCGAGGCATGCGGAAGATCTTGGAAGACTTCGGGGGCACGGTGGGGTCGGGGATGTTGACCGAGATCGAAGGGTTCCAGGAGCGGAACGACACGGTCGCTTCGCGATCGTTGGGGTTCGAGATCACGACCGAGTGAGGCACCGCATCAGCAGGCATACTCGGAGGGATCATCTCGGTGTGTTGATCCAGATCGAGCGTCCAGTACTCGCACCCCACATAGCTCGAGCGATACTTCCCGAGCTCGCACACCGTGTTGCATGCACCGCGCGAGCAAACCTCGCCCTCGACGCACATCGTCGTCTCGCCAAAGCCGGTGCCATCGGCGTTGCATTTGTAGGTTCCCATGGTGCCATCGCAGTATTGCGTCCCTGGCACGCAGACCTTGTCCGAGCACCCTTCGCCAGGAAGACACTGCAAGCCAGCATCACAGGCGGTCGACTCGTAGGCATCTCCCGCGGCGTTACACTCGTAGGCGGCGTTATCACCGTTACATCCGAGCACATCACCAGGGGTACACCCTTCGGGAGCATCGATGACGCCGGGCATCCCATTGTTGGGGGTCGTGTTGTTCCCGCCTGACATGTCCGGGTTGTTGCCGCTCATGTCGCCAGGGTTGGCGTTATCCCCCATATCGCTGCCAACGGTCGTGTTGTTTGGCAGCGGAGGCCGCGAGTTATTGTCTCGCACGACCGAGCATTCACCCGTGATCGGGTTCTCGGACTGGCCCTCGGGGCAATTCGAGGATGCATTGTTCTCGCTGCTCGAGGTGTTGTCAGAACACCCCGAGAGGACGAACAGCAAACAGAGGGAAGAGGAACAAAACAGCGGAAGGAGCGCTCGGCGTGTGCGCATGACAGATGCCTCGGCGGTCAGATCATAGAGATGTAAAAATCCTCGCAAACTTGCGGGCAATCTTACGAAATGACTCTCCACGTTACAACCGCGTGAACAAAACTCGCTCACTTCTTATAGAGCGCCTCGAGCTCGTCGCCGTAGACCTCCATCACCTTGCGACGCTTGAGGCTCATCTTGGGGGTCAGGAAGCCGTTCTCGGGCGTCCACTCCTCGTCAGTGAGGATGAAGTCGCGAGGTTGCTCGTAGCGCTTGATGTCGCCACTCATCCCCTCGATCTCCTTCTTGATGAGCTCCTTCACGGCAGAGTGCGTGAGCATATCCGAGGTGGGCACGCCGTTCTCCTTGCACCACTCTCTGACGGACTCCTCGTCGATCACGATCACGGCCACGTTGTGCGGCTTGTTCGTCCCCTCGATCATGCACTGGAGGATGTATGGCGAGAGCGAGATTTGCTCCTCGATGGGTGCGGGCACCACGTACTTGCCGTTCTCGAGCTTGTACTGCTCCTTGACGCGGCCAAGAATCCACAAGAACCCATCCTCGTCCAACTTGCCGAGATCCCCGGTATGAAACAGCGCGCCATCATCAGTCTGCTCGATGACCTCCTCGGTCTGCTCGGGCAGCTGGTGATACCCCTGCATCACGTTACGACCGCGCACACAGATCTCGCCGGTGCCGCTCGGGTAACCCTCGACGTCCTTGATGGTGACGTGGACGCCCTTGATGGGGCGACCCACGGAGCCAATCTTTCGCGCGCCGGGGATATTCACCGCGACCAGCGGCGAGGTCTCTGTGAGGCCGTACCCCTCGAAGACGTCGATGTGCATGTTGTCGATAAAGCGCGCGACCTCGGGCGCGAGCGCGGCGCCGCCCGAGATGCAGAGGCGCATCCTGCCGCCAAAGCGCTCGCGGACCTTCTCGAAGATCAGCTTGTCGAAGCCCTTGTCCATCAGGATGGCGCCGAGGTGCGTCTCGTTCTTCTCTTGCTGATCGCGCAACGCGTCGGAGTTCTTCATCGCCAGCGCGAAGAGCTTCTGCTTGATCGGCGGCTCCTGCTTCATCTTCTTGCTGAGCGCGTCATAGATCCTGTTAAAGATCCTCGGCACGGCGAACAGGATCGTGGGGCGAACCTCACCGAGGTTGTCGATGAGTTTCGGGATGCTCTCGACGAGCCCCATCGAGGCACCGAGCGAGAACATCACGTGCATCTCGCAGTTCTGACCGAACGAGTGCGCCCATGGCAAGAACGCGAGCGAGACGTCCGAGGAGCGAATGATATCGAGGTCGAGCACGCCGCCGACGTTAAAGCAGAGGTTGTCGTGCGTGAGCAGCACGCCCTTTGGCTTGCCGGTGGTTCCCGAGGTGTAGATGAACCCGGCGAGGTCGTCGGCTTTGGGATAAATCACCTCGGCGGGTGATTTGCGGCCTCCCTCGAGGAGGTTGTGATAGGAGTCTGCGTGCCCAGGCTCGCCGTCAAAGAAGATGACGCGCTCGAGCGTGTCGATCGTCTCGAGCATCGGGCGCGTCTTCTCGTAGATCTCCTGGTTGGCGACGATCAGCACCTTGGTGCCCGAATCGCGCGTGATGTACTCCCAGTCCTCGGGGAGCTGCGCCTCGTACATGGGGCAGAAGGACGCGCCGCGGCTGTAGGTCGCATACGCCGAGACCGCCCACTCGATGCGATTGTCTGCGATGATCGAGACCGTATCACCAGGGCCGACGCCGATATTGGCGAGCGCGCCGCGGAAGGCGTCGACAAGCTCACCGAACTCCTTGTAGGAGGTCCACTGGTAGCGTCCGCCTTTCTTGACGCCAAAGAGTGGGTTGTTCGCGTAGTTACGAATGCTTCTCTCGTACAACTCGACGAGGGTCTCGAAGTCTCTGGCCATGGCGTCGCCTCATTTTTGCGCTTGTAAAATCCGCTCAGGTTTTCGGAGAGGAAACTAAACCCATTGCAGCCAATCCGCAAGCGATGCATCCTCGCCAAAACCCGAAGCCGCGCGCAGGAGAATGACGTGCCACGAACCATACACACCCCCTTGCACCTGCTCTCGAAGCCCGGAGAGATCTCGACGGGAGGGCGCCTGACGCGCGACTCGGAGCGCTGGTATATCCAGAATGCGCACGCGCGCGTCGAGCTCCACTGGGAGTCAGAAGAGGCGCCTGATATCGCTCTCCACGAAGATGCGCTCGTGCGCATCTTCGGGTCATGGGATGGCGCTCGCATCGACGTCTCACACATCGACATCGCGGGCAGACCACAGGGCGGAGAGGGAACGCGGCTCGACCTCGGAGAGGATGGCCAGCGCAGTCAAATGATGCGCGCGAACGCCAGAATGAGAGCGCGCATTCGCGACTTCTTCGCGCGCCAGGACTTCATCGAAGCCACCACACCATGCATGGTCCCCGAACCTGGCACGGACGTGTACCTCGAACCGTTCAAGACGGTCTTTGTCCCCGAGGATGCGGTCGTGGCGAGCTACAGCGGCGAGACAGCGAGCGCGCGGGCCACGCTCAAGAACGTGTTCCCGGCGTTCTTGCAGACCTCGCCGGAGTTCGCGATGAAGCGTTTGCTGGTCGAGGGCTTCGAGCGCATCTGGCAACTGACAAGAGGTTGGCGCAACGGCGAGGTCACCGACAGACACATCCCCGAATTCACGATCCTCGAGTGGTATCGCGCGTGGCAGGACGTCGACAGCATCATCGACGACGTGGAATCACTGACGCGGTTGGTGCTCGATGGAACAGCGAGGCTCAACGCTCCGGGCGCGCCCGTCGAGCGGGCGCGCGAGATCGATCTGAGAGGCAAGTTCGAGCGCGTCACCATGCAGGAGTTGTTCGAGGAGGCGTGCGGGTTCGATCTGTTGGAGGCGCTCGACTACCCGGATTTGCTCGAGCAAATCCGCACGCACGGGCTGCTCGGGCGCCGCGTCGAGGAGGAGATCGAGGAGCGAAAGATCACGCAGAAGATGTTCGATGTGCGGACCACGCAGCCGCTGCAATCACTGCGACCGGCAGAAAAACACGACGAGCGCTGGGCGGAGCTCTTCTTCGAGTTGCAGGTCACGCACCTCGATCCGTTGCTCGAGAAGATGGGCGCGGTGTTTGTCACGGAGTGGCCGACGCCGCTCGCGGTGCTCGCAAGAAAGAGCGCGCGAGATCCTCGCGTGGCCGAGCGCTTCGAGCTCTATATCGGCGGGTTGGAGTTGGCCAATGGTTTTGGCGAGCTGTGCGATGCGCAGGAGCAACGACGCAGGTTCGAGGAAGACCTTCGCCAGCGCCACGCGCTCGGGCGCCCCGGCTACCCGATGCCCACGCGGCTGTTGGACGCGCTCGAGCGCGGCATGCCGCCGAGCGCGGGCGTGGCGATGGGCGTGGATCGTTTGCTGATGCTCGCCACGGGCGCGGGCACCATCACCGAGGTCACGCCATTCTCACTGCGGCGAGATCATGAAACAGGTGAGATCGGCTGGGGATATTGATTTTTGGGCATAGAGATATTAGAGGTTTGCCCCCTTTTGTGGTCGCGGCAATAGATGTCGCGCTCACAGGCAAACGAGAGAAGTAAACTGGAGAGGGAACGATGTCAGAAGAGATCGAGTACAAGGCGTGGCCATATCGTGAAGCGGAGAAGATCCTGGAGAAGCTCGAGAAGGAGCAGAAATCGGGACACGAGCGCAAACACGACGACGTCTTGATGCAGACGGGCTTTGGCCCGAGCGGTCTCCCCCACATCGGGACCTTTAGCGAGGTGGCGCGCACGACCTGGGTGCAGCAGGCGCTCGAGCGCCTGAGCGATCTGGACTCGCGCATCTACGCGTTCTCGGATGATATGGACGGGATGCGCGGCGTGCCGCTCGATATGCCAAACGTGGACGCGCTCATCGAGGATCTCGGCAAGCCGCTGTGCGATGTGGCCGATCCTTATGGCGAGCACGAGAGCTTCGCGGCGCATATGAACGCGAAGTTGTGTGAGTTTTTGGACTCGTTCGGGTTCGATTACACCTTCAAGTCCTCCAAGGATCAGTATCGCGGTGGCGTCTTCAACGATGGCTTGAAGAGGATCGTCGATCGCTACGACGAGGTCCGCGAGCTTGTGACCGAGGGCTTGCGCGATGAGAACGCCGAGACCTGGAGCCCCTTCCTGCCGATCTGTCAGGAGTGTGGCAAGATCAACACCACGCGCGTGATCAGCGTCGATCGCGAGAACTACACGGTGCAGTACGCCTGCGACCGCCCCTTTAACGCCAAGATCCTGACCTGGGAGGAGCGCGAGGGGTCAAAGCGCAAGCAAGCGGCAAAGAACGCGCCCGTGTATTACGAGGGACGCCAGCGCGTCTATGGCTGCGGGCACGAAGGGAGCGTCTCGGTGGTCGACGGCAACCTCAAGGTGGGTTGGAAGGTCGACTGGGCGCTTCGTTGGTATGTGTTCGGCGTCGATTACGAGATGTATGGCAAGGATCTCATCGACTCGGCGGTGGTGTCCGCAAAGATCGTCGAGGCGCTCGGCGGCGCCGCTCCGCAAGGGATGGTCTATGAGTGGTTTAATGACGAGAACGGCCAGAGCATCTCGAAGACCAAAGGAAATGGTCTGACGATCGACGAGTGGCTGACCTATGGCCCCGTCGAGAGCCTCGCGTGGTATGTGTATCAGAACCCACAGAAGGCCAAGAAGCTGCACCTCGGGCTTATCCCGACGAGCACGGATCAGTTCCTCAAAGATCGCACGCGCTTTGGCGGCGAGGAGGAAGCCGAGCAGGTCAATAACCCGATCTGGTTCGTGGAGCGACAGCGTCGCGCCAAGGGTCAGCAGGTCGGCTATGACAGCGACGTGACCTTCGGGCTGCTGCTCAACCTGGTGAACGTGCTCAACACCGAGGATCGGGATCTGATCTGGGATTACCTGCTTCGCTATGACGCGACGGCGCGCGAGACCAACGAGGAGCTGCTCGACGCGATGATCGACTGCGCGCTCAACTACTACCGGGACTTTGTCGCGCCGACCAAGGAGTTCGCCGCGCCAGCGCCCGAGATGCAACCAGCCATGGACCAGTTCGTCGCCTTCCTCAAAGAGTACGAGGGGAACGACGCGCAGGAGATCCAGAGCGCGTGCTACTCGGCGGGCAAGGAGAACGACGTCAAGCTCGGCGCGTGGTTCAAGACGCTCTATCGCCTCTTGCTCGGTCAGCAGCAGGGTCCACGCATCGGCACGTTTGTCTCGGTCTACGGAGTGCAGGAGACGCTCGAGCTTATCGATAAGAAACTCGCCGAGTTGTCGTAAAAAACCTCGCGCGTCGGGAGCATGGATAGCGGGACTTGCAGCAGGTCGCCCAGATATGCCATGCTCCCGACATACACAGGCCAGCAAAATGAAAGCTCCCACCAAACGAGTGGGGTGATTTCGCATGGTCGGTGAGAAAATCGAGGAATAGTCAAACCCACATATGTGATAAGATTGTGGAGAAGTAGCACCTTCCCCAACGTCTCGTCGCGGCACGACGTCGGATACATTCATAACCCTCCTTTCGAGCGCGCGAACTCCCACGAAACGCGCCTCTCGAGGAGTGTGAGAGAAAAAGAGAGGAAAGAAACGTGAAGAAGAGCACCATGTGGCTCCTGGTCGGTATCGGTTCGGTCGTGATGCTTTCTGTGATGGCGTGTTGCGCCGTCGGGGCGTTCGCACCGAGCAACAATTCGTCCTACAACACATCCGTGGCGAGCTCCAAGATCGACCTCGAGAAGCTGACCAAGGAGTTCGAGACCTACGTCAGCCAGGGAAATCAGGACATCAACGGCTTCGAGAAAGCGGTCAACGACAAGACCAAGAAGATCTACACCGGCACCGGTCACGTCGACGTGACGCAGACCAAGTCGGGCGCCGTGGTCGGGTATGTCAACAAGGACACCGAGCCTACCTTCGACAAGGCCAAGGACGAGAAGCTCTTCGAGCTCAACGTCGACGAGAAGAAGAAGCAGGTCGTGGCGCATGACCGTCATGACAACTACTACCGGCACCGCCCCTCGAGCTCGGGCTTCTTCACGGGGTTGTTCATCGGTAACATGATGTCGAGCCACCGCTCTTACTACCCAGGCGGCTACTACAGCGCACCGAGCTCGGCGCGCTACCGCTCCTCGGGCTACTACAACCGCTCGCGCTCCTACCGCTCCGGATCGCGCTCGAGCTACAGCTCCGGGTCGCGCTCGCGCTCGAGCTATGGTTCCGGCGGATTTGGCTCCGGGAAGTAATCCGAGCCCACGCCATGAGAATGACGTGAGAGGCGCGAAGAGGTGATATTCATGCACCCCTTCGCGCCTTTTGCGCCTTTTACACCAAAGCACTGCTCCTACATCCTGAGTGGCAAAACCACCGCACAGGAGAGGTGAGAAGAAGATGTCTGAAGCCGAGCTTGAGCATAAAGCAGAGGAGCGCGAGCTTCCCCCCAGCGCCGAGGAACTCGAAGCGCGCGAGGAGGAAGAGGAGTCGATCGAGCTCGATGATCGCGCACGCTTTCACATCCGCGTGCTGTTGCTCTCGATCCTGCTCGTGGCGCTTTGCAGCATCACCTACGAGCTGATTATCGGGACCGTGTCGAGCTACCTGCTCGGCAACAGCGTCTATCAGTTCAGCCTGACCATCGGCCTCTACATGAGCGCGATGGGCGTGGGCTCTTACCTCTCGAAGTTCATCAAGCGCAACCTGCTCGAGAACTTCTTCTGGGTCGAACTCAGCGTCGGCGTTCTGGGCGGCATCTCCTCGGCGCTGCTGTTTGGCGTGTTCACCTTCACGCCCTACTTCCAGCCGGCGATGTGGGCGATCACGCTCGGGATCGGCACGCTGGTGGGGCTAGAGATCCCGCTGCTGACGCGCTACGTCAGGCGCTACGCGCACCTTCGCGAGGCGCTCGCCAACGTCCTGAGTTGGGACTACATCGGCGCCCTGCTCGGCTCGCTCGCCTTCCCGCTGCTGCTCCTGCCTGTGCTGGGGCTGCTCAACAGCGCGGCGGTCGTGGGACTTATCAACGTGGCCGTGGCGGGGATGGGGCTCTACGCGTTCCGCAAGGAGC
>Ga0208061_100468_pt1 | contig 10467 bp, 4 predicted proteins | sample DeeseametaMP0555_FD_184209 | JGI IMG/M metagenome (GOLD analysis project Ga0208061, IMG submission 184209) | Marine microbial communities from the Deep Atlantic Ocean - MP0555 (SPAdes) | ecosystem: Environmental > Aquatic > Marine > Oceanic | place: South Atlantic Ocean | collected 2011-01-23 | reverse complement strand
GGCCAGCCGTCGTGTCGGCTCGCTGGAGGATGCCGAGGATATCGTCCAGCAGGCGATGTTGCGCGCCTCGCAACGCCTCGATCAGCTCGATACGCCCGAGGCGCTCGAGGGATGGTTCTGGCAAATCTTGCGCACGACGCTCGCGAACTCGCTGGCGAAGCGGGACGCGCAAAGACGCAAACAGCAACGCATCCTGCAGTACGAGAAGGCCGCGCCCGGTTACACGCTCTCCCCTCCTTCGATCTCGGAGAGCATCTGCGATTGCGGAGTTCAAGAGTTCGAGAAGTTGCCAGAGTCCCTCCAGGAGGTCATGCTTCGCGTCGACCTCTACGAGCAATCCTGCGCCGAGGTCGCCGATGAGCTCGAGTTGAGCGTCAACGCCACGCGCGTGCGCGCTCATCGCGCGCGCCGCGCCATGCGAGAGCGTTTGCAGGAGCGCTGTGGCGTAAACACCGCCCAGGAATGCATGCAATGCGACTGCTGACTCGTCGAGAAACCAACACACAAGCGCGCGCTGGCGCCATCCACGCTCGAGCGCTCGTGTGCGCTCTGTTCATCCTGCTCTCGAGCTGCACCACCGCCCCGGCCACCCCGACTGAAACCACGTCAGATGTCGAGGTCCCACACGCCCGAGCCTGGGACAAGGACCCATCGACCATCACACGCGACGGCCGAATCATCGCTTACGCGGAGTATGGAGATCCCGAAGGGGCTCCTGTGATTTTTATGCATGGGGGACCTGGGTCGAGGTTCGAGGGAGCGATCCTCGATCGCGCAGCCAAACAGGCCGGAGTTCGTATCATCGCTCCGGATCGACCCGGGCTCGGGCGATCCGAAATGGCCGCCGAGGTCACGCTGCAAACAACAGCCGAGGATGTGCTCTTCTTGAGCGACGCGTTAGACCTCGATCGCCCCGTCCTCATGGGATGGTCTGGAGGAGGCGTCCCGGCCGTAGCGACAGGAGGTGCGGCGCCCAAACACTTCGCTGGTGTCATCAGCCTGGCGGGCTACACAAAGCTCGATCGCGAAGAACTCGAAGCGATGGTTCCGGAGCCAGATCAAACCGCGATGCAAACCATGAAGAAACACCCATGGCGCTTTCGTCAGTTCTTTCGGCTCACGCGATTCACAGCGCTGCGGCTCTCGGGGACGTACTGGCGCACGCTCGTGCGTGACGCGAGCGATGCCGACAAACGCGTCTACAAAACAGATGGAATGCGAGCCTTCTTCATGGCCGATCAAAAAGAAGCGCTGCGACCTGGTATCGACGGGATCATCGCAGACGCGAAACTGAGTTACGCCCCCGATTGGGGGTTCTCACTCGAGGATTCCTGCATTCGTGTGCATATCTACCACGGCACAGAAGATACGCGCGTGCCGCTCGCTTTCGCCAAGGACCTCGCCGCGCGCTTCCCCGAAGCGACGCTACACACCATCGATGGCGTCGGTCACATGTTCCCCATCACTCACGCGGATAGGCTCGTCGAGCAAGCGCGCATGCTGTGGGACACACGTGAGGCAAACTGCCAACGCCCCGAGAGCAGCGTAACGCCTCGTTGACATCGGTCGATGGCACGAAACCCAACCCCTCCACGACGCACGCCTCTAAAACTCCTCTCCAGTGTTCCGATGTTCGAGGAGTGCGAGCATCTGCCTCGCCAGGACATGGGAGCATAAACAGGGAGGTTTACAGTGAAGCGTTCGTTCATCATCACGCTGCTCGTCGGCGGACTCTGCCTTCTTCAGAGCGATGGCCTGGATGCGGCTGAAGGCGTTAAAAATACTCACGAAGAGAGCGTCGATCTGGCGTGGGAGCTCCAGCGCGCGAACAAACTGCTCGAATACAACGGGATCACGCGATCGATCCCTCACTTCGAAAAGATCCTCGCGCACGACCCCTACTATCACCCCGACATCCCCTTCGTGCTGGGGCAAATCTACGAGCACAAGAATCAAGCAGCGCGCGCCGTCGCCCTCTACCACATGTACCTCGAGGTCGGTGACGATCAGGAGCGCATCGATCAGGCCAAGGCATCGATCGGCAACCTCGTGGGAGAGGACTGGGCGAAGCTAAAGGTCCACTTCACCAGCGGCGTCGCCGGTGAGATCAAGGTCTTCGGGAGCTACGTCGTCGCGCGCCACAAGGAATCGGTCACCTTGCCGCTGCCTCCGGGGGATTACCAGCTGGCCGCCGCGGCTGAAGATCACGTCCCCGATGATTTTAACGTCGCGCTCTCATCACCGAGCAAGGAGTTCGAGATCGCGCTCGAGAAGAAGGTCTACTACGGAGGTCTCGAGGTCGAGGTCCCTGGCATGACCGACTTCGACGTTCGCATCGAACAGACCACGCCAGAGGCCCCTCGCGGCGTCGCCGAAGAACAGCGCATCCATGGCCCGACGACAGAGCCGCTCGTGCTCCCGACAGGAAGCTACCTCGTCGAGATCGACGCGCCGGATCACGAGCGATGGGTGCGGCGTGTCAAGGTCGAGCGCCATGGTGTCAAGCTCGTGAGCGCCTCCCTCACCAAGGCGTTCCCGCCAGAGATCCGCAATGACGAGGCATACCAGGAGCAGCGCGCCGAGTTTAACACCTACGACGCCATCAACGCGGCGAAGCTACGCATCGATGGAGGCACCAAGATCGGCAAGTTGAGGAGTGAGCAGAAGGAGCCCCCCAAAGGACATGGGGAGCCCCCGTGGTGGGCAAAGCTCAGGTAGGCATGTTGCCGTGCCGCTTGGGTGGCAGGCGCTCGCGCTTCTCGAGCACGTAGCGCAGGAAACGACAGAGCTTTCGGCGCGTCTCGTGAGGTTCGATCACGGCGTCGAGGAAACCTCGCTGCGCTGCGATCGAAGGGTTCAGGAACGCATCCTCGTAGTCCTTCTTGAGCTCGTCGATTTTTGCCAATGGATCTTCTGCCGCGGCGATTTCGCGGCGATTGAGCACCTCGACCGCGCCCGCCGCGCCCATCACCGCGATCTCGGCGTTGGGCCAGGCGAGGTTGATGTCACCGCCGACATGCTTGGAGCTCATGACGATGTAGGCGCCCCCGTAAGCCTTGCGCAAGATCACGCTAAGCTTTGGCACGGTCGCCTCGCAGTACGCGTAGAGCAACTTCGCGCCATGATCGATCACGGCGCCGTGCTCCTGGTGTGTTCCTGGCAAGAAGCCGGGGACATCCACGAGGCTGATGATCGGGATATGGAACGCGTTACAGGTGCGGATAAATCGCGCGGCCTTGCGCGAGGCGTCGATATCGAGCACGCCTGCGAGAACCTCTGGCTGGTTGGCCACGAGGCCAACCACATGTCCATCCATCCTGGCAAAGCCGACAACCACGTTACGCGCCCAGCCCGCGTGAACCTCGAAGAAGCTCCCCATATCGACCAGGCGCTCGATCACGCCTCGCACATCGTATGGCTTGCGCGTGTCGGTCGGCACCAGGTCGTGGAAGGACGCGTCCATGCGGTCGCGGCTATCCTCGGGCTTGGCGTAAGGGGGCATGTGTTGGTTATTCGATGGCAGATAGCTCAGGAGCCTGCGCACGTCATCGAGCGCGCTGCGATCGTCTGGCCACATGAACTGGCTGACGCCCGTCTTTTGCGAGTGCGTCTGCGCGCCGCCAAGCTCCTCGACGGTCACATCCTCGAAGGTCACCGTCTTGACCACCTTGGGGCCGGTCAGGAACATAAAGCTCGAGCCCTCGACCATCCCGACGAAGTCCGTCAACGCTGGCGAGTAGACCGCGCCACCGGCGCAGGGACCGGCGATCAGGCTGATCTGAGGAATCACTCCGCTGGCTGCCACGTTGCGACGAAAGATCTCGCCATAGCCCCCGAGCGAGGCGACGCCTTCCTGAATTCTGGCTCCGCCAGAGTCATTGATGGCCACGAGCGGCGCGCCTGAACGGAGCGCCAGATCTTGCAAGCGCACGATCTTCATCGCGTGCTCTTCGCCGAGGCTCCCTCCCAACACAGTGCGATCCTGCGCGAAGGCGAACACCGGGCGACCATCGATCTCGCCGCACGCCGTGATCACGCCATCGCCAGGGATGCGGCGCTTCTCCAGGCCGAAGCGATCGCAGCGGTGCACGACCTCGGACCCGATCTCGTCGAAGGTGCCGTCGTCGAAGAGGTACTCCAGCCTGGCTCGGGCGACGCTGATGCGGCGATCATCCTCGATAAGCACCCGGCGCGCTTGCTCGCGCGAGGGTTGCTCCGAGAGATCCTCGAGTTCGGCGATATCCTGTTCCAGCTCCAGTTCGATCTCGTTCTCGTTCATGACGACACCTCTTCGCTATCCTCCTCGACCCCATGGTATGCGCCGTTGCCATGGCCGTTGCCGTTGGCGAGCGCGGCGGGGTTCGAGATCGTGACGAGCGCGTCATCGACGAACACGGTCTGTCCGCGCTCGGCGTGAATCGCCGAGACGACGCCATCGCGGTTTGCCAGGATGGTGTTCTCCATCTTCATCGCCTCGACGAGCATCACTGGCTCGCCACAGGTGACCTCCTGGCCGATGCTGACCAGTGACTCGAGGACGATGCCCGTGATCGGGCTCTGGACTTCGCGATGAAGCGAGGCGTCCTCGTTATCAGGCGCCTTGTTTGGCTTGCCGAGCTTGACCTCGCCAGCCGAGCGCGCCTCCACCTTGCGGTGGCGGCCCGCGTCGACCAGGAAGATGTCATCGCCGCGACGCTTGAGGTCGATCACGCGCTTGCGGCCATTGATTTCGACGACCAGGCCGCCATCCTCATCGTGTCCGTAGAGGATGACGTGGTGGGTTTGTTCGCCGCTCTCGACGATCCACTCACCGCGGCGACCTTCGCGCAGTTCCAACCTGCGCGGAGGGGCCTGATCGAGTTCGATGATGTACTGATACATGGGCTCCCTCCTCGGTTTTCAGCGCTTCCACGCGGGCAATTCATCAGGGCGACGCATACCGCCAGACGAGCGGGGTGCTTCGAGCATCCCCTTGTGTTTGAGCAATGCAGCGAGCGCGGCGAGCTCGGCGTCATCGAGCGGGCGCGCCTGCTCGGACATGTCCACGCCGTGAGCCATCGCCAGGGCGAACTCACCGACGAGGAACAACCTGACGTCGAGACCGCTCGCGCCCAGCGCCTCGAGCGCCTCGCGCGCTTCGCGGCGAATGTTCATTTTGACCACCACGCCGCGACCTCCATCCTCACCGAAACCTTCGATGAGCATATCCGAGGGGCGAAGCTTCAAGCCGAGACCGAGCGCCTTGCTGACCGACTCCTTGCAGCACCAGAGCGCCGTGAGGAGCGTGTCAGGCGCGTCGCCATTAAGGCTCAGAGCGCGCTCTTCCTCGGTGAAGTACTGCTCGGCGAAGGATGGCTCGCGCGGCTCGATGAACTCGAGATCCACGCCGATCGGCGCAGGTTCGCCGGGCGCGCTGATCGCAGCACGGGCGATACCTCGAGAGTGAGACATGGTGACAGGTGGCAGCGCGATCGCCAGCGAGCGAGCGCTCTCGAGCGATGGCGCGCCGAACTCGTTCTTGACCACGACGAAGTCGCGAAGCTCCACGCGCTCGCCAAGGAAATCACGCGCCCAGCGGCGCGCCAGCTCTTTCGACGCCAACCTCGCGCTCAACCACTCCTGGCGTCGTCGCGTCGAGATCAAACGATCGTGCTCGGCCAGCTCTGGCGCGGCCAACACGTCATCGAAGGAGGCGCCGTTCAGGAGGCGATCGGCGCACTCGGCGTCACACGCGAGCCAGCTCCAGCGAACCTGTTGAGGTTGCTCGAAGCGCTCCTCTTCGCGCAATGGTTGGTGCGCGATCATTTGCACATCCTCCATCACGTGGAGCAAATCACCGCGCTCGTCCAACACCTCGACGCGATCGAACGCGAGCAGGTGCTCGGCGGGATCGGTCGCCGCGCGTCTGGCGCGCAGCACGAAGCGCTCTCCGGGGACCACGCGGCCAAACGAGTGCGCCGCGCCGATGCCATGAGGCAAGCAGCTCATCCCCTTGTAAATCATCCCCCACAACCCGGCGACCTGGAAGGCGGCCTCACGCGCGAGCGGATCGGACACGAGGTCCGAATCCTCCCGGCCGATGCTCAACGCTTCGCTGCCGAGCCTGCCGTAGCCGATGATCGCCTCGTCGTTGAGGAAGGCGACCTCGTCGAGCACCTGGAAGGTGCCCTCGTGGAAGAAACGCTCGTAGATGGCGGCGCGGCCTGGACCCTGGCACCACGTCGTGGCGCGAGGGTCGAGCATCATCGCCTCGAGTGATCCTGCATCTCGCGCGCTGCCGACGACAAACTCACCCATGAAGTGAACCTGCTCGACGACGCGACCTGTCTTGGTCTCGCGCTGCGTGCGGACCTCGACGTTGACGACGCGATCTTCACCGCGGTGTCCGCCGAGGCGTGCGTGCGCCAGCACGCGCTGAGGTTGGTTGTGGTGCAGCTTGAGCGCGCGCTCGAAGCGCACCTGGCCGAGCTCGATCAACTCGCCCTGCCCGAGCATCCTCGCCGCCTCGCACATCATCTCCAGGCCCATCACGCCCGGCATCAACGCCGTGCCCTCGTAGACGTGGTCTCGCATGAAGCGATCACGCTCGATCTCGAGGACGCGCGCCACGATAAGCTCTGTCTCGGTGTGCGAGATGACCTCGTCCACAAGCGGCATCCCGCGCTCGCTCGCCACACGCACATCACCGCCGAGCGCGCCGAGCGCGCCCGCTGCCAAAACCTCGCCGCGTGCACCAGACGTCAACAACTCACCGACCATCGGCGCGCCGACCTCGACAGGCAGGAACTCGATCCCGCGCGAGGAGAGGATGTCTGGCATCGAGCCTCGCGAGGCCATGCCGACCTCGGCCCAGGCGGTCCAATCGATCGAGATCGCCTGCGTGTTGCTGACGGCATTGATTCTCGTGGCGAGCTTGTTGAGCGCTTCGTTGGCCGCCGCGTAATCGGTCTGGCCGAAGTTGCCAAAGCGACCCGCGATGCTCGAGAAGGTCACGAAGAAGTCGAGCTTCTTCTCTTCGAGCGCTTGCCACATCGTCAGGCCACCGACGGCCTTCGCCAGGAAGACCATGTCGAACTCGGCGACGTCCTTCTGCTCGACGAGGCGGCTGATTTCGACGCCTGCGCCATGAATCACGCCCTGGATTTGCCCGAAGCGCTGTTGCACTTCAGCGAGCATACGTTGGACGTCTTCTGGTTCGCCCATGTCGCAGGAGAAGTACTCGACCGTGGCGCCTGCTGTGCGCATGCGCTCCATGTTGGTCGCGATGGTTCGCTGCGACATCAGGCCCTTGAGCCCGCGCTTGATCGCCATCGGCGTGGCGCGCTCTCCGCGGGCCACGACCTCTTGCTTGATGCGCGCCTTGTGCACGGCGACATCCTCAGCGAGCGGGTTGGCGAAGGTCATCTTCGTGCGGCCCACGAGCGCCAGGTTGCAGCCAAAGCGCTGCGCCAGGTCACAGGCGATCTCTGCGGTGATGCCCTTGCCACCACCGGTGATGAGGATCGTGCTCTGCGGGCTGATGGTGCGCGTGGTGTGCACCTCGCTCGCTTCGCTCGCGGCGAGGAACGCGGGCACGTAGCGCACGCCCGATGCGCAGCCGACCTCGAGCGGGTTGCCAGCCTCGAGCCCCTCTGTGAGGACGCGGTGTGCGAGCTCGACGTTGCCGATGCTCGCGCGAGGGATATCCACGACGCGAACCGTGGCGTTCTCCCACTCGCGGGCCAGTGATTTTGTCACGCCGCCAGCCGCGCCAGCCGCAGGGAGCGGCGTGGAGTTCGCGTCCAGGCCAAGGCGACCGCCCATGCCAGTGATGGTGATAAAGAAGTGATCCGCGCCTGGTTGGCCACCGAGCGCGCCGATGAGACCGCGCGCGATATGGAAGCTCTGGCGCGCCGTGGCGTAGACCTCGGCGGGGCCATCCGAATCGAGGCCAAAGCCTGTCAGGTTCAGGACGCCATCGACACCTTTCAGCGCGGTCGCCAGCGCGGCCTCGTCATAGAGATCGACGAGCTCGGCGTTGGCGTCGAGCGGGCTGCGGCGGCTGGCATCAGAGACGATAAACGCGTCCGCGCCGAGCTCGAGCAGCACCTTGAGGAACCACTCGGCGGCCATCATCGGACCCGCCACGATCGCCACGCGGCGTTTGGCGAGTTTGGAGACCAGGTCGACGCGATCCACGGGGGTCGCAGCGAGCGCCTCGGTCACGACGAGCTTCGGCGCGAACCTGTCGGCGTCGACGCTGGCACCGTTTGCGGCCGCGGGCACAGGTTTGGCGACCTTCATCGCAGGAGCCTGTGGTGCGGGCGTCTCGGTCACGCGAGGAATCACTGGGGCCGGAGTCGGTGCAGCTTCAGGCGCTGGAGCGACCTCGGGCTTTGCCGTCTCGGCTGGCGCTGGTGGGCGCTCTTCGGGGCGAGCTTCGCGGACGCGGAGGGTACGCTTGACGACCTCCATGACGGGGTGCTCGAAGCCGGTTTGCTCGCGCAACCACTCGCGCTCGAGCGCGGGATGGAAGACGCGGTCTTGCTGACGCGCGCGGTAGCGGTAGAGGGACACGGCGAGCTGCGAGCCGAAGCCTGCGGCGAAGCGGAGCGCGTAATCGACCTCGTACTTTCCGCCATTGCTCAGGCGAAGGTCGCCGAGGTCAGGATCGGGTTGCTCGAGGTTGGCGATCGGCGGGACCTCCTGACGTTGGAGGACGCGCATCGCGAGGATATCCTCGGTCGAAGCACCCATCGGGTGCCCGGTGAAGCCCTTCACGTTGGCGATGACGACCTCGTTGGCGTGCTCACCGAACGTCTTGCGCAAGGTCGCGATCTCAGCCGCGGCGCTGCCGCCGCGCGCTGGCGTGTAGGTCTCGTGAGAGACAAACACGGTGCGACGAGCGATCTCGGCGCGGTCGATCTGGAAGCGCTCCTCGAGGCCAGACATCATGTCCTCGACCTCGCTGGCGATGTGGTCGATGTCCAGGCGCGTGGGGTGGAAGGCGCTGTTGACAAAGCGCGTGTCGAGCAAGTCGACGAGCGGCTCGACGCCGCGCTCTTCCGGGAGGCCATCGCGCTCGACGACGACGCCAACTGCGCCCATGCCGATGATCATGCCGTGGCGGCGACGATCGAATGGGAGGGCGGCTTCCTCGACCTTTCCGGTGGTGGTCGCAGCGCCTGCGGCGAGGAACGCGCTCGCGATCCAGTCGCGCATCTCGTCGCCGCTCGGGTTCTCACCGGCGATGACGATGACGCGGTCACAGCGACCAAGGCGAATCCAATCACTGGCCATCCCGAGCGCAGCGGTCGAGGTCGCGCACGCCGCGTTGACGTGCATGTTGGGACCGGTGGCGCCGATGTACTCGGCGAAGCGCGAGTGACCCATCGAGATGATGCGCGTGAGCAGGCGGTGATTGAACTTGTACTCGGGGTCGGTGTAGCGCGCGGTCATCTCCTCGGCCAAGGCGTCGAGGCCCGAGAAGACCGAGGCGAAGATGACGCCGGTGCGCTTGCCGATCTCTTCGGGGAGGCGCCAGCCGACGGTGATTTTCTTACCCGTGGTGGTCTCACGATAGCGTGGGAGCAAGGGGAGCCGGGCGTCACGCAAGGCTTCGAGGCCCGCGGCGAACGCCATCTGACTCATCTTGTCCATCGCCTCGGCCATGCGCTTTGGGACGCCCCACTCTTCTGGCAGGTCGAAGGCGCCAGCCTGGCCGGCGAGCTTGATCGTCTCTGCGGGGTCGGTGACCTCCATCATCTCGGCGCTGCCGTCGGGGCGCTTGTAGAGGCGCGTGATTCTGTTGGTCGCCTGCGCGTCGAGCGTCGACTGAGGCAACGGGTGGATCATGTTCTGCCCGTTGAAGAGGTTCTCGATGGCGTCCTCTTCAAAGAGCGTCTTCAGCCCTGGAAGGCCGAGCGATGCGCCGGTGATCGACACATCTGCCGGGATCTCGTGGCGAGAGACGGGGCGAACTGGGCCTTCGTCAACGTTGACAACCGTCGCGCCGATAGCTGCCGCCCTGGCGGCGACAGCAGGCTTTGCATCGATGGCGACATTGGCCGCAGGCGCAGGCGCTGCGGGCGTCTGCTGGGCGACAGCACTCTCACTCGGGGCCGAACCGAGGCGCGTGACCACATAATCAGTCAAGGCGTTCAGCGTCGGGTAGTCCGCGAGGCGGAAGTCCTCGTCGCGCTCCATGCCGTAGTGATCACGCACCGCGGCGATGATTTCAGCCTGCTTGACCGTATCGATGCCAAGATCGGCTTCGAGCTCGTAATCGACCTCGATCTCATCGGCGTCGTAACCTGTTTTTTCGCACAACACGTCGAGAAGCATCGCTGCGATCTCGTCGCGGTTCACATTTGTCGCGCCAGAAGCGGCCGCCGGCGCAGGGGCGGCGGGTGAAGCAGGCGCGATCCGCGCTGCGACAGGTTGCGGGGTGACTGCGGGAGCGGCGGGCGCGGATCGCGCCTGCTTCAC
>Ga0208061_100466_pt1 | contig 10485 bp, 9 predicted proteins | sample DeeseametaMP0555_FD_184209 | JGI IMG/M metagenome (GOLD analysis project Ga0208061, IMG submission 184209) | Marine microbial communities from the Deep Atlantic Ocean - MP0555 (SPAdes) | ecosystem: Environmental > Aquatic > Marine > Oceanic | place: South Atlantic Ocean | collected 2011-01-23 | reverse complement strand
GTTGCGAGACGAGCGCGAAGCCGATGACAAAACCACAGATCCAGACCGAGAAGAACGAGCCATACAACGGGCTGGCGGGGTTGACGGACTTGACGAGGTTTGGATCGACGGTGGCCAATCGCTCGGCGACAGGCGAGAAGCCATCGGCGAAGAAGTGGAGCCCGCTGGCCACGATGATGCCCGCGATAAACACCATGATGACGCCCTGGAGCGTGTTGGTGTAGGCGTGCGCGTAGGTCCCGCCGACAAAGATATAAGAGAAGACAAAGCCGATGATCAGCGCCACGCTCGCGAGGTTGCTCAACCCCAGGGTCTGCTGCATCACGATCGAGAGCCCGCCGACGATCAACACGACGAAGGTCAGCGAGAGCAGGTTCACGCAGGCAAAGAAGATCGTCATCGCCTGAGACTTGTACCGTTGCCCGACCCACTGCGGCAGCGTCACTGCGGCGGTCTTCTTACCCACTCGCCTGAAGCCCAAACTCATCACCAACAGCCCGATCACGATCCCGCTGCCAGCGGCGACGCCGAGGTGCATGACCGCCGACATCCCGTGGACGTAGACAAAGCCGGGGTTGATGACAAACGTCGCCGTCGAGGCGATGGAAGCGGCCAGCGTGATCCCGACGATGATCGGGTTCATGTCGCCAGCGCCCACGGCGAAACTTTTGATATCGGTGGTCTTCTTGTGGCCGATGTAAGCGAGCGCGCTGGTGGCCACGAGGTAGAGGACAAAGAGCCCCCAGATAAGAGGACGGTCGGTGATAAAGCTCAAATCCATGATGCCTGCCTCGCTCATGAGCGTTTGAGAGTGATGTGATGACGACAACGAAAGCGAGTCGGTTTATAGAGCACACAACTTCGCAATGCAACATGTTTTTGCATTGCAAAACAAAACCATCACGCAGCGCAACAAAGACACACAACATGCGACCTTTAGCGTTCTGCTGCGCAAAATCGATGCAAGACAAAAGGTCACCCCGCCGCTCACGAAGTGCCTACATGCGCACGCGCAACAAAACACTGCACACGCGTTCACCACCGGTACTCCAGAGCTCTTTTCTCCGCATAACAAGAGGAAGAGGCGATGTTTTTGCAGAGCAAAAACATCGCCTCTCCTTTCTCTCACAAACAGGGCAAATACGCTCGCGAACTCCCCTCACGGGAGGTCAAAAAACGCCACCGCACGCGTGATGATTTCGCCCACGCTCTCGCTCAAGCGGTGGCCATCCTCGACCTCTACCATCGTCACGCGCTCGGGGTATCTGCCAGCCCATGTGCGCGAGGTCTCGATCGGGACGGTCTCGTCCTGGCGGCCATGAATCAGCAGGACATCGGTCACCGGCGCGGGCATCGGGTCGAAGGTCGAGGCGTCCTCGATAAACCCGTAGTGCATCGGACGCACCACGCCCGCGCCATCGGGGAAGTCGAAGACGCCGCGCTCGCGCCACGAGGCGTACCCCTCATCGCCCAGCAACGCTGGCCAGCGCTCGATCAGGCCAAACCCTGGGCAGAGCAGCACGACGCGCTCGACGAGGTCGGGGTTTTCGCGTGCCCAGAGGGAGGTTAGCCAGCCGCCCATGCTCGATCCGATAAGACACCATGACTCGCCAGGATGCGCCGCAGCGAGCGCGTCGAGCTCCTGTAGCATCGCCGTGACGGTGAGCTCCTCGAAGCTCGGGCGGTTCAGATCGGGGAGGTGAAACTCATACCCGCGCTCGTGAAACGCGGCCGCGATCTTTTGCCCCTTCGAGGAGAACGAGCTCGAGGCGAACCCGTGCAAATAAGCGAACTGTGTCATCCCTTAGCCTCCAGACATGGTCAACACGATCAAGCCCACGCAGGCGAGCAAGACGAGCACGATCATCCCGCCAACCACGACCTCGAGCGCGCCCACGCCGCGCCTCTTCTTGTTGCCGGGCGTATCATCGCCGCCCCCATCGACGGGCTCTTGCCGAGGAGCTTCATCAGGCGACGGGGCTGGCTCGGCTCGCGGCGCTGGCGATGAGGCGGAGACCTCGTGCGCTGGCGTGGACGCGGGAGCAGCGCTCTTTGTGACAGCCTCGGGCGCAGGGAGCGCCTCGTGGTTTCCATGCGAGGTCTCTCCGATGGCGAGACCATCGAGCTCGTCCCAGTAGCCCTCGAGAGGATCGCGAAAGATGACCTCGAGGGTCCCCGTCACGATCCTGCTCCCGTGCGAGAGCATCGCGGCCGAGGTGACGGGTTGGTGATCGAGCGAGAGGTCGACGCCCTCCTGAGGGTTGATGGCGAAACCATCCCCGTGGCGTTTGATGGAGAACGCCTTGGCGGGAGCATCGGAGCCGCGCAGTTGAATCAACGCGCCGCTCTGCGCGCCCACGAACACCTCCTTGAGCTCATCGTGGAGGGGGAATTTTTGCCCCCGATAGGACTCGCCGCGGATCACTTCGAGGAAGGCGATGTCATCATCGCCCTGCTTCTGGAGGATGCCTCGGATCATCTCCTGGGTCATGCCATCGGAGTCACCGATGGTGAAGCCCTCGTTGGCGCGCATATCGACCTGGATGGAGGTCTCGAGGATGCGAAGCATGGCGCCATGCTCGAGCGGCGTGAAGACGCCCGGCGAGAGCGGCTGCTCGTCGAGGGTGGTCCCGTTGGTGCTGCCCGCGTCGCTCACCTCCCAGATCGATCCTCGCTTGCGAAAGGTGAGGTGATGCCCGGAGATGGTCGGCAGGGGGAGCCTGACATCACAGCGTGAGGATCTCCCGAGCGTCACCTCGTCGCGAAACTCCTCGAAGAGCACCGAGCACACCTCGAGCAGTTGAGGGCCCTGGATTTTTATGGTCATCGTCGACATGGCGTCTTCTCTTCTCTCTCTCTGGTCTATCGTGCGCGTACAGGAGCTTATCTGAACGGGAAGAGCCCGAGGCGTTGCGCGAGGATCAACAACATGAACAGGATCACGAACGCGCCAAAGAAGCCTCGTATCGAGGTGCCGAGCGTCGAGCTCCAGCGCCCCTTGGCGCGCTCCTTCTCGCCCTCGCGCAGATCCTCTGGCTCCTCGTCCTCCTCGCCAGCCGCATAAGCCGCCGCGGCCTCGCGCTCTCGCCGCCAGAAGCCGAGGTCCTCTTCTGTGAGGCGTTGGCCAGTGACCTCGATCTCGTAGCGCAGGATCACCTTGCCCGAAGCGGAGGAGGATGCCTTGATCCTGGCGAAGAGCTCGGTCATATCCGAGCTCCACCACCCGTTGCCCTCCTTGCCGCGCTCGAAGAGGACCGACTCGGTCATCTCGTCGCCCTCGCGCTCTTCGGCCCCCTCGCCATCATCCGCGATGGGCACGCGCGATATATCCGCGATGGTGTACCCGTTGGCCATGAAGAAGCGCTCGAGACGCGCGAAGGTCTCCTCGCTACCAGCGGGCGACTTTTCGAGCGTGATCGTTTCTTGAAGCGTCGCCATTTTATTCTCCGGGGTCGGGCCATCGACCGAGTAAGCGCGATTTTCCCCAAAATCTACTAAAAGGGTGCCATGCACAGCAACACCACTTGATTTTCGGTCATCTTCATCGAAAAGTTGCGTTGCACTACTGAAACATCATGAAACAAATTTGGACTCAATCTCGGCGCGGTACTCTCGAATGAGCTATCTGCACACGACCGCTGTCTTTTTCCAAGATGATTTGTCATTCACGACTTGCGATAAAGTCGAGTTCGTTCTAATCAAAAGAAGGGACTCACCGCACTATCTAAAGTCAGTGATGTCACTGGCGACTGGGAGCAGGTCGAGTTTTTTTTAAACTCGACCATCATCTTTACATTCAGGGGATCCCAAATTCGCACCGTATGTCTCCGCTGGACAGACATACAAACGCGCACTCCCCTCCCCACAAGCACAACGTACAGGAGAGACACCATGGCAAGAGAGAGCCGTACAAAGTACGCCGTCCTCGGAATGCTGAATCAGGGCCCAAAGTGTGGCTATGAGATCAAGAAAGAACTCGAGAAGTCTTCGATGTTCTTTTGGAATGAATCTTACGGCCAGATTTACCCCATGCTCAAGAAGCTCGTGGCCAACGGGCTCTCGACGCTCGAAGTGATCGAGCGCGACGAGCAACCCGACATGAAGGTTTACACGATCACCGACGACGGTCGCGAAGAGCTCGAGCGTTGGCTTCGCCAACCCGCCGAGCCGCACCCGATCCGCAACGAAATGCTGCTCAAGCTTTTCTTCGGCGCGTCGACCTCGATCGACATGAACATCGCGCACGTCGAGCGCCTCAAGGATCGCCTCCAGCGCCAGCAGGAGAACCTCGATCAGGAGCGCGAAGAGCTCATCGACGAATTCGGCGAAGACGATCAGATGGTCTTCTTCGGCCTGCTCACCTCTGGCTACGGCCAGACGGTCAACGACGCGCTCCAGAAGTGGTGCGACGAGACCCTCGAGAAACTTCGCGAAATGCGCAGCTAAACGCATCCCCTTCGAGCAGGGGGCGAGCGCGGCAATCGTGCTGCGCTCGCCCCCTGCTCGAACTTATCTCTTTGCAAAAGAGCGTGCCCGAGCAACCTACTCAGTGATGCTCGACGTTCGGATGAGTTCGCCAAAGCACCCCACCGCCTCCGCACCAAGCGCCCCCTGGCCACCTTCCTGGCCAAACGTCGCGCGCAACCTCGCCACAGTAAAGTGCCCGAAGATCGGCCACGATGCCTCTGCCCTCAAATCACTCGAGCGGCAACCATCACGCGCCAGACCCTTGATCAATGCGGGAACATCCAGCCCGGAATCCTCCGCGATCGCGACCACGCCGCCGCGCTCCCTGCCAATAAGACAGATGTCTGATGGCGCCAGGTGCCCGGCCTTCGAGATCGCCACGTAAGGATGATCGAGCGACTGCCTGGCAGACCACGCCTCGATATCACGCGCGAGCGTCAACCTGTCATTGGTCCCCGAGAGCGAGATCCCCTCGACGCCAGCATCGCTGGCCAGATCTCCCTCGAATGATTTCACCGCGGGCGTGTACCCCACGATCACATCGTAGCGCTCGTCCCCGGAGACCTGGATCGCGGCGGCGCCACCAGCGGAGTGGCCGATCACGGCGATCTGCTCGAGGTCGATCTTACCCTCGAACACGCCGCCCGGTTCCGCGGCCTGCGTCGTCATTAAATCGGTCACGTTGCCGAGCACCTCGGCGTTGTTCCCGTTGCCGATGTTCCCCAGATCATTGGCGAGGATCGCGGTGAGCCAGCGCTCCTTGTGTTCGGTCGAGGCGACCACATAGCCCCAGCTCGCCAGGTGCGTCATGAGCGCCGTCGATTGCAACCTGTAGCCCGCGTAGCCATGGCTAAACAGCGCGAGCGGCCAGGGACCGCCCGCTGCGATCGGCACGTCGCGGTAGGCATCGGTGGTGAATTTGGTGGGTTCTTCCGTGGAGATCTTCTCCTGGAAGTCTGGCGGCAACCAGTCACGCAAGTCATAGACATCACGCGCATCGCCAGCCCGAGCGGCGGGATACCAGACCTCGACAGGGACCCCGTCGAGCATCAGCGTGGTGACGCCGACCTCGAACTCCCCGCGCACCGCGTAGGGCGCACAGGAGGCATAGATGGCAGGATCGGGGACGGAGTCCTCCACGCCAGCCATGTCCTCTGACATATCACCTGCGACAGGCGACATATCCTCGCCAGGAGGTTCTCCTTGATCCATCCCCGGCATATCGGCGCCCATATCGCTCGCCGCGCTCATGTCTTCTTCAGAAGAAGGCATGTCGGGCGTCGGGCGCTCCTCCTTTCCATCCGCGCAAGCGGCGGACAGCGCGAGAAGAAGCGTGAGCGAGAGCAGCGTCGGTATGCGTCGTGTCATCGGATCAAACCTCGAGGATGTCGGCCTCCTTGGCCGTGACGATGTCGTCGATCTTCTTGGTGAACTCTTCAGTAAGTTGATTCACCTTACCGAGCCCACGGTGCAGATCATCCTCGGTGATCTCGCTATCCTTTTCCAAGGCCTTGAGCATGTCGTTGGCGTCGCGGCGCGAGTTACGCAAGGAGATCTTGTGCTCCTCGCCGACCTTGCGCGCGACCTTGACGAGCTCCTGACGACGCTCGCCAGTGAGGGCGGGCACGGGCACGCGGATCACGGTGCCGTCGTTGGAGGGGTTAAACCCGAGGTCCGAGGACGCGATCGCCTTCTCGACGGTCGCGATCACGGACTTGTCCCATGGCTGGATGACGATCAGGCGCGCATCCGCGATCTTCATCGTCGCCACCTGATTGATCGGGACCATCTGCCCGTAGAACTCGACGCGCACGCCATCGAGCATGCCGAGGTTGGCGCGCCCGGTGCGCAGCTTGCTCAGCTCGCGCGCGAGCCCCTTGAGCGTGTCTTCAAAGCTCTCTTTAAGGTCGTTGTATACTTCATCCAACATGGCGTCTCCTTCTGGCTTTCATCATTGGTTCCACGCTCACCACACATCTCCGTGCAAGCGAGGGGGAGGGTCCGTTTTACCCCTCCAACATCGAGGCAGGCAAGATCAGCGTGCCGACTTGCTCTCCCATCGCTGCGCGGAAGAGGTTGCCGTCCTCATGCAAGTTAAAGATGAGGATGGGCATATCATTGTCACGGCAGAGGCTGATGGCGGTCATGTCCATCACGCGCAGCTCCTTGCTGATGACCTCGATATAGCTCAAGCGGTCGTAGCGCTTGGCGTTCGGGTCCACCTTTGGATCTGCGCTGTAGACGCCATCGACCTGCGTACCTTTCAAGATCACATCCACGTGACACTCCATCGAGCGGAGCGCGGCGGCGGTGTCTGTCGTGAAGTAGGGGTTGCCGATACCCGCGGCAAAGATCACGACGCGCCCCTTCTCGAGGTGGCGGATCGCGCGGCGGCGGATATAGGGCTCGGCGACCTCGCGGATTTCGAGCGCCGTCTGCACGCGCGTGGGCACGTCGCGTTGCTCGAGGGCATCCTGGAGCGCGAGCGCGTTGATCACGGTGGCGAGCATCCCCATATGATCTGCCGAGGCGCGATCCATCCCGGCGGTGGCGCCAGCCACGCCGCGGAAGATGTTCCCGCCGCCGATCACGACGGCGACATCGACGCCTTCCTTGCGGATGCGCTTGATCTCGGTGGCCAACGAATCGAGCACGCCTGGATCGATGCCATAGCCGGCCGTCCCCTGGAGCGCCTCTCCCGAGAGTTTGACCAAGACGCGCTTGTAGCGCTTCTGCGTCGTGTCCTGTTTTTCCTGCTCGCTCACTTGTACGACCTCCGAATCGAGGGGGATGGGATTCGCTCGAGAGAGCCTCACGATTCGACCCCCATCCGTCAACCCTCGCGAGGCATCCTACACGAAAAAGGCGCCGCTTTTTACAAGCGGCGCCTTCTTCGATCGTAACCTGGCCTTCGAGCCTACAGTGCTCAGCCCTTGAGCGCTGCGGCGACCTCATCAGCGAGGTTGGCCTCGTCTTTCTCGATGCCCTCGCCCACTTCGAAGCGGACAAAGCCAGTGAGCTTGACGTCGCCGACCTGATCCTGGTGCTGGCGGACGGTGAGGTCGGTGTCCTTGACGAACGCCTGCTCGAGGAGGCTGCTCTCGTTGCGCCACTTCTTCATCTTCCCTTCCATGATGCGAGGGATGATTTTCTCGGGCTTGCCTTCCTCGATGAGCTGCGCGTGGAAGATGCCAGCTTGCTTCTCGGCGGCTTCCTCGGAGACGTCCTCGGGCGTGAGGTAAGCAGGCTTCATCGCAGCCACGTGCATGGCGATGTCGCGCGCGAACTCTTCGGTCGTGTCGTTCTTCTCACCGGAGACGGCGACGAGCACGCCGACCTGGCTGCCGTGGTGGATGTAGGTCCCGACGAAGCCGTCGTTGGCCTCGAAGCGGTGCACGCGGCGAACCTTGATGTTCTCACCGATGGTCGCGATCTGCTCTTGCACGACGGTCTCGAGGTCCTTGCCGTCGATCTTGACGGACTCGGCGGCCTCGATGTTCTCGACGCCAGCCTCGCCAAGAGCGGTGGTGACGGTGTCGACGAACGAGATGAACTGCTCGTTACGTGCGACGAAGTCGGTCTCGCTGTTGACTTCGACAAGCGCAGCGGCGGTCGCGTCTGCGTTGGTCCAGACGCTGACGAGGCCCTGTGCGGCGGTGCGGCCAGCCTTCTTCTTGGCCTTGGCCATTCCCTTGACCTGCAGGTACTCGACAGCAGCGTCGACATCGCCGTCGGTCTCCACAAGCGCCTTCTTGCAGTCCATCATGCCCGCGCCCGTCAGGTCGCGGAGCTTCTTCACATCCTTGGCTGAGATGCTCATCGTGCGCTCCTTAAATCGCATGAGCGAGGTCATCTGCCTCGCTCGTTCTTATCGGATACCATCCGCGTCACGCGGATGTTTGACTCGTAAGTCGTTGTCTTTGTTTTGTTCGCCAGGATTGTTCGGATGAGGGGGCTCACCTCGCAGCAAACCCCCTCACTCGAATCATGACCTGGATGGCCTACCCGCTCTCTTCGAGCAAGAGGCAGGGCTTGGCTTCAAGCCTCTGCTTCCTCGTCGCGACCGACGTGCTGAACGGCAGGCTCGTTGGTGCGACCACCAGCGTTGAAGTTGGCGGCCTGACGTGCGGCCTCGCGGGCGCCTTCCTCACGACGTGCACTCGCGAGCTTGGAGCCCTCGAGCGCAGCATCAGCGATCGCTGCTGTGAAGAGACGGATCGCGCGGATCGCGTCGTCATTGCCAGGAATGACGTAGTCGATCCCGGTAGGATCGCAGTTCGTGTCGCAGACTGCCACGACGGGAATCCCGAGCTTGTTTGCCTCTTTGATCGCGATCTCTTCCTTCTTGGGATCGATCACGAAGAGGGCACCTGGGATGCCGTTCATGTCACGGATACCGCCCACGTTGTTCTCGAGGCGAGCGCGCTCACGCTCGAACCCAAGCACCTCTTTCTTGGTGTACTTGGTGTACGAGCCATCACGCGACATCTTGTCGAGCTCTTTGAGCTTGTCGATCGACTTGCGGATCGTCTGGAAGTTGGTGAGCGTGCCACCGAGCCAGCGGTTCACCACGTAGAACTGGTTCCCGCGATCGGCTTGCTCCGACACCGTCTCCTGCGCCTGCTTCTTGGTCCCCACGAAGAGGACCGAGTTGCCGCGCGAGACGACCTGAGTGATAAACTGGTATGCGTTCGCGAAGAGACGCACAGTCTGGCTCAAATCAACAATGTGGATGCCGTTGCGCGCGCCGTAGATATACGGACGCATCTTGGGATCCCATCGGTTGGTTTGGTGACCAAAGTGCACGCCTGCCTCGAGCAGGTCTCGCATCGTTACTTGTGCCATGTTCATCTCCTGTGATGATTCGTTAATTCCTCCGCCCCCTTCAACCTGTGTTACCCACCTCGCCGCTTGTTTGGACGAAGCACTCGGGACACAGTCCAGGGGCGTGCGTCAAAAGGTCGCGCACTACTAACACAGCCACCTGACTCGCGCAAGGTGCCCCGCCGTGCTCTTTTTGGCGCGCGCTATGGCGCTGATTCCGCGGCCAAAACGCCCTCTGGAACAGCTCCCCACCAGCGCGGGTTCCTACTCAGACATTTCATGGTTTTGCTTTCCCCTCCGAGTCGAGAGTCCCCGATGACAAAACGAACCCCGGCCATCCTCTTCTCCTCCCTCGCGCTCCTCTCGCTCGGCGCTTGCCGCTCATCCGCGCCTCCCCCCACGCAGACAAGCGGTGGCGGATACTCGACCGCGGCCAGACAGAACGTCGATGTCGATAAAATGATGGCGAGAGGCGCCGTCGATCTCTGGGTCTCGCCGCCAACCTACTTCCAGGAGCAAGCCTTCTATGGCGTCTACCGAGGACCAAGACAGCACGATTACTCCTCGGTGATGCCATCCTCGAGAGGATCCTTCTCCAAGATCTCTCGGCGCTCCGAGCTGGACACGGCCCTGGTCACGCTCTTTGCCATCACCCCTGATGGCGAGGAGGAGATCTTCAAGCAGACGCCCTACCAGATCGTCGAGCTCGAGCTCCTCACCGCCAAGACCACACCGGCAAAAACCACGCCCGCGCCTCCCGAAGAGCGCGTGAGCGAAACTACCGAGCCTCCTGTCCACGCGGCCACCGTGGAGACCGCTGTCAAACCTCATCCTCCCGTGCACATTCATGTCCACACCACACCACCACCTCCCCAACAGGCAGCCCCCGATGAGGAGACCCCTTCGTTCGTGTCTCCACAGAATGGTGGTAGAGTCGCGCAACGCATGGGCTACTGGGAGGTCGCACAGCTCGAGCGCGACCTCGCGCTGGCATGTGTCGTTTTGCGCGAGCGCACGAAGGATGAAAACGGCGAGCCCGCCTGGAAGTACCATGGCGAGGTCTGGATTCGTGATTTGAAGAGCGGGGAGGTGTTCAGGCACCGCGACGACAACCTCGAGCCGAGCTCGTGGCAACTCCACCCTGGCCCCAAACCCCAGGTCGAGGTCGTGATGGCCGACAGCAAGGGTTGGAAC
>Ga0208061_100465_pt1 | contig 10558 bp, 5 predicted proteins | sample DeeseametaMP0555_FD_184209 | JGI IMG/M metagenome (GOLD analysis project Ga0208061, IMG submission 184209) | Marine microbial communities from the Deep Atlantic Ocean - MP0555 (SPAdes) | ecosystem: Environmental > Aquatic > Marine > Oceanic | place: South Atlantic Ocean | collected 2011-01-23 | reverse complement strand
CGTGAGCGCCGAGGAGCAATGGGGGAGCGTCCTCGAGGACGCTCCCCCATTGCTCCTCGGCGCCGAGCGCGAGTTGTACTGGAACATCCGCGTCAACATGGCCAGGCAATATCACCTGGCGTCCGACTCGGAGCACGCCTGGGAGATCATCGGCGGCGTGGTCCAGGAAATAGAAGAGGCCGGCGTGACGGCCGGCCCCCAGCTCGCGCATGCCCTGAGGCTGGCGAGCACATCGTTTGGCTAACTCACATTCAGGAAGCGTTTGCCTTGAGGCGCTTCTCGGAGTGTTCGACAACCCAACGGATGAGTTTCTTGTAATCGGAGGCGCCGCGAGACTCAGGCGCGTACTCGAAGATCGTCTTGCGGTGACGCGGCGCTTCCTTGAGGCGAGTGTTCACGCGAATCGGCGGGAGCACCTTGTCGTGGAAGTAACCACGCAGGGTCTTGACCGACTCGTCGCTGATGTTGTTTCGCATGTCGTAGAAGGTGGGCAAGATCCCGAGGATGCTGATCGGGTGCATGAGCACCTGGTTGACATTCTTGAGGGTCTTGAGCAGCTGCTTGACGCCAACGAGGCTCAAAAAATCGCAGGAGACCGGCACGATCAGATGCTCGGCAAAGGTCAACGCGTTCATGTTGAGCAGCGACAAACTCGGGCCACAATCGAGGATAATGAAGTCGTATCCCTGCTCGGACTCGAGGACGCGACGCAGGACGCGATCACGACCTTCGTTCAGGCGCGCGAGGAAGATCTCTGTGCTGGCGAGCGTCTCGTTGCCGGGCAACACATCCAGGCTCGGGCGCGCCGAGATCACGCAATCGCGCAACGGCTGCTGCTCGACGAGTACGTGAAAGAGGGTCTTCTCGCCCTTGATGCCGAGGCTGATGCCGACGTGACCCTGAGAGTCGACGTCGATGATCAGGACGCGGTAGCCCGCCTCGACGAGTCCAGCGCCGAGGGTGACGGCGGTGGTCGTCTTGCCGGTGCCCCCTTTCTGGTTAAGGACGGCGATGCGCATCGGGCCGTGCTCTTGTTGCACGACCTTTCGGCGGACATCCTCGACGACGGCGTTGCGGCACTCCATGGTGCAGAAGTGAACGTCGACGCCGTTTCGCGTGCCCTTTTGGAAGGCGTACTTGGGCACGAAAGAGGTGCCGCAAGTGGAGCACTCTTCCTCGCCATTATCAGCAGCTTGCTGATGGCGACACGTCTGCGAGCAAAAATAAGTGGTCTCGCCCTGGTTCTGTTCGATTTGGTAGCGAAACTTGACCAGGAACTGTTTGGAGCACACGCTGCACTGTTTGAGTGCCATGGCCATATCGACTCTCCATGTCTTTCTTACTCGGACGCGACCACTCCATTTCGCGTTTATCGAGTGATGTGTCCTTTCGACCTTCGGGGGTCTCCTTCTCACAAAGGCCGCGCGCCCATCACGCTCTTTGCAGGAGCCGTGATGCACACCCCCAGAGAACTCTTCCCTGGTTCGTCGCTCACACTAGCGGATTTCACTGCGAATGGCAACGCATAGGGCAGCCACCACAGCACGTGGCCGATCATGCGATGGTGGCTACGCAAGAGGGCTTCATGGCTGGATGATGCAATCCACATCATCCTCGTCAACCTCCATATCACAGTCGTTGTCGATGCCATCATCACAGATCTCTATGATGTCACATACGCACCCCTCATCGACCACGCCGTCACAGTCGTTGTCGATACCGTCATTGCACTGCTCGGCCTCGAGCATGCAGCAATCCTCGTCGACGATCGCGTCACAATCGTTGTCGATGCCATCGCAGATCTCGACTGTTTGTGGACACTCCTCCTCTGCATCGAGCGCCCAGAACGCGCGGTGATTCCCCTCTTCGGTGTCTTGAAACGGCATCCAAAAGGCGGCATAGCTCGCGTCCTGCTCGACCTTGCTCAAATCGATCGCTGCGCCCCAAAGCTGGTCGCGACCACCACCCTCGATGATGTGGCCGTAAGCGCGCAGCGATGAGAACGCGAGGAAGTAGACTTCACTGGTGCTCGAGACTGGAGCCCAGGTGGGCATCGTGTTTCCAATCTCGACGACCTCGTCCTCAGGACCAACGCGCTCATTCATCCGCGTCAGCGGATAGACCACGCCGCTGTCCACACTCACCAGATACATCGTCGCGGTCTTGCTATCCTTTGACCCGCCCTCTCCTCGCGCGAATGCGATCCACTTGCTGTCTGGTGTATAGCTCGGGAAAAAGATCGCCTCGTCCTCGCCAGGTTCGACGAGCACTTCAGGCTCCCCAAATGTATCCGGTCCCGTCACGGGCAAGATCGCCAACGAGGTCCCCTTGACGGACTTGTTGCCGAGCTTCTCCTGGCTATAAACGATCGCGACCGAACGCCCATCGGGTGCCCAATCCGGATGCGAAGCAAACGCCTCCCCAGGAAGTTCGATCTCCTTGATCGGTGTACCTGCGTTGGCATCGTAGAGCTTTAGCTGACCTGAGCTGGCGTAGAGCACCCGGCTCGAGTCAGGGTTAAATGTCGCCCACCCGCCCTTGGGTTCCTCTTCATCTGGAGGAGGCAACAACACATCGCGCTCGGGGACCGAGACCACCCTCGCGTTCTCTCCGCTGTAGTTGACAAACAGCTTTCGTCCATCACGAGAGACAGTGTGACAGGAGACACACGCGTCATCTTCTGACTCGGGATCGGAATAGAACTTCGTGGCGAGCGGCGCTGATATGTGCGCCTTCATCACGCCTGCGGTGCCTGTTGACCAGTAATAAAGCGCGCCGAGCACATCGGTTTCCGAGAAATGAAGTGTGATCTCGCGCGAGGTGTACACCACCTCGGGAGCGTCCAGATCAATCCCTCTCACCTTCATCTCGACGCTCGACCCGGCGTGGGTCTCGGCGAGCCAGCGCCAATCTTCTGGTGATGAGAGGAGTGAGGCTCCCATCGTGTAGAGTCGTACATTGGCGACGTCACTGGAGAAGGAGACCTCGAAGAGGTCGAGATCCTCGCTCACCCACTGGTACTCGACGCGCTCGAGGTTGCGAGGAAACATCGTCTCGTGGCTCGGATAAACCAGCATCAACTTCATCACGTCGACTTGATCCTGGCTTGTGGGTTGGTCGAACGCACCGAGCATCTGCTCGTCGACCTCCTCCTTGACGCTGCGCGCCTCGAGCATCAAAACGATCGACGCCTCCGCCGAGGCCGCGCCCTCTGTGACCGTGAGCTTTGTCTCACCGCCAAAACCAGCGCTGCGGAACGTGTCGCCATCGATCTCACCGAGCGCGTTGTCCTCGAGCGCCCATGAGACACGATCCGTCACATCTGTCTCGACCCCCTTGATGTTGGCATAGACGGTGAATTTGGCTTCCTCAAACGGCGCCGTGCCGTCCTCGACAAGACGCACAGTTTCAGGCTCGATGCGCAAGCCCTCGAGCACATCACCGCCACCATCCTCCCTCGTCGAGAGATCTGGAGTCGACGACTGATCCGCTCCACGCGACATGTCCGGCGAGGCGCTGTTCATGCCGTGTGATTGTGGCGTGCTCGAATCGGTGTCCTCGCAACCCGCGCAAGAACTCAACACGCTGAGCGCCGCGAACAAAAACGTCACCTTCTTCATGACTCCCCCCTTTTCGCACTGTTTCCGTGGCCCTCTCATCATCGGCGATTTCGGCCCGAGCGTCAATCTATTGACGCTCGGGCCGAAATCGCCCTACTCCTCGGGGACCTCGCCGTAGACGCGCCGAAATCGCAACAGCGCGAAGAAGCCGACGAGGACGCCAAACCACAAGGTCGCGAATCGGATCAGGTAGGTCGCGGCGCCAGCGGGCGCGCGAGTGGTGAACACACCGAGCAACATCAACCCGCCGATCATCCCCCCTTCCGTCACGCCCAATCCTCCTGGCAGGAAGCTGACGGCGCCAAGGATCGTGGTCATCGAGAAGATGAACAGCGCGTCGAGCACGCTCCCACCGCCACCGAGCGCGGTGATGATCCAATAGAAGGCGATCCCCTCCATCGACCAGGAGATCACGCTCATCAACGTGGTCACCGTCAGCGCCTTCCACCCCACGAGCTGACGCATCGACTCGTAGGCCTCCTCGAGCTTGTCGTGGAGTTTTCCGACCACGGGGAGGCCAGCGATGATTCTTAACATCCAGGCGATGAGCCTCGGTTGATTGAGGATGATGATCGCGGTGACCACGACGATCAGGCTGACCACGAACGCCCACCTGCCAAAGGTGAACGTCCCCACGCCGAGCGACGCGATGACAAACAGGCCGAGCAGATCCGTGAGGCGCTCGGCGATCACGATCGGCGCGGTGCGCGCGGCAGGAATCTGCTGCGCTTCACGCAGCAGCAGGCTCTTTAGCACCTCGCCGAGCTTGCCCGGCGTCACGCTCATCACCAGACCAGCCAGGAACACGTTCAGGCTCAACGGCCACGCCACCTGCAACCCGAGCAGCCGCAAGTAATAGTGCCACTTGGCAAAACGCACCGAGTAATTGACCACCGTCAGCCCGAGCGCGCCGAGGAACACCAGGTAAGGGAAGTCGAGGAGCACCGAGGCGACCTCCCTGGCGTCCGTCACCAACCCGAGGATGGCGTAAACCACCACCCCCAGGATCACGCCCCACAAGATCCGCTTCTCCATCTGCTCTCGCCCTCTTTGCGCAGGTCTACAGGACGATCGACGCGCCCAGCCCGGAAAATGACGCGACATCTTACGGAGAAGTCCGCCTCGATACCAGCGTCCGGCGCCAATGAAACGTGGCATTCGTTGACGATCAGCGCGAGTCAGGCTAATCTTCGGCCATGATTGGATCCTCCCGACTCAGGTCAGCTGCTCGATTCACCGACGCGTCCCTCTCCCTCACGGGAGGAGTCTGTCTACCTTCACTCCACTCTTTGCGAAGTGCTCATGACGCAAACTCAAAATCATAATGCATCTGGTGGCGTCGAGATGACGCCCGAGCGGCAGCAAGAGATCGCCATCGCGCGGCGCTGCTTTAACTCCATGGAGAGGCTCACCAACCAGGTCTTGAGCTACCCTCCTGGGCACCCAGCCATCGAGAGCGCGCTCGAGAACACCTACAAGACGTTCTTCGAATACTTCCAGATCACTGACCGTCTCTCGGTGCAGGTTCACCCGCACTCGATGCGCCTGCTCAACTCCGAGGAGGACGTCTGGGAGACGGACGAGCCGCGCGATTACTGCTTTGTCCTTAGCCGCGATGGGATCTTCCTGATCCATATCCTCGCGGGCATCGACAAGACCGAGCTCAAGCGCTTTGTCGAGGTGCTCAACTTCATCATCGAGAACCGCAACGACACCAGCGTCCAGGCCGCCGCCGTCTTCTTCGAGGCAGGCTTTCGCTACATCTCCTACGACGCGCTCGATGAATCGCTCGCCGCGCTCGCGGGCATCGACCTCGACCTGCGCAACCGCGACACCAAGGAAGAGAAGGAAGAGATCGAGGAGCTCTTCAACGACGCCTTCGAGAAGAAAGAGGAGGAGCCCGGCGAGCAGGTCGATGGCAACTACGAGATCAACGTCTCGAACCCCGCCGACAAGCTGCGAAAGATCGAGGTGGGCTCGCGCGAGTTCCTCTCGCTCGAAGAGGACGCGCAGCAACACCTCCTCGAGCTCAAGCTCGGCTTCACCGAGCACGCCGAGCTCGAGCACCGCGAGGGCGAGATGCTCTCGGCTATTCTTGGCGCCAAACCAAAGGCAGAGCTTCGCATCCAGGCGGTGGAACAAATCGGCGAGGTGATGGGCTCGCTGCTCGCCACCGAGCAGCCCTGGGAAGCGCTCACCTTCCTCAAGCTCATCCACCACTGGCGCGACAAGTTCGCCCCGGAGGTCGCCAACGAGCTCAAGAATGTCGTCAGCCAGTGCTTCGACAAGCGCCGCAACCAGGAGCTCGTGCGCCAGGCCCTCCAGGCCGAGACCAAGGAGAGGCGCATGATCCTCCAGATGTTCAACGCGCTTCACCTCGAGGACCCCTCCGCGAGCCTGGCTCAGGTGGTCGGCTGGGATATCGATGACGAGGCGCGCCAGGATATCCTGCGCTACCTCAAGGAGCGCTCCCGTTATGGCTTTGACTTCCTCGAAGAGGCGATCCTCGAGATCTCGGACGAATACGCCGATCCGATCTTCGAGATCCTCGAGGCGGGCATGCCGCGCTCTCGCCCGATCCTCATCAAGGTCCTCTCGGCCGAACTCACACCGCCCCTGAAAGCAAAAGCGATGGCGCTGTTGAGCGGCACCTGGGACGACGCGATCGAGGTGCGTGACCTGGTCGTCCCGCTCGTGAAGTCACAGCACTCCGAGCTCCGCATCGAAGCATGCAAGGCGGTCGCCGAGGCGACCCCACAACACATCGTGCGTGTGATGGCGCCGCTCTTCTCCGACGCGCTCAGGAAACGCCCCGAGGAAGAGGTCCGCGAGCTCTCCAAGCTCTTCGTCGAGAAGGGAGGAAAGGCGGCCGTCGACAAGCTCACCGAGCTCGTACACAGGCGAGGCATCACGACCTCGGAGCAAGAGCGCGAGCTGGCGGTTTCGATCGTGCGTTCATTGATCCGAACGCCCCACCCTGCCGTGGTCTCGATGCTCGACACAGTGGCCAAGGACTGGCTCGTCCCACAGCGTATCCGCTCCGCCTGCAAGGAGATCCACGACATCCTCAAGACAGGCAGTTAGAGAAAAGACCGCGGCGCGAGCACCTGGCAAAGCACGATTGATGCACCTCTCGAGAGAGAATCGACATGACCACCGACAACTTCAACGCCGCACACGAAGGCATCTCTGCGCAGGATCTCAGGGACCCGCAGGTCTTCGGGCGTCTCTTCTTCGACAACCTCTACCGCATCCTCAAGGTGGGCTCGATCTACAACATCGAGCACAACCAGACGCGCATCGCCATCGATGAATTCTTCGAGTTCTTCCAGGCGAGCATGCGGCAGATGACCGATGACTCCTTTGCCATCCTGATTCGCGACGAGCTGGCCGTGGTCAATGGCACCACGTTGCGCCTCGATCGCACCGCGCAAAAGCGCCACAACGAGCTGCGCGACCTGTTCACGGCGGCAAAAATTCGTGGGCTCGAGCTCCTGACGCACATGACCCCGGAAGACTTCATGCGCTTCCTCGTCGAGCTCAATGAAGCGAGCAAGACGGGCATCGGGATGGAGCACGTCAACATCCCGACCATCCAGATCGCGCACGGCGAACCGATCCGCTCGATCATCGAGGCGGTCTCCAACGTCAACAAGTCGATGTATGTCGCGCACGTCTATATTCGTGGCCTGGTCAAGGTCAAGAGCATGCACGACCAGGTGCGCGAGCGGCAGGACTCGAACATCCCGATGGGTGTGGTCAAACGGATCCTCCAGACGGTCTCGCAGCTGCTCAACGATGATGACTTCACCATCCTTGGCCTGCTCCCGTTGCGTCTCCTCCCGCCGAGCCTCTCGACGCACTCCTTCAACACCGCGATCTACTGCATGTTGCTCGCCGACCGCCTCGGGCTGCCAAACCAGATGGCGACCCATATCGGCATGGCAGTGCTCTATCAGGATGTCGATCGTCTCGTCGGCGTCGCCGTCGCGCACCGTGATCGCGAGACGATGCTCGACTTGAATCACCAGTTCAGCTCGAACCTGCGCGATGTCGCCAAGATGCTCACGCGCGTCGAGGGTGACGTCGTCTCGACGCTGCGCGTGTTGCTGACCTACGAACGCGGCTGCCCCTTTGGAGATAAGGTCAAGCGCCCCTTCTATAGAGGTTCGAGGCATTTGCACTTGGTCACGCGCATGATCGACCTGTGCCGCACCTATGACCTCCTCATCCAGGGATTGGAAGGCTACAAGCCGCGCCGCCCGGACCTCGCGATCCAGTACCTCGAGAGCCGCGCTGGTGAGTCCTTCGATGAGGCGCTCGTGGACCTGTTCATCTCGACGATGGGCATCTACCCCATCGGCGCGACGGTCGAACTCACCACCGGCGAGCGCGCCATGGTGATTCGCACACCCTCGCCCTCCTCGGACCCGAGGCGTCCGGTCGTCAAGATCCTCGGAGGGCGTGAGACAGTCATCGACCTCTCCGAAGATCGCTACGCGCACATGGAGATCGCGCGCTCGGTCCAGACCAACGAGCAAGACTTCGCCGCCTCGAGGCTCTTCCTGCTCACCTGATATCTCGCGCACGCTCGCGCCAGAGAGAACCGACGCGAAGAGGGCGGCCTTTTGAATTCAAAAGGCCGCCCTCTTCGCGTCGGTTCTCTCTGGCGGGAATTTCAAGTCGCCACGATGATCCCCTTATCCATCAAATCCACGAGCACCTCCAACGTCTCGAGGCGACTCATCGCGCTCAAGTCGAGGATGTCCTCGAAGGTCATGAAGCCATCGATTTGACTGAGCAGGAACCCGGAGCGGTGATCGAGGTTGAGTTGAGGCAACATGCTCATCTTCACGTCGAGCACGGGAGTCTTTGTCAGCGAACCGAGCGCGTCGATATGCGACCTCTCGAGCTCACCCTCGACCGAATCGAGCATCTCGCTGGCCCACGGCGCGCCACCTTCAGCGATCACCTTGACGATCAAATCGCGCGCCTCGGCGAACTGACCATCCTCGTAAAGCGCGCGCGCCTTCTCCTGGGGGGTCGGCTCTGGAGCGGGCGGCTCTGATTCTTCTGTACCGAACGCATTTCGAGCCTTCTCCGCCTCGACGAGCGCCTTGCGAACCCCCGTCGGCGCCTCGTGGGCGAACGGATTCTCGCGAGACAGCGAGCTGGAGCGATCGAAGCCCTCATGACGACCTGTCAAAGGACGGCTCGGAGGACGATTCATCACGGGCTCACCGCGATAAGAAGACTTTGTCTCACTGGCGGTCGAGTTTTCAGCAGCGAGCGACTCTGCCAGCGCGAAGAACTCGTCTTCGGAGACATCGGGCACAGCCTCCTCGGGCTGGATATTTGCGCCAGGCTGAGACTTGTTCGGCTTGAATGGCATGCCAAACATCGTCCCTCGAACAGCATCCGAGGGGGACTCCGGCTGTGCCGAGAGCAACCCCTCCAGCAAGTTCGGCTCGACCTGACCCGCGGGAGTCTTCTCTCTGGAGAAACGATCCGACGTCGAGGATGAGGCCGCAGCGTCGCGCTCGTGCTCGGCAGCCATCGCCGCAGGACGAATGCTCGGCGAACTCAGCCCCAGATCGAAGTCGAATGGGTCGCTCTCCTCGTCAACCAGGGGAGGACTCGATGCGCGAACAGGCTCGGGAAGCGGCGTTGGCGTCGGGGATGGCTTGACCTCCTCGATCTGCGGTCCGTCAAACCCGAGATCAAAGTCGAAGATGTCATCCTCGTCCTCCTCTTCTGCCTGAACCGGCGCAGGAGCAGGCGTGGGGGTACGCTCTCGTCGAGGCTTGCCTTCGCTCGAGGCGCTCTTCTTGCTCGAGAAGGGAAACCCGGACTGAGGAACAGGTTTCGCGCCGCCCGCGGATGGACCATCAGCGAACATCCCATACTCATCATGGTCACCGTCGCCGCCATCGGTCACGCCGGGAACAGCCGTCTGATCCTCGTGGATGCTGCTGCGCCTGGGCTCGTGAGGAGCATCGGATGGCGCAAAATCTTCGTCGTCGAACCAGTCATCTTCGAGGCCAGGCATCCCGGATGGTTCTGGTGCAACCGACCAGTCCTCATCCTCGAACAACCCAGGGGATTCGGCGGTGCTCTCACCACTGCTCGCAGCATCCTTGCGTGACTGCGCGATCAGCTCTGGAGTGAGCGCAGGGTTGGCTCGCGTCTCCCGGTTGTGCGCCTCGATCTCGATCGCAGGGTTGGATTGCGTCTCGCGCGTGTTCGGATCGTCCTCGCCCCAGGGAGAAACCTGGAGCGACTCTGCCGCAGGTTCTTCTTCAAGCGCCGGCCCTCGCGAACCTTCCAGCAGACTCTGGAAAAGATGCGCGTCGCCGCTGTCGCGATCGAACACCGCCGTGGCCTCTCGGTTTTCACGAGCAAAGGGCGATGACTTTCCGCCCTCTGCGTTGGATCTCACGAAGGGATTTGCCCCGGGAGAGCCACCGTCGTCAGCAACATCAGGGGTGTTCAAGAGCTCACCAGCGTCGTGCTGGATGGTCGCGAGCTTGCCCATCGACATCTCGGCCAACGCCTGTTCGGGAGCATCCTCCTCATCGTGGAGGATATCGAAGAGCGAATCTTCATCGAGCGCATCCGCGGCGGGCACCTGCGCCAACGTGGGAGGATCTTTTGGCCGCTCTTCGGAGGTATCGAGCGCGCTCGGTGACAACCACGAGGGGCGCTCGGGCGCCACGGTCTCCGAGGCGGGTTGCGGCGCGGGAGGCTCGTTGGCATCGTCCCCCTCCTCCCCGAAGCTCAAATCGAAGTCGAGATCAAAGCTATCGTCTTGCGTATAGGTCTGAGGGGCGGGCTCGTCCTGTTGTGCGAGCTGCTCTTCCTCGGCCTCGAGCTCTGCGGCGAGCTCGTCCTGGAAGGCTTGCAGCGGCGAGACCTGCTCTTGCTCGGGCTCTTTCTGG
>Ga0208061_100463_pt1 | contig 10581 bp, 7 predicted proteins | sample DeeseametaMP0555_FD_184209 | JGI IMG/M metagenome (GOLD analysis project Ga0208061, IMG submission 184209) | Marine microbial communities from the Deep Atlantic Ocean - MP0555 (SPAdes) | ecosystem: Environmental > Aquatic > Marine > Oceanic | place: South Atlantic Ocean | collected 2011-01-23 | reverse complement strand
GGCTGCGCGAGGATCACCTTGTAGGCGCGCTCCGGGCCAGATTCGTTCGTATCCGGCGCGCAGCTGTAGCTCGAAAGTTCAGCGGCGCCACCCGACGTGGTGTCCGAGAGCACCTGCGGGAAGGTATCGATGCAATCCTCTTGCTCACCGCAACCCTCGGGTTCGACGGAGGTGTTGTTGACCGGGGTGCTCTGGTTGTTCGCTGGCGTCGTGGCGTTGTTTGCCGTGTTGTTGACCGGCTGCGTGTTGTTCGCGCTGGTCGCGTTATTCGCAGCGGTGGCGTTATTGCTCGTGGCGTTGTTGCCGCTCACGGCATTGTCCGAGGTCTGCGCGTTGTTTGCAGACCTCGCGTTGTTTGTCGATGTCTGCGCAGGCTCCTGCGTCACGGGCTCTTCGGGTTCAGCTCCGCACGCGGCGAGACTTGCAACCAGACCGAGGACACACATCACGAACGACTTCTTCATCACGACAATCACCATCGAAAAGGTCAAGCAACGACGCCAGTCTAGAGGTTCCTCACGCGCCTTGGAAGTGAGCTCGGTCGACCGAGCTCACTTCTTCTCCTTCGAGCCAAGGGTTGCCTCGAGGGTGACCTCCTTTCCATCGCGAATCACGACGATGGGGACCTTGTCGCCCGGCTTGTGCTGGCGCAGTGCGAACGCGAAGTCGCGCAGGCTCGTCACGTCGTACTCGCCGAACTTGACGAGCACGTCTCCCTTTTGAATCCCAGCTTTTTCTGCTGGCGACCCAGGTTTTGTACCCATCAGCCTCGCGCCCTCGATGTCCTCTCCCTTGCCAAAGCCTGGGATGGAGCCAAAGTAGGGGCCATAGCCGCGGTCCTTGGAGCTGTGAGAAGCGTGAGCTGCGCTTCCCTGTCCCTCTGCTTGTTGGAAGGTCGGAGCGCGAGGAGAGGTCGCCAACTCCGCGATCAGCTCGAAGGCAAACACGGCCACGCGGATCGAGCCGGGGACGTCGATGGTATCAGGCGTATCGTCGGGCGTGTGATACGCATCGTGCAGGCCGGTGTGAATGCTCAGGACCGGGATCTGACGCACGTAGAAGCTCATGTGATCGCTCGGACCGTAGCCCTCGTAGCTCAGGTCGAGATCGAGCGCGGCGGTGTTCGAGGTCTTTGCCTGAACGCGCCTGGCGAGGTCGAGGTACTCCTTGGCGCTTCCCACGCCGCCGAGTTGGAGGGCGTCGTTGTCGAGTCTTCCCACCATGTCAAGGTTGATCATCGAAATGATGTACTCTGGTAGAATAGGGGGGTTCTGAGCGAAGTGCTCGCTCCCGAGCAGTCCAGACTCCTCTGCGTTGAACGCGACAAAGTAGATGTCGTGCTCGCGCTCGATGCCTGCGAGCGCCTCTGCGAGCTCGAGCATCATCGCCACGCCCGAGGCGTTATCATCGGCGCCAAAGTGAATCGCCTCTTCGCCCGGGCGCAGCGAGCTATCACCGCCAAGCCCCAGGTGATCGAAGTGCGCGCCGACGACGATCGCGCGCTGCGTGGGCTTGCCATCTTCTCGTGCGGGCAACCTGCCGACGATGTTGTCGATGGCGCGCCTGGACTCCTTGATGTTTGCTTCGAGCGAGAGCTTCCCGAGTGGTTTTCCTGGGGCCATCTCGCCGAGCGATCCTTCGGGGAAGAGCGCCATGGCGCCTTGCTTGGTGACGCGCATCGTCACGAGCCCCACGGGAGAGGCGGGACCTTCGAGCTTCTTGATCGGCAGGATCTCGCTGTCGTCATCGAGCGAGTCGAGGAAAATCACTGCCTTGGCGCCAGCGGCTCTGGCGGTCAGCGCCTTGTTCACCGGATCGAGGTGTCGCACGAGGTCTTTTTCAGAGAGCTTCGCTGGCGCACCGGCGGCGATCACGGCGATCTTTCCTTCGAGCGCGAGGCCCTTGTAATCATCGTGGCCGAGCTCCGGCGCGCGCACGCCATGACCCACATAAATCGCCTCGGCGTCGAGCTTCCCGCTCGTGCTGTGAATTGTCGGCGAATAGGTCTCGCCGAGCACGAGCGCGCCTCGGGCAGAGGAGAGCGTCGCCGAGGTGATCTCGAGCTTGTCCGGGACCTCGAAGGTCTGCCGATAACCCTTGGCGCCCTCGACCTCGACGAGCCCCGCGATCTGGAAGTGCTGCGTGAGGTATTCGGCGGCCTTTTCTCCGCCAGGGGTTCCTGGCGCGCGACCTCCCATCTCTTCGCTCGCCAGTCGGCTGACGCGCTGCATGTAGGTCTCGGGGTCGATTTGAGCCTGACCTCTTAACCTCGCCCCCCTGGCGATCGGGATCTGCTCGACCCAGTCGGCGACGAACACGTTGGTGTCGCCCTCGTTCTTCGCGTTTCGGTTAGAGGCAAAGACAAGCTTTTGACCGTCGTAGCTGAACATCGGGAAGGAGTCGAAGCTCTCCTCGAAGGTGATCCTCTCGAGGTTCTTGCCATCGATGCCGATCATATAGAGGTCGAAGTTGCGACCGCTCGGATCATCCATGTTCGAGGAGAAGATGATCCTCTTGCCATCGGGGTGGAAGTAGGGCGCGAAGTTCGCGGCGCCGTTGTTCGTGATCTGGCGCTTGTTCGAGCCGTCGGCGTCCATGACCATCAGCTCCATGACGCTCGGGCGAACGAGGTCATCGGCCAGGAGTTGCTTGTACTCAGTGAGCGCGTCCTTTTCGGTCGGGTGATGCGCGCGGTAGACGATCTTTGTGCCATCGAGGCTAAAGAACGCGCCGCCATCATAACCCACCTCGTCGGTCAGCTGCTTGACGTCGGTGCCGTCGGCAGCCATCGAGAAGATGTCGACATCGCCCGAGCGCGTGGAGGTAAACAGGATGCGATCACCCTGTGGGCTGACGACCCCCTCGGCGTCGTAGCCAGGATGTGGCGCGAGCGCTGTGGGGTCCTGCCCATCCGGCCCGGCGACGTAGATGTCGAGCTCGGGTTGCAGGCGCCACACGTAGCCACGCGAGTAGTCTGGCTTGGGCGGGCACTCGGTCATCGTGGCGTGCGTGGAGCTGTAGAGGATCTTTGGCTGGTTGGGGAAGATAAACGAGCAGGTAGTGCGTCCCGTCCCGGTCGAGACGATGCGCTTGTTCCTGCCGTCGATGTCCATGCGAAAGATCTGATCGCAGGAGAGCCCCTCGCGCGTGGCCTGGAAGATCAGCTCGGTGCCATCGGGGCTAAAGTAAGCCTCCGCGTTCTCGCCATCGAAGGTGAGCTGTGTGACGTTGGCCAGGCGAACCTCGCCAGGGCGCGCCAGATCCTGTCGAGCTGGCTTTTCGAGGACCGCGGCCTCGATCTTTTCTTCACCCGACTGCCGACACCCGCTCGTGAGGCCGATAAACAGCGCTCCAGCCAGGCAGATGCGATGAGACGATGGCAAGACCTTGCGTCGTGAAGGGCGCTTGCTTATAGTCTTGACCTCAGAGGGCGTTTTGGAACGTATCCTCGACTTCATGTGTTTATTCTCCGGTCGTATTGCGACGTCGCATCGGAAATTTCCAGCTTCGACTTTTGCCAGGTCGTGATGATGCAAGCACACCTTTGTCTATCGCTGCTCTCAGTTATCGCTCTCCTCAGCCTGTCATTGACCGGCTGCGAGAAGCCGAGCAACCCCGTCACACAAGCACCCGATGGTGAGGCGTTGGCCGTCAAGCCTTCCAAAGCAGAAGGCGCGGTCAAGCCTGATGACGCCGAGGTAAAGGGCGAGAAGGAGGCGAAACCCAAGTTTCGTTACTCTCCCTTTGTCCTCAAAGTCAACGCCAAGGACAGCGTCTTCAAGACGGTCTCCTTCAAGGATGTCGGCGTCAATGGCATCCCTGACGAGGAGCGCGCCGTCCTCTACGAGACGCTCGCCGAGTCGCTCGCCTACGGGCTCACTGCCGATCAGCAACTCTCGATGACCTCGTCTGTCATCTATGACAAGGCGATCCTCGATCCTAACAATCACCTCGCTTGCGGCTCGGATCATCTCTACGTGGATGTCTGGCGCTCGAAGCAGCGCTGGGGGTACTCGCTTTGGAGCGGATGCGGCGAAGAGGACAACTTCGCCTGGAAAGAGATCGAGTACACGCCAAACCCCGACTTCACCTCCGAGATCGATCCGCTCACGCGCGACATCCTCTCGACGCTGCGCACCGCAGATTCGAAAGGGTGTTATCAAAAGGCGTGCTGATCCTCTCGTGAGAGACGCCCTCGTATAAATGAGGGAATCCCAATTTCGTGTCCTCTTGTTTGCCTTGTGATAGGCTGCCTCGCGAACAGCGCTCGAGTTCTTCGAGCAGGTTAAAGACGCGGAGGCAAGGATGCGAGAGAGCGTCTCGGTGAAATCACACGTATCGACTATTTCTGGACGTCATGGCGGCTTCACGTTCGTGAGGCTCTGTCTGTGCGCGCTTGTGCTCGTGGTCGCGTTCGCGGCCATGGGGTGTAAGAAGCCCGTCCTCAAGAAAACCCCGCTCGGGGATCAACCTCAAATCACAGCCAGTGATGCGCGCGCTCAGGAGCGCTTCGACGCCGCGCTCGATCTGCTCGAGGCCAGGAAGTGGGCCGAGAGCCGCGAGGCGTTTCGCTCGGTGCAGGCAGACTTTGGCGATGATCCGATCGCGGTGCTCGCCGAGCTCTACGCGGCGCGCACCTTGCTCGAGGAGCTCGGCTTCTCGGCGCAAGGCAAGCTCGTGAGCAACGCGAGCAAACCGAGCCTCGAGCAGGCCACCGATGCCTTCGAGGCGCTCGTGCGTGGTCGTCGCGTCGATGAGCGCGTCAAGCACGCCGCGAGCATTTATCTGGCGATTACCTGGGCGGCGCGCTCGCAGAGCGAGCGCGCGCTCGAACAACTCGAGAAGTACCCTGGCGCATCGCTCGGGCGAGCGATCCTCGCCGAAGATCGCATCCCCGCGTGGGTGATGCTCTCGGGGGCTTTTGACAGCGCCACGCGTTACGAGGATGCCCTCGAGGCGATGGCCGCGCTCCACGAAGAGGTCCTGCAAGACCTCGATAACAAGGGGGAGGGCGCCACCGAGAAGGATCGACAGGTCGCGCGACTGCTCACGCTCTATGCTCGCGGTCGAGGATTCTCCATCGCCGCAGGAGCGATCGACGAGCAGGAGCTGCAGATGCGCTACCTGGTCTCGGAGTCGCTCTTTCTGCAAGCGGCGGCCGGTTGGGCGTTGCTGCAACGTCGCGCCGACGACGAACTCGACGAGAGCACGCGACAGGCGCTCGCGGACATCTACCAGCGCTCGAGCACGGCGATGGTGAGCATCGGCGCGCTCGAGGCCGCCGCGGAGATGAGCGCCTTGATGGCCACGCTCGGAGAGGAGAAGCGCCTGGTGATCGGCGCGGTGGTCCCGATGAGCGGGAAGGCCAGGCCAATCGGGCAGAGGATCATGCGCGGGATGTTGCTCGGGCAGCAAGCCTTCGACTTCCCACAAGATGCGCGCCTGACGCTTGTTTTCAGGGACTCCGCCGAGGACCCAAAAGAGAACATGAGGATCTTCGGCGAGCTCGGCACGTTGGCCGTGGTCGGGCCGATCCAGAAGGAGTACGTCGAGGGGTACGCCAGCGCCGCGAGCGATGCAAAGATCCCGTTGATCACGCTCACGACCGATCCGCGCCCCGCGCCAAAAGCTGCAGATCTGGACTCGGTGCCCCAGAGTTGGGTCTTTCGCAACTTCCTCCACGCCGAGGCTGAAGCGGTCGCGCTCGCGAGGTTGTCCCATGACACCTATCAGGATCGCCGCATCGTGATCGCCTATCCGAATATTGGCTACGGCAAGCAGATGGCGGCGCTCTTCGCGCGCACGATCGAGCAGCAAGGCGGCGAGGTCGCCGCGCAGATCTCGTATGATCGCAGCGCCACGGATTACAGCAAGCTCGCGCGCTCGGTCGCCAGGGAAAAGCCCGACGCGATCTTTATCCCCGATGCTGGCGGCAAGGTCGCCGAGATCGTCAGCTACCTCGCCAGAGAGAACGTATGGGGAGTGAGCGGCACGGTGCGTCCCGGGACGGTCAAGACCAAGCGTCGGCTGGTGCACTACCTCGGGACGAGCCTGTGGCAAGAGCCGCTGTTGCTCGAGCAAGCGGGGGACTATGTCACCGGCGCGACGATCCCTGCCTGGTATTCGGTGGCGGCTACCGATGATGCGAGCAAGGCGTTCACGGATCGATATCGCGTGGTGTATGGGAGCGAGCCTTCCATCTACGAGGCGTTCGCGTATGATTCCGTGGTCTGGCTGCGCGAGTCGATCCTGGAGACGGGGATGCGCCACCCGGAGAGCGTGCGAGACGCGCTCGCTGCGCCCACACCGCGCGAGGGCGTGACCGGGAGCGCGAGGTTTGTCCCCTGGGGAGAGGCCGATCGCGAGCTTCGGTTCGTGACCGTCTCCAGCAAGCGGTTCTCGCCAATGGAGGTGCGCGTCAAGGTTCGCGCGCGAGAGTTCCTCGAGGGGACAAAAGGCGCCAATGATTCGAGTGAGACAAACGGCACGCAGGGAAAACCCTGAGAAGATGCGCTTCTCGAAGGGGTGGCACCTTTGTGTCTGTTTGCTTGCTCTTGCCATGGTCGCGCTCCCTGCGAACCTTTACGCCCAGACCTCCAATCCTCCGGACAGCGAAGAGAAGCTCTTCGAGGTCGAGCGGGAAGAGAGCAGTGAGGGTGGTGAAGGGGGCGATGCTCAGTCGCGAGATCAGGGCCGAGGTCGCGATGAAGAGGACCTCGACCAGATGTCGCGCAAGCAGCTCGAGTCTGCGGGGTTTCTCTTTAGCGATGTCTCCGTCTCGCGAAAGCGCTCCACCGCGCTCGTGATGGCCACGATCCCTGGCTTGCTCTTGCATGGCGCCGGGCATCTCTATCTCAACGAAACACAGACCGCCATCGTGCTGATGTCGATGGAGGCCACCGGGCTCGCCTTGCTCGCCTTTGGCGCGGGCCTGCCCTGGTTGACGCAGGGGCAGATCGCTTCGGCGGGGCTCTCTCGCCAGGCGTTTTACAGCGGGATGGGGCTGATCATCTCATCCTATATTCTCGACGTGATCGGGGTCACGCGAAGCGACGACCAGCTCGCATACGCGACCCCCGAGCAACGCCGCGGGGGCGCTTTATCGCTGGCGTATCGGTTCTTCTCGACCCCTCGTTATCCTATCAATCACGCGATGCGCGGTCGCTTTAACGCGGACTTCGGTCGCGTCTATGCGCGCGCCAGCACGCTCCAGGATGTCTCGTTGTTTACCTCGCGTTATGACGGCGAGCTCGGCGTGCGGGTGTTCTCGAGGCCCAACACCGAGCACGCGGTGATTGTCGAGGCGATGGGAGGATACGAGCGGTTTCGTGGAAGCGGTCGCCATGACAGATGGGATGTCGGCGCGATGGCTGGCGGGACGCTCGATCTGGGGATCTTGAGCCCGAGCTTACGACGCGTGTTTATCGGCGGCCTGATCGGCTACAACCACCAGTGGTATGCGTACCCTGAACCTCGCACGCCAGAAGAGGACGTGCTCCAGGACGAGGTCTCCGGGGTGGCGTTCTCGAACAACACGGGCTCTGTGCCCTTCGAGTTCTTTGGCGGCATGAACTTCACGGACAAGCTCCACCTGCGCCTGGCTTACAGCCGCAAGGATGGCGAGCTTATTCACGACCTCAATCGCTTGCTCGCTGTGCCGAGCGCGACGGTGATATACTCGAGGACGCAGAACCTCGACGTGATCCTCGACGCGGCGTATGGCGGTGGCCTGAGACTTGGCGGCGAGCTTCGCTTTTGGCTCTGGTGATCGCGCCGGTCAGGAGGTCGTGATGGTTCTGTGTACGATGTGCGAGGAGAGGTATGAGGAGTATCGACGAAGAAATTCGCAGGAAGAAGATCAAGAGTGTGATCATCTTTGTGGTCGGTCTGGCGATCGGGTTGTCGATCATGGCTGCGATGGGGATGTTCCAGCCCCCACAGTCCGAAGCCTTCTGCATGAGCGATGCCGCGAAACGTTGTGAGAGCGCGGAGGATTGCGCGCCAGCGTTCGACGGATGCAGTTACTTTGGCGTCAGCAAGGACTACGAATACGCCTGCTCGAATCATCGTCAGTCGTTCGATTGCGGCCCGATGGTCAACAGGGGGAGCCCGATCGCCTGCGTCGAGAACATCTGTCGTGTCGGCGACGAGATCCCCGAGTAGTGGCGCGAGCAGGAGGCCCGTCGCCTCGTCCGAGTCGCAACAGTAGAAGGAGGTTCGCTGTCATGATCGGGGCTTGTCGAACAACCCGTTGTTTGCGTCCTGTTGCGCTCCTTGTTTTTGTGGTCGCCCTGGCTTCTTGCATCACTCCAAACGATGACCCTCGCGACCTCATGATCTCTCCGACCCCGGAGAGTCCATCCACCTGGGAGTTCGAGAGCATTCAAGGTGGAAGAGAGTTTTTCGTAGAAAACCCCACCGTGCATATCGCAGTCGGGCAACGCGCGTGGCTGCTCTCACCTGGGCGTCCGACCGGCTGTGGTACTGGGGAAGAGTTTGGCGTTTACGATGAGCCGGTCGTGGGGCGGTTGGTTCACACCTTTGAAGAAGAGGAGGTGTTGGCGGCAGGAGATTACAAACTCCTGGTGGTCTACAGACCTCTCGATAGGGACACATCGGATGCTGGGCCAGTGCGGGAAGAGAGGTGGTTTTCACTGTTGGGTTTGAGTGGGGATGAATCGCGTATGCTTCACTCGATATTGCTCGATGATCAGGCGCGGAGGTCTTGTCCCGAGACGTGGCGGGAGGGGTTTTACAGCATGGCCTTGAAGACGCACGCCAACCATTGGAGGAACCTCCTGTTCGCGTGGCTGGAAGGGAGTGTCCTGACTCGCGAGGAGAAGCTCTGGTTGTTGAGGCTGCGCGCCGATGTCGCGCTCACTTTGTGGCTCGAAGATGAGGCGAGTCGATACCTTCTCCAATTGTCTGATCAGGAGATTCCGAGGAAGGGAGAGTGGGCTGCTCGGATGGAAGAAGACCCAGAGGTGCTCTGGGGTTTTGGCGTGTGGCCCTCGGCTGTTCCTGATTTCGAACAGGACGCGTTCGCGAACGCATTTTCTGATCTGGACCCGGTTTTTTGCAGGGCGTTCGCCGCGAGTATCGCTCCTTATACGCGAAAGCCTCTCACGATGAAGTATTGGTGAGATGCTTTGGGTGGCGCAGGCAAGTTGTTTGTCGTCGGCAACTCGTCGACAAGATGTCAGGTCGAGGTTCATCTCTTGCGCGTGGCGGTGACGACGCGCATCTTTCGGCCATACTGTTTGTTTGCGAATGGCGAGTGGACCTCGAGTTGGAAGCCGTGGCGGCCGAGCAGGTCGGAGGCGCGCTCGAGCGGGAAGGTCAAATAGAACATGATAAAGGGGGGCTTGAGCAGGGCGTTGCGCACGTGCATGACGGCGTTGAAGCCTCTGGCGGCGAGCCATGGGACGGTGCCGACGGTGGGCATGAGGTGGGTGATGAAGGTGAACTTGCCGCCTGGGACGAGGGCGCGGTGGACGGCTTCGGCGAAGGCGTCCTGTTGATGCTCGAGGATGTGTCCGAACGCGCCACAACACGTGATGACATCGAACTCCTCTTTAAAGGACATCTCGAGGACATCTTGCTGCAAGAAGACTCCTTCGACGCCATCCTCTTCTTGCTCGTCCCAACGCCTGGCGGCCTCGTCGAGCATCCCCTGAGAGAGATCGATGCCGGTGACGTTCTCGGTGGCGCGGGTGCGAAGCTGGCGCATCACGGCGCCTGTACCACAGCAGACATCGAGCGCGCGCTCGAGTGATTTTGGCGGTCCGATGATCTCCATCATCGGCTCGAGCAGCTCGTCCGGGGTTCGAAACGGGGTGTAGTCGAACTTCCTGGCGAGCAGGTCGTAGCCGCGCGTCGTCTCGGAGAGGGCTTGCTGAGTGAGCTCGAGGAGTGAGGGGCCGTCGGGGTGGAACATCGTCTTTGACCGCGCGTGTTGTTTGGTTTGTCTGTTTGCAGCGAGCAGCGCTCGCTGGGCAAAAGATAATCGATGATGGCGTCGGTGAGCAAAGAGCAAGCGCGCGCAGCGCGCGTCGTGTGCTGCGCCGTCGCGAGGCTGCTCGGGAAAAGGGTGTGCTATGGCGCCTGATCGCGAATGATGCTAAACCAAACAACGCACGATCGTTGTGCAACAGATCTTGAATTGCATGAGCTTGATGAGAGGTAAGCGCAGATGCTGGAGACCGTGTGGGTTCAATTGATTACGGCGCAGGCCCAGGCCGAAGCCGCGCAACCGAAGGGGATCACCGAGATCCTTCTGGAAGCCAGTGGCGTGGTGCTCGGGGTGCTTTGTCTGCTGCTGCTGATGAGTTTGGTGTCCTGGTTTATCATCGGCTACAAGTGGTTCTACCTGCAGCGCGCGCAGCGTGAGTCGGTCCAGTTCCTCGAGGTCTTCTGGCAATCCAAGCGCCTCGACGCCATCTACCAGCAGGCCGAAGAGTACCAACGCTCGCCGATCTCGCAGGTCTTTCGCGCCGGGTACATCGAGCTCAGCAAGCTCAAGGGGAGCGAGGAGAGCGGCGGCGGGATGACCGGTCATTTGAGCGGCATCGAGAACGTCGA
>Ga0208061_100462_pt1 | contig 10616 bp, 7 predicted proteins | sample DeeseametaMP0555_FD_184209 | JGI IMG/M metagenome (GOLD analysis project Ga0208061, IMG submission 184209) | Marine microbial communities from the Deep Atlantic Ocean - MP0555 (SPAdes) | ecosystem: Environmental > Aquatic > Marine > Oceanic | place: South Atlantic Ocean | collected 2011-01-23 | reverse complement strand
CAGGCGGGCTCCTCGTCATCCAAAAACCGCGCGAGACGCTTCGAGAAGGCGGCGCTCAACGCTGGCGCTCCACCGCCCGTGTGCACGCCGATATCAAGCGCTGCGCGCGAGCGATGCTTGACTCTGGCGAGCAGTGAGAAATCAGCGGGGACGCCATCGGGCGCCACCGTCGCGCTGTTGGCGAGCACACCCCTGGCGCGCGCCAGCGCCAGGATCGCGCTGTTGACCTCGATATCATCCGTGGCCGCGAACACCATCGCGCTGTCATCGAGATCACTCGCGGTAAAGGCGCGCTCCTCGATCACGAGCGACGCCCCCGGATAACGCTCGCGAAGCGCTGCCATCTTCTCTGAAATCGGCGAAGAAGAGACTACGTGCACGCGCGCTCCCGCCTCGAGCACGCGCGCGGTCTTTCGCGATGCCACCGCGCCAGCGCCCACGACCAGCACCGATCGCCCCGTCATATCGAGCGCCACGAGCAGTCCGCTCGCTGGCTTCTCCTCGTCATTCTCCATTCTCTCGACCCCTTTGCCCGATTTCATGATATGTACAGGGTGCGACAGGTGTTCCTCTCGCCAGGAGCGGCCCCCTCGAGGTTTGTATGACATGGAACTCGCCTCGAACCAGCGTCCTTATTGTAGCGCACGGTTCACAGCTAAACCCATATAGCGCCATCCCCGCCTACACGCACGCCTACCGCATCAAGCGATGGGGGCGTTATGAAGAGGTGCGCGTGGCGTTCTGGCGCGAGCTCCCCTCGATCGATCAGGCGCTCGAGCTGCTGCCCGGCGAGCAGCTCGTGGTGTGCCCGCTCTTTATCAGCGAAGGTTACTTCACCAGGACTGTGATCCCGACCGAGCTCGGCGTCAACCTCTGGGATGAGCCCCCGGCGACCATCGATGGCCGCCCCGTGCACTATACGCGACCTGTCGGGACTCACCCCAAGATGAGCGGCGTACTCGAGGATGGCGCCACGCACCTCTTGGATCAATCAGGGAAGGATAGCCGCGACTGCGAGCTCGTCCTGGTCGGCCACGGCACGACCCGCGACGCCAACTCGGCAAAGATCATCCACAAACAGGCCGAGGCGCTCCGCGCGTTAAACCGCTTCCACGCCGTCACGCCGCTGTTCCTCGACGAGGAGCCGCGCCTCGAGGATTACCTCGAACACACCGAGTCGAAAGACCTCCTCGTGATGCCCTATTTTATCAGCGATGGCCTGCACACGCGCTGGGATATCCCCGCAGCGTTGGGGATATCGCGACCAGAGCGCGGCTTCTCCATCCAGGCCGAGAGCAACGGTCGACGCATCTGGTACACCGGCGCCATCGGGTCCTCGTGGACCATGACTGATCTTGTCCTCGAGCGCATCGAAGAAGCCCTCGCGGCAAATCCCGTCGACTTCGGAGCATCCCCCTCGCAACATCCTCAGCGCACCTACCTCGCGACTGGCGTCCAACGCTTGCTCGGACACATCAGAGAGTCGGGGACCTGGGGACAACTCGCGGTCAACCAGCGCGGTGAGAACCGCTGGACGCTCTGTCACGAACAGGAGCGAGGCCGCTACGTCGACGCCCTCCCAAAGCTCGCCAGCGCGCTCGAGCTCGTCTCGAGGTTTCGCCTGGATGCCCGAGGCAACTACCGACGCAACCCCTTCACATCACAACTCCCTGACAACTGGTCATTTAGTGTCGAGGGGGATCAGGAGCTGGCGAGCACCATCGAGCTCATCTACCCTGGCAGCATCCTCATGTTCTGCGATCCGCTCCCCGAACCGACGATGCTCGAAGACTTCGCCTCGCGGCAACGCGGCAAGTTCGCCAAGCTCTCGGAGCTCGACGCGCAAACCATCGAGAACGAGATCGTCAACCATTGCCACACCTTCTGCATGCTCTCGCCGCAATGGCACACCGAAGCCTCCCACACCAAGGAGGCGCCGCCCTGTCAGAGCGCCTGCCCCGAGATGTTGGACAAGTTGTCGAAGGCGCTCGAAAAAACCAATTCCGACTAACTGGTCTTTTTACTTTCTTTCTGCTAAACCTGCGCTGTTGTTGACATTGTTGTCTTTGTGATGCCGCTCCAGAACGGAGCACGACACCGCCAGAAAGAGCAAGAAAACCATGATCCCACGCCATCACCTCCCGCGCTCGTTGACGCTCCTGTCGCTCTTTTCCATCACCCTCGCCATCACCGGATGTGATGCCTGCGGGACGGACGGACCACGAGATGATCCCGGCCAGCAAGAGATGGGCAACACCAACGCTCGCCCAGGGCTCGACATCGGGACGCCGCCAAACAACGACGGCGGTGACATGAACATGATCGCGGATATGCCGCAGGAGATGATGGATATGGGCGCGATGCCCGATCAGTCCACGACTCCAGATATGACCTCGCCGCAGGATATGCCTGGCGAGGATATGAACGTGCCCGAGGATATGAATGTCCCCGAGGATATGGCACAGGCCGAGGATATGACGCCGCCGGTGCAGACATGCCTGAGCAAGCTGATCCTCGCCAGCACCTTCGACATCGACGGCAACGGCGTGGCGGGTCAGTACTTCTCGCGCACAGCCTTTGACGGCGAGGCGATCTGGGTCGTGTACAACAAGCGCGAGGCGGCGGGCGCCGGAGATGGCGATATCTGGGCGGCGAGGTACGCCTGCGATGGGAGCGCGATGGTGGCGCCGTTCCAGGTCAATACAGGTGGTGGGATGGCCAATGACTACCACCCCAACCTCTCGATCCGCGGCGAGGATCTCTACTTCCTGTGGTCTCGCGAGGAGGACGGCGCGAACTTCCCCGTCATGCGCGCCATGCGCACCGATGGGACGAGCATGATGCCTCAGGAGGCGATCATCACGCCCGAGATCGACGGACAGCCGCTCTCGAACCTCATCTGGGAGACGGACGTGACCGCGCTGCCAAACGGCGAAGCGGCGTTCACGGCTTCGTTCGCATCGGAGAAAGCGGGCACCTTCCAGGTCGTCGTGCAACGGTTTGATCGCACTGGCGCGATCATCGGCGACGCGCTCGAAGCATTCGAGGAGAAAGGGGTCGAGCAAACACGCCCTTCGATCACGAGCCTCGAGGATGGCACGCTGTACGTCTCCTGGACACGCTACAAGCCAGCCGATGCCGCGGCAGGAACCAATGAAGAGCCTCCTCGCGTGGTCTACACGCGCTTCGCGCCTGGCGCCACCGAGCCCGATGTCGCAGGACCATTCCCCGCACAACCCGGCGCCTCGGGTGATAATCAGTTGAGCCGTTACTCCAAGGAGAGGACCATGGACGGCAAGGTCTACCTCGCCTTCCAGCTCGACAGCACCGGCGAGAATGACATCCTGGTCAAAGACGGGACCTTCGGCGCGCCGAACGCGTTCGGCACCATCCAGGGGAGCGAGATCGATCTTCGCCCGAGCATCGCAGGTCGCGTCGAGGGAGGCGGCGGCGCCATCGCGTGGTTCCGCGCCAACCCGAGCCCCATCCGCAACTCGGTCCACGTCGCGAGCTTCCAACTCAGCAACAACACCTTCACGCTCGGCCAGGAGGTCGATATCCCCACCAGTGATTTCGCGCGTCCTCCTTATGGACCCGCCATCACACACGTCTCGGGTGATATCTACTTCATCACCTGGAGCGAGGGCTCCTCGACCGGCAACACGCTGATCAAAGGTCGCTTCGTCAAACCTTGATGTTTGGCGCGGGGCGCCGAGCAAAAAGAAGCCGTCGCCATATTTTGCTGTGAGGTTTCAGATCGGAGGGAGTTGAAGATATTCGAACTCCGGCCCCCCCGAAACACGCCTGCCATGGCGAAGCGGCTTCGCCCCCTTCGAACCACGATGCGCTAGCGCAGGTGAAACGGCGTGTTTTGGCCCCCCCGGCTGCGCCAGGAGGGAAACTCGCGCTTCGATTTTGGCGATGAGTTTTGCAAGAGAGCTTCGAGAGATGCAGTGAGTTATGCATGCGCCCCCCTTCTCGACCTGCGGTCTCGGCCGGACCCCCGCGTCTGAACGACGCGACCCCCACGGGTGTGGGGGTCTGTTCTATAGCTATCGATTCAAGCTTTTGTTTTGCAATATAGCACCTTCACGAACCTCACTGCTCGAATCGAAGCTCCAAAACGCAAAACACAAGCCTCGTCTCGGAGCGCGAGAATAAGCCCCCGCTCGCGGGGGCTGCGGCGTCGAGCCGCGGGGGCCCGGCCGAACGCGAAGCGTGAGAAGGGGGGCGCATGCAAAACTCACTGCTCGAATCGAAGCACTGCAATATCTTCCACGGCTTCTTTTTGCGGGCCGTTTCGATCCTGTCTGGTTCACAGGTTGTAAGGACCGCCCTTCTCGAGCGCGCGCTTGTAGGCATCGCGCGCCTGGAAGCGCTTGATGAACGCCGCGATGTTCGGGTGTTCACCCGCAGCGTCGACGCGTGAGAACGCCGCCTCGAGCGGGAAGCTCATCTGAAAATCGACGCCGCTGAGTTTGTCATCGACGAACCACTCCTTGCCCTCGAGCGACGCCTCGATAAAGGAGAGGTTGCGCGTGATATTCGGCATGATGAAGGTCTTGTTGACCTTCTCGCTGATGCCGCGCGCGATCGGCTTGACGAAGAATGGGAGCGGCGCGTTCTCGACCTTGGTGAAGACGAGCTTGAAGACGAGGTAGGGCATGAGCGAGCCCTCGGCGTAGTGCAACCAATAGGTGTAGTCACGCCACGCCTGACCGCCCTGCTCGGGCATGAACTCGCCATCCTTGTCATAGGTCTCGAGCAGGTACTGGATGATGGCGCCCGACTCGGCGATGGTCAGGTCGCCATCGGTGATCACGGGAGATTTGCCGAGCGGGTGAATCGCGACCAACTCCGGCGGCGCGAGGTTGGTTGCCCTGTCGCGCTTGTAGAGCTTGATGTCGTAGTCGAGACCGAGCTCTTCGAGCAGCCAGAGGATGCGTTGCGAGCGTGAGTTTTCGAGGTGATGCAAGGTCAGCAAAATCGCTCCTTTTCTTCGTTGATTCAACCTTCCAGGAGCCGCTCGAAGGCGGCGTGAAACGCGTCTACCCAGAGGTTGGGGTCAGGCATGATGTTCGCGTCAGCCTGTACGCCGACTTGCACCACCCCGCAATAACTAAAGATACTAAAACCGAGCCCCACATCCGCAGATTGTGGAACCCAGAACAGGATGCGCGAGATATCGCGCCCTGCAAAACGGACGGGTTTGACCGGTCCAGGCACGTTGGTCGCGATGGCGCTCGACTTGTTGTGAAACAGCTTCACGAGCTGACTCTGCGCCGACTGCAAGCTCACGCCCATCGTCGTCAAGACCGCGTAGGTCATGAACGCCTCGGGGCTGCGCTTGAGGCCATCGAGACGCTCCTTGAGCTTTGCCAGCCTGGCATCAGGGCTCTCCTCTCCGATCGGCAGCTCGAGAAACACCAACCCGAAACCATTTCCAAGATCTGCGCCGCGCTCGTGCAACGGCTTGAGGTTCACGGGCATCACGCAGCGAAGATCCGCCCCGTCGCCAGGTTCTTCGCCGCGTTCGATGAGCAACGTGCGCAGCGAGTCCGTCAGCGCGAGCAAGAGCACATCGTTGACGGTCCCGCCAAACTTCGCGCCGACCTGTTTGACCTGCTGGAGCGGGATGCCTCGCGTCCAGCCGACGCGCTTGATCGTGCCGAGGTCACCTCGAAGCGAGCTCTTGTAAGCTGGCGACATCATCAGGAGACGGCTCGTGACCGCTGACGCGATCCCCGCCTGCTTCGCCGCGCTGCGCATCTTGCGAGGATCACCCATCGCGATCAGCGTGTCCACATCGGGGAGCCCAGGGATCACGCGACGCTCGCGCCAGGAGCGCGCGACCTCGGCGACCTCCTCCGCGTCCTCATCGGGATCGACCGTGGTCACCGATCCCATCGGGAACTCGATCGGATCGCCAGGATCGACCACGCGCGTCATCAGATACAGCAGCGCGAAGCCGTCGGCCAACGAGTGGTGGATGCGCGCCACGAGCGCGTTGCCACGAGGCAATCCTTCGAGCAAGTAGAGTTGCCAGAGGGGCTTTGTGGCATCGAGCGGCTGGCTGACAAGATCCCCGAGGAAACGTTGCAACGCCTCGTCCCCCTCCCCTGGCAACCCGACGTGGTGCACGTGCGCCTCGATCGAGAAGTGAGGATCGGTCTCCCAGTGGGGGCGGTTGAGCTTGCGTTTTTGCGTGACGACGCGCTGCTTGAAGCGCGGGATGCTCAAAAGGCGCTGCTCGACGATGTCGTACAAAGTGTCCAGATCGAGCGGCTCGTCGAAGAAGAGGATCGCATTGACCACCATGAGGTTGGTCGACGAATCCATCCTGAACCACGCCGCGTCGGCGCCAGAGAGCGCCTCTCCTTGAAATTCGCCTTCGTCTCGCTCGGCCACACATCCTCCTGAACTTGTTGTCGAAGAACCGTTCTAACACAGCGAGGCAAACACACTCCAGGGTTCAAAACATCGCGGGCAAAGAGAACGCGATCTCGACGCACTCGTGCTCGGGGGCGCTCACCGACAACACATTCAGCGCCTCGAGCGCGAGCTCCACGTCCTCACCGAAGACGCTCAACCCCTCCAACGCATCGAAACCGAGCGAGCCCGGCAACGCGATCCTCGTGCTCGCCGATCCTTCAGCGTACCAACGCACGAGAAACTGACGCCGAGGCGCATCCCATCTGATCTCATCCAGTTCGCCAGCGAGCGCGGCGATCCGCGGCCTCGCGATGGCCCGGACCACAGGTCTCGGTGATCCGTTTGGCGAGAGCAGATCGAGATCCTCGAAGTTCCAGCGCGACTCTCCCTGCGACAACTCCCACAACGTCCCCGAGATCCCGTAACGATCCATCCCGGAGAACATCTCGTCGAACCATTGCTCTGCGCCGACAGCTCCGTGCGTGCACCCGAACTCCCCGATAAACACGGGCAGGCCAGCCTCGCGAGAGAGCGCGGCGAGCTTTGCGAGCGCGCGCTCCGGGCTGGACACGGCGCCTCCTCGGGGAGCGAGCAGCAACCCGGGATCATAGAGGTGTGGCGCGAAGCAAACCTGAGAGAGCCTGGGGAAGCGATCGTGGCGCCATGGCTCGAGCGCGTGAACGCCGGGCACGCCGTAGAACAGGATAAGGTGAGGATGAGTTCTGGCGATCATGCCTCCGATGCGCTCGCAAAGCGGCAGCCAGACCTCTTTCTCGAAGAGCAAAGGATCGAGCTCTCCCCACCCCGGCTCGTTCATGATCTCGTATCCGATGACCGCAGGGTGGTTTCCAAACCGACGGATCACCTCGAGCCACATTGACGTGAGCGCGTCGAGCAGCGCGTCCTCGTTCCTCCAAAACCTGGAGAAGGACTCGACCACCCTCGGGTCACAGAGGTAGGCCATGTACCAGTCGCGCCGATCCTCGGTCATCACATCGCGATATTCAGGGGGCAGCGTCCAGGCAGGCATCCCATCGCCGCCGAGCGATGTGGCGAAGATGTCCTGGTGGAAATCGAGCACCACGCGCAGCCGGAGCTCGAACGCCACATCGAGCACCGCGGCGAGGTATGAGAAATAAACCTCGTCGTATGCGCCCCTCGCGGGCTCGAGCCCTTCCCACGAGAAGGTCAGACGCACCGTATCGAGCCCCCAACGCGGCAGATGCGAGAGCAGCGCGCGAGCACCGGCGAGGACATCCTGGACATCGAAAACAGGGGGCAGCTCGAGGGGAAGAAATGGCGCGCGCTTGGCGCGCCCGCCGACGTTCGCGCCGCGCAAGAGCACGCGCCGACCGTGAACATCGCGAAAGCACCCACGCTCAAGATCGACCTCGAGGCCGAGTTCATCGCTCACGTTGATCTCCTGGCACAGTTGGATTAGAGCAAGGAAGTGAGAACATTCTTATCTACAGCGCCGAGGCGATGGCGCGACCTCGCGCCATCGCGACACAAAGCTAAAGGTATCGGAGCCGACGCGGCGCTTGAACCCGCGTGAGGTTCGAGAGAAACTGACATCCATGTATCACTCCGTCGTCACACCCACCTTCGGGGACATCCGCGCCACGGTTCAGCAGACCGCCTCGGTCGAGGCCTGGTTCAAGCTGTGCAAGCTGATCGAGAAGTGGCCCCAGCAGGACCGCCTCGAGGCGGAGGTGATCCCCTACGTCCAGGCGCACACGGTAGGTTGGCCAGATCGCATGCGCGTGGTCCCCGATCGCTGGCTCGAAGCCTGGCTCGACGAGTCGCTCGGCCCGATCGCCTCGCTGATGCGCAGGATGTTCCTGGGGAGCAAATTACGCAAGGGTGTCACGCTCGATCGCTTCCTCGAGGTCAGCAACAACCGCCACCTCACCCAGCTCGATCTGGGCTGGAATCAGCTCGACCAGGATGACTTTCGCGTCCTGGCGCGCGCGGATTATCTGGAGAACCTGACCCACCTCGGGCTGCGCGGGAACTCGCCAAGGGACGCTGGCGTGCACCTATTGAGCGAGGCGGAGTGGTTCGAGCGCCTCGAGTGGCTCGACCTCTCGACATGCGCGGTCAGCTCCGATGGAGCGAGGGCGCTGGCCGAGAGCAACCTCTCGATGATCGAGCACCTCGATGTCTCGAGGAACAAGCTCGGCGCCTCCGGGCTGAGGACGCTGCTAAACGCTGACTGGCTCCCTCGCGTGCGCACGCTGATGCTGCAAGGGAACAACCTCTTTGTCTCGGGGATGACCGAGCTGGCCGAATCCTACGAGAGGCTCGCGAGCTTGCGGCACTTGCATCTTGGCGACAATGGGCTCCAGGATGAGGGCGTGCGAGCGCTGCTCCAGACGCCGCTGCTCGTGGACATCGAGGAGCTCGAGCTCTCGAGCAACCAGATCGGGAACGAGGGCGTGACCTTGCTGGTCAGCTCGCCATACGTGCGCGGCCTGACGCACCTGAACCTCCTCGGGAACGACATCAGATACGAGGGGTTGCGAGCGATCGCGAACTCGCAGAACTTGCGCAACCTGCGCGACCTCGACCTGCCGCGCGTCGACGCCGAATCGAGCCAGCTGATCGTCGACTCCCCGGTCCTGCACCAGGACATCCGCGCGCGCTGGAAGTGATCCTCGACGCGCTGATTTCACATCGAAGACACATTCGGGGAATGGACAAAGGGGAAAAAGTTCTTACCCTCACCACCCTCGCGCTCAGGTTCCCGCGCGAGCTTCCTGTTGCATGGATGAGGTCTCTCCATGGTCAAGGCATCCTCGACAATGCACTCCTCCAGACTCGCTCCGTCTCAACCGATCGAAGCACGCGCGGCGTTCTTGCTCGATCTCGGGCGCGCGCTCCATGGCTATGGGACGCCGACGCACCGGCTCGAGAACGCGATGCATCAGATCGGCGAGCGGCTCGAGTTGGAGCCGCAGGTGCTCGCCACGCCGACCTCGATCACGGTTGCTTTTGGACCCGCGCACGATCAACGCACGGCGCTGATGCGCGTCGAACCGGGCGGGATCAACCTCGAGAAGCTCGCCGACGTCGACCACCTCGTCTCCGAGGTCCTCGCTGGCGAATCCTCGCTCGAGGAGGGGCACGCGCATCTGCGCGAGCTCGTCGCGGGGAAGCCACGCTATGGCACCGTGTCCTATGTGATGGCTGGCGCGGCGATCTCTGGCGCGGCGGCGAGGTTCTTCGCGGGGACCTTGATCGAGATCCTGCTCTCGCTGTTGATGGGGGGCGTGATCGCCTGGATGACGGTGTGGGCAAACCGCACGCCCGAAACCTCGCGGCTACTCGAGCCGCTGTCAGCGACGCTCGCCGCCGTGATCGCGGTGGGTGCAGCATGCATCTGGCCAGTGAGCACCGATCTCGTCACGGTCTGCGCGCTGATCGCGCTGGTTCCAGGCTTTACCCTGACCATCGCCATCCAGGAGTTGGCCACGCGTCATCTGGTCGCGGGCGCTTCGCGCATGTTCGCCGCGACGCTCACGTTCCTGCAGCTCGGGTTCGGCGTCTTTCTGGCCGCGCAGCTCTCGGACTTGCTCCCCTTGCTCGTGGCGCCAAGGCCCGCACCTATCAGCGGCACGATCACCGAGACGGCCGCGCTCGCGGCGAGCGCGCTCGCCTTCGCGGTGCTCTTTCAAACAAAACCCCGCGACATCGGATGGTTGGTGCTCTCGGGCGCTGTAGCCTACCTCGGCGCGCGATTCGGGAGCCTGATGATGGGTCCTGTGATCGGCGCATTCATCGGAGCGATCGGCGTGGCGCTGCTCTCGAACTTCTTCGCGCGCTACACCAACCGACCCGCGACGATCCTGCTCGTCCCCGGCACCATCTTGCTCGTCCCTGGCAGCGTCGGGTTGCGCTCGATCACGAGCCTGATCGGGCATGATGTGTTGGGCGGCGTGGAGACGGGCTTCACGATGCTCATGGTCGCCACAGCGATCGTCGCCGGACTCCTGGTCGTGGACGCCATCCTGCCCGCCAAACGCTCGCTCTAAATAGACTTGTAAACCGGCGATTGATTTTCACAAGCAGTGTGAGAGGCTCACTGCGAAGGACCCGCACCACTTTTTCAGGATCTTCGCGATGACTCGACCTCTGAAGGCACTCGAACTCTTTGCTGGAATCGGCGGCTTCGCCGCAGCCGC
>Ga0208061_100461_pt1 | contig 10640 bp, 9 predicted proteins | sample DeeseametaMP0555_FD_184209 | JGI IMG/M metagenome (GOLD analysis project Ga0208061, IMG submission 184209) | Marine microbial communities from the Deep Atlantic Ocean - MP0555 (SPAdes) | ecosystem: Environmental > Aquatic > Marine > Oceanic | place: South Atlantic Ocean | collected 2011-01-23 | reverse complement strand
CGCTCGTCGACCCCTGCTTCAACGTTTGAAAACCGTGAGGATGGCGCAGCGAGCAGTCTCACTGACCTTCAGTGGGAACCGACGCCCGGATCCACGACCTGTGTGAAAGATCCGGGTGCGGTTCGTTTGAATGCACGTACCAGTTTCTTCCATGGCGTAACGCCGCAGTTATCGCTGACCCTCGCTCGCCAACGCCATCCTCACTTTTGCGGATGATCTCATATTCGCGCCGTTGTCTACAAACTGCTTCTCGGGTTGGTCCTCATGATACGATTAAGGTATCTTGAGGACCTATCGTTTGCACTACCTCGATCCCGAGAGTACACCGTGAAACAGACTATTTTCTGGCCATGTCTCGTGTTTGCTATCGCCGCGATTTCTGGTTGCAGTCAACCTGATGATTCGCCTCCTGATGCAACCCCCGGCGAGGATATGGGGGGCATGTCTGACATGACCTCCGAGCCTCCAGGTGAAGATATGGGTAGCATGCCGACCGATCAGGGGTCGGTCGATCAGGGCGTTGTCCCTGGCGAGGATATGAGCGCCCCTGGCGATATGCGCGAGCCCGCAGATGACATGGCAGATATGGGCGCCATGGAGGATCCTCTCGCGTGGCCAGCCGGGGAGGGTGTCTGGGGCACACCATCGATCACATTCACGTTGCCAAAGCCTGATGCTGACAAGGGGATTTATCTGCCGGATGTTCAGGAGAGTCACCCCGATGTGGATTGGCAAGCGCTCGAGCGCCTCTATATTCCGGCGGGTCATTACCCGTTTATTCGCCTCGGCAACCTGCCCGAGCGTAGCGCCGAGAACCCGCTCGTGATCACCAACAAGGATGGTCAGGTGCGCATCGGCGGGCTCGATCACCACTACCTGTTTGTCATCGGCGGAGGCTCCAACTGGGTGCTCACCGGACGCTACGATCCTGTCAGCCAGACGGGCGATGAGAACTTCCCCGGTCACCGCGGCGGCGCCTTCGCGAACAGTCAGGGAACCTACGGCATCGTGGTCGATGACGAGTTCGTGCGCGAGTCTGTCTCTGGCATCGGCATTGGCGGGAGGGCGACTGATTTCGAGGTCGAGTATGTCGAGATCACGCGCGTTGGCTTCGCGGGCATGCTCGTCAAGACCGATGACCAGGGCGACGCTCACATGGAGAACGTGCGCTTGCACGACCTCTATATCCACGATGTGACCTCCGAGGGCGTCTACATCGGCAGCACGCAATCACAACCACAACACCAGATCCGCGGTATTCAGATCTTTAATAACCGCATCCTGCGCACGGGCACCGAGGCGATCCAGCTCGGCCAACTCGCGGGGGACTCCCATGTCCACCATAACGTCTTCGGACCTGCCGCGATCGACTGGCGCGATGCCTTCCAGAACTATCAGGATGGCAACCTCCAGATCGCGTTGCGCGCAGGTCACCTGATTATCGAGGACAACATCTTCATGGGCGCGGCGGGATCGATGGTCGGGCTCTTTGGCTTGCCGATTCAAGGCGATGACACCAGCGCGAATGTCGGCGTCGACATTCGCAGAAATCACTTCATCGGGACGCGCAACCTCGGGATGTACATCAACAACGAGAGCTTGCCGAACATGAGCTACACGATCGCGGATAATACATGGTCAGGCTGGCGCTTCGAGCGCGATGAGGTGTACGCCGATGCGACGCCCTACAACCACTTGTTGCGCGTCTTTAACTCCGGGACGCCCATCGCTTTCGATGATAACACCTGGGAGGGGCCAGAGCTGATGGTCAACGCGCTCCCTGACGAGGGCAACGGCCAGAAAGACAACATCTCGGGTATGAACAACCGAAAGGGGTCGGCAGCACCTGTACGCTTTGTCGAGCGTGGGTTGGCGGATGACTTCGACATCCTGAACCTCAAGCAATGGGCCGCCAACGCCACACGAGGCGACGGCAGCCCGGTCGCATATCAGAACAATGAAGTCGTGATGTATGGCGGCGAGGCGTGGCGCTGTAAGCTCGACCCGTGTCCCGGTGGGAGGGTTCCTCCGGAGCATGCGGACACCTGGGAGTCGCTCGGGATGCTCGCTGATGATGTGCGCGTCGAACCCGAGACCGAGTGGGAGGGGAGGGGGCTAAACCCGATGTTTGCCCGTTGAGTGATTCTAATTAGAGCGGAACTCCTGCTCCGAACCCTCGGGTTCGATCGCCCATTGCGGTTCGCAATAGTCCTGGCGCCGTTGCCTGAGCGCCCAGACGGCCTCCATCGACACCGTCGCTGGCTGCTTCTGGTGTGAGCCCATCTTCGGATCGACGGGCCGATGATCCTCGGTGTAGCGCGCGAGGATTTCATCAACTTCGGGGTCTTCACAGCCGAGGCTCGCGCACGCGTAGATGCACCAAAACGCGATCTCGGCGTCCAGGTTGTCTTGTGACAACAGCGCTTTCAGCAATGGCAGGCAGCTCTCGTCATAGATCTTCTCGGCAGCTTCGGCGCGCAACGCATTCGACTCGCTCGGATCACCGAGGATCGCGCGGACATCGATCGAGAAGGTGAGCTCGTCTGCAAACTGGAGGCTACGAAGCGCTCTCAAGCGCATGTCGTATGACTCCGAGCGATCATGCAGCACGAGCCTCAGCGCCCGGATCGCATCGTGTGTGGCCAACTGGCCCAGCTGGTAGCCTGCGGAGCTACGGATACAATCGTCGAGTTTCCTGTCCCCGAGCACCGCGCTCCAAACCCAGACGTGATCGAGTGCACTGACGCGCTTTATGTAGTCCTCAAGCAACTCCACGCGCGTTTCGTGCTTGGTGGTTTTTCGTCGCAGGCTGCGTTTGATGTCGGGATCGAATTCGAACATGAACCCTCGATGTGATGTTTGGAGCTGGTTTGCTTGCAGATTCGGTCGTGGTGCCGAGCAACCCCAGCCCGCGAAAAATGGCCCGACCTGGGTGGCTTTGTTGAACTTCGGTGGGCCATTTTTCGCGGGCTGGGGTTGCGTGCGCAGGCGCGTCGTCGTGCGTGATCTCGTGAGGGTTCGGAGAGATGTTTCGAGGAGCAGCGCGGAGCAACAGAAGTCACTGTCGTACATCGCCAGGCCAATATGGGGGGGATTCATGAACCTGTCAGGGATCACCCCCCCAAGGCCTATTCGAGTGAGGGAACAAGAGTCATCCACGGCGTATCGCCGCAGTTTACGCTGATCTTTGTTTGCCCCGCGCTGCTCGGGAGTCGAGGCTCCCTCAAAGAAACCTCGAAATCGTGAGCTTTATTCAGTTATTTGCCAGGTCAGGCATTTGCCAAGTCAAGCAACGCTTATGGCCAATCACAGGTGCCCTGACGGCAGGTGCATTTGGCCGCCAGATCCTCGGATATCGTCACTGGATCGGAGCATGAGTCCTGAGGGTAGAGCGGCTGATCCTGGGTGTGGGCACACGTCACCTCGGGTTTGTCGCCGCGCGAGACATCTGCGCAGCTGTAGGTTGTCGCGACGCAGTCCTCCTCACTCGCGCATGTCGTCGAGCCTTGTTGTTGTGCGTCGACATCCGCGAGCTCCGTGTATTCGGTCGGGCCACAGGCCGCACAACCGCTAGAAAAGAGTAGGAAAGAGGCAAAAAGTAACAGGCGCATGGTGCACGTCTCCTCGTTGAAAAATGTCTGGTCGAACCGTGGTCAAAAAAGTACGCGCTCCAGGGCGCGCAGTTCGTCACTCTCCCAATACTGTTGCTCGATGAACGTGTCGACGTGGCGCGCCTCGACCTCGTGAGGAATCGCCAAATAGGCGTCCCTGTCCGAGAGGCCATTGGCGAGGTTGCGCGCGTAATCAGCGAGGTAGCGCGTCAAAAAACCGAGGTGCCCATCGCGATAGTACTGCACGACGTGCGCGACCTCGTGGACCACCAACTGCAATGGTACGCTCCCATCCTCTCCAAACAGTTCGTCGAGGATGAAGACCTTCCTCCCGAGCGTGATCCCCGACGCGCGTCCTGCAAGCGCGACGTGAGCGATCAATGTACGCGGCGTGTGCAGTCGCAAGAAAGACGCCCTGGTGGGAACGAGCAGCGTCTCCTTGACGGCCGCTTCACACAGCGGGAGCGATGCGATCTCGCGATCGCATAGCGCCGCCAGGCTCCAGCGTTGCTCGAGCTCGGTCAGCGTGCGTGGCTGTTGTGTCGCGAGGTTCTTCATCGACATCGAATCAGTCGCGCTTTCGGCGACCGCGGATCATGAGGCCACCGAGGATCAGCAATAAGCCACCGGGGACAGGGACCTGTGTCGAGGTGCTCGCGCACAGGCAGAGCGGGTTGTCGTCCCCGTCGGGATTGTCCAGGTGTTCACCTGGCTCGTCGATGGTGGGGATGCCATCACCGTCATCGTCGGGGTCCTTATAGTTTGGAATCCCGTCGCCGTCTGTGTCGTCGTTGCTCGGATCGCCGTCGCCGTTAAGATCCTCTTCCTCGGTCAAAAAAGAGTCGCCGTCATCGTCGAGCGGGTAGATGGCACAGAGTCCCTCGATGTCATCCTCGTGCAGGCTGCGCTTGATGAGCTCGCCCTCGGGCGCTCTGGCGTACATCGTGGCGTCTTCGATGGAGGAGTGATCGAGCCCGATGAAGTGCCCCACCTCGTGCGTGAGCGTATTGCGCACGTCGACGATGGTGTTGGCCTCTTCATCCTCGTTGCTGAAGGTGAACTGGTCACCGTTGAGCTCGATATCAGCGTCGGCGATGATGCCTGTTTTGGTATCGAACGTGACGCTCGTCAGCGCGTAGGCTGTGGTCGCGCCGCCGTAAGGCCACTCCTCGGTCCACATCACGATGTTGCTGTTCTCATCGCCGCGCGAGAAGCCCACGCTACGATCCGAGGTCAGGCCATCGTATTGAAACTCGAGGTAGGCGCACTCGACCTCGTGCCAGGCGTTAAACGAGAGCCGGATGACCTGTTGAAGTTCTTCAGCGATTTTACCGTCCGAACCGTTCTCGAAGTCGTCTGATCCCTCCTCGTTGATCACGAAGGAGAGTCTGCGTTGTGGCCAGTAAACGGGCTTGGCGAACTCACCGGGGAGGCAGGCGTAGATGCCTGACTTGGTGCATGTCATCGTCTGCTCGTAACCGAGCGCGATCGCGCTCGGTAACATCACCGCAGCCAGCGTCCCGAGCGCCAGAAAGAGACGTCCTGTCTTCACTCGCGCTCCTTACTGTTTGCCTGGTTTGCCTCCACGCGTGCCTTGATGCGGGCTTTGACCGCATCGAGTGATTGCACGCTGGAGTGTCCGCTGGATGGCTGCGCGGCCTGGAGGCGCTTGCTGATGTTGCCCTCTTCATCGCGCAGCTCGACGCGCTCGACGAGGTTGGTGGTCCCGAGTGATGGGATCACATACAGCGTCTTCTGATCGGGGCCTGCGCTGATGCTGAATTTGCCCTGCGCCATCCCCGTGACCACGAGGGGGAGCTTTGGCCCCTTCTTGCTGACCGGTTGTTCGAGGAAGACGAGGACCTGCTCGCCGACCGAGAACTGCGGCGTCCCGTGGACGATGGTCACGAGATCACCCATACGGCCTCCGAGCACGCGGAAGGAGACCGTCTTCTCGTCGGCAGGTCCTTTGAGGGAATCCTGAACGTCGAGCGTGATGTAGGTCACGATGCGACCTTGCTCTTCCTTGGCCTCGAGCTTGGTGACCTCGCCATGGACGATCCTCTCGGAGCGATCCACCAGGTCATCCATATCCAGCTTGAGCAACGTCGTCGCGTGAGCCACGCTCGCCAGGGCAAACACCCCCAAAACGCCCAAAAGCAGGCTCGCGATTCGTCTCCGATGCATCACAACAGGTCTCCTTGCGTCTCTTGAGGACTCACCCAGGGAGGTCGCGCGAAGCGCGCGCGACTTCACTCTTCGATGTCTTTCTTGAGGTAGTCGATGAAGCGGAACTGGAGCGTTTCGGCCAGCTTTCCGCCGGGCTCTGGTGGCGGCGAGATCTCGGTCTTGCCGGTGGTGCGCACGCGCCAGAAGCCGTCCTGGATGAAGATGATCAGCTCTCCATCGCCCACGCGCTTCTTGCGCGCGATGTCAATTCCGTCCGTCGTCTGAAGCAGCGGCTCACCCCAATCACTCGTGATATCGAGCAGGTAAGGGTTCCCGCCATCTTCTCCCGAGCCATCATAGCTGGCGATCTGGCTACCGGCGACCGTCATGTGCTCGCTGGTCAGGTCGTGCAGGCCATCGACCTTGTTGAATTCGGCGCCACGCAGCGCGCTGACGAGGTCGTCGAATGGCTGGTCGAACGAGATCGTCTCATCGCCCGTGGTGATGGTCAGCTCTGGCGCGAGGTATTGAAGCAACTTCAAGGTCTCGCGCGTGTTGTTGTTCGCGATCGAGTCCGCCTCGAGCAGCAACGTCACCTTCTTCCCGGAGTCGAGGTAGGCCTTGACCTTGTCGAGGTCCTCCTGCTCGAGCGTGGTCTTGACCGGCGTCATCACGAGCGCGTCCTCGCGGTTGCGAAGCTCCACGACGCCGCGGTTGGTGACCTGTTGGTCGCGGTTGAAGTTTACGAAGAACACGAAGTAGTTGTCGGGCGCGGTGTTCCCCGGCGCGTAGTTCGAGTAGTGCACCGGGAAGGCGATGTTAAAGCCTGTGGGCTTTTGATCGCGCAGCGGCGTGCCCTCGTTCTCTTGCTTGGCGAGCCACTCGATCGAGTTGGACCAGTGCTCGAAGTTCCCGGCGAAGTGAAGCCAGACATCCCCGAACATGTTCTGGTCACCCACGACCACGACGCGTCCTTCACCGTACTCGCCGACCATCCCCGTAGGAGAGGCCCCCCTGGGCTCGAGGCTCTCGTCGCCATCGAAGCTCCAGTTACCGTAGAAGCCGATCCCCGAGGACTCGTCCCAGAGGTCGGAGAGACCGCGCTCTGAGAGCGTCAATGTGACCGTGCCGTTATCATTGGTCTTTCGCATCGTGCCGCCGGTCTGGAAGCTGATGATGCCCACGTCCTCGTTGACGGGGTGATCGACCTTGGTCGCGTCCATCGCGATCCATCCAAGGCCGGTCACGGAGGCATCCCCGTAGTCCACGGCGGTGTGATAGGTGACCTCGATGCCCATCGGCTCGAGGAAGCGGTTCACGCGCTCGGCGTGGTAGTACACGTTGGTGTGATCGCCCACGACCAGCAGGCCGCCGCCGTTCTCGACGAACTCCTTGATCAACTCGACCTCTTCGCTCGTGAAGTCGGGGCGCTCGTCATGGACGAGGTTGATAAACAGGACATCATATCCTTCGAGCAACCTGTCGGTGAGCGCCTCTTCGCGCACCGAGCGCCACTGATAACCGTTCTGCTCGAGGTGATCGAAGGCGCGCGCGTATCCGTGCGTCCCCTGATAGCGGTAGAGCCCCTTGGCGAGGCGGTAATCCTCGGGGTTCTGCTTGCGCGTGTGGTAGAGGTCGACCAACACCCATGGCCCTGGGCCTGTGGGCTTGTCGATGATCGTCGGCGTGGGGATCTCACCGCAGTTGGTCTGGCACTGCTCGAGCGGCGTCTTCAGATAATCGACGAAGTTGTAGAGCAGCTCCACGGCGGGGAGGCCGATCTCGAAGGGCTTCTCCGACTCGCTCTTCCCGAGGGTGCGGTTTCGCCAGAAACCGTCCTGCATGACGACGATGAGCTCGCCATCGCCGATGCGCTTGCTGCGCGCGATGTCGATGCCACCTTCGGTCTGGAGCAGCGGCTCTCCCCATTCACTCTTGATATCGAGCAGGTAGGGCTCTCGGACGAGGTCATCGCCAGAGCCGACCTCGCGCGCCGACGCCAGCTCGATGCCTTCGACAGTGATTCGGTCTGACTCCAGGCGCGCGTCCCCTTCCATGGTGGGGAATTGCAAGGGGCGAAGTTTTGCCTGCACCTTCGAGAGGTCATCTTCAAAGGCGATCTCCTGGCCACCGACGATCAGGTTAAACCCAGGCGCGAACTCCTTGAGGAGCTTGACCGTGGGCCTCATCCTCGTCTCGCCGAGCGTGTTCGCCTCGAACATCAGCACGACGCGCTTTCCATCCTCGAGGTAGTCGACCAGGCCATCGAGATCCTCTTGCTCGAGGTTCCCGGAAGGGGAGGGGAGGATGACGACATCATCCTTGTTGTCGAACTCGAGGATGGCGCTGCCGGTGACTTCCTGGTCGCGGTTCAGGTGGACGAAGAAGTTGTAGTAGTTCGGGCTGCCGCCGTTGCCTGTGGCGTAGCCGTTGAGGCGAGTGTCGACGCCGATGTTCAAGCCCTTTGGCTTGATATCGCGCAACCTCGGTTGCGCGATGGTGTCTTGCTTTGCCAGCCACTCGAAGCTGTTCATCATGTATTCGAAGTTGTCCCCGAAGTGGAGCCATGCATCCCCGAACATATTCTGATCACCCACGACCACGACGCGGCCCTTGCCATACTCTGCGACCATGCCCGCGGGGATCTTTCCCTTGGGCTCGAGCGTCTCGTCGCCGTCGAAGGTCCAGTTGCCATAGAACCCTGCGCCGGTCGACTCGTCCCAGTAGTCGGCGAACCCGTTCTCACTCAGGCGCGCGGTGACCGTGCCGTTGTCATTGCTCGCGCGCATCGTGCCGCCGGTCTGGAAGCTGAACATCTCGACGCCGTCGTTGACCGGGTGTTCTTCGAGGTCATCGATGGCGATCCAGCCAAGACCAGCCACGGATTTGGAGCCTGTCTCGACGGCGGTGTGGTAGGTGACCTCGATGCCCATCGGCTCGAGGAAGCGGTTCACGCGCTCGGCGTGGTAATACACGTTGGTATGGTCGGCGATGACAAACAGGCCGCCGCCATTTTCCACGTACTCCTTGATGATCTCGACCTCTTCATCGGTGAAGTCAGGTCGCTCCTGGTGCACGAGGTTGATAAAGAGGACGTCGAACCCCTCGAGGCGTTGCTTGGAGAGCGGCGAGTTTCGCAACGCGCGCCATTTGTAGCCGTTGGCCTCGAGGTGATCGAAGGCGCGCGCGTATCCGAAGACGCCTTGATAGCTGTAGTTGCCCTTGTCGAGCCTGTAGTCGACCGGATTCTGAATGGTCGTGTGATAAAGGTCGACCAAAACCCACGGACCTTCTCCTTCGGGCGGCTCGTAGGACTCGCCGCGCCCACAACTGGCGCTTATCAAGGAGAGGAGGCAGAGAGAGAGGATCGCGGCGTAGGCCGTCGAGGTCATCTTGGATTGATACACGGTGTAACTCTTCTCGGTTGAGGGTCGCGCGCTCCGGGGCGCGAGTGCCTGCTGACGGATGTATCAGAACAGGACTCGGGGCCGATTGCAAAAGGGCGTCACCGTATATTGTGACGCTCCGGGTGAAATACGGGCGAGCGAGGGTAATCGTGCGCAAATATAACGCGTTCCGTCATCGTGATGGCCTGTTTTCCGGTTATCGCGGCCATCGCTGCGTGCTCACTTGAGGACCTTGGAGATGGTGTCTTTGGCGCGCGCGAGCGTGACGCCCTCGAGCATCTTACGCACGCGCTCGTCCTGCTTGATCAACTCCATCACCGCCTCGCGATCGACCGCGACGACCTTGACCGGGGCTTGCAACACCTCGACGGTCGCGGTGGCTTCCTTGCCGCTGAGCAGCGAGACCTCGCCGAAGTATGTCCCGGCGCCGAGCTTCTTGAGCTCGACCTCGCGGTTCATCGAGTTCGTCCAGACACGCACGACCCCATCGCTCAACAAATACAACGATGCAACCGACGTGCCTTCCTCGATGATGACGTCGCCATCGCCAAACTCCACCAACTTCGAGCGATCGCCCAGGTACTGAACCAGCGTGGCCGAGAGGTGTTTGAACAACGGAGAGGTCGAGATGGTGTCGTGGATAACCTGGTCCATAAAGTGCTCCCTTGCACGATGATGATCCCTCAAAAATCTGAGGTGACCGGGACATAAATGACTCGGTTTTAGAGCGCAGTTGTCAGTGAAATGAGCGAGGATGACGCAGTATGAAGGATGTGAATTTAGGAGGAGGAGAGCCCATCATAACATCGTTATCTGGGCCTTCCTCCGACAACAACTCACGCCCTTCATACCAGTCAGGACGTACATTTCACTGACAATCGCGCTCCTGGTGCGTGGTGTTCGCATGACGCACGCGCGAAAAGGTTATGCCATATTTGTGCCGTCGATGCCATAGCCCGGACTCGTCGCGTCACGTCGATGTGGCGAGCGTCACACGGCAAATGAAAAGGGCGGGTCGCCGTACGTCACGCCGGCCACTGGGCGGCGGTTTCCTGTCCTCAGGTTGTGGAGGGGAAAGACGAGCACCTCTTCGCGTGACGATGCCGCGCAGCCATCTTTTATCCCGAGCCTGTCCATGCCGTAACCTCGTTCATGGTGGAATTGCGGAGGGGGATTTTTTTGCGCGTTCGTATGCTCGTGTTAGATCTGGATCATCGGTCGGGGGAACAACTTCTCGGCTCACCAACAAAGGCATTTGCCAAACAACACGTCGCGAAAAGGCAAGACAAGGAGGTCAAGCAATGTCCAAGCGCAGCGCAGAGCGCGTCCCATGTGACATGATTCTTAACAAGGTCCAGGACGGGCACACCAACATCGTGCGTGCTACCAATATCTCCATGGGAGGCATGCGTATCCAGCGTCTGCTCGAGCCGCTCAGGCTCGGCAACTCGAG
>Ga0208061_100460_pt1 | contig 10712 bp, 7 predicted proteins | sample DeeseametaMP0555_FD_184209 | JGI IMG/M metagenome (GOLD analysis project Ga0208061, IMG submission 184209) | Marine microbial communities from the Deep Atlantic Ocean - MP0555 (SPAdes) | ecosystem: Environmental > Aquatic > Marine > Oceanic | place: South Atlantic Ocean | collected 2011-01-23 | reverse complement strand
CCGTTGGTAAAGGTCTGGCGCGCCTCGCGCTCGATGCACCTCCCCGACTCGTTGTTATCGCAGGACGTGCGAGGGTCGACCGAGGAGTTCCCCGCGTCGACGTTGTTATCCTGGTTCGGGTCGAGGTTGTCGTAGGAGAGCTTGCGCGTGTTGGTGAACACGTAGGGGACGTTCACGTAGAACTCGAGATCCTTGTAGATCCCCGCGCGAAGCTTCAGGTCGAGCTGAGCGCGTGTCCCGGTGAAGTCCATCTCCTTGTTGTAGACGGTGCGCGCTTCTTCGCAGCGGCCCGGATCGACGACAAGACGAGGGTTATTACGGATGCGCGCCTGCCCCTCGGTGAGTTGATCATCGGGGACATCCGAGAAGGGCTCTTCCGGGACGCAGGGCGCCTCGCGAGCGATCTTGGCGCGCGAGTAGTGATACTGGAAGGTCGGCTCGATGTTGAAATCGAAGGGATCCCAGGTGGCTTCGTCGAGGTCGTCGAAGTCATCGGCGGCGTCGAGCAAGTCAGTGAACTCGGCAGCGTGTGCCTGTTCGGGATCGATGGCCACAAACAGCAAGGCTGCAGCGAGCAGGGTGCCAGCAGCAGCAAAGTCGGCCAGGAGGGTACGGCGACGCGTCATGAGCGATTCCTCAACTCGAGATAAGGAGTCTTCCTTAAAGAAGCATGCACGTCGCGCTCGAAGAAGCGGCGTTGCTCGCGCTCCGATTGTATGAAAATCAGAGGGAGCGCCGCGCTCGAACGTGTACAGAGGCGCATCTTCCTACCTTCTGTGTGCTACCAGCGCAGCAAGGGTGTGTCAAGTTTTGGGAGCCCGACAGTGTGCATGATCATACTGGTCAGGGTGCGCGACTCATGTTAGATCACAAAGGCACGTTCAAGGAGCGGTACGTATCTGCGGGGACGCATACGGGTTGGTAGATTATTAAGTGAGAGGTTCGCTCGTTGTGATGATCTTACAGGGTCATCATTTGCATGGAGAGCACTACGAGCAGACACGGATTGACAGCTTCTCACTGGTTGTGCTTTTATCTGCCCGCTTTGGTCCTCTCAAAAGGCGCATGATGCGCCGACATCAAGATAGTTTTTGCCACAAAGACGGGGTTCGTTCTCGTGCTTGTCGCCGATTTCGTTTTCAAGAGCCGAAATCAGGGCTTGCGTTTGGGCAAAAATCAGGTATCACAGCCGTGGTATGACCCCTTGATGGGACGCTGACGACTACTTCGACTTCAAGACACCCTCGCCTGTCTCGAGCAGCTCTCCATGACCACTTCATCTTCCCCCGACAAGAGCGGGGCAAATATACAAGAGAATCCCGAGAACCTGACCGCAGGTCAAATGCTTCGCCAAGCGCGCGAGCGCCTCGGGTTATCTCTGGCAGACGTCGCGGCGGTGACCCGCGTTCCTCGCAACATGCTCGAGCACCTCGAGCGCGATCGCTTCACCGAATACGCCGCACCTGTCTTCGCACGCGGGCACCTCATTAACTTCGCCCGCGAAGTGCGCCTCGATCCCGAGCGCGTGTTGCTTGCCTACGAACGCCAGACTGGCCTCGTGCGCCCCTCGCTCGAGTTCGAGCCCCCGGTGCACCCTCCCAGATCACGCGCTCGTAAGCCCGCCGCGACACGCGCCCCCTCGGTGACCGTCGCCAAGCGCTTCCCTCAGGTCGCCAGACTCTCCGAGTTCGTGCGCCCGATTCACATGGTCACCGCGCTGCTGTTGATGTGCGCGCTCTTCGCGAGCGCCTTCTTCCTCAACGGCTCGAGCGCGACCGCTCAAAACCCCACCGAGTTCTCCAACACGACCTCGGACGAAGAGGGCTGGTCGCTCGAGAAGGACGCCGATCAGGCTCGTTGGTTCCTCGAGCAACCCGCCGCCGCTCAGACCACAGCCGATCCCTGAACTCATCGGCAGTCACACCCACGCTCTGTTGGGTTCCAAAGGCGTACCTCGTGGGTGCGCCTTTTTTGTTTTCTGATCTCGGGTGATACGCGTGAAGAGTGAAGCCAACAAACTGCTCGTCTCGACCGTCAAGAAGCTCATCCACCGCCGAGGCATGGCGCAGCTCGAGAAGATCGTGGGTCGCACACACCACGCTGACCTCGCCTACGTCTTCAACTTCCTCACCCGCCAAGAACGCCTCGAGTTCTTCACCGTCTTTGAAGAACACGGCGAGGTCGCCGCCAGAATGCTCAGTGAGGTCGAACCTCCCGTGCTCTCGGGGTTCCTCGACGAGATCGACGAGCGCCAGATCATCGCGCTCCTCGAGCTCATGTCTCCCGATGACGCCGCTGACGTCCTGGAGTTGATCGAGGACGAGGAGCGCAAGGAGCTCCTCCTGACGATGATGCATCGCGAGGAGTTCTCCACCACACAATCCCTGCTCGAGTTCGATCCCGAATCTGCCGGCGGCCTGATGGTCCCCGACTTCTTCGCGCTCGATGAACTCACCACCGCTAGAGAGGCGATCCGGCAACTCCAGGAAGACGCGGGCCGCACCGAAGTTGTCTTCTACCTCTACGTCATCAACGAGCACGGACACCTCGTCGGCGTGACCTCGCTTCGCGAACTCGTCCTGGCAAAGCCAGAGACGCCGATCAAGTCCTTCATGATCACCGACATCATCCGCGTCAAGGTCGACACCGACCAGGAGGAGGTCGCTCGCCTGATCGCCAGATACAACCTCGTGGCGCTGCCTGTCGTCGATGGAAACAACCACCTCGTCGGCGTGGTCACCGTCGATGATATTATCGACGTCATCCGCCTCGAGGCGACCGAGGATATGATGCTGATGGCTGGCGCCGGTGATCAGCAGGTCGAGAACCTGAGGATCAGCCCGCTCAGCGCCGCAAGAGCGCGCGCCCCATGGTTGCTGCCAAGCTTTATCGGCGGCATATGCACATTGATTCTCCTCTGGAGCGCCGAAGACAAGATCAAGACCTTTCCGCTGATCGCTGCGATCTTCCCCGTGGTGATGATGGTCTCGGGAAATGTCGGGACGCAGTCCGCGGCGATCATCACACGTGGCCTGGCGCTCGGGCGACGCGACTTCGTCGTGCTCGGCAAGGTCGTCCTGGGAGAGCTGCTGGTCGGCGCGCTGCTCGGCTTATTCTGGGGAGGCGTCCTCGGCGTGGGGAGCTATCTTGTCTTTGGCGTCGGAGAGGGGAGGGCGCTCTACTTGGCCCTCGAGATCGGGCTGGCGATGCTCTCTTCGATGACGCTCGCCGCCGCGCTGGGTGCGCTGATGCCGATGTTGTTCTCGAGGTTGGGGCTCGACCCCGCCGTGGCGACAGGGCCGCTCGTGGCGACGATCGTGGACGTGGTCGCCGTGGCGATCTGCCTCACGTTGCTTTCTGCAGGAGGTTGAGCTGTTTCGCCAGCTCGCGCGCCTCGACGATGTTGTCCTCGATAGAGCAGTACGTCCAACCACCGTAGCGTCCGATCGAGTGCACGCCGCGCATCTTCAAGAGGTCGCTCAGTTTATCGAACTGCGCGCGGCTCTCCTGTGTGATGTGCACATAGGCTGGATCGAGCGTGACCGTGTGCCACGAGACGAGCTCGTGTCCATCGACGATCCCCGCTTTCTCCAGGTCCTGTAAGGTCCTCTCGAGCTCCGCCTCCACATCCGGGGTGCCGTCTGCGGGGTAGCCGATCTCGACATACAGGCTCATGCGATCGGTGTTCATGATGTTGTCGTAGAACCCGATCCTGTAGAAGCGGTAGTCGTACTCGGGGAAGTAGGTCCAATGCACTTCTTCAGGTCCCTTGCGGTCGAACCCGAGGTTGAAGACGAGCACCTTGTTGTAACTGAACGCCGAGGCGTCGTGCTCGAGCGAGGTCATCGACAGCAAGCGATCGAAAGGCGCTGAAGAGATGACGTACTCGAAGGAGATCTCCTCGCCAGTCGAGGTGTGCGCGACCTTGTTGACGAGATCCAGGCGCTCGAGCCCTTGCCCGAGCAGGATTTTCTCATCGGGGATATCGTTTGTCAGCGCGCGCACGTACTGGATCGCGCCTCCCTTGGGGTAGGTAAACGTCGAGTTATACGAGCGGTTATCAGGCGCGCGCATGTTGCGCACGATGTCCTCGATGTCCGCGTGTGGGAAGAAGCGCCCCATCGCCTCGCGATCGAGCTCGTTCAAATCACAGGCGTAGAGCTTCTCGTTGTAGGGCTTCAGGAAGCGCTCGGTGATCCCCTTGCCAAACTTCTCGTAGAGCATCCCCTCGAACGAATTCTTCATCGCGTCATCGAGCTCGAGCTCGTCGCGAAGGAAGAGATCGTGGAGGCAATCGATAAAGTCCTCCTTGGGGAGCTGGTGGATATTCTTCTGGAAGGGGAAGTCGACCTCCGTTCCCTTGAAGTGAATGCGCGAGTCGCGCACCACCGTGAGCACTTCATCGGGCGGCATACGAGCGCGAAGGTACGCCTCGATCTCGGGGTGCCGGAAGTGAAAGAAGTGCCCGGAGAAGTCCCAGACGAAGCCATCCTGAACGATCGTCTTGCACCAGCCGCCGATCTCGGGCTCTCGCTCGAGGATCAGGAAGTCGTCGCTGTCGAGAAAGTTCGCCGTGGCGAGGCCAGAGATCCCCGCGCCGATGATCAGGTAGGTCGTCTTCATGATGTCTCGAGAAGTAGAGGAGGGATTTCAGAAGTTGATGCGCACCTTGGCGCCAACGGTGCTGAAACTGAGCGTGGGCAAAAGCCGCGCTGCTTTTTCATCGTTATCTACGACGACGACGCCCTCACGCGTGACCACGCCGCTGATTTCTTTGAGCGTGGGAAAGATCCAGTGACGCGTGCGAACACGGCGCGCGAGATCTTGGTGGTAGAGGGCGGCGAGGTGTTCGGTGAGCGCGAGGCTCTGGGTGTTGTGGATCGAGAGCGAGTGCATGGCGAGCCCGGCGCTCGCTGAGGCCACGGCCATCTCGCCGCCGAGCACGCGCCCGGCTTGCGCCAGAGAGGAGAGCTGGAGCTCTTGCTTGGCGTCTCGGGGTTGCTCCTCGTCGTCAGCTTGCCCACCATCCGAGGCCATGGCTGGCGAGGATGCAAAGACGCAAAGAAGCAGCGCCAGGGGCGCTGCGATCTTGTGCGTGTTGTGTTGTGAGGAGGCGAACATAAGACTCAGGGTGTTTGTGAGCGCGTGAGATCAAAGATTGAGCTCGAGGCTTTCGACTTTGGTGTCTTTCTTGTCACCCTTCTTGTCTTTCTTCTCGGGCTGAAGATCGAGGCTCTCGAGCTTGAAGTCATCCTCTTTCTTCTTCGTGTCTTTTGGCTCGGCCTTCTTCTCGAGCTTCTTGGTGGTCTTCTTCGTGCTCTTCTTGGGCGAGGGCTTTCGCGCCTTGTTCTCGGGCTTGTCTTCGACCTTGTCCTCGACCTTGTCTTGCTTGCCCTCTTCCTCGTCGCTCTTTTCGGGCGGCGTGGTCTCCTTGGGGGGAGCTTCGATGACCTTGTCATCGGCAGCAGGAGGCGTGGTCTCTGTCGGGTTCTCCTCGGGGGTCACCTTGGTCGGGGAGGTCGCGTTGGTCTTGTCGGCGATGGATTGATCGCTGGTCTCCTCGACCTGATTTGCCTGAGAGTCATTGTTGAAGGCGAACAGGCCACCCGCGATCAGGATGCCGCCCAGCACAAAGAGCGCAGGGATCAGCCACGCGGGGCGAGAGCTCGTGTTGAGGTCCTCGTCGTAGGGCGTGATATGAGGTGACGTGCTCGGCGCGGTGTGGAGCCCTGAGGCCGACGCGTCCGACAGATTTGGCGGACGCAGCGGTTGATGCGGCGGCGTGGTGACGTGCACCTGTGGCGGCGGCGTCTGACGCGCGCCGTTGGCGCCTGCTTGCTGCACGACGGTGGCTTCCGCGCTGGCCCACTCGTTGAGCTCGGGGCCTGTCATCGGCATATCCGCGATGGTCGCGTTATCCGGGACGAACGGGAACTCTTGCGAGAGGTTCGACCCCATCGCGGGGCCGAGGCTGCCGCTGCCCATGGCGCCCATGCCTCCGGCCATGGCGCCGACGGGGACCTGCCGACGCGGCTCGAAGGAGATCGCCGCGAGGCGCTCTCCGAGCTCCTTGCCCGACTGCGGACGCTCGGAAGGGTCCTTGCTGAGCAACTGATAGGTCAGCTCTTTTAGCTCGCCGGGCAGGTCGATGCGCGTGATGCGCGGCACCGGCGAGGTGATGTGCTTCATGATCGTGTCGATGGCGGTCTCGCCCCAGAAGGGGAGCTCGCCTTGAAGCATCTCGTAGAGCATCACGCCCAGGCTGTAGAGATCGCTGGCGGGGGTCAGATCGCGATCCCCGCGCGCTTGCTCCGGGCTGATGTAGGCCGGCGTCCCGAAGACCTCGCCAGCGCGCGTGAGGCGGTTCTGTTCCTGCGTGGTCTTTGGCTCTTCGTCTTGCTGGAAGATGCGCGCGATGCCGAAGTCGAGCACCTTTACGAGCTGGCTGCCATCGGTCATCTGCGTGAGCATGACGTTTTCTGGCTTGAGATCGCGGTGCAGGATCTTTTGGTGGTGCGCGTGATCGAGCGCCAGCGCGATCTGGCGCGTGATATCCACCGCCTCCTTGGCCGAGACGCCCTCCACGACGCGCCTGTGCATCGGCGTGCCGTCGAGGTACTCCATGACCATGTAGAAGGCGTCGAGCTCGGCAGAGATCCCGAAGTCGAACAACGTGATGCAGTTCGGGTGGTTCATCCGCCCGATCGCCTTGGCCTCGACTTCAAAACGCTGCTTGATGCGGTCATGCCCGCTCAGGCCCGTGTGAAGAAGCTTGATCGCGACGTTGCGATCAACCATGAGCTGCGTCCCCAGATAGACCGCGCCCATGCCCCCTTCACCGATCTTGCGATCGAGTTTGTATTTGTCGTCGATCACCAGACCGACGAGGCTGTCTGCATCCATAGCCACGAGTGTTCGTGTGAGGCGTTTGCTTCGTTCACGAGAGTCTCGAGGAGAAACCTCCCCGGCGCCTGTCTCCTACACACCTGATTCGAACCTGGTTCAAAAGATGCGTATGTCCACAGGATGAGGGGGATTCCTCCTACTTTGCGTCGCGATGATTTCTACACGGCGTAACGACCTTGTCCAAAGATACTTCATCAACACCGTTCATTCAACCCGATATAGAGAGCACCGAGCGCGTCGTTTCCATTTCAACGATCTCGGCGCACCCGAAAATCCCGGGCCGAAGACGTGCTGCTTTGCGCGCCGCTCGCAAGTTTGTTACACACCTTGTCTCGAGGCCCCTCGGTGGCTCCACGCGTGTCTCTTTTTCGAGCACCTGTAACACCTCGCGCCGGCGTCTCTCCAAAATGTTCTCTGCCCCCTGTGGTCCCGGTGACCTCCAGGATTCGCCCACGTCCTTACTCTGATGGTGCCAAGGAAATCATGTCCCCTTACACCGTGTTCCGACGCTCGCTGCTCGCGCTGATCCTCCCCTTGGGCACCTCGCTCGCGCTCACTGCATGCGGTGATCCGACCGATCGCCCAGAAGATTGCACGATCAACGAGTACTTCGATGAGGGCGATCGCCTCTGCATCAGCTGCCCCGCCTTGCTCGAGCCGATCTGTCGAGAAGGCTGCGGCTTCGTCATCGTCGAGGACTCTCGCGGCTGCCCCTCGGCGACCTGCGATGAAACCTGCTCGCTCTGCGAGGAGGGAGCCTCCTGGTCCGAGGAGACCCTCGCCTGCGAGATGACCCCCTGCGCGGCGGGCGAATACATCGGCGATGATGGCGCCTGCGTGGCCTGCGAAGCCCAACAAGATCCCCCACAAGATTGCGAGGATAGCGCCTGCTCTCAGTGCAGCCTCGTCTCCATCCCCGACGAGAGAGGTTGCCCCGTCCTCTCTTGCGCGCTCTGTCAACCTCCCGAAGATGGCTCGGCCACCGTCGATGAGGTCGGGCGCTGTCAGGAGACACCCGAGGAGTCATGAGTCAGAAAACATCGGTCACCTTGGATGACCTCGAAGAACTCTTTGCCATCGATCAAGACACCACCGCCGCATTACGCGAGACCTTGCTCGAGTGGTTCGAGGCCAACCAGCGCTCGCTCCCCTGGCGAGAGACCAGCGATCCTTACGCGATCTGGGTCTCCGAGATCATGCTCCAGCAAACCCAGGTGGCGACCGTCAAGTCCTACTACGAGCGCTGGATGGAGCTCTTCCCCGACGTCGACACCCTCGCCCAAGCCTCCATCGAGGAGGTCCTCGACGTGTGGGCGGGGCTTGGCTACTACCGCCGCGCCAAGTTTCTTCACCGCGGCGCCAGAGAGGTCGTCGATAACCTCGATGGTCAGATCCCAGACAGCGCCAAGGGGCTAAAGAAACTCCCGGGGATCGGCCCCTACACCGCAGGCGCCATCGCTTCGATCGCTTACGGCGAGGCCGCTCCGCTCGTCGATGGTAACGTCGAGCGCGTCTTCGCGAGGTTGTTCGCCATCGAGGGCGACCCGAAGACCACCGCGAACCAGAAGTCCTTCTGGAAGATCGCCGAAACGCTCGTCGACCCGACCTCGCCAGGGGACTTTAACCAGTCCCTGATGGAGCTCGGCGCGACCGTGTGCACGCCAAAGAAACCGACCTGCCTGCTCTGCCCGGTCCGCGAGCGCTGCCAGGGGTTTGCCACCGGCGAGCCGACCCAGTTCCCGGCGACCGTCAAGCGCAGCAAGCCAAAGAAGGTCTCTGTGGCCTCGCTCGTGATCTGCGCCGACGCCGCTGGAGAAGGCGAAGGCGAAGGAGAAGGCGAAGGCGCGCAGGTTTTCCTCGTGCGCCGCCCCGAAGAGGGCTTGCTCGCCGGGCTGCTCGAGTTCCCCACCACAGAACACGTGCCGAGGAAGTCGGTCACCGAGGCGTTTGACTGGCGCGCAAGGATCGACGCGGCCCTAAAGTCGATCGAGGTCTCCCTGCCCGAAGACAGCGCGCTCACACCGCTCGGCGTCGCCACGCACACCTTTTCGCATATAAAGATGGAGCTGCACGCGTTCCTTCTTATCCTCGAGGGGGGCGTCGACGCGCTCGTGCTCGGGGATGACTTCGCGCGCGAGCGCGGGTGGTATGCTGTCGATTCGCTCTCGGACGCGGCGCTCTCTTCGGCGCAACGCAAGGTCGAGGCGCTCTTTTTAAAGCACGCCGCCGGTGAAACCGACTGAACCGTCAATCTCCTTGTGCTCCGGGCTGGTGATCAAGCGCATCCCGATGTATGCTGGCGGCAAGAAGTTGACTTGCCAGCGCTCTTTTTTTCAATCGCTCGAGCTGTCATGTCTGGAAATGGTGCACAACCTGGTATTCGGTTGACAGTCCTCAGCGGCCCCGATCTCGGGATGACGCGTACCTTCGAGAAGGGGCGCATCACGATCGGTCGCGGGGGAACCAACGATTTTTCTCTGAGCGATGGGTTCGTCTCCAACTTTCACGGCGAACTCCACATCGAACCCGAGCGCCTCGTATACTGCGACTTGAAGAGCAGGCACGGCTCGCTCGTCTCGGTCGATAACGTCTCCTTTCACCTCCATAACCAGGAGGAGGAGACCTCCATCAAAATCACCGACCAGACCGAGGTCCAGCTTGGCTGCACCTTGCTCAAGGTCGAGCTTCGAAAGGCCGAGACCTCGACGATCTCGATCGCCGAGGACGAGGAGTCCTCGGCGGCCAAGAAGTCGATGCGAGAGACGCTCATCACCGCCTCTCATAAACCTGTCCCCGCGCTCACCGAGCAGATCGATCCTGCGGACAAGCGCCTCGCGGTGATCTTCCAACTCGCTGGCGTCCTCAACGGCCTCACGCAACTCGACGAGATCCTCGAGAGGATCGTCGAGGCGACCTTCGACGCTTTCCCCGCCGCCAACTTCTTCGCCATCACCCTGCTCGAAGAAGACGTCCCGATCGAGGACGCTGATCCCTTCATGACGCGCCAGCGCGAGACCACACACGAGGTCAGCGGTGACGAGCAGGAAGAGGGCGTTGCCGGCAAGCCGATCATCTCCAAGAGCATCATCCGCCGCGTGATCGAGACCCAGGAGTCGGTGCTCTTTGTCAAGGACTCGCTCGGTTCAGAGATCTCTCAGAGCATCATCGACGCCAAGATCACCGCGTGCCTGTGCGCGCCTCTCGTCGCGCAGCACTCCCTGCTTGGGATCATGGAGGTCGACACGCGAGGGCTCGGTAGCCTCTTCTCGCGCAAGGATCTCGATCTCTTCAATATCGTCGCCTCGCTCGCCGCCTTCGCGCTCGAGCGCGCGCAGCTCTCCTCGAACATCGTCGAGATGTTCGAGAGCTTCGTCTACGCCTCGGTCAACGCCATCGAGGCTCGTGATCCGACCACCGCAGGCCACTCCGAGCGCGTCGCGCTCTACACGCTAGAGCTCGCCGATGTGGTCAATGGCATCGAGGTTGGCTTCGCCGGTGATATTCGCTTCTCGCCGGATGAACTCACCGAGCTTCGCTACGCCGCGCTCTTGCACGACTTTGGCAAGATCGCGGTCCGTGAGGATGTCCTCCAGAAAGCGCTCCGCCTCCCCGAACTCCACCTCGACCTCATCGCGCAACGCTTCGAGACGATCAAGGCGCTCGCCTACCGCGAACACGTCGAGGAGCCGCTGGTCGAGTCGATCAAGAGCGGAGAACCTCTCACCACGCACCGCTACGAGGAGCTCAAGAACGCGCACGCGGTGTTTGCCTCCAAGCTCGACGAGACCCTCGAGTGGTTGCGTAGA
>Ga0208061_100459_pt1 | contig 10722 bp, 6 predicted proteins | sample DeeseametaMP0555_FD_184209 | JGI IMG/M metagenome (GOLD analysis project Ga0208061, IMG submission 184209) | Marine microbial communities from the Deep Atlantic Ocean - MP0555 (SPAdes) | ecosystem: Environmental > Aquatic > Marine > Oceanic | place: South Atlantic Ocean | collected 2011-01-23 | reverse complement strand
TGGTGATGGCGGCGATGCGTCATAGCCAGGAGCGGGTGCGATGGCTCGTCACGTTGCTCGAGCCAGAGGTTGGCCTCCTCGAGTCACAGCGCCGCAGCATGCTCGCGCTGGTCGAGCCATCCCTGGTGCTCTCGCCCGAACTCGACATCAAGTCCCGCGGCATCCTGCTCTCGGGGATCCTCTCGGTCCGGGACACCTCGCAGACGCGCGAGCTCGTCTACATGCTCTTGCGTGGGAGTGATGATGACGCGCTCGTCGAGATCATGACCACGCTCTCGGTGTATGCGAACGCGGAGGTCGCCGCGAGCGTCGCTGATTTTTTGAGTGATCCCGAACAGATCGATACGCAGCGCGAGTACCAGGCGTTACTCACGTTGGTCAAGGCGCTCGCCAGGTTACACGCCGATGAGATTCGCACCCCGGATGTCGAGCGGTTTTTGTGTCACTGCATCGCCCACGAGGATGAGCGCGTGGCGTCCATGGCGCTCGCGCTCGTCTCGGACATCGGTGAGCAAGCTTCGCTCGATGCGCTCCTCCCGCTGCTCAATAGCACCGAGTTGGCGATCCCTCAGGCTTCCATCGGTCGCGCGATGAGGACGATTCGCATTCGCCTCGGCGAGGATATGGAGGTGTTCACAGGTGGCCTCACGATCGCGCAGGGGAGCGGGGGAGAGTTGACCCTCACCGCCGCCGAGGCGGGCGCCATCTCGATGTCCGAGTGATTTTTCGCGGACCACTCACGACACACCCGGCGATCCTGGCACGCTATTTGGAGTTTCTTCGATGACCATGATGGCGCCATCGGTTTGAAAGCAACGCGCTTTCTCACGCTCGGAGACCACCAAATAGCGTGCCAGGATCGCCGACCAGCGAGGTTCGCGAACCCGGTGCTCCGAGACCACAAAAAAGGCGCCGAGCACATGCAGTGCTCGGCGCCTTTTGGGTTCGGGTTCTCTATATGCTCACGTCATTCTTGCGTGAGGTAGAGGTTCTCGTCGTCCAGGCCAAACTGGTAGATGCCGTAGCGTCCCGCCGAGAAGTAGATGGTGTCTCCTTCGACGGTCAGGTCGCTGGGCCATCCGCGCGTCGGGTAGTACGCCTGAGCGTAGGGTTGGCTCGGGTTGTCCATGTTGATGACGAGCAAGCCGCCTGGCACCTGGTAGAGCGCGCGTCCTGCGCGCGCCTCGACCAGCGTCGCCCAGTCGTCGACCTCGGTCTGCGAGAGCTTGTCGAAGCCCTGCGAGTCGACATCGATCATCGTCAGGTTGCGCGTGTAATCGTAGTCCTCCCAGTCGTAGTGATTCTCGTCGTAGTTGGCGTAGTACGCCTTGTAGTGCGAGACGAGCGCGTGTCCTGCGCCATCGAGCGTGATCTGCTCGACCTGCTGGTCGACAAAGCGCTGCGGTGCTCCCTGCAAGTACGCCTTCCCATCGAACAACTCCAGGCGGTTGAGCGAGTTCTCCACGATCGTCTCGCCCCACAGGAAGTCCTTGGTCAAGAGCGTGTCGCCTTCGACGAACATCAGCTGACCGGGGATGTTCACGGCGTCGCTGACCGTCGGCGCCGACGCGTTCGTCAGGTCGACCTCCTTGAGGTAGTAGCGCACGTATGGGCGGCTGTCGCCTTCGAGGTCGTAGGGCTTCTTGAAGTTGACGAACAGCGAGTCGCCATCGGCCACGAGACCTGCGGCTTCCTCGTCGGTGGGCATCGCGATTTCCTGCGTGATGACAGGTTGCTTGGGGTTGCTCAGGTCGAGCACGTCGAGCACGTAGCTGTTCCAGTAGCGGCGCTTCTCGTACTCGTACTCGCGCTCCTCGGTCGGGATATCGCCGAGCTCGACTTCCTGGCAATCGGTCTCGCCATTGGCATCTTGCGAGCAGGTCAACAGCGAGCCCTGGCAGACCTCACCCTCGATGGTGCCATCGACGCGGTGGAGCTGGTCGCAGCGGATGTTCCCCGCGTGATAGGTGCATGCTTGCTCCTCGTACATCCCTGAGTCGTAGTTATAGCAGCCGCGGTTGTAGCGGTAGTTCTCGCTCCTCGGGCGGATGTAGCGGCGGTGAATGGTGCCCTCGAGCTTCTCCTGGCGCTCGTTGCGCGTGAAGACGAGCTTGTCACCCACCGTGGTCGCTGGCGTGCTGTAGCTGTAGCCGTAGTAGCCGCCGCAGTCCCAGCAATCATCCCAGCCGTAGTAGTAGCCGCCATAAGCCCGGATGCGATCGGTCTGCATCGTCGAATCGAGCACGGGCTGCGCAGGGTTCGAAAGATCCCAGACCTCGACGTCGGTGATCGCCTGGTTGTTATTGTTCTGCCACGTGGACGAGATGGTCACGAGGTGATCGCCGACCTGATAGGTCGAGCTGTTGGCGGGCACGTCGATGGTGGCCACGGGCTCCTCGCGGTCGACGTTGCCGCCGAGCGCGACGATGTCGATGGAGTCGGTCTGCATGTTCTGGCCGCTGCTTCCGCGCCACCACCCGTAGTAATCCGAGCGGTTCTTGTAGCGCACGCCATAGGAACCGAAGACCTTGAAGTTCGAGAAGTTCGGCGCGAGCTCGAGGCGACCTTCCTCCGAAGGTTGCGCGGGGTTCGTCGTGTCGAACAGGCTAAGCTCTGCCTCCGAGAGGTTCGCCGTGGTGTTCGCTGCGGAGTCCGCCATGAAGCTGCGACGCACCGGAGAGCCATGATCCATCACGCCGCGAAGCGTGAGGGTGTTGGCCGAGAAGGTGTAAATCTGGACCGCCGAGATGTAGCGCTTCTCGGTATCATTCCAGCCGCTAAACGGAAGCAAGACCATCCCGGTCTCGATGGCGCTGCCATCGGGGCTCGGGATCGATGTCGCCTTCTCCAACACGGAGAACGCGCGGTCATCCCACTGCGCCTCGGACCAGCTGTGGTCGAGCTCGACCTCGGCGCGCGCGATGAGCGGGTTGGTGTTGGTCAAATCACTCGCGTCATAGAGCGAGACGGCCATCGTGTTGGTGCCGTTCTCATCGTTCTTGCCGATCCCGATCAGGCGAGTTTTTGCGGCGACGGGGCGGAAGTAGTCATTCCAACCGGAGACGATGAACTCGCTCTTTTCGGTCAGGAAGCCATCCGAGGTGACCTCGAACGCGTGGAACGGATCGACGCGGCGGTAGGTCACGAAGAACGCCTTGTTCTCCATGAACAACGTCGCGTAGAGATCCTCGTTATCGCCAAACGTCTTGTGGTCGATCTGCGTGAGGTTGTTGATGTTGGTGGCGTCGAAGGTCTGCACGTGGTTGGTGTTCGTGTTCGAACTCCAGTTATTCGAGCTCACGACGCGCAGCACGCCATCATGCAGGTCGAGGTTGGTCTTGTTGCGAACGTAGCCGTCCGCGATGACCGAGTCGCCCTCGACCATATCCCCCTCTGGCGAGGAGATGTCGATGAGCGAGACCTCCGAGCGGCCCTGGTGCTGGTTGTAGTTGTAGCGCGAGACGATCAGGCGTTGAGGGGTCGCCTGGATGTCCTGGACATACCCTCCGAGCGCGAGGTCAGTCTTTGCGAGCAGCTTGCCTTGCGAGGAGACCGAGAAGCTCTTGACGTTGGTTTGCCCGCCGCCGTTGTACTCGTTCGCCACGACGTAGAGCGCCTCCTTGCCACCACCACGGGTCAGGCGGCTGGTGCGAATCCAGCCGTCGATGTGACCTTGCGCGGTGATTTTCGGGTTGGCCTTGTCCGAGATATCCACGACCACGATGCCGCCGCCATGATGGCGCTCGGGCGTGACCGAGTAGCGGCTGCTGCGCCAGTAAGAATACCAGTTGTTGAGCAGCACGAAGACGCGGTCGCCGACCTGATACATCTCGACGGGCGTGCCCGAGACCTGCACGCGCCCGAGGATCTTGGGGCTCGCGACATCGGTGAAGTCGATGATCTGCAACCCGCGATAGGAGTTCAGGTTCAGGATGAGGTTCTTATCCCCCTGGATCACGCGGTAGATGTCGCCTTCCTCGACGGTGCGATCGTCGCCGCCGCCCGCGTTGTCAAAGCCATCCTCGTCAGCCGCGGCGCCGGGCTCGGCCTCGTTGCGGTCATCGTTTTCCTGGGTGCGTTGCCCGTTTCGACCATCCGCAGAGTAGAACGTGGTTTGACCCGATGGAGGCGTGGGCTGAGCGTTGTTGTTCGCCGTGCCGTTGTTCTCTGGCGTGTTGTTATTCTCGGGGGTGGTGTTGTTCGCAGGAGTATTGTTCTCCTCGGGCAACGTCACCTCCGGGTTTTCAGGATCGGGATCCTCGCCGCCAGGGAGAATACACGCGCTCAGGAAGAGCGCGCTCGCTGCGGTAGTGCCCACCAGGGCGCGGTGCTTGAAGAGTTTCCACTTGGCATCCATGTCCATGCTCTCCGTCATCGTAAGGTCGTCAATGCGATTTGGTCGTTTCAAAAAATCCTCACACCCTCTGCCATCAGAGGAGTCGTATCCGTCGATACAAACTCCTTTTGCACAAAGGATGCCAAATTCGCGATGAGGGTCGAACTTACCGTGGAATGCGGCAGAGATGAGGGTGGGGCGGGCGCCATTGCGACGCTATTCCACAAAATTTCGAGAGATCTGTGGCAGAACCCTGAGAATTTCGAGGTTCAGTCCTGCTGTTTGGCGGGGGATGAGAGCTGGAAAGTCTCGAGGGGTCCAGTCCAGATCGGCTTCAGCGTCTCACAGGCTTTCGAGCGCGCGGCGAGTTGTTTCTCCCAGGGCTCTCCATCCTTTTGGAGTGGCGCGAGCGTGTCGTGTGTGGTCTTCGCCAGCTTCACCACCTCGGGGTGCACTCCCTGTGCATCCGGCGCGATGAGCTTGGCGAGGTTCACGTAGGCGCTCTTGATCATGAAGTGGTAGGAGAACTCCAGCGCTCTCCTGTTTCCCTTGACCTTCTCTGCGGGGGCTTCGGCCGAGTCCGGCGTGAGCGTGGCGTCGCAAGCGTAGGCGAGCGTGAGCTGCAACCGCCTGAATTTCGCGATCGAGACGATCTCTTCGTCTTTTGCGTTCAGCAAGTCCGCGTAGGCTGCCATGAGCTTCTTGCTCTCGCGTAGCTTTGCCTGATGGATCTTGATGAGCTCGGGATCTCCAAATCGCTTCTGAGAGGGGTCGGCGTGAAACGTGTTCGCGGAGCGAAACGCGACGTGCTCGGCGTCGAGCTTCTCGAGCCTGGCGACGTCATCCTCGGGTTGCTCTTTGACTGGCGCTGCGGTTTCAGCCTGAGGTTCTGCGGGCTTCGTGGTCTCTACGGCGAGCGCTGTGCTGGCGGTAGTATCGCTCCCCGTGTTCGTCGTGTTCGCTGTGTTTGTCGTTTTGGTTGGTTGTTGCGCGGGCTCATCGCACGCGAAGAGCATCAACGTCAGTGAGAGGGGGACGAGTCGTCTCGTGTGCATGCGGACCTCTGCGTGACGATGCTCGTACATCGAGCATCGTTGTATGGGGTTTTGGAGTGCTTATAGCTCAGGCGTTGCGGCGCTTGTCATCGAGTCCGTAGACGCGAAGCTGCGGGACCTTGAAGTCGAGCGTGAGCCTGTCGCCGATGCGGAAGTTGTGACAGATGTGTGGGCCGTCCACGTAGATGCGGCCTTCCTGCATCTTGCTCACGATCTCGATCGGGGTGCCAAAGGGTCGAATCCCCTTGATCTGGCGGTAGGTTTGGTTTGGTGGCTGGTAGGGTTCGCGCACGACGAACTGGTAGTTCTTGCTCGAGACGGGGAGCACCATCCCGCCAGCGGAGCGAATCGCCGCGGTGGAGCCCGCAGGGGTGGCGATCCAGATGCCGCTCGAGCGCTGCGCCTCCATGCTGCCGTTGACATCGAGTAGATAGGACGAGACCGCCGCGGGGTTCGCGTGACAGACGAGCGTCTCGTTTAGCACGGGCGGCGTGCGCTCGTTGTCATTGATACACACCGCGAAGCGGCGCAATCCAGTGGGCTCCCAGCGCGACTCGAGCGTATCCTCGAGCATCTCCTCGAAGTCCTTGGCGCTGCCTGCGCAAAAATACCCGATACTCGAGGATGGGTCGGAGTTGATCGCCAGCACGGGCGTATCACCGACCCTGTGAGAGAGGTCGAGGACGGTGCCATCGCCTCCGACGGGGACGAGCAAGTCGTAATCGTTTGGCCGGTCCGAGTCTTCGCGAGGGACGACGTCGAACTCCAGGCCATGCCTGGTCAGGACCTCCTGGACGTGCTCCAGGCTCTGGGTGTGTGATTTGTGCGACTGCTCGAGCTTGGCGACGCTGATGTCGCCTTGTGCCAGGAGCGTGGCGACATCTTCATCCTTTTGTTCGAGGATGAGTTGTTGATAGCGGCTGGTCTTATGAACGACGAGGATCTTCATCTTTGGCCTGACCTGAGAGCAGTCATCGCATCAAGGGTATCTCTAGCAAAGGAGACGTTTTAAGCACGCGCCCGTAAGGCGCGTCAAGCGCATCAATTATCGGGCTCTTTGCCAAACCACAACACGGCGTAGCCCCCATGCATATCCGCGCCGAGGGATTGCCAGTTGGCGCCTTCCCAGATCCCTTCCTCGAGGATCACGCCTCGGTGCCCCGAGCTGTTCATCCACAGCCCCACCGCTCCTTCTGCGGTCGAGACCCCCGCCGCAGAGTTCTCGTAGCCAAACCCAGGGTAATCGGTCAGCTCACCGGGTTTTTTCCACATGCACTCGGCCTGCGCGTGATCGGAGGTATAACAACAGGGCGTCCAGCTCCCCTTGTCCGACCAGCTATGCAGATTGCACTCGCCGGTGACCGGCGAGTTGTCAGCGAGGTCGCGCGTATGAAGGCTCGCGACCTCACACATCGAGGGAGAGAGCGGGATGGCAGGGAGGTTCTTTTTGGCCCGCTCGGCGTTGACCAGCGCGACGATCTCGGCGCCTTCCGTCGAGCAATCACCCGCGTTGCCCTGCGGATTGCTGTTGTTCTGCGATGTCTTGGCGTTGTTCGAATCTGGACCGGCGTTCGGGATCGGATCAGGCGTCTCGGAACCTCCGCACGCGAGGATCGATACCAACAGGATGCCAGAGAGCAGCGGGTATAGAGGAGAGGTGTCCGACATTTGATTCTCTCGAGGTTTGGATACGGTCACGCTTTGACGAGTGTCCCAGAAACCGAGCGCGCTGTCATGAGACGAACAACTCCGGCGCAAGCCATGTTTCCGTCTCGCGAGGAATCACTCACGGATATGCGTGACATCGAGGACGTCGGAGATGATCGCGAGCAGCTCTTGCGCGGATGCTCCGATATCATCGAGCTCTTCTTGCACGTGTTTTGCCAGCCCCTCTTCCTCCAACTCCTCCTCGACGAGCTCGGCGTATCCGATGATGGCGTTGAGCGGTGTGCGAAGTTCATGGCTCATCGTCGCCAGAAACAGCGATTTTGCCTCGTTGGCCGATTGCGCCGCTTCCTTCCTCTCACCAGCGAGTCGCGCCGCGTAGACGCCCACGACCTCGCTTCCGATGCCGTAGAACAGCAGGATAAACCCCCACAGCGTCATGTTGATGAGCTTCAAGGGGAGGATAAGCGTTGGAGGTGGCGCGACTCCCCACCCATACCACTGCGCGGCCCCAAACATCGGGACAAACATCGCCACGCCGAGCGCAGCCCAGAAGATCGCGCCGCGTCGGTTTGTGAGGAGCAGCGCTGGCAAGAAGAAGCTCGTCAACCACATGTAGCCTGGATGATCTGTACCATTGGCGAGCCAGAGCGGCGCCGTGGTCGCGAGGACAAAGCTCGCGACGCCCACGTGGCCGCAAACCGATGGGCTCCAACCTCGTCGCAACCCGAATGAAGCGATGGCAGCGACGGATGCGCTCGCGAACTGGATGGCGGCACACTGCGGCAAACCAATGACGAGGTGTGCGATGGCAAGCAGCGCGAAGAGTGGCGAGAGCAAGAAGAGGAGCCACGCGCGCGTGGCGACTGTCACCGCTTCGATCTCTCCGAGCGAGTCATAGGATGGAGGGAGGAGTCTTTCGAGCAGTGATGCTGGCGCCCACAGCTTCGTAGAGACATGTTCGAGCGCCCCGCGAGCCCTCCCGTTCTTCACGTCAGTGGGGTTCGGTCCTTGTGTTCGCGCGTCTCGTTGTTTGTTCTCGCGTGGGAGCGTCAAGCTGAAGGTCGAGCCTTCACCGGGAGCGCTCTCGACGCTCAGAGTCGCGCCTAGCAGGTCACCGAACCTCGCGCAGACAGCGAGCCCGAGTCCAGCGCCGTCGCGGCTGCGGGTGTAGCCCGACTCGATTTGGGTGAAGGCTTCGAAGAGGAGCTCCTGTTTCTTCGCGTCGATGCCGATCCCGGTGTCTTCGATATCGATGGTGATCTGATCGGAGGCGGTTTCGCGCACCCGCAGCGTCACGACGCCTTCCGGGGTGAACTTGATGGCGTTATCGAGGAGGTTGATCAGGATGCGCTCGAGGATACCCAGATCGGTGGTCAGTTCGAGGTTCGAGGTGTCGCCAAGATCTATCTCGAAGCGCAACCCCTGGCGCTCGAGGCGTTCTTCGATCGCTTCTTCGAGCGCGCTGGCCAAAGTCGTGACTTCGAACGTCTCGATGTGAAGTTCTCGTTGGCCGTACTCGATGGCCGCCGTGTCGAGGATGTTCGAGATCAAATCCTGGAGGTGCGCGCTGGCGAGTCGGATGTTTTGGAGATCCTCCTGGATGAACTCGTTTTCGATGTCTTTGAAGTCACCGAGGCTCGTGCTCATGCGCGCGACGTCCGCGTCAATATGATCGAGCGGTGCTCTGAGTTCGTGCGATACCGTGGTCAGGAAGAGCGACTTCGCGCGGCTGTCTGCCTGAGCGGCTTCCTTGCGTTGCCTGGCGATTTGCGCGGCGTGCATACCGATCCAGGTGCTCGTCATCGCGCACATGATCGTGAAGCAGGTCGCGACAGTGATCGTCTGGAGCTTGAACGGGGTGAGCGCGTGAGCTGGCGATGGCGCGACCATCCCTGCGAAGACCTCCAACCCCAGATGCGCCAGGAATGTCGCGACGCAGATCACCATCCACGTGATCATGCCTCGCCGACCGAGCAACGCGAGCGCGGAGAAGGCGGGCAGGAGGAACCAGAGCATCCCTGGCGTGCTCGTCCCCATAAAATAGAGGCCCGAGAGGTGGCATGAGAGCAGCAGCAAGAACACCGCTGAGTGCGCGAGTGTCTGCTGCCGGTCCACGCGCGCGAACATCAACCCCACGAGCACAGCGGGGACCATCACCATCGTTTGCAGCCACCCGAGGTCTCCGAGGTCGAGCCAGAGGTAAAAGCTCGTGTAGATAAACCCCATGAACACCATCCCCAACGTCGTCAGCAAGCGAAGGCGCGTGCGTACGGCCTCGACCTCATCGCCGATGCTGTTCAGATCGCGCGGCAAGAAGTAGTCGAGCCATGGCATGCTGATGACTTTGGAGAACATCTTAGGCGTCACACCCGTCGTTAGTATGGTGACCTGTTCTCCCCCTCTTCATGGATGAACAGAGCAGGAGGGGAAGATATGAAACAAAGTTCTTGTCGTCAGAAGAGAGCTCAAGAGTGTGTGCCTTGCTCGAGAATATGCAAGGCGACAATGGGAAAAGTTCGCCAAACGCAGTTCGTCGAACGAGCGAGGGGAGGGGGTGAAAAACACGTTGCGTGCGACTATGGAGCGTGCTAATTGAGGTTCGCATTCGACAAGCGAGTGAATGCTCACTTAGAGGCAACGCGAACCATCGACAGGAGATGATATGTCTGACCTGACCGCAGCGCAGATTTTCGGCGAGGACCTCCCCGCCAAGCTCGAAGCAAACGCAGAGAGCGTGACCAAAGTTAACGCCATCTATCAGTTCAACATCGACGGTGACAATGGCGGCACCTGGGTTGTCGACCTCACCAAGGACACCGAGTTCGTGTCCGAGGGCGCTGCTGATGACGCTGATTGCGTGGTCGCGATGAAAGAGAGCGACTTCGTCGACATGTGGAATGGCAAGTTGCCTGGCCCACAAGCCTTCATGATGGGCAAGCTCAAGATTCAGGGCGACATGGGCCTTGCCATGAAGCTCCAGAAGTTCCTTTGATTTGTTCGGACCTTTTATAAGGTCCGCGCGAGTCCTTGTGACTGCTTGAAAAGAGGTGTCGTGGAGGTGATGTTTTGTGTTCAAAACATCACCTCCACGACACCTCTTTTCGTTTTGTTCAACACAGCAGACAGGCAAGCAGATGACCACGCTTAAACATCCTCCACAGCCACACCTCGAAGGCGTCCAGGTGCTCGACCTGACGCGCTTGCTCCCTGGGCCTTTCTGCTCGCTATTGCTCGCGGATATGGGCGCCGATGTGCTCAAGGTCGAGGACACGAGGGGTGGGGACTACGCGCGGTATCATCCGCCCGTGGCCGATGATGGCGTGGGCGCGTTCTTTGCCTCGCTCAATCGCAACAAGCGCGCCATCGCGCTCGACCTGAAGCAACCTCGCGGCGTGCAACTGCTCGAGGCCTTGATAAAGGACGCTGACGTCGTGCTCGAGTCCTTTCGTCCTGGCGTGATGGAGCGGCTCGGGCTCGGCTGGGAGCGGCTCCAGGAGCTCAACCCGAGGATCATCTGCTGCGCGATCTCAGGTTACGGGCAGGATGGTCCCTACCGTGAGAAGGCAGGTCATGACATCAACTACCTGGCGCTCTCCGGTCTGCTCGAGCAGACCGGGCGACCGGGAGAGGCGCCCGTGGTGCCAGGGTTCCAGCTCGCGGATA
>Ga0208061_100458_pt1 | contig 10868 bp, 6 predicted proteins | sample DeeseametaMP0555_FD_184209 | JGI IMG/M metagenome (GOLD analysis project Ga0208061, IMG submission 184209) | Marine microbial communities from the Deep Atlantic Ocean - MP0555 (SPAdes) | ecosystem: Environmental > Aquatic > Marine > Oceanic | place: South Atlantic Ocean | collected 2011-01-23 | reverse complement strand
GAGCCGTTTTAACGGCTCGCGCTTTTTCGCGAGCACCACCCAAACAGAGGGGCTGTGACCCTGCGCGATTTGATCTGGCGTGAGCTGCTGATCATTGCGAATCATCATCACCAGCCCGAGCTCTCCGGCAAAGCGCGCGATCACTGGTCTCAAATCGAAGACGCGGTTGGAGATGTGCATGGCGAGGACGCCATTTGGCGTCAATCGATGGATATAGATCTGCATCGCCTCGCGCGTGATCAGGTGCATCGGGATCGCGTCCGAGCTGAACGCGTCGACGACCAACACATCGAAGTGTGTACCGGCTCGACCCGCCAGCTCCATGCGAGCATCCCCCAACACATGATCGATCTTCGCCGCCTCGGAGTTGGCGAGGAAGGTAAAGTGTTGTTCATCCTGCGCCATGGCGATCACGGCGGGGTTGATCTCGAAGAAGGTCCAGTACTGTCGGCCCGAGGCGTAGCAAGCGAGTGATCCTGCGCCGAGCCCCACGATACCGATGTTGCCCGCGCCTGCCTTGACCCGAAACAGATCCCCCATTGGACCACGTCGGTGATAGTAATCGAGCGGTTCACACTCATCCCTTCGCGAGATGCGTTGCCTCCCATGAACCGTGGAGCCATGGAACATCATCCTGAACTCCTCTTTGGGGCTGTCCTTGATGCTGACGACGCCAAAGAAGTTGCGCTCGATCTCGAGGACCCTCCCGCGCGATCCAGTGAAGGTGAGCGTCCCCACCAAACTTATCGCGATGAGTGATGCGCCAAAGCGGCGAGGCCGCTCCGAGGATTTGAAGCAGACCAGCGCGGGCAGGCCGAACGAGAGGATCAGCGCGAAGGGGTTTGTCTCCAACCCGAGCGCCGTGATGCCCAGCACGTTGAGCGCGGTCGCGCCCGCTGTCAGCACTGGCATCAGGTAATCCTTCTGGCGTCTTCGCTTCTCGTCCTCGTCCCAGGATTCGCGCTCGCGCGCGCTCGGCAACCTGATCATGCAGGCGATGGCCAGCATGATCGGGTACTCCCAGATGCGCTCGAAGAACAACGGCGCGACGAAGGTGTTGAGCGCGCCGCCCAGCACGCCTCCAAGCGACATCCAGAAGAAGAACTCGGTCAGGTGTTTTGGCGACGGCGCATCCTTTGCGAGCCTCGCGTGCGCGGCCCACGCCGCCAGGAAGAACACGAGCAAGTGCGAGGGGACGAGCAACCAGGCGGGGTGGATCGTCTCGACGACGATAGTGATGGTCAAGAGCGTGGCCAGGATAAACATCACGCGCCCTGCGCGGTGCCCGGGCACGATAGGCTTTTTGGCAAAGACCAGCACGAAGGTCAGCAGGTACAACGTCAGCGGGATGACCCACAGCAACGGAAACGAGGCGATGTCTGTGGACAGAAACCCGGTCACGCCGAGCAAGAGGCTCGAGGGAACAAATGCGAGCCCCACCCAGGTGAGCCTGCGCCTCCAGGTCAACGGCTCCTCTCCATCATGACTCTCACTTCCCGCGTCTTCTGGCTGGTCTTCTTCGCTCTCAGGTCTCTTGTTATCGCTCGCGATGTTTCGTCCGCGCCACAGCACCATCCCTCCAGCGAGCGCGATCAGGCCAAGCAGGACGGTGTACCCCGCGCGCCAGAGGTTTGTCTGGGGGACGAGGCTCAGGCTGGGCTCCACGAGCAGCGGGTACCCGAGCAACGCGACGACCGAGCCGACGTTGCTCGCGGCGTACAGAAAATATGGCGAGCGCGCCGAGGGGTGAGCGCTATAAGAGAACCAGCGTTGTAGCAGCGGGCTCGTCGTCGACACCGCGAAGAAAGGCAAGGCGACCATGCTCCCGAGCGTGAAGAGGAGCCAGCGCATGGGCGCTTCGACCGGATCGATCGCCAGGACCGGGAGCCGCATCGGCAGCACGATCCAGGCGACCGACAACACCAGGATATGCACGACCCATTGCCCTCGCCGGGGCACAAACCGCGTGAGCAGGTGGGCATAAGAATATCCCGCCAGGAGCAGCAGCTGGAAGAACACCATGCAGGTGTTCCACACCGCGGAAGCACCACCCAGCCAGGGCAACAGCATCTTCCCGACCATTGGTTGAACGAGGAAGAGCAAGACCGCGCTCGTGAAAATGGCCATCGTGTACACGATGGCCAAGGCGCGGTGCGATGTATCTCGCATGAGTTCCTCTGCGACATGGAGCGTGGCGAGGATGCCACCTTGAACAGATCCTTTTCCCCTTCTAACGTCTCTCGACCGCATTTTCCAGCGGTCTCATATCGAGACGCGACCGGAGCCGTGGTTTCATGTTAGGTTTTGTGCTCGGCTCGATTCGCGCAGTTTGGAGGGATGCGAAATGCGACGACGATCATTTCGGATGCGAATACCGGTACTCGTGATGGCCCTCGTGATCTCGGGGTGCACTTATAATTCGGATACGCTCGGACCGATCATTTGCGAGAATGAGGGAGAACGAGACGGGGACCGCGAGTGTCGCGGTGGCGTTTGGGTAAGCCTCGCCGAGAATCCGCCCGAGGAGATGGGCCTGGATATGGACATGGCCCCCGGCGAGGAGATGAATCCTCCGCTCGATATGGAGGATATGATGCCTCCTGTCGATATGCCGCCCGTTGACATGTGCATCCCCGAAACTCAGCTCGAACTGTGCACTGACCGCTGCGAGTCGATCACGGTGACGAACCGCTGCGGCTCGTCACAGACGCTCGATTGTGGTGCCTGTGGTGGAGACAGCACATGTGACGCCGATGGATTCTGTCAGACCTGTGATCCCTTCGATATCGAGACATTTTGCACGGACAATGGCTTCGACTGCGGGTTGCACGATCCTCCCGAAGGTTCCTGCCAGACGGAGCCATTTGTTTGCGGGACGTGCACGGGCACCGATGTTTGCAACGCCGACACCAACATATGCGAGGGCTGCACCCCGGAGCCTGACGCGCAGGTCTGCCTCGAGCTCGAGGCGTTTTGCAGGTCGGCGCCGATCAGACTGACGGATTCTTGCACCATGAGCGAGCGTTCGCTCGATTGCTCGGGGTGTCCCTACAGCTCGAACGCGGCAAAGGATGTCGAGCCGGGGACTGGCCCTTACACGAACCCAGATCCCACAGACATCGCCAAGCCAGCCAACGATCTGATTGGCCTCGTGTACTGGCTCAACCCTGACATCGGCTTCGACGCGCAGTCGGGCTGGGACAATCAATCCTTGAACGCGGATACTCCTGGCGCGGCCAGCCTCACTGGCGCCGTGGATGTTGTCCCCGATGATGCGCGCGTTAACGACCACGCGATGGTACGTATCGACGAGCAGGGGTTCATCGAGCTCGACATCGACAACGACGTCGACGAGTTCTCCCTGTTGATGGTCTTTCGCACGGACTTTGTCTCGGGGACCGCGACCACCGCGCCCTGGAACATGCAGCCGACGCTGTTTGGCTATGACTCGATGATGGCGGGCGATCCCGTGTTCGGCGTGGCGATGCTACAGTCTGGCGAGCTCGTCTATGGCCCCGCGGCGATGAACGAAGATGTGGCGTTCACGAGCATGACGCCTTATCTCGGGGACGAGCTGCATGTCCTGCATGTCGAGCGCAAGCCGGGCGCTTCAGCCACAGAGGGAGCTGTCAGGATTTTTGTGGACGGCGAGTTGATCGCGGATGATGTCGCCGCACGCGGCGGCACGATCGCCATGCCCGGGAACTTCAGGGTGGGCGCTCAGACCGATCCTGCCAACGCGATGGTGCGCGCGGGTTGGGCTGGAGATGTCGGGGATATCATTTATTACGAGAACAGCTCGGACGCCGATCGCGAGATGGCGTTGATGACCTCGATGGCGCTCAAGTACGGCATCACCTTCGATATCCCGCTCGAGTACAAGCTCTCGGGGACGCTCACGGTCTTCGACACGACCCCCGAGGATGGCTTCGATCATCACATCGCCGCGCTCATGCGTCAGGATCAGGTCGGTATTCACCAGGGCCGCGCGCGCTCGAGCGAGCCCGGCGCGCTCCTCACCATCACCAGCGGGGAGTTCCTCGACGAGTTCACGGATCTCGTGCGTAATGCCTGCGCCATCGCCATCGCCTCCGATGATGGAAACCCGCAAACGACGCTCCCCGCCATCTCGATCGATGACGACTACGAGGTGATCCCCATCGGCAGGAAATGGCGCATGGACGGAGTCAGCATCACGCGCCAGACCTTTAACCTGAGCTTTGACGCGTCGCTGTTGCCTGATGTGGACACATTGATCGTCTCGGATACGCCTGATTTCACGGGCTCTCTCGAGTTCTACCAGGTCAAGCTCGTGGACAATAATGGGGAGCTGACGCGCGCTGTGGCCTTGCAACTCGATGATGGAGCGATGCCCACGCGGCGCTACTTCACCTTCGGGCAACTCGAGCTCAAATAAGCGCGCTTCCTGTGGCGCGCCTCGCTGCGATTTGCGTCCAGAGCGCATTGCGGTGATAATTGGTTCTGATAGACCGTCTATTTTGGAGCCAATATGCGTTCGGATCTCACCTCCCTGTTTTTCCTGTGTGCCTCGATCACAGTGCTCGCGCCTGCATGCACGTACACATCCTCTTCGCTCGGAGACTTCCAGTGTGAAGAGGAGGGCGCGCGTGATGGTGATCGCGAATGCCGAGGTGGCGTCTGGATCTCGACCAGCGCTTCGAACGTTCCCGACATGCCATCCTCGCCGGATATGTCGGATGTCCCTGATATGCAGGACATCGTGGATCTGCCCGAGGACATGTCTCCCCCCGATCTCACAGAATGCATCCCCGAGGATGACAGCGAGCTTTGCCAGGAGAGAACCTGTGGCTCACTGGAGGTCACAGACTCCTGCGGGATGCTGCGCACCATCGCGTGCGGTTCGTGCGCTCCAGGAGAGATGTGCGATACCTCCGTCGGGCAATGCGTGAGCGATTGCGTGCCCCTCGATGACACACAGTTGTGCGATGAAGCCAACGACATCGCTTGTGGCGAGGCGACGCTCGTGGATAACTGTGGCGATGATCGTCAGGTCGACTGCGGCGAGTGCCAGAGCGGGACATGCATGGACAATATGTGCATGGGATGCGTTCCACAGGATGATACGGCCTTTTGCCAGGAGCAGTACGACAGCATGAACGCCTGCGGGATGGTCACGGCGCCCGATAACTGCAACGCCGAGCGCACGATCGATTGCGGCAACACCTGCCAGGAGGGTGAGGTTTGCGCGGGCTCCACATGTTGCGTTTCGCCAAGTGACGAGGAAGTCTGCGCGACGCTCCCTGTCGTGTGCGGAGAGCATGAGGATGTGGTCGATGCCTGTGGTGAGCTTCGAGATGTGCAGTGCGGCGAATGCGTGGTCTTCGAGCCAGATATCGCCGTCCCGACCGCGTCAGGCTCGGTCGATAATTCGGCGCCAATCGACAAGGCACCCGGCAACACTCGCCAATCCGAGCTGGCCTTCTGGCTTCGCGCCTCCGAAGGCTTCAACCCCCCGATGACCTGGAATGACATCTCTGGCGCCATGCGCGATGCCTCCATCTCGAACCCTTCAGATGTCGGCTCGCTCCAACGGGTCCCCGAGACAAACTACAACCCCATGATCGACTTCAAGGCCAACGGCTACGTGGAGTTCGATCGCCCTGTGACAGGCGATTTCACGTTGGCGTTTGTGTTTCGCACGAGCTCTTCACACAGCGGAAGCGAACCATGGTGGAGCGAGCCGCTGCTGTTCGGGTGCGAGGTTCCTGGGGGGTTATCCGACTTCGGTCTGACGATGGAGGACGGAGACCTCCACTTTAGCCATAATGCTCTGGATGATGTCGCGGTGAGCACGAGCAACATCGACTACGGTGACAATCGTATGCACATTGTTATCGTCGAGCGCGATCGAGACGCCGCGCTGGATAACGTTCGGCTCAGCGTCGACGCCGGGCAAGTGCACACGGGAACGATGATCCTCGGTGATATGGATGCTTGCAGCAGGCTCCGTATCGGCAGACAGAGCGATGACAATGGTAAGTGGACCGGAGAGGTCGGCGAGGTCGTGGCGTGGACCTCGGATCAGGTCGCCAAGCGGCGCGTCGAATCGAGCCTCGCGTTGATGTATGGCATCACGCTCGACGCCAACTACCAGGATCACACCGGCGCGAACATCTACGAGCGTCGCACCTACCGACACAATATCTTCGGATTGGCCCGCAGCGATGTGTACTCGCTCAGGAAGAACCGCTCCACGTCCAGCGCGGATGGTGCCTTGCTCACGCTCCGCGCTGGCGAGGATGCCGTGGGAGGAAGCCTGCTCGCGCGCGACAACTCCTACCTCGTGATGGGACATGACAACGCGGACACGTCGCGAGGACGCTCGATCACATTGAGCAATGGCTTCACGGTGGATGCTTCACAGCGCACCTGGCAAATCCAGAGCACGAACTTCGCCGAGCGCTTCACGCTGACCTTCGACGCTTCGGATATCACATCATCGCTCGACGCGGTCGTGATCGCTGATGACGAGAACTTCACGCAAAACGTGCGCGCCTACGAGATCAAGAGCATTGGCGCGGACGAATCCGTGGTGCTCGAGCTCCCTTCGGGGAGCACGCGTTACCTGACGTTTGCTGAATCGAGCCCGTGATCCTCGGCCTCGCTCTCTTCCTGATCTTCGAGGATCAGATCCTTCAAGGAGAGCTCCGAGGACTCGAAGCCATCATGCGAGATGCGAGCGGAAGAGGCTCGCGCCAGAAGCTCGGTGAAGGGATCGTCGACGCGCTCGAAGAGGTATCTCGGGCGTGTGTTCGTGGACGGATCTGTCGTGTTGTTTTTCTGACTCATACCTCATCAACTCCTTGTCTCGAGGTGGCAGGTCGGGTGGGCGAGAGGCGCGCATCCTTGCGCGGTGCTCTCCTTGGTAAAGATCCTAGACGGTTTCTCGCGTTCGTGCACCTGTCGGTTTTGCTCTTTTCATCTCTGACGCCACGATTCCATCATGCGCCATTGCGTCAGAGGGGTCGGAGTGCTTGAATAAAGCAAGCAGCGCTTTTGACCAGTGATATGACAGGATGGACGGCGACTTTCCGATGAGTGATTTCTTCTCGAGACAGCGCGTGTTGTGGTTTTCATGCATCCTGCTCGCGACGATGTGCGCCTGGCCCGAGCCGGGATTCTCCGAGGAACCCACACCGGACGCGAGGACGCGTTCAGAGGTCCTCGAGGTCGAGGGAATGCGCTCCTATATTCGGGGCAATCACGCGCAGGCCATCGCGTACTGGGAGGCCGCCATCGCGCATGAAGGGAGCGGCGCGCTCTACCAAAACCTCGCGCGCGCTTACTTCGCCGTCGGTGAGCTGGAAGCAGCCCGGCAGGCGCTGAACCTCGCGGCGACACAAAAGACTCGCCCCCTCGACCCGCGCGGTGTCGAGGAGAACGCGAGGCTCCTCGCGGATGTCGAGCGCACCATCGCCAAACAAAAAGAACCCCTGCTCACCATCGACGAGGCGCCGCCACAGCGCATGTTGACGCTCGACGAGATCGAGTCCCACGATGAACTGGGCACCGAGGCGTTGTTCGAGAACCAAGAGAGGAACGCTCGCAACGAGCTTCGACGCGCCCGGCTGGCGCGCATGCACGCCGAGGCTGCGCGCACGAACGCCGAGGCGGAGGTCATCTACGAGGAGGCCGCCTCGCTCCGCGCACGCCACGTCGAGCAACCCGCGCCTGAAGAAACCAGGGTCGAGCTCGAGGTACAACCCAGGGACGCTGGCGCGGGAAATCCGAACCTGTTTTACGCGGGCGTGGGCAGCGCGACGTTGGGCGTCGTTGGGCTCGGGACAGCAGTTTATCTCGGTGGTCGCGCGCGGCAGACCACGAACCGCCCCGATTTTTATGATCGCGACGCGCTCCTACAATCCGCCAGGCGTGATCGCAACGTCGGTCTGGGCGCGTTGGTCGTGGGTACGGGAATGATTGCCCTGGGCGCGACCTTGATTTATTACGAGCGGACGCTTCGCGCTGGCTCATCTGGCGCCTCTACCTTATTACGACTCTCTCCCTCCGGGGTCGGATTCTCTCATACGTTTTAGACAAGATGATGCGTTTTAGACATTCGATGCTCCTGTGTGGGCTCGCGCTCCTTGTCCTATCACCGCGTTCAGCGAGCGCAGGTCCGTTGGACCTCTATGGTGCGGGCGAGGAAGACACGGCTCAGGGCGGCGCTCAGACCGCTGGAGCGAGTGGTCCGTGGGCGCTCCACTACAATCCTGGCGCGTTGACCGAGTCCCATGTCGGGTTTCACGTCGGGATGATGGCCGCCATCAACAACCTCGATATCCTCCTCACGCCCAGACCGGGCGGCTACGAGGTCCCTGATCTTGGCGGTGATTCCTCCGCCAGACCAACATCTGTGGGCGCGCCACCGCAGGATGTGCAGGGGTTGCCGCCCACATATGCGGTTTCGTTTGGCGGCGTCACAGACTTTGGGCTCGAGCGGTTGCGGCTCGGCGCGATCGTCTGGTTGCCCACGCAGTCCGCGGTCACCATGGATACGCACTACTCCGACGAGCGCGAGCGTTACTCGACCAACAAGCTCCACTTCGAGCTGTTGGACAAGCGCCTGCGCAGGTTGGACATCCAGCTCGGAGGCGCCTGGACCGCGACCGACTGGCTCTCGATCGGCGTCGGTGGGTTGATCGTCCCCGACGCGACGCTCACCAATGATGTCACCTTGCGCGATGCCGCCAACCAGGAGGACGCCGAGATCAACCTCCACGCCGATAGCGGCGCGGGGCTCGGTTGGACGCTCGGGGGGTTGTTCGAGCTCGGTGATCACTGGCGCATCGGCGCTTCATGGCGCTCCGATGTCGCGCTCGAGCTGACCGGTGAGAACCGCATCCAGGTGCTCGGCACCGAGGACGCGCAAGGGAACCCGCAAGTGCTGGTGCAGCAGCTCTCGTTCGTCCCATCGTATACGCCAGCGCGCGGAGCGCTCGGGGTGAATTGGCGCAACGCCGCGTTCGACGTGAACGTGGACGCGGTGTACATGCGTTGGAGTGATTATCGCGACACCCACGGCGCCCGCGCCGGGTTTCATGACACCTTCAACCTACGCGTTGGCGGCAAGTGGCGCGCCCATGATCGCCACACGCTCATGGCGGGGCTTGGCTTCGAGCCCACGCCCGTTCCAGATCAAGTCGGCCGCACGAACTACGTCGATAACTCGCGCGGCGTGGTCTCTCTCGGCGCCACGCACCGCGTCGCGATCGCAGACACGCCACTCACGGTGGGCTGGTTTGCCAGAGCGCACATCCTCGCCGCGCGCACGACCCGAAAGCAGGTCCCCGATGATCCTGCGGCGTGCACGACCGACACCACCGCGCTCTGTGACGAGGTCCCTGACGACACCGCTGATGGTCGCACAGGGCAACCCTACCCCGAGGCGCAGGGGCTCCAAACCGGAAACCCAGGTTTCCCGGGGTACACTTCAGGAGGTTGGATCGGCGTCGTGGGCTTCTCGGTCAGAAAGGAGCGGCGCGAGGAGCCAGAGGAGGTAAATCCATGAATCGATTCATGATTTCTATGAAGGGGTTCATCTTTTTCGCCTCGCTCGCCGCGCTGGCCACAGGTTGCGTGGAGCGCGCAGAGAACCACCTGCCCGAGCAGAAGATCGTCCTCGATATGGGCGATACATCTGGCGATGATATGGATGGAGAGGTCGCGCTCGGCGAAGGGGAGGGCGCGGGCACGATGGAGGGCACCTGGTTGCTCGTCCACGAGAACTCGTCCTGCATCCTCAAGCAGGAGCAGGTCTCGATCGCGGATTATCTGATCGACATCACCGAGGACGGAAACACCCTCAAGGAACAACGCCGTATCTGCAACCTCGAGCTCTCGCCAGTGCTTGGCCTCGCGGTCACCATCCCTCCAGCGACCTACGAATCGGTCGATTTCATCGACCGGGATCGAGGCTTTGTCACCTCGCTAAACGAAGGCGGAGGTTACACATCCTCGACCGAGGTCGCGCTATGGGGGCTCGAGCTCGAGGACCCCTTCGAGGAAGACCTACCAAGAGATGTCGATGATCCGCGTGTCGTGGATGCCGACGGTGATGGCAACCCCGGCGTGACCTTTATCGTCGGTGATAACACCTGCGAGCGGTGGGCGATCCAACGCCAGCTGATTCATTACCAGGGGTTGTTCTCCTCGCCGAACCGCATCGACGGCGCCTCGATCACGATGACCGAGACGATCGCGCTCGATGGCTCCGCCGCGATCTGTCGCTCGGCGCCGCCGATCCTGGCCAATGACAGCCTGAACAACTTCATCATGGTCCGCGTCGACGGGCAGGGTGGGGCGTTTAACGCCGACGCTGATGGTGACGGCGAGGTCTCGTGTGAAGAGATCCAGGGTCTGTCCGTAGGTTTGAACCCAGGCAGAGAGCCAGACAACCAGAACTGTCGTTAGAGCGGGACTCTCAATAAACTGCACGTCCAGACTGGTCTGAAGGGCGTGAATTGTTGTCGGAGTTAAGCCCAGATAACGATGTTATGAGGGTGTTGAAGATATTCGGACCGAGTCTGGCGAAGTCCAAAATCGGAGCAAACGAGGAGAAATGCGCAGGCGATACATCGTATCGTCGAGCACATTTCGACGCTGGTTGCGTCGGTTTTGGCGAGTCAGACGACGTGGAGAATATCTTCAACACCCTCTATGATGGGCTTAACTCCTCCTAAATTCACACCCCTCATCCGGCGTCTTCTTCGCTCATTTTATTGAGAGTCCCGCTCTTGACCTTCAACTCCGTCCAAAGTTCACCTTTGCAAATCACCCACTGCGGCCCGCGAAAGCAAGGGGGCGCGCCATTTGCCACAGGTTTT
>Ga0208061_100457_pt1 | contig 10870 bp, 4 predicted proteins | sample DeeseametaMP0555_FD_184209 | JGI IMG/M metagenome (GOLD analysis project Ga0208061, IMG submission 184209) | Marine microbial communities from the Deep Atlantic Ocean - MP0555 (SPAdes) | ecosystem: Environmental > Aquatic > Marine > Oceanic | place: South Atlantic Ocean | collected 2011-01-23 | reverse complement strand
CCCGGCGCCGACGCACGAGATGCGTCAACAGGCCCGCTCTGCTCGCGAGCCTCTCTCGACGGTCAATCGAATCTACGAGCGCTCTCACCGCCTCGCCGCGGGCGCCAGATCTCAGGACGTCACCAGCATTCACCTGCTGGCGGCGATGTTGCGCGAGTCGAATTCGGCGGCGTACCGCCTGCTCGAAGCAGGCGGCATCAACGTCTCCGGGATCCGCACTCGCGTGATGAGCTACGCCACGGGCTCGCGCCACATCCCTCGCGCGCAGCTCGAGGCGCGCGGGATGCAACCCGAGCAAGGTCACTACCAGACGCTCGAAGAGATCTCGCTCCCTTCACCAGCGCAAGCGGCCAGCGCACCAAAGCTCGTGCGCGAGCGCGCCCCGAGGCCGATCGACTTCCACCCTGGCCTCCAGCCAGCCGCCGTGGACACCTCGATCCGTCGCGCCGCGAGCTTCATCGATCGCGGCCAACGCACGCGCCGACGCGCGATGCTCGAGGAGCGCTCCTCACCAGTGCACCCAGCCCTGCACGACGCTTACGTTCGCACCACGCCGAGCAACGGATTGCCCGCGGTGCGTCGCGAGCAAGCCGTGCGCCCGCTGGAAGAGCGCGCCGAGGAACTCTCTGGCGCCGTCTGGCTCCCGGAGCGCCCTCAAACCGGAAGCTTCATCCCACCCTCAGGGCTGCGTCAGCAGGAACCTGTCGGGTTCGATGCCTCCGAAGCGAGCGAGGTCGACCTCGAGACCGACGAGTACACGCGCCCCGAGACGCCCGCGATGCGTCACCCCACGGGCTCCTACAAGTCGCTCAAGGAACGCTTCGCAGAGCTCAAGGCGCAGGCGCGCAAGCGCCACAAGAACAACAAACCCAAGGTCCCCGACCTGCCGCCCGAGAAGATCCCACCGGCGGCGCGTCAGGCCGCGCTGCTTCGTCAACGCGCCACGCGCGAACTCGAGCGCATCGCGCCCCGACACGAGGAGCAATCAGAGGCCACGCAAGAGGTCGACCAGCCCGAGGATAATCGCGCAGCAGCCATGGAGGACGCGCGCGACACGACCAAGGATCTGGCCGCGCGCCTCTTTGGCAAGGCGCCAAAGAAGAACCGCCGCGAGCAACCCGAAGAGATCCCCTACGAGAAGGACCCGCTGGTGCAACCTGGCGCGGCAGAGATGCTCGCCGAGGTCGAGATCACCTCCGCGACCCTCTCCGACTTGCAGGAATCCTCCGCGACCTCGACGACCACGCCAAAGCAAGAGACGAGGCGCCCTGATCCAAAGCTCGCCACGGTCTACAGGCTCGATCCTGAAGAGTACCCGATCCTGGCAAAGTTTGGCCGTAACATCACCGAGGAAGCAGCATTGCTTCGCGTCGATCCTGTGGTCGGACGCGACACCGAAATCACCTCGCTGATCGACATCCTCGGCAAACGACGCGGCAACAACCCACTGCTCGTCGGCGATCCTGGCGTCGGCAAAACCGCCATCGTCGAAGGGCTCGCGCACAAGTTCGTCGAGATGGCGCAACGCGGCGCCATCGCTGGCGAACGAAGCATCATCGAGCTCGAGCTCGGCAGGTTGCTCTCGGGAACGCACCTTCGCGGCTCGCTCTCGGAGCGCCTGATCGCCATCAAGGACGAGGTTCGCAAGGCCGCAGGCCAGGTCATCGTCTTCCTCGACGAGATCCACATGTGGCTCAACGCCGGAAACTCGGGCGATGGCGGGGACGCATCCGGCGAGCTCAAGACAGCCCTCGCCAGAGGCCAGTTCCCTTGCATCGGCGCGACGACCAATGACGAGTTCACGCGCTTTGTCGAAGCAGATCCCGCCTTCGAGCGCCGCTTCCAGATCGTGAACGTCGAAGAGCCAGATATCCCCACCGCGGTGGTGATCGCGCGCGGCATCCGCGAGCACTACGAGCTCCACCACGGCATCACCTACGCCGACCAGGCGATCGACGCGGCCGTGCGCCTCTCGCACCGCTACATCCACGACCGCCGCCTGCCCGACAAGGCGATCAATGTGCTCGACCTCGCAGGCAGCCGCGCCGCCAGACAACGCCGCACATACGTGCGCCGCTCGGACGTGGCGCACATCGTCGCGGAGATGGCACAGATCCCAGCCGACAGGTTGACGCAAAGTGATCGCGCGCGCTTCCTGCGCATCGAGGATCACCTGCGCAAGTGCGTCATCGGACACGACCACGTCATCCACGCCACCGCAGAGGTGCTGCGCCGCAACTACGCGGGCTTTCGCAGCAAGCGCCCGATCGGTTCCCTGCTCTTCCTTGGACCCACGGGCGTTGGCAAGACCGAACTGGTCAAGGCGCTCGCAGACTTCCTCTTCCATGACGCTGACGCCATCGTGCGCCTCGACATGTCGGAGTTCATGGAGGCGCACGCGGTCAGCCGATTTATCGGCGCACCTCCCGGATACGTGGGCTACGAGCAAGGAGGCCAGCTGACCGAAGCCTTGCGCAAGCGCCCCTATCAGGTGGTCCTGCTCGACGAGATCGAGAAGGCGCACCCGGATGTCCTGAACCTGCTGCTGCAACTGTTCGATGAGGGCCGCCTCACCGATGGCCGAGGTCGCGTCGTCGACTTCTCCAACGCGCTCATCGTGATGACCTCGAACCTCGGCGCGCACATCTTCGACAAGTTCTGCGAAGAGGAGACGCGCGCGCGCATCGGCTTTGGCGGCATGTCCGCCTCGGCACAGTTCGAGAACCAGGAAGCATTGTCAGAGCAAGTCTGCCTCGCCGCGCGCGAGCACTTCACGCCCGAGCTCTGGAACCGCATGAACGAGCACCTCGTCTTCATGCCGCTCACCCAGGACGAGGTCGCGCAAATCGCCGTCCTCCAGCTCGAGGACTCCAACCGCAGACTGCAAGAAGAGTCGGGCATCGCGCTCGACTTCTCGCAAGATGTCATCCTCTACCTGATCCAGAACGGCGGCTATGACCGCAAGTTCGGCGCGCGACCGATGCGCCACACGATCCAACGCGCCATCGAGGGACAGCTCGCGAGGTTGATCCTCTCCGGCGAGCTCGAACGCGGTGACACCGTATTTATCGACGTCGATGACGACGGCGGACTCTGCTTCTTCGCCCAGGAGCGCGAAGAGCCAAACTGAGCTCGCTGTAAATCGATGCGCCGAAGCGGCGCGCAAAAAGAAGCCGCCGAACATTTTTGCTGGTAGGAATCAGACGACTCCAACCACACAGCAAAAATGTTCGGCGGCTTCTTTTTGCTCAGGCAACAAAGGTCAGCGTTTTACAGCGCGCATCAATCGTCGAGCATCGCCACGCCGCGCCGGGTCAAGACCTCGTAGACCTCGAGCAAATCGGGGTGTGATCGCAGTGATTTTCGATGGCGCGCGAGCGTGGCCTCGTCGCCTCTGGCGACAGGCCCCGTGAGCGCCTCTGCGGAGGACATCTTCTCGAGGTTATCGATACAGGATCTGGCGAGCGGGAGGAGCATCTGACGCGCCTGCTGTGCGGACAATCCCGCCTCCGAGGCCATGGCAAACGCCGCGTCCATCAAGCTCACGAGCAATCCAGCCGACGTCACCGCCGAGGCGTGGTAGAGCGCCTTGGCCGAGGGCTTTATCGCCATCGCCTCGACGCCGAGCGGCGAAAGCACTCGCTGCGCGGTCTCCACGGCGAGGTCATCGCCTTCGGCAGTCCAGGTGCAACGCCCCATCGCGTCGAGCGCTTCGTGAGGATCGGCGATGGCGAGCAAGGGATGCAAAGAGCCGACATGCGCGCGGATGCCTTGCTGCGAGAGCACCTCGGAGCTGATGCTGCCACATGTGTGGAGCACGATGGAATCCTCGGAGATCCAGTCAGCGACCTCTCTGGCGACATCTTCGAGCGCGTCATCAGAGACCGTGATCCAGACCAGCGCAGGTTTGGCGAGCACATCTCTCAGCACATCGAGCTCTCCGAAGCGCGCGCAGGAAGGAGCGCCGAGCAACGCGCTGGTGGTTCTGGCAGCGTCCTCGCTCCTGTTCCAGGTCGCGCTTATGGTCGCGCCGTGAACTTCTGCGAGAAGCGCCAACGCGCGCCCTACTCTTCCAGCGCCGACGATCACCCACGGTAAGAGGTTCACTCGGACTCCCCCTCGCCGCCGTACAGATCGTGCGTGTCGATAAACTGGAGCACCTCGAGGACCATCCAATCGCGAAGGATGCCATCGCGTTCGCCATCAGCGAGCGCTTGCCGAACCGCCGTGGAGCTAACCTGCGGCAAGGAGAACGATGGCGCCTGCGAGGAGTTCTTGTCTTCGAGGTAACCGCCTCGTCCCACCACCACCAGCTCGACCATCTCCATCAGGCCGTCCCAGTTCTTCCACTTGTGCGTCTCGCCGAGGATGTCTGTGCCGACGATCAGCGAGAAATCACAATCAGGATGCCGCTCACGCAGCGCGACGACGGTGTCATAGGTGCGAGATTCGCCGCCGAGTTCGCGCTCGATCTGTGAGATGGAGACATGATTCAAGCCGCCAGTGGCGAGCTTACACATCTCCACGCGCTGCTCGAAGCTGACGAGGTTCTTGCCAAAGGCATGCTGGTAAGTCGGAACCCACCAGACCTCTTCTATCGGCGTGGTCTGGAGAGCCCAGACGGAGGCGAGGGAGTGGCAAACATGTGGGGGATTAAAGGAGCCTCCAAAGAGGCCAACCTGGCGACGCGTCATCGAGTCCTCGCTGCAAGGTTCTTCGCGGTTCGTGATTCTCGCAAAGAACCTTGCCAGCGCAACTCTCAATCGTAAATGAGGAACTCGGCGCGCTGTGCCTCGAAGGCTTCGCGATCGGCGGCCATACCAGCAAAGATCTCGCGAGGATTCTCTCCTGCTTCGAGCTGCTGACGAACCTTCAGATCACCGAGCAACAGGTCGATCGCGGGGACATCCTCGACGAACTCGTAGGCTTGCTCGCGCCAACCGAAGCCATCAGGCGCGACCTCGAGACAGGCCGAGATCAGGCAAAGGCTAAACTCCAGGCTGCGGAACGCGTCGCGGTCGGTGACGTGGACCTGGAGGCCGCGACAGATCGCGTGCGCGTGCTTCTGGAACATCGGCTTGAAGCTGACCAGCCTGTAGGCCACGCCGTCCAGACCATATCCCTCCATGCGCTCTCCGAGCTTGACCGAGTCGATGTATGGCGCGCCGAAGAGCTCGAAGGGTCGCGTCGTACCGCGCGCCTCGCTCATATTCGTGCCCTCGAGCAAGCACTGACCGGGATACACGATGGCGGTATCGAGCGTGGGCATGTTCGGGCTCGGCATCACCCAGGGGAGCCCCGTCTCGTCGAACCACATCGAGCGCTTCCAGCCGTTCATGGAGATGACCTCCAGCTCACAGCTCCAGCCAAACTCGGCGTCGAACAACCTGGCGAGCTCGCCGAGCGTCATCCCGTGGCGCGTGGCCAGCGGCTTCATCCCGACAAACGAGACGCACTCGGGGTGGACGATGTTTCCCTCGAGCACCTCGCCGCCGAGTGGGTTCGGGCGGTCGAGCACCCAGACCTCGACGCCAGCCTTGCCACACGCCTCCATCATCAGCCCGACGGTGTAAGCGTAGGTGTAATAGCGGGTGCCGATGTCCTGGATGTCCGCGATGACGATGTCGAGATCCTCAAGGTGCTCCTGTGATGGAGAGAGGCTCTCGAAGGTGTGACCGTAGAGTGAGATCGCGGGGAGCCCGCTGATAGGATCGGTCGACTCGGTGACGGCCTCCATATCCTGGGCTTCGGCGCGCACGCCGTGCTCGGGACCAAACAGGCGCGTGATATTCACGCCCGCAGCAGTCAACGCTTCGATGGCGTGGACGAGCTCGCGCGTGACGCTGGTGGGGTTGACAAGAAGCCCGACTCGGGCGCCGCGAAGGCGCCCGAGATGTGAGGCGTAGTGAGGATCACCGAGCAGGCGGTCGAGCCCGCTGGTGACAACTGGTTTGGTAAGCGCCATCGCTACATGTCTCCTTCCATGGAGGTTGCGTTGACTGATGGGATGTCGGACGAACGGAGGTCAGCCCTCACCGCCATCAGAATCACTGGGCTTCTTGCCCATGAGGTCGGCCATCGAGACGCCCTGGACTTGCGATGGGCCACTCTTCTGGCCACCGCCACCGCCGCCACCCGGGCCGAGATCGCCCCAGTTGCTGCCGGAGGCGCCGTCATCGTCAGGCATCGGCTTGCCTTGCAGGAAAGCGCTCATCAGGTTGAGCGCATGCGCCAAACCACCAGCGGTCTTGTTCGAGCCCTGGTAGGAGAACTGGTAGTCCTTGTTGCCCGCGATGACTTCCTGGATGCCGGACTCGATCTGCTCGATCGGCTTGAGGAAGAGCTGGATGAAGAGCAACATGACGATGCTGCCGAGCAGCGCGAGCATGACGGCGGCGAGGATGGTGTAGGTGCCAGGATCACGGAGCGGCTTCTGCGCGAGCGAGAGGTTGGAGAGCACGAGCACCCCACCCTTGTCCTTGTTGGCGGCCGCGCCGGGTAATGCGCGAGCGCGCGCCATCCAGATGTTTCCATCATACTCGACGGTCGCGGTCTTCTCGGCGCCTTCTTTCTCGAGCATCTTCTCCTGGTTAAAGAGGAGGTTGCCGATCGCCTTCTGCGTGCCGGTATCGAACGTCGAGCCGACGATCTTGCCATCGAAGTAGTAGGCGAGCTCCGGGGCGGCGTCATGGATACGCTTGAGCTCTGCCTCTTCGAGCTCGAGCCCTTCGGTGCCCGCGAGGAGATCCTTCGCGTTTTTGGCAGCGCCGTCATTGATCAAGCTGCCGATGACGACCACGCCCGCGGCCTTGTCATCGCGGTTGGGACGGATCGGGACCATCGCCACGATGTAGAGCGGGCGGCTCCCCGGCTTGACGGCGGGGTCATAGGAGTAGCGCCAGACGGCAGTACGCGCCTTCCCATCACTGAGCGTCTTGCTCAGGGAGGGGTAGACCTTGCCGACATCATCGCCAAACCACTTGAAGAGATCCTTGCCGATCGCGGCGACGCCGATCCCTTCGTCATCGACGGCGAAGTAAAGATCTGGCGTGCTGAGCTTGGAGCCCTTCTCGGTGCGATAGCGCCACTGGAGCGGCATATCGAAGTAGCGCTTGTCGGCGCCTTCACCGTTGGCGTAGAGCTGGAACTCCTTGTCATAGCGGATCAGGCGCTCGTGCACCGCCAGGTGACGCTCGCCGATCGGATCGACCTCGGGCGCCTTGGCGGGCTCTTCATCGCCCTCCTCTCCATCGGGATCAGGCGCAGGAGCGCCACCATATTTCTTGGTGAGCGCGCCATAGAGGTCCTTGCCGCTGGCGACATATTGCGCCTTGGCGAGCACGGTCGCCTCGGCCAATTGACGCTCTTGCTCGACGAGCGTGGCGGCTCGGCGTAAGGACTCGTCCGTGTCCTGTTCGATCGCCTTGGCCAACATCGCCTGATGGGATCCGTATCCCACAAGCGCGAGCAACAACACACACACGACAAAAGTCAGTACAATCTTGAGGCGGAACATCGTTGAATGTCTCTCCTTGCTTCACAGTCTCCGAGCCTCGCCGACTCTACACGCATCGTGTGAGGGCAGTCCGTGGCTCTCGACATCCTCGACGGGGGAGGATGGCATGTTATGTCTCACTGAATCCGCTCGGTTCTACATATCAGTGTAAACCCGCAGTGGCCAGCACGTCAATCGATGGAACACGCGCACTCCACACATCCGATGATGATGTGTACCATCTGCGTGTATCGACACGTTCGCTTTCCCTCTCCAAAGCAACCTCGATCTTTTATGAGTCAGGACGACGATCTCCCAGAACAACTCCCCCGCACCCTCGCCGCGACGTTCGGGGGCGAGGACACCGCGCAGCTCTCCAACCGCACGCTCACGGGCGGTGAGATCGAGGGGTGGGTGCCGGGCACCCACCTCGGCGGGCAATACCGACTCATCGACTTGCTCGGTGATGGCGGCATGGGCGCTGTGTATCTGGCGCGCGACGTACTCCTCGGTCGACGCGTCGCCATCAAGAGCCTGCGCCCTCCCGAAGCGATCGCGCACGATCCGCGCGCGCGCGCCGAATACATCCAGATGTTCCAGCGCGACGCGACCTCCACCGCGCGCCTCAATCACCCCAACATCGTCACCATCCACAACACCGGAATCCACGAAGGGATCCCGTTTATGGTGCTCGAATACCTCGAGGGTGAGAGCCTCGATGAGATCCTCGAGCGCGGCCCCATCGGCGAAGAAGAGGCGACGCGCGTCACCGGCACGCTCGCCAGAGCGCTCTCCTACGCGCACGAACGCGGCGTGATCCATCGCGATATCAAGCCCGCCAACATCTTTATCACCAAGCAAGGTCAGGTGAAGCTGCTCGACTTCGGCGTGGCGCTCCTGCAGATGAGCAAGATCACGGCCGCCGAGGACGCCGACATCACCGCAGAAGAACTGCGCGCTCGCATCGGCCAGGGCTCCACCGTCGCGGGCACTCCAGCATATATGGCGCCCGAACAACTGATCGGTGATATGCAAGATCACCGCGTCGATATCTGGGCGTTGGGCGTCGTGCTGTTCGAGATGATCACCGGAACGCGCCCGAGCGCGTCGGTAAATCACACCGTCAACGGACACCTCGACTTCGAGGCGCTCGAGCCCTTCCACGAAGAAACCAGGCAGATCGTGCGCGCGTGTCTTCAACGCAGCGCCCAGCTCCGAGTCGGCACCGCCGCATCACTCGCGCGCAGGCTCGAGCAAGCCACCATGCGGCTGACCGCGCCAAACCCCAAAGTCCAGCTCCCGCACAACAAGACGCTGCTCCCGGAGGTTCACGGGGAATTCCTTGGCAGAGACATCGAGCTCGAAGAATTACTCGAGCACTTCGCCCACCCCACCACCCCGCTGCTCACCGTCACCGGCGCTCCCGGTATTGGCAAATCGAGGCTCGCGCTCGAGATCGCGCACCGCGCGAGCTCCATCTTCACGCTCACCGCTCACCTCGACTTGCACGACTGTGAATCCTTGCTCGCGGTGCCCGCCGCGCTCGCCAGGACCTTCGGCTACACCTCGATGGATCAGGGCAAGGGGATCTTCCAACAGCTCGATCTCTTGCTCAAGACCACCGAGCGCGTCTTATTCGTGCTGGATGGGTTGCGCGAAGACGCGAGCTGGGGCAGCGAGTTGATCGAGTTCTTCGTGGAGCACGAGCGCAGACCCGAGCTGCTGCTGACCTCGCGAAGACCTCTAAGGATTCGCGGCGAGGCGGTCTATCTGCTCACGCCCTTGCAGTTGCCGACGCTCGAGGATGATGGGGATGCGTTGCGCCTCTACTACGCGATGTTGCCATCGGGAGCTGCCCATTTGATCGACAGCAAGAGCGTGCGCTCGAGCGCACGCTCGCTCGTGCGTCACCTCGATGGGTTGCCCGTCGCGATCGAACTGGCCGCCAAACGCGCAGAGATGCTCCCTCCCGCGGCGATGCTCGATCGCATCGATCGACCTTTCGATCTGTTGCGCCCTTCACGCGCGTCTTCATCTGGCAAACGCTCCCTGGAAGAGCTCTTCGAGGACGCCTGGGAGCGCTTGCCCCACGCCGAAAAGGTCGCGCTCGCGAGCGCGAGCCTCTTTCATGGCACGTTCTCTCTGGAAGCGGCAGAGGTCGTCATCGGAGACCTCGAGCAGCTCGACCCGGCCCCCTTCGTTTTGGATCTCTGCGAGGAGCTGGTCAATCGCTCGATGCTCGTCGAGCGCGAGATGCCATCAGGCGCGCTGCAATTCGAGATGCTCGGGTTGCTCCAAACCTTCGTGCGACAAAAAACCAGAGATGTCCTCGACGAGATCGACCGCCAGGAGGCTCGCATCCGACATGCCGAGCACTTCGCCAGCGGAGAGGACTTCCTCGATGTCGAAACACTCGACGAGCGCCTCGATTTGCTCGACGCCAACCGGGCAAACCTCCACGCCGCGCTCGAGACAGCGCTGGACGAGCTCGATCCAGACTGGAGCGCGGCGCTCGTGCTTCTGTTAGGAGAGGTGTGCCTCGAGCGAGGAGCGTTGGAGCAAGTGAGAGGAGCGCTCGAGCGCTCCTCTCACTTGCTCCAACGCTCCTCGCCACAGCATCAGATCGAGCTCGATCTGATGCGCGCCGAGCTCGCGCTCGCGAGGAGCGAGCGCGAGGCCATACACAGCTTCGCCACCAGCGCCCTGACCGCCTGCGCGCAAGGCAAGGCGCAGGAGAACAGGCGCCAACTCAGCGCGCGCGCACAACACCTGCTCGCGCGCGTCGCCAGGTTCGAGGGCTCGCAGGACGCTGCGAGCGCGTTGCTGGAGCGCGCCCGCGCCGATGCTTCGGGAGAGCTCACGATCGAGGTCGACGTGTTGCTCCAGCGCGCAGAGATCGCCATGGACAACCACGACTTCGACCGCGCGACGAGCCTCGCGCGTCAAGCGCGCGAGCGCGCTGGCGAGTTAGGTTCCAGGCGACGCGCGGCGTTGGCGAGCGACCTCCTGGCGAGGCATCGCTGGCGGCTCGGCGAGGTTCGAAGAGCGCGCGCCATCTATCAAGAGGTGCTCGCGCCAGCGATCCGAGCGATGCGCGATGACCTCGAGGTCATCGCGCAGTGCGGCCTTGGCGAGCTGGCGCTCTTCGAGGACGAGCTCGGTGTGGCGCGGGTGCACCTCGAGCGCGCGCTCGAGGTGCACGAGGGCTTCGAGGACGAGCGCTCGGAGAGGATACACGGACTGCTCGGGGTGCTCGCGCATCGCGAGGGGAGCCAGGATCTGGCGCTATCACACACGCGCCGCGCGCTGGCGCTGGCGACGTGTCGAGAGGAGGCGCGCGGCATCGCCAGATGGCGCGCGCTCGAGGCGGACATC
>Ga0208061_100456_pt1 | contig 10892 bp, 5 predicted proteins | sample DeeseametaMP0555_FD_184209 | JGI IMG/M metagenome (GOLD analysis project Ga0208061, IMG submission 184209) | Marine microbial communities from the Deep Atlantic Ocean - MP0555 (SPAdes) | ecosystem: Environmental > Aquatic > Marine > Oceanic | place: South Atlantic Ocean | collected 2011-01-23 | reverse complement strand
GGGCAACACCTACGGCGCGAGCTGCAATGACTACATCACCATCGCCGCAGGCGGCGCTGGCTCGGCCTACTACGGCGTCGATGTTGACGGCGCAGGTCCGCTCGCGCCGCGCATCGTCTACTGCGAACAATCACTCGATGGCGGCGGCTGGACCCTGGGCGCGACCTCGAGCGATGACGGCGTGGGGCGTTGGACCTGGGATAACCGCAGCCTTTTCACGACCGACACGCAAGGATTTGGTAACCTGACCAACCTCAACCGCGACCTCAAAGATCCTGCCGTCATGCACGTGATCCCCTTCGAGGATCTGATGTTCTGGCACTCACCATCAGGCATCTGGGCGGCCTATGGAGGAGTCGGCGACAACTCGACCTCGATCGCTGGCGCGCTCGCTGCCGCGCCAGCGCCTTTCTGCGAAACCACTGGCGGGTTCGCGATGACCGCAGGAACGCTCGCGGTCTCGGGCGCGCTTTGCAGCACGGATCTCTTCTTCCACCCCGGTGACTTCGACGGGTCTCAATCCAGGTGCACGACCTACGATGGTGGCCTCTCCTTCCCGAGAGACTCCTCGACCTATGGCCCCGCCTGGTCGGCCAACATGAGCGGCGCAGGGTGCCCGTTCGATGATCCCGCGCAAGCCTCGTTTGGCCCGGACTTCACCAACCCGAACACCGAAACGGACGCGGCTGGATTTGGCGAAGCGCTCGGGGTCAACACCGGCTCCAATGACACGGGCACAAACTACATCCAGATGTACGTTCGCGGCTCGGTGCCCCTGCTCCCTGATGGCGACAACGCCGCAGACGAGCTGCTCGTCCTCACCTCCGACTCGAGCGGCGAAGCTGGCGCCTTGTGCCCTTATGGCTCCTGGGATGATGTCGGCGACGCTGTCGTCGAGCAGGGTTGGGTGATCTGCGGCATCAACGACTGATGACCGCATACAAATGAGCGAGTTACGAGCGTCACCCCCTAAAACAGCGGCCTCATCGATCCGTTGAGATGAAGTGGAGGCACTTCTCAGGATTCTAGATGAGAGCAAGCGATGAGTTCGACGCTATTGGAGTATGACGCGCTCTTCGATGAGGTCGTGAAGACCTCGTTGGAGGAGTCGAACGAGTGGGTCCTGGAAGAGCGCCCTGTGTTCGACCGGTCCCGCTCGATCTCGGAGGTCATCAAACCGATCTCTCCGATGGACCTCGACAACGCGAGCGATCACGCCATCCACCACGCACCGACGCTGCGCCTCGACACCCTGACGATCGAGGTTCCGAGCACGCGCCGACCGGACACGCGCACGCGCCTCACAGAACTCAGCCAACAAATGCGCACGCTCCTGCAATCGGTGATCGGGTACAGCGAGATCATCGAGGAGGATCTGCGCGCTGGAGATATCACCTCGCCGCTCGACGATCTCGCGACGATCCGTACAGCGAGCCATCGCTTGCTGAACCTGGCGCGCGAGGTCGAGCAGCAGATCGATGGAGAGCGTCAGAAGCGTCGCGTCGCCGAGCGCCTCGCGGCGCTCGGCGAGCACGCGCTCGATACAAATGAACCCGCGCCGCTTTACGAGGCGCTCCTCGAGCACCTGTATGCTGCGCTCGATTTCGATGAGGGGCATATCACCATGGTGGGCGAGGACAAGCCGCTCGTCTCGCTCGGAGGCACAGATAAGCTCCCCATCGATCCAGCACAACACGCGAGCTTCGTCGAGGCGTGCCAACATCATGGCGTCCCCTGCGTGCAAACGTTCGGGGAGCTTCACGCGCTCGCGATTCCATTGGAGATCGAGGGGAAGAGCGTCGCCGTCACCACGCTCTTCACGAGCGCTGCGGCGGGCTTCGACTCGCTTCATGCGGGCACGGCCGTCGCGTTCACGGCGCAAGCCGCGCGCGTGCTGCAAACGCTCGCGCACCGTGACCGACTGAGTAAACGCGCCACCTATGACAACCTGACCGGGTTGCTCAACCGCGCGACGTTTTTGGAGCGCGCGAGTCGGCGTTGGGCGGGAGATGGCCTCAAGGGCGCCATCATGCTCGACATCGATCACTTCAAGAGCATCAACGACACCTACGGCCACGCCGCTGGAGATATGGTGCTTCGAGAAGCCGCGCGGAGACTTTGCGCGACGGTACGAGGCGATGATGAAATCGGGAGGTTGGGAGGAGAGGAGTTCGCGCTCGCGCTCACAAAGATCCTCGCCAAGGACGCAGAGGATCTGGCCGAGCGTCTGCGAATGTCGATCTCATCGCGACCGTTCGATATCGGCATCGCGGCGCCGCTCGAAGTCACCGTCAGCGTCGGCGTCGCGACTGACCAGGATATGAGCGTCGAAGACCTGCTCGCCAGGGCAGACGAGGCGCTCTATCAGGCAAAACGTAGCGGACGAAACCGTGTTGTCTGTGCCTGAGAGGTTGCCAGGCTCACTCCAACGAAAAGGCAAACGAGGCGCCATTATCGAGCTCCAGAGCGCTCGACTGATATCCCCCAACGCCGAGCCATGCGCCTCCTACCCCCCAACCACAGACAGCGTCCCCGAGCAATGAACCTCGGCGCTCGGTCTCGCCGGTGAAGAGCGCGTAGGGGACAGGATCGAAGCCAGCCTCACGGTCCGCGGAGGCAGGCAGGAAGCGGTACACGTAGACAGCGCCCGTGTCCGTGAACTCCCCGAGATCAGCCAGCGGCGCGCCCACGACCACCGCGGCGGTGTCATTGGGGCCGAGCCCTGGGACCAGCGCGACGCTCGTGCCAAAGGTATCGCCGGGCGCATTCCCTTCGATGATATAGGGCACATCCTGAGCGGCTGGAGCCATCGGCGAGAGGTTGGCGTTGGCCACGGTCTGGACGGGTTGGATCGCGCGCGTGGTGAGCGTGTTGATATAAGCGCCATCGACGAGCCAGATGGCACCTGACGCGGTGCCATCGACGCGGTATTCAGGGCCGCCGATCACGAGATCCGGGACGCCATCGCCGGTGACATCAGCGCCGCCAGCGACGCTCGCGCCGACCTGCGCGTTGGCGCTCCCGGAAGCGAGCGTGACCATGCGCGCGCTGTTGATGTTGCAGTTGTTGTTGTTCATGTTGAAGTTGCTCAGGATGACGCGAACCTGCCCCTGGTTTCCTGCCCCTGCATCGCTCAGGCGCGCGCCGACGGCGAAGTCTGCGCAACCATCACCGTTGATATCCCCTGCCCTGGAGATCGAGGAGCCGAGGCGGCTGTCCGCGCGCCCTCCGAGGAAGAGGCGCGTCGCGTTACAGATCGGCGAGATCTTGCCGGGGTCTGTCACTGCTCGCCCATAAATCACGCCGAAGCCGCCAGCGTTGGTGGCGCCATCATCGAGGAGTTCGCTGCCAAACACGACATCATCGCGGCCATCTCCGTTCACATCACCGACGCCCGCGACCCGTCGGATTTGCCCCGAGCGCTCGGGTCCGTGGAAGATGAACTTGGGTTGATCCGTGAACAGGCTGCCGTCGTCGCGCCCGAGGAAGATGTAGAGCGCGCCCGTGTCGCCGCGTCGGCTCGAGGGCAAATCCTCACAGGTGTTGCGCGCGTAGGTGCCGCTCTCGTAGTAGGTCTGACCGCTCATGCTGTCGGTTTGCAGCGAGCCATACGTGGCGGGGCGATCGTCGAGGCGCCCTGCCACGACGAGATCTTCGATCCCATCGCCGTCGAAGTCACCGGCCGAATCGAGCGACCACCCGAAGCTGTCCGAGCTCGAGTGCGTGGCGAACCCATGGAGGATCTTCGCGGGCATGGTCGAGAAGCCCGTGGGCGTCGAGGTATAGATCATCACCGAGCCGCCGTTGATCGCGTTGCTCGAAGCGTCCTCTCTGAACGGAGCGCCCACGGCGAGCTCGGGTTTCCCGTCACCGTTCAAGTCACCGACAAAGGCCGTGGAGGAGCCGATCCAGGCCCCTCCCGGGACATCGTCGAAGTCGAGCGAGACGAAGTTCTCGGGCGCGTCGAACTGCGCGCTCGGTGCGAACAGAAGGTCTCCGACATCGAGGCCGATGCGATCGATGCGCGCGGCGAATACGGCGAGATCGAGCGCGCCATCACCGTCGCGATCCTGGACAGGGGTCATCCCTTGCCCGAAGCGATCGGAGCTCGAAGCGCCACGAATCGAGAAGGCAAACTGCGGCGAGAGCGCGCTCAACGCGCCGCTGCTCGCCGCAGCCAGCACATGCACCACGCCAGTGCCTCCGGGCTGCCCTGCGAGCTCATCGGCAGGTGACGCGATCAGGAGGTCCTCGATCCCATCACCAGTCAGGTCACCTTTTTCGAGCGACCACCCGAAGTGGTCCGAGGTGTTGTCTCCCGCGAGCTTGATGTCTGCGACATCCGCATCGAGGAGCGTTGTCGCCGGGCCAGTGATTTCGCGCCCTTCAAAGATGTAGACCGCGCCAGCGCTCCCGTTGCCCGCGTCATTAGCCTCATTGAACGCGGATACAGCGAGGTCATCCTTGCCATCTCCGTTGAGGTCAGTGAGCGCGACCTGGAACCCGAACCTGCCGTTGCTGACATCGGAGGTTATGGCGAAAGAAGGCGTGCGCTCGACACCGCCAGGGCCGATATCATCGGGAGGAGTTCCTCGATAAATCAACGCGAGCCCGCGGTTGCCGTTGTAGAGGTCCGAGGTCACGGCGAGGTCGCACAGGCCATCGCCGTCGAAGTCTCCCACATCCATGAAGCGCCCGAGCTGTACGCTGCTCGTGTTGATCCATTCGCCGTTGGCGTTCGGGATCTTGCCCCAGAGGCTGATGTCAGGCTTTGCGAGGAAGCCGCCGGGGTAGTTCAGGAAGACATGCGCGCCGCCCTGAGAGCCTCGAAGCGGCTGTTGGGTGCGGTCTTCGTCGGCGATCGCGCCGATCACGAGGTCAGGTCTCATGTCCCCGTTGAAGTCACACGTTTCGACGGCGTTTCCGTACTGATCGCCCCCCTCCTCGCCGGCAAAAGTCAGGCTCGCGGTCGTCTTGAAGAAGCCGCCATCGACCCCTTCGAAGACCTGCACCGAGCCTGAGTCATTGGCGCCGACGTTGGCGAGGCGCGCGCCGACGATGAGGTCGACCTGACCATCGAGGTTGAGATCGCGCAGGTCGAAGGAGTACCCGAAGAAGTCATCGCGCGTGTCTCCGGTGAAGACCTGCGCGGGCGTCTTCTCGAAACCTGACGCGGTGCCCTTGAAAACAAACACGGCGCCCGAGCGCCAGCCATCGAGGTCGGACTCGGGGTTGGAGAAGACGAGATCGGGGTGGCCATCGCCGTCGAGGTCGTGGCGCGCGTTCAAGACATTGGTGGGGTTGAAGTCACCGGCCTCGATCGATTCGACCTGTTGTGGTTCGACGACATGGACCGAGATCTCGACCTCCTCTGCGGTGAAGCGGTCGCGCAACGTGACGGGGGTGACGCCCGGTGTTTTCGTGGTGATGATGCCGTTTTCGATGCGGATCGAGTCGGAGTTGATGTCCGCGTCGAGGTTCCCGCTGCCACCGCGCACGCCGAGCTGGTGCGACTCCCCGAGGGGGATGTAGATATTTTTGGCGGCGGTGCCAAAGGAGGCCTGCTCGGAGACTTCGATGACGGCCTCGACGGTTTGTTCGCTGGCGGCGTCGGTGATCTCGACGACATCGCGGCCCTGTTTGCTGCCTGCGACGTAGCGCCCGCTGACGTCGATGGCGCCATCGCTCTCGCTCTCTCGGAGCGCGAATGCAAACGAGCCGCTCCCCTGGGTCACCTCGAAGGTGAAGGATTGCCCTGGACGAAGCTCCACATAAAGAGGCGCGACGCTCATCGGCGTGAGGACCTCGACGCTTGCTTCGGCGCTCCCCTGGCATCCCTGATCGACGAGCCGGATGCTGTCGGTGACGTTCTCGATGCGGCCAGCGAGGTAGTCGCCAGTGAGATCGTTGAGGATGCCCTCGGAGTTGTTCTCGGTGAACTCGAAGCGGTAATTACCAGTGCCACCCGAGGCGACAAAGCGCTTGCTCTGGAAGGGGATCGCCGAGGTCGTCGCGGGCGTGAGCGAGAGCGGCACATCGCAGGCATCGACGCCGGGCATGTCGTTATCCACGGGCATATCCTGACCCGCGGGCATATCGGGCGAAGACCCCATGTCTGGATCTGGAGAAGTCGTGTTGTTGACGCCAACATTCATATCGCCTGGCGTCGGCTCGGGCTCTCCATCAGTGCAAGCGCTCTGTGCGATACAGAAACACCCCAGACAGACCAGTAGAGAGAGCGCCTTGCGGCGCGCGAAACAACCATCATACATGCTCATAACTCAGTCTCTTATAATGAGGATGAGGTGTTTTTGTATGCGACTTTGCCGAGAATCCGTTAGAATTATACCACATTGTAGGATGGACACATCACTAACCTCATCGCGAGCTTACAGTGTGTGACAAACGCGCCGTGACATTGTTGTTCACCGCTCTCCTCAGCCTCTGTGGCTGTGGCGACCCCGAACCTTCGCCGGAATGCGGCGAAGCGGGCTCTCGCTGCGCGCCCGAGCAAGAGATGGGAGGGACAGCCCCGGGCATGGATATGGGCACGTCATCGGGGGACATGGGGCAGCAGGCGATGGCATCCGGGCCGCTCGGGCGTGATGGCACGGTCGAGACCGTTTCGCTCGGCGAGGCGAAGTTTCTGGCGAGCAGCGAGGACGACTTGCTCGTGGTCAGGAGCGCGGAGGCTGGCCTCGAGCTCGAAACCAGCGCCTGGCGCGTGCCCGTCACAGATCAGGACGCGCGCACATTTCTCGCGGCCAACGCGCTCTCGCCGACGCAGTGGTTGTTGGTGAGCGAGGAGCGAGGGCTCGAGTTGGTAGACGCGGGCGGCATCACAAACTCCCCGTTGCAGTCCTTGCTCGAGATGGGGGACATCCGACAGCTCAACGTCACACAAACAGAAGGCGCCCCGCTGCTCTGGTTCAACGGGATCAGCGTCTACCTCTGGTCCGATGATGAGCTCGCGCGCATCGAGGCGCCGATGCTCGATGGCGAGACGACGCTGTTCGACCCTCCCACCAGGGTCGAGGATGGCGCTGATGTATGGGCGTATAACGAGCAAGGCGTGCACGCGATCGCGCGCGATGCTGAAGGCGTCACGGTGACGCTGATGCGTCCAGGCGCGGTGCGTTCAGCGGCGTCGAACCATGGCGCGGCCTGGGTCGTGACAACGAACGGCGAGGTCTTTCGCCACGCCGGAGATGGAGCCTGGCAAAAGCTCAAGATCAGCGCGCCGATCGCATCGATTCACGCGCACCCAGCGGCGGCGGATGTCTGGTTTGTCGCCGAGTCAGGCAAGCTCTGGCACCTGTGGGGCGAGGTGTTGGTGGAGGTCGCGCATACGCTCTCGGAGGACGCGCGCCTGACGGTCGATCCAGCAGGAAGATTGCTCGAGCAATCTTCTCCAGGCGGAGAGGTCAGGCAACACGATCGAAAGCTGCGCCTGGAGCTCGAGGGCCTGGACAGCAACGAGTTGGTAGTCGAGCCGAGAGCCCTCGCGCTGAAAGCCACGTTCGCCGCAGATCTCGAATCGGTGACGGCGTCCTCTGGCAACATCACCTACCCCACACAGGTGAGCGATGGCGTGGCGAGTTTTATGCTCGATCCCTCCGCGCTCGGACCGGGTGAGCACACCCTGAAGGTGCGCGGGAAGTGGCGAGGCGTCACGCAGGAGCTTGGCCTGGAGGTTACGTTTCGCGTCGAGTCTGGCGAGCTGAGTTGGCAGCAAAACATCCGCCCGATCTTTGACGCGAGCTGCAAGGATTGTCACAGCGTTCAGGCGAATAAACCGTTTCATACCCATGATTTGTGGGTACAAGAGTACGAAAACATACTAGTCTGGGTGGAGCCAGGAAACATGCCACCCGGGAACTTACCGAAACTGACCCCGGCGCAAATCGAGCTCATCAAAGGATGGGCAGCGCAGGGGTATCCAGAGTGAGGTCGACGAGACGATGAGGAACCTGACGAGACAGCGAAGCCTGTTGTCAGCGCTCTGTTTGCTGATACTCGGCGCGAGCTCACCTGCGATGGCCCAGGCGGTCAACGCCGATGAGACCTGCGCCCCGCCCGAACAGGAGCAGGACAAGTACAAGCAACTCCGCACGTTGAGTCTGGAGCTTCGAGGGCACCCTCCGAGCGCCGAGGAGTACGCCGAGCTCGAGCAGCACGACGGCGTGCCCGAGGCATGGCTCGACGAGTGGCTCGGCTCCGAATCCTTCGCCGAGCGCACGGTGCGCTGGCACAAGAGCCTGCTCTGGAACAACGTGACCGGCGAGAACCTGTTCAACGCGAACTCCTCGATGCGGATCACGAACGGGCTCTACTGGCGCTCGGGTCGTATCGCGACGGATTCGCGCGGGCGAAACATCTCGTGCCTGAATCAGCCAGCAGAATTCGACGATGACGGCGAGCCTGTCATGTGGCCGCAAGAAGACGGCACGATGCGCGAGGGCTTCGTGCGCGTGGCGCCTTATTGGAACCTGGACACCACGATCAAGGTCTGCGCGCTCGATGCGCGCGATCGGTTGATTTCAGCCAGCGGCACGCCTTGTGGCGAGCGCACGACGCTCACCGATCCTTCCTGTGGTTGCGGCCCGAACCTGAGGTTCTGCGCGACCGGCACGCAGCGCCGCGACATCCTCGAGGCGATGGGCGAGCAGATCGATCACATGGTCCGCGACATGATCCTCGAGGGGAAGTCTTACGAGACGCTCTTCACGGATCGTTACGCCAAGATCAACGGCCCGCTCTCGTACTACTGGCGCTATCAAACGGGTGTCTCGGCGACGGTGGTGAACCGACCGGTGCCGATGAACACAGACCTCTTCCCGGATCTTCGCTTCGACCAGCAAGACGAGTGGGTCGCCGTCGATCATGGCGAGCACCACGCGGGGATTCTGACGAGCGCGGGTTATCTGCTGCGCTTTCAGACAGACCGCGCGCGCGCCAACCAGTTCTACACAAACTTCTTGTGTCAGCCCTTCCAGCCTCCGCCCAATGGGATTCAAACCAACGAAGAGGCAGCCAAGGAAGAGCCCGATTTGCAGCAGCGTGATGGCTGCAAGTATTGCCACGGGTTGCTCGAACCAGCCGCGGCGCACTGGGGCCGTTGGCCCGAGCGAGGCGCGGGTTATCTGTCGCAGTCCACCTACCCCGCCTACTCGGAGCAGTGTGAATCCTGCGCCAAGACGGGGTTGCGCTGCTCCTCGGCGTGCTCGAGCTACTACGTGCGCGATATCGACGACGACAGGATGGAGTCCTACGCCGGTTACCTGAGCTCGTATCTGTGGCTCAGTGACAAGCACCGCCCCAACGTCGAGCAGGGGCCAAAGCTTCTGGCGCGCAGTGGCTTTGCCGATGGCCGCCTCTCCAAGTGCATCGCGCGCCAGAGCGCAGAGCACCTGCTCGGGCGAGAGCTGACAAGCAGCGAGCAAGACGAGCTGCTGCCGCAGCTGACCCGCGCCTTCGCGAGCAGTGATTACAACTACGCCGAACTCGTGCGCGCCATCGTGACGAGTCCCGCATTCAGGAGGGTCCGATGAAGCGCTTGATGACCGCGAGCATCGCGGCGGCCACGCTGCTTGTCCTGCCCGCCTGTCAGGGCAAAACGAGCGTCGACTACAAGGAGCCCGCGCGCGTGACGCCGGACACTCCTGGAGCCGACCGGCAAGTCGACCCCGACGCCCCCATCGTGCCCGAGTCCTTGCTCGAGCCCGCGATGGACGAGAAATCACTCGAGGAGCACGCCAAGGTGACCTCCGAGGGGAAAGCCCCCGTGGAAGAGCGCGATCTCGAGGAGGTTCGCCTTCGACGACGCCTCGACATCGACCAGCTCGACGCATCGATCCGCACCGTCACTGGCGGCATCGGCTGGACCGAGACGCGCAACAACGTCGAGGTCAACCTGTTCGAGGACCTCGCCGAGACGCTCGGCAAGCCCGACTACCTCGACTCGACCAACGAGGATCTGGCGCCATCGCTTATCTTCCAGAAGTTTCTGGGAGACGCGGCGCGTGCGACCTGCACCGAGTTGGCCAGCGAGGAAGCGAGAACGCACCACCTGACCACGCCTGCGGAGCGGCACCTGATGATCCACGCGGGTCCGCAGGATCGCGGCGAGGACGCAGACGCCAAGGTCGACGCCAACCTGCGCGCCCTGTTGCTCAACTTCCACGGGACATACGTCCCGGCGGACGATGGCACCGAGCTCAACTCGTGGCGCTGGCTCTATGACTCTTCGCTGCACGTGTCAGACTCGCCAGAGACGGCGTGGCGCACGGTATGCGTCGGTCTGATCACTCACCCTGACTTCTACACCTACTGAGAAAAGGAGCGAAGCGATGCCAAAGCTGAACCGTCGCCAGGTCCTGCGCTCGATGATCTACGGTGGGAGCCTCGCCGCCTTCGGCGGGCTCACGACCATGGGTGATTTGACCAAGGCCCACGCCGAGAACGATCCCGACAACGCGGTGCCAGAGCGCTACTACGTGTTCTGCTACTTCAGCGGCGCGTGGGATATCCTGCTCTCGCTCGATCCTCGCGATCCCGCCGTCTTCCACAACGGCAACCTCGCGACCACGCGCATCCAGCCAGGTTATGACCTGCTCGGATACCTCAATGATCCACGCATCGTGCCGCGTATCAACGGCGGCTCCGAGATGATGGACATGTACGACAAGCCGGTGCACTTCGGGCCGTTCATCGGCAACCTGGTGAACAACCCGGAGCTGACCAGCAGGCTCGTCGTGGTGCGCGGGATGAGCATGGACACCCTGACCCACCAGGTCGGGCGCCGACGCTTCTTGACCGGCAAGCCCCCATCAGGGCTCACCGCGCGCGGCTCCTCGACCGACACCTGGCTCGCCTCGCGGCTCGGTGGAGCC
>Ga0208061_100455_pt1 | contig 10902 bp, 14 predicted proteins | sample DeeseametaMP0555_FD_184209 | JGI IMG/M metagenome (GOLD analysis project Ga0208061, IMG submission 184209) | Marine microbial communities from the Deep Atlantic Ocean - MP0555 (SPAdes) | ecosystem: Environmental > Aquatic > Marine > Oceanic | place: South Atlantic Ocean | collected 2011-01-23 | reverse complement strand
GCGTCTCGCGTGGGGTGACGCAAGCCACGAAGGGGTTGTGGAAGCTCGTGATGTAGGTGAAGTGGAAGCCTTCGCTGGAGGAGGGCGCCAACCCCGCGTGGTCCCAGTAGTAGTACTCTTTTGTGCCGGGGCGATACCCACCGTAGACAATGCGCGCTGTCTCGAGGAGCTCCTTGTAGGCGAAGAGGTCAAATCCTTCGGGGAAGGCGCACGCCCCTTTCGTGGGCGTGAAGTGAAGGCGAAAGTCGTCATAGGCCGCGTAGGCGATCAGGTCGACGCCTGGCTCCATCGGGACGCGCCAGAACCCGGGCATCCCGTGGTAGCGTTGCTTCGGGGGTTGTTTAAACCGCACCTCGAACTTGTGGAAGACGCCGTCCCCGCCAAGCTCGATGTACACGTCGTAGTTTGTTGGAGAAGGGGAGGTGTACGCGTTCGCGCGGCTGCCATCAGGGAAGAAGCACGCGCCACCTTTGGGAGAGAGGTCGTCCATGAACGCGGGCTCCATGGCGAAGCCGTTCTTGAACGACGCGGACACAGGGCTCCTCTCGACGTCGTGGCAAGGCAGCTCGAGCGCGTGCGTGATGACCTCGGTGTTTTGTTCCGGCGCGGCGTCACGCGTCGAGGTGCACCCCGAGAGGCAGGTTGTCAGGCAGAGCGCGTGTATGGCCAGCGGGTGTAGATGATTCGACAACTCGGGCTCCGTCTCGCGGTCATCTGTTCTGGAGGCATCGCCGAGGGCGATGGTGCGGTGAGGTCAAGTTAAACAGTCCCTCGCGGCTGCGCCAACGGTTGCTGGCGCGCACGCCATGTCGTGGCGTCGAAGGGGTCGCTATTATCTTCAGCTCGCGAACGACGAGGCGCATACGCCAAACGGGAGCCAGATTGGCATGGTGTCCTTCTTCTTCATGTCATTCCTCCCTCGGGATTATCGCACATGCTCTTAAAGCGGTCCGAGCGAAGGCGTTGTTCACGCGGATTGTTTCTTCACGAGATTGCATCGATCAATAATATATCTTAAATTTCTAATCCACGGCACGTCCATTTCTTCTCCCAGGTCAGTGAATCGATGAAGCACACCGAACCACGCAGCGTTAACCCATCTGTATTCTTGCTGTTCCTCGCAGCGCTCGCGCTGTCCTCCTGCGGGAAGGAAGAGAACAACACGCCGACTCCATCCGAGGACATGTCAGCGATGGTGGACATGGGGGAAGTGGAGGACATGCCGCGAACCTGCGAAGGCGCAGGATGCGAGGAGATGGATATCCCCAGCACGTGCGGTGATGGAAACCTCGACGAAGGAGAGGTGTGCGATGACGGCAACAAGGATGATGGCGATTACTGCGCCGCGGATTGCTCGCGCGAAACTGGCGCGTGTGGCGATGGCACTCAGCAGGACAACGAAGCTTGTGATGACGGTATGAACCCGGACGGCGCGTGTCCTTATGGTGAAATGTCCTGCATGGTTTGTGACGCGAACTGTCAACTCACCGATGGTGCCACCTCTTTTTGTGGCGATGGCGTGGTTCAACAAGATGAAGGCGAGCTTTGTGATGACGGGGATGACAACGCTGACGATGCCGAGTGTCTCCCTGATTGTACGCGCCCCTTTCCGATCAAGTTGGCTACCCACTCATTGAACACATACGCTCTCATGTCCAATGGGACTGTGTATGGTTGGGGAGATAATGAGTACGGCCAGCTTGCAAATGAAGCAATCGAATCATCACCTAATCCGGTCCTGATCCCTGGGTTGAAAGACGTGATCGATGTTGTCTCGAACTCAGGCGCAGCATGCGCTTTGGATCAAAACAAAGCTGTCTACTGTTGGGGTTTTGGGAGCGCAGGCTCGCTCGGAAACGGCAGTTTTGAGCATTCTTACATACCCACAAAGGTCGAGAGCCTCTCGAATATTGAAAAGATCGCCGCTGGCACATCGTTTGTGTGCGCCCTCTCAGAACAAGGAGAAGTCTATTGTTGGGGAGGAAATGAGAGAGAACAACTCGGTTTTGTTGGAGAGAAACAAAACGTCCCTCGCAAGGTTGAGCTTCCTGGCCCGGCAGTTTCTTTTGGCCTGGGCGAACTCCACGCGTGCGCAATTCTCGATGATTCGAAGGCATGGTGTTGGGGGCAGAGCCTCGGTTATGGCATACCATCGTTTGACAGCGTAGGTATCCCACAGGCCATTTCAGAATTAGATGGTGCTGAGGAACTGGACGCTGGGCGTGCTTTCACGCTCTTTAACAGAAATGGAAACCTGTTGGGGATAGGCACAAACAGTCAGGGCAAAAGGACGCTCAATCAGTGCTGTGAAGATACTTATACTGAGGCTGTGCTGATTCCAGATGTTGTAACCCCGGTGTTGTACATCGCATCTTCATGGCAACACTCGTGTGCCATTTCAGAAGGACAAACCCTGTCTTGTTGGGGAGAACAATCTCAAGGCCAGCTCACAGAAATCGCTGCTTGGTTTGTGGAGATTACAGAGATCGGCAAAGTCTTGGCTGTTACCACAGGCAAAGAACATACATGTGCCATCAACGCCGAACGTCAGCTTTGGTGTTGGGGAGGAAATGAGTATGGCCAGCTTGGCTTCGATGGTGAGGGAGGCCCGACACCACGCGAGGTCACGTTCTGGCCATGAGACATGTCCTGAAGCTACCGCTCCTCGCGGCGCTCTCGCTGCTCCCTGCCGCCGCGTCTTGCGTACGGGAGACTGCGATGAGCGAGCCTGCGTCGGACATGTCCAGCGCGGACTTTTCCATCTCCTGGCGACCTGATTTGCCCACGCCCTGGCGCGAGGTCCTCGATATGGGTGAGGACCTCGCGTCAGGCGTTGACCAGGGTCACGAGCCAGACATGCGCGCAGCGCCTGATATTGGTGAGGCTGGCGCTGGTTCTGTTCGCGAGGATGACTCGAGTGAGGGGGACATGTCTCTGGACATGGCGTTCGAGAAGCCGCCGGAGTGCGAGCGTTATCAAGACGCGCATGACCGCGCGCTCCATCACGTCTCGGCGCTCGATGCGCAGGGGATGTTTTTGAATCAGGTGCCCGTGGGTGAGCTCGACGCGCGAGGGATACGGCGCTTCGAGGGGCGCCTGCGTTCGCGCGAATCTTCCAGGTCAGGAGCGCGCGCCTACCTGGAGTTTACCTTCGACGCCGCGAGCGATGGTGAGGCCGTGCCAGGGGTGTGGGCGAGCTTTTATTCGGACCTCGCGACGCCTGTCCCCGCGCTCTCTGATGGCGAGCGTTATGTGTACGAGGAGCGCTACGAGATGATGTCGGGGTGTCGCCTGAACGAGGGAGACTTCTCGAGCTTGCAGGAGCTCAGGGTTTTCACAGACGCGGCGGGCACGCCGCGTTATCTGGAGGGGCTCCTCGCGGCGAGGGAAGGGGGAGGGTTTGTGATGCCCGCGGGGTTCCCCTGGGATGGCGCGAGGTTTTCCTGGGAGACGCACGCGTCGTGTGAGGATGTGTACATCAGGAACGGGCACAGGCGCGCGGATCTGCTCGTCCTGGATGATGTTGGCGTACAACGCCTCGGGTGGGGCGGCGCACAGGTCATCCTCGACGGGCTCACCTACAGCGTGCACATCGGTCACGCGACGGGGTTCTCCGCGACGTACGGGTTCTGTGGGGCGGTGTACCTTGCCATGGTTCTCGTCCCCTGAACGCGGACCTCTCCACGCTCCGACCATAAGAAGCGGTCCGAGCCCGCCGCGCCATGAAGGGTTTTGGCTTCAGGGGTGTTGTTCTAAGACGGTGCCGTTACCTGGCAACCGACGCACGATCTTGTACGCGACGCGTCTGTTGTACGTGTCGCGCTCGCTTTTGGTGAGATCCTTACGGGTTCTGTAGGCTTCATCGCAGAGGAGCAGGCTGTTGGGGAAGGCACGGAGCGTCAGGTGCGCTGGCTCGATGCCACGAGCGATGAGGTAGCTCCGCACCTCTTGCGCGCGTCGGCGAGAGACCTCGAGGTTCCTCGCCGCGTCACCGCGGCCGTCGGTGTGCCCCTCGATCCGCAGCTCGAGGATCCTGGGGTTTTCGATGAGAACCCTGGCCAGCTCGTCGAGGAAGGCGACCTCGCGAGGTTGGATGTCGTGGCTGCCAGGCGCGAAGTAAGTCTTTTGTCCAATCTGAAGCGCGGGCTTTCGTGGCGCCAGCTGCGTTGCTCCGGGCAGCCATCCTCGTCCTGGTCGCCATCGAAATCTTCCGCAGCGAGCGGGCACCTGTCGTCGAACCCATCAAACAAAGTCCTCGGGTGTCGAGGGGCGGTTGTCCACGTCGTCGAGGATCCCGTCTGTTTCATGGTCGAGGTCAAAGCAACCGTCTGTGTCCTGAAACGCGTCGATGGCGATGTGTTCACATCATACCATCCGGGTTATCTACAACGCATGCTCGTGAGGAAAGAAGCGTGTCAGCGCTCCTGTATGGAGAGGATCTTTTCCCTCCTGAAGAAAGCCTGGGTCGGCCAAGCTAACCGGGGTGAGGTGTGAACAGTTGTCGTGCTCCACGCGTCACCTCATCAGAAGAACAGCGCTCACTCGGCGCGGTGTGAACGTCTCTGCTTCAGACTGCAAGTACCATCCCCGGTCGCGTCGTCATCTGTGGCGTGGTCTCCCCGGCGATGTCGTTGTGGTCGAAGCGTTCTTCTCACGGCGCTCCATGCGCGCGACTGGATCACGTCGCGCGTGAGTGGACCTGTGCGCCACGAGGTGGCGACGGAGCTCACGAGGGCAGGACACTCCTTCATATCCTGAAGTCGAAGCTCCTCGTGGCGTACAGGCTTCTTCTCGATCCGATCCATGATGCTCTCGCGTACACGCGCAGCTGCGCGCACACGCTCGCGACCGCACATGCGCAGCTGCGCGCACACGCTCGCGACCGCACATGCGCAGCTGAGCGCACATGCCCGCGCGCGTACTCGCGTAGCTGCGCGCACGAGGAACCACGCCATGTGTTGTCGATTCACGAAGAGGGTCGGAGTTGGCTGGGCGGTGATACGTCGCGGAAGCGACCTGACGCCTCGTGGGTGAGAAGAGGCGGCAAATCCTCCATGGCTTCAATACAGGGTACGCGTGTTCCCATGTCGATCCTGGCCCTCGCCCATCGTCGACGTCTTGCTCGACGAACTTCGGGAGCGCGCGAGGGATTCGCACGCTCACGTCGTCGACCAGGAGGGACATCAGTCGGATGAGGCGTGCTTTTTCAGGTGCGCGCGAGCCTCCTCGATGATCCCTCCTGCAACGAGATCATGGTGAACCCGGATGGATCCATCTGGGTCGAGCGCCACGGCCACGGGATGCGTGAAGTGGAGGTGGAGATGCCGAGGGCCTCGATCAAGCTCATCATCGAGGCGGTGGCCTCTTCCTGTGGAAAGATCGTTGACAGGGACCACCCTGAAATCGGTGGACTCCTCCCCGTCGTGAGAGCGCGCTTTCAGGGAGTCCTCCCACCTGTGGCGCCCGCGCCCATGTTCTCCATTCGTCTCCCATCCAGGGTCATCTACGAGCTGACCGACTACATCGACAGCGGCACCCTGACGCTGGCACAGGCGACGGCGCTCTCGAAGAGTATCTCGGCGCGAAAGAACATCCTGATCGCCGGCGGCACGGGGAGCGGCAAGACGACCCTCGCCAACGCGCTGCTCGCGCTGCTCGAGGAGAGCGACCACCGCATCATCACGATCGAGGACACGCCCGAGCTTCGCTGCCTCGCGCCAAACACTGTCCCCATCCATATCTCACGTCAGTCGGGCTTCGACTATGCGCAGGCGCTCTTCATCGCCCTGAGGATGAGGCCTGACCGTATCGTCGTGGGAGAGCTTCGCGATGGGCTCGCCGCGCTCAATGTCCTCAAGGCCTGGAACACGGGGCACAGTGGCGGATTCGCCACGCTGCACGCCAACGACGCCCTCGGTGCGCTCTCGCGGCTCGAACAGCTGCTCAAGGAGGAGGTCTCCGCCGTCCCCAGAGAGCTCGTGTGCCAGGCCGTCGACATCATCGTCTTCATCGAGCGATACACACGCGGCGACGGCACCTCCCATCGCCGCGTCAGCGATGTCGCGTCTGTTTCAGGGCGGCTCGACGAGCGCGATGATTATCTCCTCGAGCACATGCTCCACCCGAGCGTGGATCACGATACTTGACCCGTGTCGATTCGAGGACGAGCGTCTTTCCTTCGTGGTTTCTCCACGGCGCCGTCGGTCGATCCGAAACGCTCCTTTCGGGTACCCATCCATCTCGAGTGGGGCGTGAGCGCTGCCGGTTGCGTATAGTTTTTATTGACATAATAAAAAAGACCCTACCCAACGCCCCTTGGAGACTCACCCTCCCTCGCCATCACATAAGCTTCCCTCGCCAACATGCTCGCCGTATGGCGTATCCTCGACGTCCCCGCCGAGCTCGCAGGAGAGCTCGAAGAGGCGCGCGAGCTCGAGCAGGCCCTTTCTGTGATCGAGGATGTGCTCGCGTCGATACATGGGCGTGCCCTCGATGATCTGACAGGTGAGCCTCCCGATGTGCGTGAGCCGCCGGATGGCGGTCTTACTCACGCCGAGCAGGTTTGCGGCGCGCTCGGTGGTGAGGAGCGCGTCTTCGGTTTGCCTGTCTGTTTCGGTCGGTTTATCCAAAGTAGCCGTCCGGGTCGTAGCGTTGGGAGAGGGCGGTGAGGTGGTCGAGGACCTGACGTCTCTTTCGTCGATCCTTTAAAAGGTTCATTGGCGTGACCTCCTCCTCGGCCACTCTCCGGGCGAAGGACTCGTGAACGACAAGGCAGGTGACGCCTACTCTCTGGTCGTGGCGCGTGTCCGTGACCTCCTCGGACGCGGTGATCTTCGCGGGTGATTCGATGGTACGTGCCTTCATCGCTCCTCCTCTTGTTGTTTTTTATCATGCACCAGGTCGCGCAGAAGCTCCCGCGCGAGCGCCTCCTCCCTGGCGCGCTCGTGGACCCGCCGATGGATCTTTTTTGCCTCGAGACCGGCGAGGAGGACACGCTCCGAGATGACATCCTCCTCCTGAACGGGGGCTGGTTCACGGAGCTCGTCGTCGTGCGTGATGTCAGTTTCATCCTCCTTAAAGGCGTCGAGAAAGCGCGCGAGCGCTGCCTCGACGAGCTCTTCTGGCGTCTCTCCTGTGAGCGCGCTCATCTTAGAAAGCCTCGCGCTCGTCGCTTGAGCGAGCGTGATGTTTATCTTTGTTCGGTACTTCATGAGGGGAAGCTCCTTCAGATTTCAGCGTCGTCTCGAAAGAGGATCAGCTCGCTCACCGGGTCGCCCTCGAGAGACCACAGCGTCACCCTCACCTCGGCGCTGACCATCATGGTCGTGAGCCGCTCGAGCACGGCGCGGGCGAGCACGAGGCGCTCACCGGGCCTCGAGATGACCGCGTCGAAGCGCTCGAGCGCCGAGGTGGGCCTGTAGGTGTATGCCCCGGTCAGGATCCCCTCGAGCGCCTCGTCGAGGGAGCCCGCCTCTTCCTTGACCGCGCAGAGCTCCCTGAGCGCGTCGGGGTGAAGCCTGGCGAGCCAGTCGGGCGGGCCACAGTCTTCACCCTTCAAGCCCTGATACTCCAGCCGCATGACCCGCTTGATCACCTCCTCCTCGAACCCCAGCGCGGTGAGGTGAGGCCTGCGTCGAGACTGCCATTCATTCCAAAAGTTCATCCTTAACCTCCTTGATTTGTATTGTTTTTCATGGAGCGAATCTCCTCTCGCACGAGCTCCAAGAGCTCCCGAGAGAGGGCGCTGCCCGAGCACGCGGCGCCCGCTTCCTCGTGCTCCCACGCATCGAGGAAGGAGATCAGCAGCGCGCTGATCAGCGCTGCCTCGCGCGTATCGGTCGCCTCGCAGAAGGTGTCGAGGCGTCGGGCGAGGGCGTTGTCGAGCGCGACGGTGAGCCCTGTTTCTCTCCTTGTTCTGTTGTTTGCTGCCTTCCTCGCGACGTTGTGGAGGTGCTCCTCGTACCGCCGTAGCTTCAGCCTCGCGAAGGGGCCAAGCTCCTCTCCTCGCGCGATCGCTTCGCGGTACTCTCTAACTAATTTTTCGAGATCCCTGCCTGCTTTCATCTCTCCTCCATGTCCTGGCTCATCCTCGCGACGTGGTCAGCATGGGAACACGATCGCGAGGCGCGCGTCGATGACGTCTCACGTCAGTTTGGGGGTGAAAAAGAGGGTGGATCTGACGTGAGACGGCAGAGATTTCGTGTGAAAGGGCAAAGCCATGGCCAACGAGATGTTTGGCGACCCCCTCCTGGCGGGCAGGAGGGTCGCCAACACCTCATGGCACAAGGCTGTGAGGGAGTTCGCATGTGGCGAGGGTGACCCTGCCGTCTCACGCCGAGGTAAAAAGCCTCGAGCCAAACATAGGAAAAAGATATGACGACTCCACCCTTGTACAACACACCGCTGAGTCCGCTGCGCCAGGCCATCCGTGACCTCGTTCTGGCGTCGGTCGCGCGCCACCCCGGCGCGAACTGGCAGGAGTTCATCGACAGCATGGGGAGGTTCGCCGAGAGAACCTGGCATCGCGCGGTCGCGCAGCAGGATGACCCAGGGGAGCGCCCCCCGCGCCTCGAGGACCTGCTCGTGGTCCTGAGCGCTGGCACGAACGTCGAGGTCGCTGACCTCGTCATGGTGCTCGCCAGGCTCCTCGAGGAGACCGCCACAGAGACCGCCGTCTTCGAGGCGCGCCACCGCGCGTCCGTCATGCTCGAAGCGGCGAGGACCTCGGGGCACAACCTCCTTCTCCTCGATGTCGAGGACGTGGCCTTGCTCATCGAGGGGCCGCAAACGGTCCGGGAGCTCCTCGACCACGCCGCGCGGCTCGATGATTGAGGTGTCGCTCACCCACCTCACCTCCGCGACAGCTCCTGTCGAGGTGGTGAGATGAGGTAGCGCGCCGCCCACGAGAGGACGTCCTCTCGTGGGCGGCGTTTTCTTTTGTCAGTCTTTTGTGAAGCAGGCGCGTGAACCAGGAGGCGCGCCTGGTGGGGCGAGTGAGGAAGATGGGTTCGCGAGAGGAGGATTCTGGAAATGTCTTTTAGTAGACATAAGCTTGCTTATCAGACCTTTTAACTGCTTCTCCTGCTGTTGTCTGTTTGGCTCGATGCTCACACATGACACGGACGCCCCCACCGGATGTCAGCTGCAAGAAGATGCGGTGAACTTGCGGCGTTTGGCTTTGGGGAGAACCTCGAGGTCAGGTCGCTCCTGAGCGGGTGTATCAGGGCTCTTCTTTGGATCGTTGCTCATCGCTTCTCCTTCGTCGCCCTCCTGGTCTAATTGTTCACACCTCGATTGCCTCACTCACATTGACACGTAGGGGACCACCGCACTCATCCGGAATTTTGGCGTGGTGTGAAGGATTAAAGCCATGAGATTCCGTGGACATCCTGGTGCGACATGTTTACTTTCAAAGAGAGTAGGCTCTCCACACGAAAAGTATGGATATGAACAAGTCACCACATCAACTGGCAACGCTCTCACAGCTCGGAGCAAATCTCCTTCCTCCAACACAGGAGGTGCGTGTGGATACGAGCGTAGGCATCGAGGCGCTGCTAAAAACACTCGAACAGCCGCGCGCGCGCGCTGTGGGGGCGGTCTTGCAAGCGCTCGTGACCCTGCTCGCTCGTGAAGACCTCGTGCCCGCATTCGACGTGCTGGCGCCACGAGCAGACCCGGATGCGCTGAGGCGCTTTGGCTACCTCTGCGAGCGACTCGCCACCTCACCACAGGGCGAGGGCATGGAGGCTCGTTTGAATGCGCTCTCGACGCGCGCTGCCTTGGAAACCTCGACGGTCGCGAGCAAGGAGCCGCTCGCACTCTCGCTGCGCGTCAGGCCGAGCGGCCGCCGCCGAGAACGCGACGAGGTCCATCGACGTTGGGGAGTGCTCGCGCCCTGTGATGTCTGGACCGCGTTTGTCCACTGATGCCCCAAAATAAACCGTGACGAGGAAGGCTCTTGTTCAGGAAGACAGGAGCCTTTCTTATGATGGATACCCATGCTCTCCTTGCCCTCTGTAACTCTCCCGCGCCGTAGCCCCGAGAACGCCGAGGTGCAACGACTCATCATGTTTCTTGCTCACGTGGATCAGGGCTTGAAACAGACATGTGAGTTGCATTTATTTGGCTCGAGTGCGGTGAACTTCTACCTCGCGGATCGCGGCGAAAATCTCCACCAGACCAAGGATGTCGACGTCACGGGAGATCCAAAGGTTTTGTCTGATGTCTCGGATCGACGCGCAGAGCTTTCGTTGCTCGCGTCGAGTTTTGACGATCCTGCCCCAACCACGATCGAGAGACTTCATTTTCAGTTTTTTCGCGTGGACCAGTTCTTCATCGGCCCTGATTGGAGAGAGAACCTTGTCTCGGCGGGGCACTGGTTTGGCCACCGAGAGCTTTGTGTAAAGCTCCTGCACCCCTTTGATCTGATCCTCTCGAAGCTGGAACGGAGCCTCCCTCGAGATCTCGACGATTTGGTGTAGCGTTCGACGCCGACCGGATAGACGATGATCCGAGGAACATTTGATGACCTGTGTTTCGGGGCGCCCGGCTTGCTCTCTCGAGCGAGTCTCATGACAAGAGCGAGTAGACAGATGGGGTAGGTGGTCCTCCCTGATGGTCCTGGTCAAAGCGGTCGCCCTGCCCCCCCAAACTCCAACGCTTCCTCGAGCGCCTCGACTTCGACGATCATCCCTGGTTCGTCGGGTGAGCGGCTCGTGATGCTTACCTGGAGTGAAAGAACCCGACCTCCGGGCATTCGGGCGTACCGACAAGGAGCGCGCGGTCGAGATACTGGTTGAAGTGTCTACACGAGCTCTCCGAGAGCAGGACACACGCGTGGCATGCCGCGAGGTTTGCCGGGTCAGAGAGAATGTCGGGCTCCATGACACAAAGCGGATCCGA
>Ga0208061_100452_pt1 | contig 10999 bp, 17 predicted proteins | sample DeeseametaMP0555_FD_184209 | JGI IMG/M metagenome (GOLD analysis project Ga0208061, IMG submission 184209) | Marine microbial communities from the Deep Atlantic Ocean - MP0555 (SPAdes) | ecosystem: Environmental > Aquatic > Marine > Oceanic | place: South Atlantic Ocean | collected 2011-01-23 | reverse complement strand
GGCGCAGGCCACGCGGACCTGACTTCGTCTGTATCAGGCGTCTTCCTGATCGAGCTCCTGGCCGAGCCGACGACGGTAGACGTCGGGGTCGATCAGGTTCTCGAGGCCATTCATGACCGCCTTGACCACGTTGTGTGGGTTGTTCGAACCGAGGCTCTTGGTCAGGATGTTGCTGATACCAGCAGCCTCGAGGATCGCGCGAACCGCACCACCTGCGATCACACCGGTACCGGCGCTCGCGGGCTTGAGCAGGACGCGACCTGCGCCGAACACGCCGATGATCTCGTGAGGGATCGTGTCGTCGATGATCGGAACGTTCACCATCGAGCCGCGGGCCTTCTGGTTCGCCTTGCGGATCGCCTCGGGGACCTCATTGGCCTTCCCGTGACCGATACCGACACGGCCTTCACCATCACCGACCACCACGATCGCGCCGAAGCTGAAGCGACGGCCACCCTTGACCACCTTTGCAACGCGATTGATCGCGATGACGGTCTCGTTTAGATCTTGCTGATCTCTTCTATTATTACGTCGTCCGTAAGCCACGTGTCTTCTCCTCAGAACTCCAGGCCGGCCTCGCGAGCGCCATCAGCAACCGCTGCCACGCGACCGTGGTAGAGGTAACCGTTGCGATCGAAGACGACCTTTGAAAAACCTGCTTCTTTGGCGCGCTCGGCGGCAATCTTGCCGACCTCGCGAGCCGCTTCGGTCTTGTCGAGCTCCGCGAGTCGATCGCGCAACTCTGCGTCCACCGTCGACGCGCTCACCAGGGTCACGCCCTGGTTGTCGTCGATAAGCTGGACATAGATATTTTTGTTCGAGCGGTAGACCGACATCCTTGGACGCTCGGTGCTTCCGCTAACCTTCTTGCGCACGCGCCTCTTACGACGGTGGCGCTGGCTATCTCTGACGCCCTTGCGAAGCATCTCTTCCTCACTGATTCTATGCTCTCACCCCGGTCATTTGCTGGCGGCTTTGGCCAGAAATTCACAAACCGAGATGAAGTGTTCTCGTGTTGGATGGCGCACCCTTCGCCCATGCGAGGACACGCCACAAAGCCATCACTTACCGCCGGCCTTACCGACCTTGCGGCGGATGTGCTCCTCCTTGTACTTGATCCCTTTGCCCTTGTAAGGCTCGGGCTTGCGCAGTCCGCGAATCTTCGCGGCGATCTGCCCAACCAGCTCCTTGCTCGGGCTCGTGAGAGACACTTCCGTCTGCTTGACGTCAGCGGTCACGAGATCAGGCAACTCGAACATGATCGGGTGGCTGTAGCCGAGGTCAAAGCGGATGAAGCTCCCCTTGAGCTCGGCGCGGTAACCCACACCATTGATCTCGAGCACGCGAGTGTAACCGTTGGTGACACCCTCGACCATATTTGACACGAGACTACGAACCAGCCCCTGGTGACTGCGCGAGTTGCGCGAGTCATCCGAGCGCTTGACGATGATCTCGTTCCCTTCGATTCCAACCGCGACCACGGACGAAAGTTCACGCGTGAGCTCGCCCTTGGGGCCTTTGACGGTGATCGTCTCACCGTCGATGCTCACATCAACCTTGTCGGGGATCGCGATGGGCTGCTTACCAATGCGACTCATTGTATCGCCTCCCTGTATCTTTGATTTCTCTTATTAATCAATCAGTACACGCTGCACAGAAGCTCGCCGCCAACGTTGGCAGCTTTTGCTTCCTTGCCCGTGATCACGCCGCGCGACGTCGAGAGGATCGCGATCCCCAGGCCGTTGAGCACGCTCGGAATATCTCCAACGCCGACGTACACGCGTCGCGAAGGCTTGCTGATGCGCTTGAGCTCGCGGATCATCGGATCGTTGTTCTCGTTGTAGCGCAGCACGATGGTGATCTGCCCCTGAAGGCCCTCGTCCGACCAGGACGTCGCCTCGACGTAGCCGTGGCGGGCGAGGATCTTGGAGATCTCGTACTTGAGCTTGGAGCCGGGGATGGTCACCTCGGCATGACGCGCGAGCTGCGCGTTGCGGATCCGCGTGAGCAGATCTGCGATAGGATCATTCACAAAAGACATGTGTGGTCTCCATCGAAATGGTTCCCGGCTCGCCACTTCCCACAGCTGAGACGAAACCAGGCCTTCTCCGACTATCTGATGCGCTCCCTGACGAGGTCAGCCTCTATTGCCAGCCTCTTGCCCTCACTCCTCCTCGCAGGTGCATCGCGGCGTCTATTGCCGCCTCCTCACGAGGATTCACTTAACTGAGGACAGGAGTCTGACGAGGCCCTCGCTGTATCGGGTGGGCCCTCGTCTCTTCGAGCGCGACTCTACCCCCTTCTATGCGAGCCTCGCGTCATCACGATGGCCCAGGGGATACTTCTGCTTGTTCTACATTCGAAAGATGGCCACGCGATTCGGATCGCCTGGCCATCTCTTGTTCGATTCTTTAGCCGTTGTTGCGGCGGCGGAATGGCATACCGAGCAGACGCAGCAAGGTGCGCGATTGCTCGTCGTTCTCCGCGTCGGTCACGATCGTGATGTTCATCCCGCGGACGCTGTCGACCTTGTCGTAGTCGATCTCCGGGAAGATGATCTGCTCGCGAATCCCGAGCGAGTAGTTCCCGTGGCCATCGAATGCCGTGTCGCTCACGCCCTTGAAGTCACGGACGCGAGGGAGCGCGATGTAGAGAAGACGCTCGAGGAACTGATACATGCGGTCGCCGCGAAGCGTCACTTTGACGCCGATCGGCATCCCTTCACGAAGCTTGAAGCCAGCGATCGAGCGACGGGCTCGCGTGATCACGGGGCGTTGACCCGTGATCGAGACCATCTCATCGAGAGCCGTCTCGATGACCGAGGGCTTCTGGACAGCCTCGCCGAGGCCCATGTTCACCACCACTTTGGTGATGCGTGGGACCATCATCGGGTTCTTGTACTCGTACTGCTCCATGAGAGCGGGCACGATTTCTTTGGTGTACTTTTCTTGCAAAAACGACATGACCTCTCCTGTGCCGGCAGGGTTCTATACCACCGGTCTTCTTACATTTGGTCGTTGCCTATCCTAAATCAGCGAGCCCACTCTCTTGGTGGTGAGCCCGCCGTGGCGACTCGAATCTTTTCCCTCTTGCTCGGCTCGACCGACAACTTCTCGTCGTCGGGAGGGCACAAAAAAGGACGATGGGTCGCCTCCGACCTCATCGCCACCCAGAGGGGCCAGGATAGTTAACGAAAGAGCTCTCCCCTGTCAAGGATGTTCTCCTCGATCAAAAGAAGAGTGTCTTCAACTGCTTAAACAAACGAGCCCCTGGCCTTTCTCTTAGCCAGGGGCTCGCTTCGTAAATCACTTACAAAAACCGTCAGCTCGCGTCGTAGACGAAGCCTGATTTTTTGCCGACGCGGATCTTCTTGATCACGGCGGGAGCATCGTCGCCGAAGCTCTTCTTGGCCTCGGACTTGCTGACAAAGTGCTCGCCTTCCTTGCCGACGTAGAAGCTCGAAGTGCGCTCGCCCTTCTTGAGCTCCTCGTTGTAGAGCGAGACGTTGGATGCGTTGATCCAACCCTCGATCTCGAGGCGGTTGCCCTCCTCGCCGGTCAGCGGGTTAGGGCGCTTGTGCTTGATGATCATGTTGCGGCGCGCGACCTTGATGCGGCCCTTGGCGTGATCGATGGCGATCACTTCACCAGTCTGGCCTTTATCCTTGCCAGTGGTCACGATCACCTTGTCTTTCATCTTGACGTGCATGGTGTATCTCTCCTGATTGGGAGCGCGCGCAGTGGGCGCCTCTGCTCCTTTCCTTCAGACAAGGAAAAGGAGAGCGGACACCGAGCTCGTTCTCGCTCCTCGATCCTTTTTATCTTCCTGCAACCGACGCGCTCTGAGATGTCTCAGAGGACTTCGGGCGCGAGGCTCACGATTCGCATGTAGCCACCCGCGCGAAGTTCGCGCGCGACAGGCCCGAAGATACGGGTGCCGACTGGCTCGTTTTGCGGGTTGATGAGCACCGCGGCGTTGTCATCGAAGCGGATGTAGGTCCCGTCCGGGCGAGCCACCTCTTTCTTGGTGCGAACCACCACCGCGCGACGCACATCTCCCTTCTTCACCTTGGAGTTGGGGAGCGCTTCCTTGACCGACACGATGATCGTGTCGCCCACCGAAGCGTAGCGACGCTTGGAGCCGCCCAGAACTTTGATCGTCTGGACCATTTTCGCACCCGAGTTGTCAGCGACGTTGAGCCGGGCTTGCATCTGAATCATTGTGAACCTCTCTATTGTCTCTTTGCACGTTGGCGCCACCTCGAGGTGGCATCAGAATTTATCACTTCGCCCTGGCTCCCCTTCCTTATGAAGAAGACCTCCGCTGCTCACCCGCTGGGCTCTGCTCGCTCAGGGCCTTCCTCCTCACGCCCGTAGGCGGTGAGCGATGGACCCGAGGAGCGGCTCTCGATGCGATCGCGCCGAGAAGCCTTCGAGGGGAAACAAAAGGCGAAGCACTCTTGCCTGTATTTGTACCAGCGTGCCTTGAAAAGTTTGTACTGGGCGAGTGAGCGGGTTGTTCTAACGCGACGCTCCCTCGGTCGACGATCTCTCCTGGTGAAGAGACCGTGCGCGAACTCACCGAAGGAGGCGCCCGGTCGAGATCACCGAGTCGAGAAACTTACCAGCCTTGCCTATCAGACCAGCGGTGCTTTCTCGAGGATCTCCTTGACGCGCCAACGCTTCTGCTTCGAGAGCGGGCGAGTCTCCTCGATGAGAACCTTGTCGCCCACGCGACACTCGTTCTGCTCATCGTGCGCCTTGTAGCGCGTGCGATCCTTGACGAACTTCTTGTACTTCGGGTGACGGAAACGACGCGTGATGGAGACGACGACCGTCTTGTCCATCTTGTCACTCTCGACATACCCGATGCGAGTTTTGCGGTGCCCCCTGGCACGTGTCTCGTTGCTCTCCATATCTTCTCCTGAGCAGGCACTGGCTCTCTTCGGGGGTTTCACATGACCCTCTCGAGCTCGACGCCTTTCACTTCTCGTTGATGATCTCGTCTATCTTCCCGCTGCCTCTCCCCCGAACAAGGACGACATTGACCGCGAGGCTCACTCTCCTCGTCATTCGGCCAGCTATCGCCAGTGCCGCTGCCTTTCTACCAGGCAGGGGATCTGCAACGCGCAAGGCCCTGACACCCTCACATCGCGAAGTCTCTGCTCCTGTCGCCAGGAGGACCACTTCGGCTGCTGTGTCTGGTGACAAAGCCTGATTCACTGCCGCTCTCAGAAGAGCACCTCCAAATCTTGTCATTGTAAGAGAGGAGGTGTTGCTTGAAAGAGCTGTGATTGCGGTGCTTTCACAAACAGCCCTCGCGACGCGAGGGCTGCTTGGTATTGATCAACCGCGCTTTTCCGTCAAGACCGTTTTGATGCGCGCGATGTCGCGGCGCTTCTCTTGCAGGTCGGACGGGCGCTGCAGCTGACCGCTGTAGTGCTTCATGCGCAGGCGAAACAACTCGTCGCGCACTTGACGCTCGAGCTCCTCGAGCTCGGTGGTCGTCTTCTCTCTAAGCTCGGTCGCTTTCATAATCCTTCTCCTCGGACAACGAACTTCGTCTTGATGGGAAGCTTGTGCCCAGCAAGGCGCATCGCCTCACGCGCGACGTCTTCGGTCACACCATCCATTTCGTAGAGGATGCGGCCTGGCTTGACGATCGCCACCCATTCTTCTGGCGAGCCTTTACCTTTACCCATACGAGTCTCGGCAGGCTTGCGGGTCACGGGCGTGTCAGGGAAGATCCGGATCCAGATCTTACCGCCACGCTTGATGTGGCGAGTCATCGCGATACGCGCCGACTCGATCTGGCGCGCGGTGATGCGCGAAGGCTCGAGCGCGAGCAGGCCGTAGGTTCCAAACTGAACCGTGTTGCCGCGGTACGCTTTTCCCCTCATGCGCCCTTTCTGACGCTTACGCCAGCGAACTCTCTTGGGACTTAACATCGTCTCTTCCTCTTAATCTATCGGCGCTCTTGCCCTGTTTCGCACAAGCGGCGACGCCTTTTCTCTTATCAATGCGTTCGCTCGAGCTTGCCAGGCCGCGCCAACACCCCACGATGGGAATGCTGGCATCTCGCGCCCTTAAAGCTGTGGGCTCTCTTATCGCTCGAGGACGACTCGAGGCAACACCTCGAATTCGCCGACAGTCGAGCAAAGCCCATGGTCTTTACACCAAGGTTTTCTCGGGAACAAGGCAAACCCCAAAGTATTTTGGGACCTTGCGATCTGCCTCTCATCACCGATTCGCCGCCCTGGCGCTCGAATCGACAGCCTCTCTTACCAAACCCTCCCAGGGAGGATTCAGGAGTAGAAGCTGTCCGTGTCGTGGACTTCGCCTTTGAAGATCCAGACCTTGACACCGATGATGCCGTAGGTCGTGGAAGCCTCTGCGAAGCCGTAGTCGATATCTGCGCGGAGCGTGTGCAATGGCACGCGACCCTCGAGGTACCACTCGCGACGGCTCATCTCTGCGCCGCCCAGGCGACCCGAGCAGTTCACGCGGATGCCCTTGGCGCCGAGCTTCATCGTCGTCTGGACAGCCTTCTTCATCGCGCGGCGGAAGCTGACGCGACGCTCGAGCTGCGATGCGATGTTCTGCGCGACGAGCGTGGCGTCGAGATCCGGCTTACGCACTTCCTGAATATTCAGGAAGATCTCCGACTCCGTGAGCTTGGCGAGCTGGTTCTTGAGATTCTCGATCCCTTGACCGCGCTTACCGATGATGATCCCAGGCTTCGCCGTGTGGATGCTCACCTTGACCTTCTTGGCCATACGCTCGATCTCGACCTTCGAGATGCTCGTGCCCTTGAGGTTCCTCTCCAGGTATTCCCTGAGACGGATGTCCTCATGCAGCCACTTCGCGTAGTTCTTCTCCTCGTACCACTTCGAGTTCCAATACTTCGTGATACCGAGTCGAAATCCTGTTGGATGTACTTTCTGACCCAAAACCTTACCTCCTCGTTACTGGAGCGTGTCCTAAACACGCGCCAGAATTACTGGCGTTGCTCCAGCACGATCGTGATGTGGCTCGTGCGTTTGTTGATGCGCGTGGCGCGTCCCTGCGCGCGTGGCTTGAAGCGACGGAGCGTTGGCCCCTCGTTGGCGTATGCCTTGGCGACCACCAAATCATCGGCGTCCCAATCAAGCTGCTCGCTGTTCTCGATGTTGCTCAGCGCGCTCTCGATCAGTTTCGAAACCAGAGGCGCTGCGCGCTTCTGGGTGAACTGAAGGATGCTAAGCGCCTCATCCACCGACTTGCCACGAATGAGATCGATCACGAGGCGGACCTTGCGAGGCGCGATGCGCACCATGCGCAGCGTCGCCTGGTTCGCCCGATGTTCACTCTTACTTTGCTTACCCATAACTTATCTCGACCTGATCAAGCGTTGTATCGTCTTGGCTTGAAGAAGATCCCATCGGCCGCGCCTCTTGACGCGATCACGAGGCAACTCCCGCCGCCTCGCTCTTACCACGCGATCTTGCCCTTACACTCAGCGACGCTTCGCCTTCTTGTCCACGGCGTGGCCGTAGAAGGTGCGCGTCGGAGCGAACTCGCCGAGCTTGTGCCCGACCATGTTCTCGGTCACGAAGACCGGCATGAACTCCTTGCCGTTGTGCACGGCAAACGTCATCCCGACCATCGAAGGAACGATCATCGAGCTGCGGCTCCATGTCTTGACCGCGCGCTTGTCGCCCGACTCCTTGACCTTGTTGATTTTCCTGAGCAGGCCCGGTTCGACGTATGGGCCCTTTTTAATTGAACGCGGCATGAGCGTCTCTCCTTCTTATAGAGCAGCTGGCGCATTCTGACGCGCCAACGCTCTCTTCTCTTTCTATTTCTTGCCAGCTCGCTGTCAGCGGCGACGCGACTTCTTGCGTCCCTTGACAATGAGCTTGTTGCTGCGCTTGTTCGTGCGCGTCTTCTTACCCTTGGTCGGCGTACCCCATGGCGTCACTGGGTGACGACCACCGGAGGTACGACCCTCACCACCACCGTGGGGGTGATCGACGGGGTTCATGGCGACGCCGCGAACCGTCGGGCGCACGCCCAACCAACGCTTGCGCCCAGCCTTGCCGAGCGAGCGGTTCTCGTGCTCGCGGTTCGAGACCGCGCCGATCGTCGCGCGGCACTGCTGGAGCACCTTGCGAATCTCACCAGACGGAAGCTTGACCGAGGCGTACTTGCCCTCTTTGGCGACAAGCTGCGCCCAGGCACCAGCCGAGCGCGCCATCTGGCCGCCCTTCCCTGGCTTGAGCTCGATGTTGTGAATGATCGTACCGACGGGGATGTAGCGCAGACGAAGCGAGTTGCCAGGCTTGATGTCTGCGTGCGCGCTCGAGATGACCTTGTCACCCACGCCCACCTTCTGGGGAGCGATGATGTAGCGCTTCTCGCCGTCGACGTAGTGCAGGAGCGCGATGTACGCCGAGCGGTTCGGATCGTACTCGATCGAAGCGATCGTCGCTGGCACACCAGTCTTGTCACGCTTGAAGTCGATCACGCGGTAGCGACGCTTGTGGCCGCCGCCCTTGTGACGAACCGTGATGCGACCCCTGTTATTGCGGCCGCCGCGCTTGTTCGCGCTCGTCGTCAAGCTCTTCTCAGGCTTGGAACGCGTCACCTCTCCAAAGTCCGAGAGCTTGGCGAAACGCTGCCCCGGCGAGGTCGGCTTGAAGGATTTGGTACCCATTGTATCTTCTCCTCTTGAGCGACTCGGGAGCTCTTATCTCCCTGGCGCTCGTCTGGATGATTCTGCTCTAGCTGAATCTTTTGATCCTGCGCTTCACATCATGAAGACGGTGTGATTCACACCCCTTCTGCGAAGTCCTCAGGGCCAAACTCATCGCCAATGCCATCCTCGTCTTCCAAGTCATCCTCGAGCGCGAAGAAGTCGATCATGTCGCCCTCTGCGAGCGTGACCGTGGCCTTCTTGTAGCCCGAGGTCCTCGTGAAGCGGCGACCTGCGCGCTTGGGCTTCCCGGGGATGACGTGCGTGTTCACCTTGACGACCTTGACGCCAAACAACTCCTCGACCGCGTGGCGGACTTGAGTCTTGGTCGCCTTGCGGTCGACCTTGAAGGTGACCTTGTTCAGGTCATCCATCTGAGCCGTGGTCTTCTCGGTGAGAATGGGGCGAATGATTGTATTGTGAAGCTGGCTCATTGCAGCGCCTCCTCGACCTGTGCGATCGCCTCGCGGCTGATGAAGAGGACGTCGTGGCCGAGGATATCCTCGACGTTGAGCCCCTCTGCTGCAAGGTACTTGGCCTTGGGCAGGTTGCGCACCGAGAGACGAAGGTTCGTATTGTGAATCGGTTTCGTCGACGCGTCGGGACGATCAGTCTTGTCCACGAACAACGCCTTGGGTGCCTCGAAGGCCCCCATCACGGCCACAGCGCGCTTGGTCTTTGGCGCGTCGAAGCTAAACGCATCGACGACAAACAACTTGCCCTCTGCGACCTTCTGCGAAAGCGCCGAGCGCAATGCTGCGCGGCGCTTGTTCTTTGACAACTTGTAGGAGTAGTCGCGTGGCGATGGCCCATGCACGATCCCGCCGCCAACCCATTGGGGCGAGCGCGTGGAACCCTGGCGAGCACGACCCGTGCCCTTTTGACGCCATGGCTTCTTGCCGCCACCAGCAACCTCGGAACGCCCTTTGACCTTGTGCGTCCCAGCTCGCCTCTTGGCGCGCTGCCAGTTGACGACCTCCCAGAAGAGGTGCTCGCGCACCTCGACACCGAATACGGCGTCATTGAGTTCGATTTCTCCAACCTCTTTTCGGTCGAGGTCGTAAACCTGTGCTTTCATCGCTTCGCTCCTGTCCACACTGGCGATGAGTCAGCGCCTTCGAGCTTTCCCTGGCTGCCCGCACTCGCGGACGCCCTTGCTCGAGACACATCGACTCCAGGCACCGGGGCGATCGTTGCCGCCCAGGTGCCTCTCCAAAAATTCTTCCAAGTCTCTTGTCTTGTTCGTGCAGACCTGCTGCCCGTTCTGTAGCGCCGCCAACCTCGCGATCGACTCCTCCTATAAAAAGAGGACTCGATGCATCCTGCCAGCTTCTTCTCAGGCGCTATCCGAAACGGAGTCGCTCAGGTCTTGATCTCGACATCCACGCCCGCCGACAGGTCGAGGCGCATGAGCGCATCGAGTGTCTGCTGAGTCGGCTCGAGGATATCCAACAAACGCTTGTGCGTGCGGATCTCGAACTGCTCGCGGGATTTCTTGTCGATGAACGGCCCCTTCAGGACCGTCCAGCGGCTTGTCTTCGTGGGGAGGGGAATCGGCCCCGCCACGCGCGCGCCCGTGCGACGTGCGGTTTCCACGATCTCGGCCGCCGAGGCATCGAGCAATTTGTGATCGTATGCCTTGAGTTTGATTCGGATCTTGTCGCTTGCCATCAGGCTACCTTTCCAAACTTGCGCGCTCCGAACCTCTCACCAGGCTATCCCTCGTGAGGACCGGATCGCTTCTTTCGACGTGTCTTGTGCTATCACTCCAACGACGGGGAACTTCCCTAAAATGGCGTCTCCCATCGTGATTGGCGCTATATGCTGCGCGGATTCTGCCGCACAGGGACCGGGAACATACAGGAGAGATTTTAGGAGATCAAGGCCATTCCCGAATTATTCCGCCATGCTCCACAAAACAAACGAAGGCGCGCCGCCCCTCTGCGGGGACGACGCGCCTCTTTACCTGCAATCGGCAATCGCGCTACCACACCAGCGCTCACATGGGGACGTACCCCAGCGCCTTGCCCACGATCTCCTTGCTCACGTTCTGCGGCACGAGCTCGTAGTGCGAGAAGTGCATCGTGTAATTGGCCCTCCCCTGCGTCTTGCTGCGCAAGTCTGTGGAGTAGCCAAACATCTCCTTGAGCGGCACCTGCGCCTTGACCACCTGCGCGCCCGAGCGTTGCACCATCCCTTGGACCTGGCCGCGCCTCGAGTTCACATCGCCGATCACCTCGCCCATGAACTCCTCGGGCACCACCAC
>Ga0208061_100451_pt1 | contig 11001 bp, 8 predicted proteins | sample DeeseametaMP0555_FD_184209 | JGI IMG/M metagenome (GOLD analysis project Ga0208061, IMG submission 184209) | Marine microbial communities from the Deep Atlantic Ocean - MP0555 (SPAdes) | ecosystem: Environmental > Aquatic > Marine > Oceanic | place: South Atlantic Ocean | collected 2011-01-23 | reverse complement strand
AGTCGAGCCTTGGCGCACACGCCACGCGCAGCGACCAAGCGCGCGTCGCTTCTTCTCGCGAGGATACTGGGGGGTTGGGGGGACAAAACCAGAGAGTGCGCATTGCATCGGCGCCATCTTCACACCCGGAGCGCCCCTATGCGTCGGCGCCGACATCACACTCGGAGCGCCCACACACATTGGCGCCGTCATCACGCTCGAAGCTCCCTTACGCTTCGGCGCCTTCATCTCATCAGAAGCTCCCTACGCGTTGGCGCCAACCTCACACAAAAAGCATCCCAACCCATCGGCGCCATACACAAAAGCTCTCTCACGCGTTGGCGCCAACTTCAAAACTAACCGAGGGCGCCTTCCATGAGGACGACATCGCGTTCGATGTGTCGGTCTTGATCGAGCAGGAGCGCCTTTGCGAGGCAATAATTGGCGAGTTTTGGTGAGCGCGCGTTGAGCTCCATGAACCTTGAGAACTGGGGATGCTCGCGGTTGACGGCGACCTCCAGGCGGCTCTTGCGGCTGCGCTCCTTGGGAGGAATCGCCATGACTCTGGAAAGCTTGGGGGCGACGACGAACAGCGGCTCCTCATCGCTCGTGATCGCCACCATGCGACATGTCCAGAGCTTGCGATATCCCGTATCAGCCTTCTTGAGCAGCGCCGCAGCCCCCGAAATCAACGCGGTGCATTCTTCAGGGACTTGCTCGTCGATCTCGACGGGGAGGTAGACCTCCTCGGGCTGCACGACGCCAGCGGTCAGGCGAGCCTGGAGCTTGATGATCGGCATACCGAGCATCTCGGTGATGCCTGTCCACCGGAGCACATCGCGAGCTTGCTCCTTCCAATCCCTGGCGAGCACCAGCTGCCCATAACGCACGAACAACTCGCCGACGTGGCCAAGCCCCGAGTCTGAAGGTTTGGCGCCGTAAAACACAGGGATACGATCCTCGCCGAGCGAATCGGTCAACTCGGACTGCCCTTCGGCGACGAGCAGGCGGCCGTCGCGCTCCCAGAGCTCGAGCATGCGCGCGAGCGTCGTGGGGCGCCCGTCCACCAGCCGACAGAGGAAACGATCGCCGAGGTTGGCCAGTGATTCTGAGGGTTCGTGCGTGAGGAACGAGATCCAGCGAAGGTAGACGTTGACCTCGTTGTGACCCCAGCTCTTCTGCTGGACGAGCTGTTCGATGCTCTGGACCAGCGTCTCCAGGAGTTGACCGCTCACGGCCTGGTCCATCAACTTCATCGCCTTCTCATAGTTCTCGTCGCGCATGATCGTCTCGCGGCTGAGCGTATGCTCGAGATAACGCGATTTGATCTTGAAGGCGATGTGGCTGTAGCGGCGGGCGCGCTCGAACAAGACGTCCTCGCCGGAGCGCGAGAACGCCAGCGTCAGGCCGCGGTTGTAGAACCCGTAAAAGGGCTCCTTGTTGTAGGCGACCGCGATCTCGGTCCCCTGGTGCTCGACCGTGGTGAAGCACTCGCCGGGGACCTCGAAGGATTCGTTGATCACCTCGACATCTCCCCAGCCATCCTCATCGATCGGGGAGCGATCCTCGAAAGAGACCTCTGTCTCGGAGTGTGAGCACCAGTGCTTGAGCGTCTCGCGCACGCCATCGACGAGCTCGCGGTGGCGGTGATAATCCCCCTCGAGAAAGAGCGTGATCTGTGTCCCCTCCACGGGCAAATCGAGGCGAGTCTTGCTGAACGAGCGATCCTCGTGGAAGAAGACCTCCCAGTACTCTCCTCCGCGCCCTGTGTGAACGAGCACACCCTTGGGCTGGAGCGCGAACACCGAGACAAAGCCGATCCCGAACTTCCCGATCTTGGTCAGGTCGTTTTCCTTCGTGGAGGCGAACAGTTTGGTGAGCTGCCCGTCGATGATGTGCTCGTCCATCCCCTCGCCAAAATCATCGACGTGGATGGCGATCACACCCTGGTGCCCCTCGCCCTGCTCGAACTCCATCCACACATCGACCTGCGGACTCCCCGCATCGATGGAGTTCTGCACCAGCTCGCGGAAGCAATCGAGCGCGGAGCTAAACTGAGTGACGAGGTTTTCGACAATGCCTGATTCATTCATAAGAGTTCACCTCATCGCGTGAGCTGAGGGCCGAGTATCGCGAACACCGCGCCAGCCACAACAATAAAGACAAGAACGAGCAAGAAGATGAGCGCTGACTTGCCACGCTTTGGCGTGATCTCGAGCGGTTCGATCTCGGAATTGGAGCCTGGCTGCGCAGGTGCTTCGGGCACAGGCGCAGGCGAAGATATAGACGGTGAAGGCGCTGGCTCATCGCGCTTTTTCTGAAGCAGGATCAACCGCTCCTCACGAGGGCGATCGATCGAAGGGTTGGTGTCCTCGACGTTGTCCCAATCATCGGGGAGAGGTTGGTTCGGGCGAACGATCGAATACTTCTCGGCGCTCGGAGGGCGCTCGACCCGCTTTGGCTGCGTCAGCTCGATGATCTTCTCGGGCTTTGCCTCGGGCTCAGGAGCCGGAGGTCGCGCCGAAGCAAAGTCAGGCGCGAGCACCTCGCGCGTCGAGACCTGATCCTGGTCCGCGCTCTCTTGCCCATGCTTCAGGGAGAGCCCTGGAGGAGGTTTCAGGCTCGGCCTGGTCTCCTCGCCGAGCAAGTCACCGTCACCTTCTGCGCCTTGCTGCTCGGTGAGCCTGGAGAACGCCGCGCGTACAGCGGCGGACGCCTCCACGCTCGGGCGCGTCGCCATATGATCTTCGAAGGGATCATCCTCGAGGTCGAGCGTGCGCAACGCCTCGATAATCTGAGCTGCGTTCTGCCACCTTCGCGCGACCTGCTTCTCGAGCATCTTGTCGATGATGACGCGAAACTCTGCGGGCACGAGCACTGATGAAGGGAGCTTGATGGACTCTGGCTCGAGCTGCTTGGCGATCAAATCGAGGTTGCTCTTGTGAGGATAGGCCTTTTGCCCGGTCAACAACTCGTAGGTCACGAGCCCGAGCGCGTAGAGGTCACTCGCGGGGAGCGCCTCTCTCCCGATCGCCTCCGGCGCCATGTAGCGCGGGGTACCGATCAGGTTGCCCTCGCGCGTCTGGCGCAGATCATCCTGTGACTCCTCGTCGAACAACCTGGCGATGCCGAAGTCGAGCAGCTTGACGAAGTCGCGCTCGCCCATGTGCTCGTGGAGCATGATGTTATCGGGCTTGATATCTCGGTGGAGGATCCCGTGATGGTGAGCTTCGCGCAGGCTCTCGAGCGCCTGACGCAGGATCTTTGCGACGCGAGTCGGCGCGAAGGCGCCTTGCTGCGCGAGCGCCTGCGCGAGCGAGGTGCCCTCGACAAGCTCGAGCGCCATGTAAAGGATGCCCTGCGGGGTTTGCCCGAAATCGTGCACGATCACAGTCGCTGGAGATCGCAGCCGCGACAGCGCGATCGCCTCTTTTTCAAAGCGCGCGGCGAAGTGCCGAGGATCTCCGTGCTGGATGGCAGGATCAAAGATCTTGAGGGCCACCGGGCGGCCCATGCCAAGCTGTATCGCCTTGTAGATCCTGGCAAACCCACCACGCCCGATCAGAGAGACGATCTCGTATCTCTGGGCGATGATCGTACCAGGGTGTAGCTCGTGATGAGCCATGGACGCCACTTCCACGCTGCTGCGAATGCGAGCGATGCCAATAACGGCATCGCTCGCAAGGACTGTTCGACTCGAAGAGAGCTTAATACGTCAGCAGTGATCGCGAAATGTCATTTCTCGGATCAACGTTTCCCGAGCACGTCCTCGACCATGAGCGCGGCATCGACGATGAGCTCGTTGATGTCTGCCACAGAGAGGTGGACGGCGAGGAACTCGGCGTAGAGGAACGATTGTATCGTGGGCATTTCTCGGATGACACGCACGCGATCGGAGACGCGGGTGTATTGCTCGAGCGCGCCGAGCGGGCTCCCGCCCTCTCGCAAGAGCTCTCGCATCGAGAAGGGAGGAAGCTCCATAAACCCGAGCAGGGAGTTCCCGCTGCGATCGAAGAGGTCGAACGAGACGACCTCTGGGATGCTCGACATCCGCTTGTAGACACGCTCGAACATCAGCAGGCGCTGGAAGACCTTGCCGTTCTGGGTCTCTCCCTGGCGCGCGGTGACGCGTTGCTCGTGCTCGTCGTTGACGCTGGTCGGCTCGTCGAGCGAGAGCGTGGTCGCGTCAAAGAGGGTCTTGCCCCGGTGCATTTGCTCTTCATCGAGGCTCCAGAAGGCATCGAGGAGCAGGCGCATCAGCGGCCTGTCTATGGTGTGTTTGGTGCGCTCGGTGGTTCGACGGATGATGCGTCCATCCGCCCAACCCGAGATCTGGTAGAAGGCTTCGACGCCTTCATGAGCGCTTGTTTCGGCGTGGACCAGCTCCCCCTGGAAGATGGCCAACATGCCTGTCTCTCCGAAGGTGTTGCGCAAGCGCAAGACGCTGGGTCGCCGTTGATTGGCGTAGAACTGGATGAGTTCGGCGAGCATGGAGAAGAAGGTGGCGCCCCCCGTGTTTGCCACCGGCTTCGTCTCGCCCAAATGGGCAGTCGTTTGTTGCATGACTTCGGGTTCCTAGATGTCCTTGATAAGCTCTTGGAGCGTCTGTAACACGCGCTGGACCAGTGATTGGTCACTGCGCATGATGAGGTAAAGCCAGGCACCCTTCGATTCCACGGGGAGAAGGATGTGGCAGCGTCGGTCACTCAGGATTTGAACGCGTTGGACGTGCTCCCCCAGGGGGACCACAGAAATCATCTGCCGGGCGCGCTCGATCGAGGCGCCATGGTCGACGAAGACTTCACCGCGTTTTCCGATGACCACATGCCCGAGCACGTCCGAGAGCTCCTCGATCTTGGAGGAGATTTGACGATGCCAGGGCGTCGTATTCGCCAACAGCGCGAGGGATTCTTCGGTCAGCTCGAGAGAGCGGTTCGAGAGATCGAGCTCGCGGTCGTGGACATCATTGCGGCGAGAGCGCAGATACCAGTATGCATCGAGCATCAAGCGCGTCAGAGATGTATGGATGTTGACGGGGGCGTAGTGTTCGAGCTGTTCGGAGATCTTTCCTTCGGGCCACGCCATCACTTCATAGAAGGCGCGCTCTCCGGCGATGTTTCCGATGCTCGCGTGGACGACTCTGTTGTGCGCGAAGCCGAAGGTCGCCTTGCCGTTGGTCGCCGTCGTGTTCTCGAGGACGAGGGTCAGCGGATCATCGTGACGCACACAGATTTGAATGGTGTTAGACATGAAGTCGAAGAATGATTCTTCTGACTGGCTGTCCACTCCCTCCCCCAAAGGAACCCTGGTTTTGGATGTAAGCTCTTCCATAGGTCTGCTTATCCAGGGAAAAGGGGTGTTGATCATCCCTCTTTCGAGACTCTCCCCCCAATAAACGAAAGGGAGTACATTTTTCAATGTCCCCCTCTAAGAGAATCTCGATCTGATGTTGTTTTCGGTGTGTCGCGCTTCTTTAAAAGAAGCGCGACACCACTACCTATCTCATATTAGTGCACATCCAACCAAAAGCAAGCGGAAGCTCCGTATAAACCAAAGGCGCCGCCGATTTACGCGTTCGAGTGACGCGCCGTGATACGCCCCTCAAAGCTCTTAAAAAGAGATGTCCAAATGATCCGGTAACCCCGGATATCCCATCAGCGCGGCGTGGGTGTTGTATTTGCCCGCAGGGATCTGCCCTGGCGTGATGACCACATGCCTTGGCGCGGGGGACTTCGAGGTGTCCCATTGCATCATCAATAACCCGTCCACGCCGAGCCCCATGCACACGTGCATCCCGTCATGAGGATCGTGCTTGTTGATGGCGCACTGCCACGCCCACGCCGCGAGCCACATCGCCGCCGCCCAGCGAGGGCGCGCGACCTCAGGAGCCTCGGCCTCGATCCTTTTGGAGAGCGCTGGCGCTCCGGTCGACGCGAACTCCGCCCACTCGAGCAAGGTCGCGCCGTTGTGGAGCTCCTCGCCGAGCTCGCGGCGCACCTTCTCTAGCCCCGCCTGCCTGCGCTCGTCCTCGAGCAGTGAGAGGCTAAACACCACCCAGCCAAACTGATCTCGATCCTTGACGGTCGCCTCGATGGCTGCCCTCAATTCGCCAAACGCGTCGATACTCTCGCTCATGCCCTCTCCTCGCTCTCTCGTTCTCCCCCTGCTCCCATCAGCGCTGACGCGATCCTCGAGGCGTTCAAGCGCCTCACCAACGTCGACACCTCGCGCTCGAAGCGCTCCTCCTCGTCGCGCTCGCTCGCTTCCTGCTTCCAGGAAGCCCACTCCTCGATAAACCGCAAGACATCCTCTTCGCTCACGCGCCGCGAGAGCGATCGGATCAGCTCCGCGCGCTCGGCGGTCGTCGCCTCGAAGTAAGCATCCGGGTACTCGAAATCCTGGACGTGCGTCCTGATATTCCCACAGATCGCCTCGACGTTTCGACCGCTCAACCCGAGCGACACGCAGCGCGCGCCCACGCGCGCCCACGCCTCGTCATCGAGCTCCATAAACTCCTCGAGATCCGCGAGCATCATCCCTCTGATCAGCTTCTCGTAGTGCGTCGGCGTCGAGGGGCCCTTCACCGTCATCGGGTTCTGCGCGATCCTGCTCACCGTCGCCTCGTCCATATGCAGCGTGTTCGCGTCACAGAGCAAGAACCACTTGCCATCCTTTGGCAACAGCGTCCCGTCAAAGATCCCGAACACCGCCCCGAGGTTCTGCTTCTCCTCCGAGCGCAGCTGGCCGCTCTCGCGCGACGCGAACGCCGTGTCGATGTCCGGCCAGTACACCCCGCACACGCCCTCGAAGCCATAGATCTCCTCGCGGAAGATCTTGACCAGGTTGAGCGCGCTCGCGTTCTGATAACTCGACGCCCAGTCGGTGCGCTGCACCACCACGAACTTGGCGGGGATGTCGCGCTGCTTGCAGAAGTCGAGGAACGCGTTCCCCACCGCGTGCGCGGTCACCGTCTTGCCACACCCTGGCCGCCCCAACCCGAAGAGCACCGGGTTGATCCTCTTCGGGTTCCGCCCGAGCTCGAAGTCATAGCCCGCCACATCGCGCGCGAGCCGCAGGCCCGCCTCGAGGTATTCCTCGTTGCCGACGATGTTCTCTGGCCTGATCGGCAAGAGCCCCGAGGATGCCTCCTTCCCGAGCGGGCGCACGCGCAATCCCTCGTAGGGAAAACCCGCGATGGTCACCTCGTCGAGCCCCTCGAGCGCCTTGATCATCGGCCGCGTCGCGCCCTGTTCGATCCACATCAACACCGCGCGACGCCCCAACTGTAAGAATGCATGAAGCGCCGCGCCGAGTTCAGCGCCGGGCTCTTTTTCAAAGGGACCGGGCGCCTTGATCCTCAAGTACGCGGCCGCGAGCTTGAGCCAGCGCGTGGCGAGCTGCTCGGGAGCTTGCGGCACCGCGAGCAGCTCGGGCAAGCCGTCCAGGTCGAGCTGCCCCTCGGGCTCATCGAGCGTGATCATCGTCGCGAGCTCGCGGCCATACACATCCGCCATCACCACGATCACCGCCGCGCCGAGCAGTTGCCTGTGGGATTCGCCGAGCGTCACCTGCCGAAAGCTCGGCCCCCCGGCGAGTTGCTCGTGAAGCAACCCCGTGAGCGCGTGGTGGGTTGCCAGTGAGACGTCCACCGCGTCGCGCAATAACTCCAGGATATGCGACGCGCGAGCATCCAGCGGACCGAAATCACCCACGGCGTGACTCGAAAAGTGCGCGACCAGGCCTGAATCCTGGACCGCACCCGCGGCGCGCTCGGGCAAGAAGCCCTCTTTTGGAACCGTCACCTTGACCATTGCCGCAACCTCTTCCCCAGAACATGCATGGAGCGCTTGGAAAAACCGATCGATTCCGTCTGGATCACCTTGTCAGCGTGCCCATCTGACGCTAACGTGTCGGCACCTCGACGAAACGTTGATGTAGAGAACCCGAGGATGGCTTCGGTGACCACATGACTCGTGCACACACGGGTTGTTGTCCCTTTGCCATCCCGACGTCGAAAAACCCTTTGTACTGCAACAGGAGTGTAGCACCATGAGCGAGAGTTACTACAAGGTTATCGATGGCGTGAAATATGACCGTGCCATGCTCGAGTTCTGCGACGAAGCCGTGGCCGGCGCTGGCGATGGCCGCATCTCTCAAGCTGACGCTGAGAAGCTCTACGAGCTCGTCAAAGACGGTGACAAGTACACCGACATCGAGAAAGCCACGATGAAGTACGTCCGCGACAACTACAAGTGGACCGAAGCTGCTGACGAGTGGTTCCGCTCCGAAGTTCGCAAGTGGGCCGCGAGCAAGTGATCCACTTCGCCACGCTGGCATGACCGGCGAGGCAAGAAAGACGAGAGGGCGCAGGATGTATCACATCCTGCGCCCTCTCGCGTTTCTTGCCAGGGCGGCTCGTGCTCAGGGCGCGAGCAGCTTGACATTAACCTCCTCGAACTTTGGACCTCGCCTGTCATCCTTGATGCGAACCTCGAGCTCGATCTCGACGGGTTCTCCGGGGAAAGAGCTCATCACCCACTCGGGCAAGGTCTCGGCGATGCACGCCACCGCGCTGTCATACACCGCGCCGTCAGCGATCGAACCGCTCGTCTGAATATTGACCAACTCGACCTTGCCGTCAGGGAGCGCGCGGATCGAGAGATCTACATCCGTCAGCGCGCCATCCTCCGAGTACATCGGCACCTTCCCCGCGCAACGGTCGATCGTGACGCGAACCTTCTGGTCCGCCTCCTCCTTGAGCTTGCTGCGAAGCTTCGACGCCTTGGCGTACCCCTCGCCGAGCTTCTCGCAGCTCCCGCGCTTGCACACCTTCTTCAACTCGCTCAACTGCTCGCTGGCCGCGCCCTCCTCTACGAAGTTGCCATGGCATGGCGTCACCATCGCCGGGTCCTCACCGTAGGTAAAGAACAGGTAGCGCTTCCCCTTCTCGAAGGGCACCTCGGCGTCCGTGAGGCCAAGATCGCTGTCATCGAGCAAGCTTCGCTTCTTTTTGCCCGTGCACGCCTCCTCATCGTAGCGGAGCGTGAGCTTCTTGCCCTTCCTGACCCCCTTGTAAGCGGTCGTCACCTTGACCTCGATCGCCGCGTTGTGAAAGCGACCGGCGAAGCCCTTGCCAGCATCAGTCACCTGACCGACGAACACACCAGAGGCCCTGCTCGCGCGCTCGGTGACGCTCCCCTTTCCCACTGGCTTCATCGCCAGCGAGCGAACCGCAGGCCCGATCGGGGCTTCTTTAAGCTTCTCGGTGTATGCGCAGGTGGTCGTGGTGAGCTCGTCATCCTCGACCGTCGCGAAGATCAGGTAAGAACGATTGGGTCGAAAGTCGAAGCCGCATACCTCCTCGTTTAGCCCCGTCTTGACCTCGACCTCGTCCCCTTCGCTGGCGCGCCGCCCCTTGTAGTTTTTGGAGACCTTGACCGTCGCGATCCAGGCGCCATCATCACGCTCCTCGAACGCCTCGACGGTCCCGAAGAAGATCTCGGGGGTGTCGATGACAGCCTGATCGATGCTCGAGGCGCGCTTGCACTGACACGCCTCCGCGCTCGCTGTATCGACCGCCCACATCGACGCGCTCCACGCGAGCGCCATGATCACCACCATCCACAATCGTCGCATCCAAAGCCTCCTCGCCGCTCATCGTTCGCCATCGCCGTGTCCTGTCATGTAAGTGTAACGTCAGAAGCGCCAGCAGCCAAACAAGCATCGGGATCACCCCGCCACGCCGCGCGGCGAAGAAGGGGGCGCCCCCCTGGCTACACGCGGCGCCCTCGCTGACATCACTGGCCAGGGGGGCGCCCCCTTCTTCGCCTTGCTCCGCCGCCTCGAACTCGCCACAAGGAGACTCCACCGGGAGAACCTCGGTCGAGGATGTATAGACCTCTTCGATGACCGCTGCCCTGGGGGCGCGCTCGACGTGGAACAGCACGACCTCGCTCAACGGCTCACCGGGCATCCTCGCCCAGACATGATGCGATCCTGGGGGCAGGTCGATCTCGCAATCGACCTGCCAGAACCCCTGTGGTTCGGCGCGCGTCGTCGCCACGATGCTCCCGTCCACGAAGACCTCGATCTTCTCTCCAGGCGCTGCCACACCCCCAAAGAACGGGCGCTCGTCGAGCAGCGCCCCCTCGCGCGGTTGCTCCACGCGAACACGCGTGGTCATCGGCAGCTCGACATGAACCGTGTACGCACGAGATGTCGTGTTGTTCGCGCTATCGCGAGCGAACAACACGACATCGTGGCTCCCTTCGCCGAGGACATCGGTGAGTTCGAAGCGAACGCTGTCAGATGATCCCGCGATGACCTCACCGATCCTCACCCCATCGATGTCGAGTGAGACCGTCGCGCCGACCTCGCCGCGCGCTTCGATCACCTGAACAGGAGAGGCGCTCACCGAGTTGGCCGCTGGCGAAAGAAGCTCGACCGCTGGTGGAGCATCATCGAAGACAAAACGAGCTTCGTGGCGGGTGGTGTTTCCTGCCTCATCGCTGACAAGCACCAGCACATGGTGCAGCCCCTGCTCCAGCGCCTCGGGGAGCATGACCTCGACCGCTCCGGGAGAATCAGCGCCATCCTCGTATCGCGCGCCATCGAGCCAGACCGACCACGAGGACTGCTCCGCCAACTCGAAGCGCACATGGCGAGGGCGTTCGGAGACGAGCGATCCGTCACGCGGCGCCCGCAACATCACTTCGGGAGGTTCGACATCGACCACGATGGCAAGGTGCGAGCGCGTGAAGTTCCCCGCGCGGTCTTCTACCCAGATGTCAAAGGCGTGCTTGCCATGAACCAACGGGACATCAGGAGCCCACGTCCAGACGCCGCTCTCTCCAGCGGAGAGGCGCACAGGGGACTTCCCCGCGCGCAAGATCCAAACCCACGCGCCAGGTTCTGATTGTCCATGAAAGATCGGAGAGGTGTTCGAGGTCACTTCGCCGTCATGCGGCGAGAGGACCTCGAGTTCGGGAGCATCGTTATCAGCAGTTCGAGTCTGCGCCATCC
>Ga0208061_100449_pt1 | contig 11031 bp, 9 predicted proteins | sample DeeseametaMP0555_FD_184209 | JGI IMG/M metagenome (GOLD analysis project Ga0208061, IMG submission 184209) | Marine microbial communities from the Deep Atlantic Ocean - MP0555 (SPAdes) | ecosystem: Environmental > Aquatic > Marine > Oceanic | place: South Atlantic Ocean | collected 2011-01-23 | reverse complement strand
CATTCCCGCTGCCGGCGGCGTGGATTCCACCGCCCTGATCGTGGGCGACTTCTCCAACGGTAACGACGGCGTGGTGCTCAAGGGCACTGACAAGCTGGCCGACATCAAGGGCCAGCAGGTCAACCTGGTAGAACTGTCCGTTTCCCACTACCTGCTGGCCCGTGCCCTGGAAACCGTGGGGCTGACTGAGCGCGACCTGACCGTGGTGAATACCTCGGACGCAGATCTGGTGTCCGCCTTCACCACCAAAGGCGTCACCGCCGTGGCTACCTGGAACCCGCTGCTCAGCGAAATCACCGCCATGCCGGACAGCCACAAGGTGTTCGACTCCGCGCAGATCCCCGGTGAAATCATCGACCTGATGGTGGTCAACAGCGACACCCTGGAAGCCAACCCGGATTTCGGCAAGGCACTCACCGGTGCCTGGTACGAGATCATGGCCACCATGTCCGCCGATGATGAGGCCGGCAAGGCCGCCCGTACCTTCATGGCCAATGCCTCCGGTACCGACCTGGCCGGCTATGAAGCCCAGCTGGATTCCACCCGCATGTTCTACCAGCCCGCCGAGGCCGTGGCCTTCGTCAACAGCCCGGCACTGAAAGACACCATGCAGAAGGTGGCGGAATTTTCCTTCCAGCACGGTTTGTTGGGTGAAGGCGCTCCGGATGCCGGCTTTGTGGGTATCGAAACCCCGGCGGGCATCTATGGCAGCGACAGCAATGTAACGCTGCGCTTTATCCCGGATTACATGGCCATGGCAGCAGAAGGAAAGCTGTAACACCGCAAACACGTCGCACGCTGGCACGCACCACGCCAGCGTGCGGGGTCCGGCCTGTTGCGAATTCAATCACCGGGAATTGCCATGAAAAAACTGATCAACCGTCAACCGGGACGTGTCGGTGCCTGGGCACTGGGCCTGCTGCCCTTCGTGCTGCTGCTGATTGTCTATATGGTGGCCTCCGATGCACGCCTGACGGAAAACCCCAACGACAAATTGCTGCCGGCGCTGGGCAGTTTTGTGGACGCCATCCAGCGTATGGCATTCGAACCCAGCAAGCGCAGCGGCGACTATCTGTTGCTGAACGACACCCTGGCCAGCCTGCAACGGCTGGGCATCGGCGTGGCCATCAGTGCGCTGGTTGCTCTGGTGGTGGGGATCGGCAACGGCACCATTCCCTATATCCGCTCGACCCTGTCACCGCTGGTGACCGGCCTGTCACTGGTACCGCCCATGGCGATCCTGCCGGTGCTGTTCATTATTTTCGGCCTGGGTGAACTGGCCAAGGTAATGCTGATCATCATCGGCATTACCCCCTTTCTGATTCGTGATCTGCAGCAACGGGCGTTGGAAATTCCGGAAGAGCAGATCATCAAGCTACAAACCCTGGGCGCCAATACTTGGCAGATCATTACCCGCCTGGTATGGCCGCAACTGATGCCGCGATTGATCGGCGCCGTGCGGTTGTCCCTGGGCCCGGCCTGGCTGTTCCTGATCGCCGCCGAGGCCATCGCCGCCACCGAAGGGCTGGGCTATCGCATCTTCCTGGTACGGCGCTATCTGGCCATGGATGTGATTCTGCCCTATGTGGTGTGGATCACCCTGCTGGCCTTTGCCATCGACTTTCTTCTGCGTCGTTACTCGCAATGGCGCTACCCCTGGTTCCATCAACAGGCTCATTAAGGGAGATCCGTGGTAATGGCTATCATCGAAATGAAAAACCTGTGGAAGGAATACGGCGACCAGGTAGTGCTGGAACGCCTCAACGCCACCGTCCAGGAAGGTGAGTTCGTCACCATCGTCGGCGCCTCCGGCTGTGGCAAAACCTCCTTCCTGAAACTGCTGCTGGGCACCGAACAGGCCAGCCGTGGTGAACTGCTGCTGGATGGCCAGCCCCTGCCCGGCGAACCAGACGACAGTCGTGGCATCGTGTTCCAGCGCTACTCGGTACTCAACCATCTGACCGCCCTGGAAAACGTCATGCTCGGCGGCGAACTGCAGCACAGCCCCTGGCTGGGTTTCAGTTTTGGCAAGCGTCGCAAGCAACTACAAAAAGACGCCCTGGCCATGCTGGAAAGCGTGGGCCTCAGCCACGCCGTGGACAAATACCCCCATGAACTCTCCGGCGGCATGCAACAACGCCTGGCCCTGGCTCAGGCGCTGATCAAGAAACCCCGCATCTTGTTGCTGGACGAACCCTTCGGCGCCCTGGACCCGGGCATTCGTGCCGACATGCACAAGCTGGTGCTGTCGCTGTGGAAAGAACAGCGACTCACCGTGTTCATGATCACCCATGACATCAACGAAGGCTTTTACCTGGGCACCCGGCTGTGGGTGTTCGACAAGCCCCGTCTGGACCCGCAGGCCCCCGGTGCCTATGGCGCCCGGGTGACCTACGACCTGCCGGTGGGTGATTGCGAAAGCGGCACCCTGACAAACATAAATCGAAGCGTGGGCAATACCAGCCGCGTTCTCCACGACATCCTCTAAGGAGCGCCTGATGAGCGACAGTCTTTACACCACCATCCTGCCCGGCAGCGCCCACTGGTCGATGCGGGTACGCCGTGGCATGCAACTGCGATTTACCGATCTGGAAGGTGGCGCCAACCTGGCCCTGCTGATGTACAACCCGGAAGACCTGCTGGAACGCTACAACGCCCCGGACACCCTGAAAGGCCAGCACACCTTCAAGCTGACCCGGGGCAACTGCCTGTACTCGGACATGGGGCGGGTGTTTGCCTCCATGGTCGACGATGATTTCGGCTGGCACGACACCGTCTGCGGCACGCTCAGCGAAAAAAGCCTGAAGGAAAAATATCAGGTGCGCTCCTACCAGGATCATCACAACCAGTGGACCCTGAGTGGCGAACACAGCTTCCTTACCGAACTGGCCAAGTACGGCCTGGGCGAACGGGACCTGGCCGCCAACCTGAATCTTTTTTCCAAAGTCATCACCGACGATGACGGCAACCTGATCTTCGATGCCAGCGCCGCCCGCGCCGGTGCCAGCGTTACCCTGCGCTTCGAGATGGACACCCTGGTGATCCTGCATACCTGCCCGCACCCGCTGAACCCGGAGGCAGACTATCCGATGAAGCCGGTACAGGTAGAAATGCTCAAAGCCGCCCCACTGGCCGACGACGATTACTGCAAACACTTTCGCCCGGAAAACGGCCGGGCCTTTGAAAACAATCGCCTGTACCACCTCGGTTTGTAACCCGCCGTAGGAGCGTCCCTGGCGGCGCGATCCAGAGGAGAGAAACATGATCAAAGAAAGCCCAAGGCAACCGGAACAGGCCAGCTACCGTGAAGTGGTCGCCGCCGGGGATTACTTCATCCACACGGTAAAAAAAGGCCAGACCGTTCGCCTGCTCGATCTGCAAGGCAACCAGGCCGCCGACACCCTGTTCTACAGCGCCGCCGACCCGGCGGAACGCTACAGCGCCATGGATACCATTCGCGAGCAGGGCAACGTCTACCTCACCGCCGGTAGCGTGCTGATGTCCAACCGCATCAACCCGCTGCTGGAAATCGTCGCCGATACCTGTGGTCGCCACGACACCCTCGGCGGCGCCTGCGCCACGGAAAGCAACACCGTGCGCTATAACCTGGAAAAGCGTTGCATGCATGCCTGCCGGGACAGCTGGATGCTGGCCGTCAACCAGCATCCGGAGTTTGATCTGGGCAAACGGGACATCACCCATAACATCAACTTCTTCATGAATGTGCCGGTCACCGCCGACGGCGGCCTCACCTTCGAGGATGGCATTTCCGCCCCGGGAAAATATGTGGAACTGACCGCCTGCATGGATGTGGTGATGCTGATTTCCAACTGCCCGCAGCTCAACAATCCCTGCAACGGCTACAACCCCACACCCATTGAAGTGCTGATCTGGAATCACTGATTTATCCGCATTTCCCCGGGGACGACCCCGGCGGCCAGAGAATGCCATGACGGGACGACCCGTCAGCCGTCAAAGAGACATCGCCATGTTCAACAAAGTGTTGATTGCCAATCGCGGCGCCATTGCCACCCGTGTTATTGCCACCCTGAAAAAACTCGGCGTTACCGCCGTGGCCGTCTATGCGGAAGCAGACCGGGATTCCCTGCATGTGACCCAGGCCGACGAGGCCTACTGTCTGGGTGAAGGCAGCGCCCGCGACACCTATCTGAATCAGGATGCCCTGTTTGCCCTGATGGAACAGCACGGCATCGAGGCGGTGCACCCGGGCTACGGGTTTCTCAGTGAAAACCCGGATTTTGTGCAGGGCTGCGAAGCCCGTGGCATTGCCTTTATCGGCCCGACGCCACAACAGATGGACACCTTCGGCCTGAAACACACTGCCCGTGCTTTGGCGCAAAACACCGGCGTCCCCCTGCTGCCCGGTACCGATTTGCTCACCGACAAAGAGGCGGCCCTGGCAGCCGCTGACCAGGTCGGCTACCCGGTGATGCTGAAAAGCACCGCCGGTGGTGGTGGCATCGGCATGCAGATCTGTGAAAGCGCCGCCAGCCTGGACAAGGCCTGGGATACCGTGCGCCGATTGAGCGCCAACAACTTTTCCAACGATGGCGTTTTTATCGAAAAATATATCGCCCGTGCCCGTCATATCGAGGTGCAGGTTTTCGGTGATGGTCAGGGCCATGCGGTCACCCTCGGCGAGCGCGATTGCTCCGCCCAGCGCCGCCACCAGAAAGTCCTGGAAGAAACCCCCGCCGCCAACCTACCCGATGCGGTTCGCAGCGAACTGCAGGCCACCGCCAAGGCACTGATGGAAGCAGTCAGCTACCGTAATGCCGGCACCGTGGAATTCATTCTCAACCAGGACAGCAACGCCTTTTATTTTCTGGAAGTGAATACCCGCCTGCAGGTAGAGCACGGCGTCACCGAACAGGTTTATGGCGTGGATCTGGTGGAGTGGATGCTGAAACTGGCCGCCGGTGAGTTGCCCCCGCTGGACAGCCTGGCCGCCAACCTGACCGTCTGTGGCCACGCCATCCAGGCGCGGCTGTATGCGGAAGATCCCAACAAGGATTTCCAACCCAGCGCCGGCCTGCTTACCGCTGTCACCTTTCCCCAGGCCGACGGCCAGGCACTGCGTATTGATCACTGGATCGAAGCCGGGCTCACCATCTCGCCTCTGTTCGACCCCATGCTGGCCAAGGTGATTGTTCATGAAGCCAGCCGCGACGCGGCGCTGGCCGCCCTGGACAAGAGCCTGGAAGAAACCCGTATCGAAGGCATCGAAACCAATCGTGATTATCTGCGCAGTATTCTTGCCGACCCGGTGTTTGCCGACGGCCAGATGACCACCCGCTACCTGAACGACTTCACCTACCAGCCGTTCACCCTGGACGTGCTGGCCGGCGGCACCCTGACCACGGTGCAGGATTACCCCGGGCGCAGTGGTTACTGGCCGGTGGGCGTACCGCCGTCTGGCCCTTTCGATGCCCTGAGTTTTCGTTTGGGCAATCGCCTGCTGGGCAACGAGGAAAAGGCGGCGGGGCTGGAGTTCACTCTCAACGGCCCGACCCTGAAATTTAATCAGGCCACCCGCATCGCCCTCACCGGGGCAGACATGCAGGCAACCCTGGATGGCAACCCGGTTCCCGGTTATACCGCCATTGCCATACAGCCGGGCCAGACCCTGAAGCTGGGCAAGGTGGTCGGCGAAGGCGCCCGTGCCTACCTGGCCATTGCCGGTGGCATCCAGTGCTCCCCTTATCTGGGCTCGCGCAGCACCTTTACCCTGGGTCAGTTCGGTGGCCATGGTGGTCGCGCCCTGCGCACCGGAGATGTGCTGCACTTCTCCCCCGACAACGGCGCCGGCAGCGATCTTGTGGTGCCGGAGAATCTGAAGCCAGCGCTGAACAACCAGTGGACCCTGCGCGTGATCTACGGCCCCCACGGTGCGCCGGACTTCTTTACCGACGACGACATGGCCATGTTCTTCAGCACCGACTGGCAGGTGCACTACAACTCCAGCCGCACCGGCGTGCGCCTGGTGGGCCCCAAGCCTGGCTGGGCCCGCAGTGACGGCGGCGAAGCCGGCATGCACCCGTCCAATATCCATGACAATGCCTACGCCGTGGGTACGGTGGATTTCACCGGTGACATGCCGGTGATCCTTGGCCCGGACGGCCCCTCCCTGGGCGGCTTTGTCTGCCCGGCCACGGTGATCCTGGCGGACCGCTGGAAACTGGGTCAGTTGAAGGCCGGCGACACCCTGCGCTTTGAGGCTATCAGTCTGGCCGATGCGGATGCGCTGGCCGCAGAACAGGACGCCTGTGTGGCCGCCCTGAGCGCACCGCAACAACAGGTCAGCCCGGCCCCGATCACCACCCCGATTCTTAATCGTCTGAGCGAAAGCGACGCCGGCGTGGAGGTGGTCTACCGGGCCGCCGGTGACCGTTACCTGCTGGTGGAATACGGCCCCCTGGTGCTGGACCTGCGCCTGCGATTCCGTGCCCATGCGCTGATGCTATGGCTGCAGGAACAGCAACTCGATGGCGTCATCGAACTGACCCCGGGCATTCGCTCCCTGCAGATTCATTTCGATCCGCGACAACTGCCCCGCACTGATCTGCTGGAAAAGCTGGCCCAGGCAGAACATGCCCTGCAACAGCAGGACGATCTGGAGGTGCCCTCGCGCATCGTGCATATCCCGTTGAGCTGGGATGACCAGGCCTGCCATCAGGCTATCGAAAAATACATGCAGTCGGTGCGCAAGGATGCGCCCTGGTGTCCGTCCAATCTGGAATTTATTCGCCGCATCAACGGCCTCGACAGTATCGATGAGGTCAAGGAGATCCTGTTCAGCGCCCGCTATGTGGTGATGGGCCTGGGCGATGTGTATCTGGGTGCACCGGTGGCAACCCCTTACGATCCCCGCCACCGGCTGGTGACCACCAAGTACAACCCGGCCCGCACCTGGACAGCGGAAAACTCCGTGGGCATCGGCGGCGCCTACCTGTGCGTATATGGCATGGAAGGTCCCGGCGGTTACCAGTTTGTCGGCCGCACCCTGCAGATGTGGAACCGTTACCGGCAGACCGAGGCGTTTGATCAGCCCTGGCTGCTACGCTTCTTCGATCAGATTCGTTTCTATGAAGTCAGCCACGAGGAACTCAATCAGATTCGTCGGGATTTTCCCAAGGGCCAGTACCCGATCCGCATCGAAGAGACCACCTTCAGCCAGAAGGACTACCAGCAGTTTCTTGATGACAACCAGCAGGACATCACCACCTTCACCGACGCCCGAAACCGGGCCTTCGATGAAGAACTGCAACGCTGGGTGGCCAGCGGCCAGATCAACTTCCAGTCCGAGCAGGATCTGGATGCGGACAACAGCGCCGAGCCGGTGGAAGGCACCCCGGTGGAATCGCCGGTGGCCGGCAACATCTGGAAGCTGAATGTGGCCGAAGACGATATCGTGCAGGAAGGCGATGTGGTGGCGGTGCTGGAATCCATGAAGATGGAAATCGAGATCAGCGCCCCGCAGAGCGGCAAGGTGGTGGCCATCACCCGGCAGGAAGGCCAGCAGATCAATGCCGGCCAGGCGATCATGGTGCTGGACTGAAGCGATCAGACATCCCCCCTCTCCTCTCAGGGCGGAGAGGGAAGGATTGAAGATCAGGCTCGGTGCCCGGCCATTACCATCGCAGCATTCGCACCAAGCCAGACCGGTTCAACCGCCTTCATTACTGGCCTCCTGACGACGGGGGCGGCGCACCAGTTCCCCCCGGCAATTGGGGCAACGGCTGGCATGAACGGTGCAACAATCCACACAGTACGTGCATTCGTAGGAACAGATGTAAGCTTCTGCCTGGGCCGGCAGGGAACGCTGGCAGGTCTCGCACTGTGTTTTCATTTTCAGCATGGGAACGTCCTTGCAGGCTGCTAATGCGCCTTCACTTTCTGTTTGTTGCAGCGTTCGCAACGATACACCGTCACCAGCTTTCCCTGCTTCACATCGAATTGCTTGTCCTTGCACACCACCCACTTATGAAAGCCATGCTGGCACATGCCTTTGCGCGGGGTTTTCTTTTCCGGTTTTTTGAACGGCAGAATATCGCCCATGACCACATTACATCTTGATAACGATCCACCGAGGATAGCGTAATTTCCCGTTCAAAGCGCCAGCAATAACCCAATCCCCAGCACCACCTCGCCGACAAGAAACAGGGCCGGAAACCGCTCCAGCCGACCATCAACCCCCCAGGCAACCAGGCGACCCACCGCCATGCCCAACAGGGCCACACCGACCGTCAACACCACCCCCGGCTGCCAGTGCGACCAATAGCCGCTGAATAACAACAAGGCGCCCATGGCGACACCAAAACCGCCATACACCGCCCGAACTTCGTTGCGCGCGGCCATGGGCAATGTGGGCAGATCCACCATTCCGGTGATGCTTTGCGGAGCGATCAGCGCCAACAGGCCCATGGCAAGAAAGGTGATTGCAGCAATCAGTATCATCAGTGACACCCCTATTCAGATAGCGGTAGCCGGAAGCACGTAAAGTCATGATGCGCCGCCGGTATGGTTAGGATAGATTCAGGTCAGAGTCCGCTGATCAGGGAAGAGGAACAATTACCTCAGAGGTAATGGTGAAGCCTGTCGCCCTCTTTCATGCTTATCCGGAACTCAGACAACCCCGCTCCAGGAGAGCCCATGCAAACCGGACAGATACTCGCTGAACTGCGCAAGACACGACGCCTGAGCCAACTGGATCTGGCCCTGCGTGCGGAGGTGTCCAGCCGTCACCTGAGCTTTATCGAAACCGGCCGCAGCCAGGCAAGCGCCCCTATGCTCAAGCGGCTGGCCATGGAGCTGGAGCTGAGCTGCCGGGACACCAACCGGCTGCTGCTGTCCGCCGGCTATGCTCCGGCCTTCAGCAACACCGATCTGGACAGCGACGCCATGGCACCGGTGCGCCAAGCGCTGGAGATCATGCTGGTCAATCACAACCCCTTCCCTGCCGTGGTGCTGGATGCCCACTGGAATGTACTGATGGCCAATCAGGCCCAGCAACAACTGATGAGCCTGATGATGCAGGAGCGCGGCCCCTTCCCACAGACCGCCAATGTGGTGGAACTGGTGTTTCACCCCCAGGGCTACCGGCCCTTTCTGGTCAATTGGGAGGACGTGGCGAGCTTTCTGTTACGACGCCTGCACCGGGACCACCAGGCGAGACCGGATCCGGGGTTGGCTAGCCTGCTCAAACGCCTGGGTGAACTGGCAGATGTGGAGGCTCTGCTCCACCAGGAGCCGCCCGGTGACCGCAGCGAGCCCATGCTGGCCCTGGACATCGACCTGGCCGGGCAGCGCCTGCGCAGTTTCTCCACCCTGGCCAGTTTCGGCACCGCTCTGGATGTGGTGATGGAAGAGCTGCGTATCGAGCATTATTTCCCCGCCGATGACGCCACCCGCCGCTGGTTTCGCAAGCAGATTCAATAAGCCCATCGAAGGGGCAGGCGCAAACCCGTATAATTCGCCCCCCGAGAATCAACCGGCAGTGATAATGACTGATTTTACCCCCGGCCAGCGCTGGCTGAGCGAATCCGAAACCGAACTGGGCCTCGGCATCATCAAGGAATTGGATTACCGACTGGTCACCGTGGGCTACCCGGCGGTAGAAGAGGAGCGCACCTACGCCATCAACAATGCGCCCCTGTCGCGGGTCATCTTCAGCACCGGCGACACCATCCGCACCGCCGACGAACTGGAGCTGGTGGTTACCGAGGTCAACGAACTCAACGGCCTCAAGGTCTACATGGCTCACCCGCTGGGCCAGCCGGAAGATATACAGCCGGTGCCGGAAACCCATCTGGGACACAAACTGCGCCTGACCACCGCGCTGGACCGCCTATTGTCCAACCAGCTGTCCTCCAATCGCTGGTTTGAACTGCGTGTGGATGCGCTGAACGCGCACTGCAAGCAACAGCAGTCCACCATCAAGGGGCTGCGTGGCCCGCGCATCGACCTGATCGGCCACCAGCTCTACATTGCCGACCAGGTGGCCAATCGCTTCGCTCCCCGTGTACTACTCGCCGACGAAGTCGGCCTGGGCAAGACCATCGAAGCCGGTCTGATTCTCCATCAGCAATTGCTCAGCGGCCGCGCCAAACGGGTGCTGGTGGTGGTGCCTTCGCCGCTGGTGCACCAGTGGTTTGTGGAAATGGTGCGTCGTTTCAATCTGCACTTTTCCATTTTCGATGCGGAACGGCTCAACGCTCTGCAGCCGCAAACCAGCATCAAGGACATGCTGGCGCAGATTATCGAAGAGGAAAAAGCGGCGGCGGAAAGCGAGGACGAGGATAACGAAGAAGACGCGCAGCAGACCTGGGACAACCCTTTCCTCAGTGAACAGCTGATCCTGTGCAGCACCGATTTTCTTGCCGAGTGCGATATCGACCAGCTGGCGGCAGCGGACTGGGATCTGCTGGTGGTGGATGAAGCCCACCACCTGGAATGGGCACCGGATGCCCCCAGCGACGACTACCAGCGGGTGGAAACCATCGCCCGCCAGGCCCGCGGCCTGCTGCTGCTCACCGCCACCCCGGAACAGCTCGGCCTGGAAAGCCACTATGCCCGCCTGCGCCTGCTGGACCCGGATCGCTACCCGAGCCTGGAGGCCTTCCGCGAGGAGCAGTCTCACTACCAGGAAATCGCCAGCCTGGCCGGCAAGCTCCATGACGAGGCCAGCTGGTCCGCGGACCTGAAAGCCGAAGCGGCCCGCCTGCTGCCAGACATGACCATCAGCGAAGACCAGCGCGAGGCCATCCTGGCCGAACTGCTGGATCGCTCCGGCCCGGGCCGGGTGATGTTCCGCAACACCCGCCACAATATTGCCGGCTTCCCGGCGCGCCACGTCCACGGCATTCCGCTTCCCCTGCCGGAGGAGTACCACTACGAAAGCGACGAGGAGCGGGAAGGTCACCTGCACCCGGAAACCCTGTTCCATGACGATCGCTGGTGCACCCTGGACCCGCGGGTGAACTGGCTGGAGCAGTTCTTCAAACAGCACCG
>Ga0208061_100448_pt1 | contig 11045 bp, 4 predicted proteins | sample DeeseametaMP0555_FD_184209 | JGI IMG/M metagenome (GOLD analysis project Ga0208061, IMG submission 184209) | Marine microbial communities from the Deep Atlantic Ocean - MP0555 (SPAdes) | ecosystem: Environmental > Aquatic > Marine > Oceanic | place: South Atlantic Ocean | collected 2011-01-23 | reverse complement strand
GAGCCCTGCCTCAAGATCTCGGACAACTTCACCAAGGTGAACTTCCCCGGGGACAAGAACCTGTGGCGCTACTTCGACGCCAACGGCAACTTCTACGGGGACGCCATCTCGCTCGCCAGCGAAGCAGGCCCCTCCATCGAGACGATCTATCACCCCTTCTTCCCCGAGCAGCGCTCCAAGGTCGCGAGCTTGCAACGCGAAGAACTCCTGCATGATGTGGTCAAGGAGGGAGAACGCGTGCTCGAAGACAGGAGCATCGCAGAGATCGCCGCGTACTCGACCTCTCGACTCGACCTCCTGCCAGAAGAACACCGCCGCTTCGAGAACCCGCACACCTACAAGGTCGGCGTCACAAAGGAGCTGCTCACCTTGAGGAGCGATCTCTACAACGCCACGCGCGGGAGAGCGCTCGGCGAAGAGGGCTGACCCCTCGACAACCAGACAAGAAACGAGCGAGGGCGCGGTGATTCTCACCGCGCCCTCGCTCGTTTCTTGTCCAGGAGGAGACGCTCAGTCGAGCCTGATCTCACCAGAATTCTTTCGCTTCTTGATCAGGACAGAATCATCCGCCTCGATCGGGTTGCCGTTGACCTCGGTGATGCGGAACTCGACGCGGCGGTTGTCCGAGCGACACGACTTGATCTTGCGCGCGTTGCGACGCTTGTTCTCGAGCAGCTCGGGCATGTCCTTGCAGAGCGGACGATCCTCGCCATAGCCCTCGAACGCGAGCCGGGAAGGCGGCACGCCCTGGTCGATGAGGTACGCGCGCACGGCCTCGGCGCGACGCCTCGAGAGCTCGAGGTTGTCATACTCGTCGCCGACATCATCGGTGTGGCCCTCGACGCGCGCCTTGGTGATCTGCGGGTTGCGGATCAGCACCAGCGCGACGGTGTTGAGCAACGGATACGACTTCTTCTTGATCGTGGCCCTGCCGGTGTCGAAGAAGACCTTCTGGAAGATCTTGATCTCGGTCTCGGTCACGACCACCGTCTCCTTGCCATCAGGGCAGCCGTCGTCATCCTTGACGCCGTTGAAGGTCTCGGGCTTGTCAGGGCACTTGTCGACCTTGTCGGGGATGGTGTCCTTGTCGCGATCCTTGATCGGACAACCCTTCTCCTCTGGAACGCCAGCCTCGTCAGGGCACTCGTCGTTCACATCGAGGACCGTATCCCGGTCATTGTCAGGATCGGGGCAGCCATCCTTGTCCTGGAAGCCATCGAGATCCTCGGGCTCGAGCGGACATTGATCCTCGGCGTCGGGGATCGTGTCGCTGTCATTATCGAGATCCGGGCAGCCGTTCTCGTCTTCGAAGTTATCGATATCCTCGGCCTCGTCAGGGCACTCGTCCTCTTTATCCAGGATGCGATCGCGATCGTTGTCCGGGTCAGGACAGCCATCCTCATCCTCGAACTTGTCGATATCCTCTGGCTCGTTGGGGCAGCGATCATCAGGATCGATCAAGCCATCGCTGTCGTTGTCGTATTCGGGGCAGCCATCCTGATCCTCGTACTTGTCAAAATCCTCGGCGTCATTGGGGCAGGCGTCCTCTTTATCGAGGATCCCGTCCCCATCACGATCGAACTCGCGCGGCGTATAACTGAGCGAGGCGAAGACGCGAAAATCAGGAGCCCCCACACCGCTCGTCAAACCGGCGCCAGCGCCAGCGTTGACGACCAGATCGGCGGGCAAGAAGAACTGCAAGCCCCCTTCTGCCTCGACGGGCTTGCCCTTGTCGAACTGCGCGGGATCGCCCGTGGAGGTGACCGCCTCGGCGTCCGCGATGGAGATGTTGCCATAGATCGCGCCGATCACGCGCATGATGTCCACGCCAGAAGGAAGCTCGAGCCCCACGCCCCAGCGGAACATGTCGTCGCTGACGTAGTTCGCCGCGGTCGTCGTGGGGCGCAGCAGCTGGTAGGCGAGGTTGGCGGAGATGGCCAGGCCGACCTCGTGTCGCCAGTCGACGTTGAGGCGTGGCTCGAGGCGGAAGGCGCCGTCGGACTGGAAGGAGTCGGTGTCTCCGATGGGAGCGTACAGCGGGAGCAAGAACGCGACGCCAAAACCGGCGAACTTGTTCGGGTTGAGGATCTGCACTTTGGGGATGATGCGCAAATCACCGATGGCCGCGCCATCCACGCTCTGCCCCGGCGCGCCGAGCGCGCCGAGATCTCCGCCTGACTGGAAGGGAATCACCGGGAGCGCGAAGCCGAGCTCGACGATGTTGAACAACCCGATCGATCCCAACACCTCCGTCTTGAGCTGATGCTGGATCAAACGCTCACCGCCATCATCCACGTCATCGGTGATCAGCGGCACGACCTGGATCGGATCGTTGGCGTAGTGGAAGAACAACCCCGCGCTAAAGCGCAGGTGAGGGAGCACATCGGACTTGCTGATGTTGAGCAAGTTGTAGCCCTGCGAAGGCAGCGGCTCGAAGTGCTCGACCTGAAAGGAAGTCAGCGTCGGTTGCTGTTGCTGCTGCGCGAACGCGCTCGTCGGTGCCCCCACCCACACGAACATCGCGAAAATAACAAGAAGCGCGTGAATGAAAACGACGCGCTTCCTCGAGAGGCGATCGGACATCGACCTGCTCCAGCTTGAAGTCTTGGATAGGTTCCACGAAGTGCTTTTATCTCTCCTTCATTCCTAAACCAATCCCCCCATGTCCGCAAGATCGCCAGGGTTCGCCAGACTTTGGCGCTCTCGAATCACTCCACGTGATGGAAGTGTGAGAAGTCGACCTCGAGCATGTTGTCCTCGCGCACCGTCAGGATATCGACAAACCTCGCGTCGATGGCGACCTCGTCGATGGTGTAGGAGTAGCGCGCGTGGATCATCTGCCCGAAGGTTCCATCGACGCCGTTCATCGAGATGATCATCTCGGCCTGATCCTCCTCCCAATCCTCGGGAGAGAGTCCGTAGAGCGGACTCTCCTCGTCGATGACATGCATCACCGTCCAACTGAGCGCGAACATCGAGGTGCGGCGTCGCTTTAGCGGGAGCGTATAGAAGCGCCGGAAACGCTCCCCCTCGGAGGTCGTCTCGAAGCGCACGAAGGAGACATCCACGGTCGCATCGACGATCTGATTGCCGCGCAGGTTCGCCATGCGAAACATCAGCGTGCGCTCGTCGTTAAACTCAGTGATCACGGCCCGGTCACTAAACAACACGCGCGCTGTGGGACGCGAGAACTTGGCGAACACGAGCCCCGTCGAGAGCGCCGTGATCACGACCCCCAGGAACGCCTCGATGGAGACCAACAAGTCCGCGTAGAGCGTCTTCGGGTAGAGCGCGCCGTAGCCGATCGTGGCGATCGTCTGGATGCTAAAGAAGAAATGATCCGAGAAGCTGTTCGGATCGGCCCCGTGGATGCAATCCCCACCCAGCATGAACAGGATGGCGAACAGGACGTTCACGCCTCCATAGATCGCCACGAGCAGGAGCCAGAAGTAGCGCCAACTGAGTTTGATCAGCCAGTGATAGATATCATTCCAGAAGGCGCGCGAGATCCCCTTGCGCACCACATTGAACTCACCGCGCTCGCCCACAAATCGATAGGTCATCTTCCATCGCTCCGATCACTCTGAAACCCCAACAGTCTCGACACATCTCAGGGTGTATGGTTTGATTCGGGCTCCTGTCTAGCCCCTCATGGCACTCGAAATTCAAATGCAGATCGAGAACGACATTCTGGATGGCAAGTACCAGCTCGGTGATTTGCTCGGGCAGGGAGCGCACGGCTCTGTGTACCGCGCGCGACACCTGGCGATGAACCGCGATGTCGCCATCAAGATCGTGCGCCCTCGCGCCGACGCGAGCGCTTCGGTTCAAGCACATCGGGACAGCATGATCGTGCGCCGCTTCGAGCAGGAGGCGCAGATCATCAGCCAGCTCACCTCGCTCACCACCGTTCACGTGCACGACTACGGAACCACCGGCGAGATCTTCTACCTCGTGCTCGAGTTCGTCGACGGGCAAACATTGGGCGAGCTGCTAAAAGAACAGGGAAGGCTCCCGATCCTTCGCGCAGTAGAGCTCGCCATACAGATGCTCGATGGCCTCGAAGAGGCGCACCAACGCGGCGTGCTCCATCGCGACCTCAAGCCCTCGAACATCATGATCACGCGCGATTTTCGAGGCAGGGATCTGGTCAAGGTGCTCGACTTCGGCGTCGCCAAGATCATGGCCGAGGTCGGCGCCATAGACACCCCTGACGTCAAAGGTCTCGAGCCTCATGACGAGACGCTCACGCAGGAGGACGCCTTCGTTGGCACCCCTCGCTACGCCGCGCCAGAGCAATTCAACAGCCAGCCCGTATCACCGGCGACTGATTTATGGGCCGTGGGCGCGATCCTCTGGGAGATGCTGCTCGGGCAACCGCTCAACCCGCACCGCGACCTCTTCGACTGCATCACCTTCCACGTGCGTCAGGGCAACAAGGCCCACGTGCCACCAGATGAAGCGGGCATACCCACACCGCTCGTGGACATCCTGGCGATGGCGCTGCACCCGGAAGGCCCCAGGCGATGGCGGGACGCGGCGAGCATGCGGCGCGCGCTCGAGTCGTGCAAAGAGACGCTTCCAAACGAGCCAGTAAGCGGACCGGCGCCCTCGAGCGCGCGCCCCCTCTCGCAACCAGATTCAGGGCAGGATGTCGTGCTCGACAACCAGACGACCGAGGACTTCGTCCCCAACACGCTCGAACAGGAACCTGGCTTCAAGCACCTGCTTCAAGGCAAGGACGCCTGGTGGCACTTCATGGCGGCCAAGGCGCAAGGGACGCTCACGCCGGAGCTCGACGGCGAGGAGATCGAACTCGAGCTGCAAGATGTCGGGAGGATCGCGCAGCGCAAGCATATCGACGCGACGGCCAAGTTCCAGCCACACCACACCTCGAGCCTGAGGTGCGATCGCTGCGGGGCAGAGATCCCCGGTGATCTGACCTTCTGCGTGCACTGCGCGACGGCGCCAAAATTTCGCGCCTCCACGCGCGGACAATTGCTCGTGATCGACGCGATCGAGGACGAGGACATCCTGCTCGAGGTCTCGCAGCTGCTCGGGAGCTCGAACGACGCGCTCGTCCCCGCAGAGATCGAGCACGCGCTCAGGCAACCTCCCGGCGTCTTCTACTTCCCCGCCGTCGACGAACACGCCGAGGTGCTCGTCGACAGGTTGGGAGAGCTCGGGGTACGCGCGCGGTTGTCTCACGAGGAAGACGGCGACGTGAGCATGGTCCGCGAGGTCTTCGAGTCCTTCGCGCGCAGCAACCGAGCCATCGGCACCTTCATCGCCTCGCTCTGCTTCTGGACCGCGCTCGCCTTTATCATCAAGGTCCCCGCGGCGATGTTCGGCATCATCGTGACCACCTTCGCCCTGCTCTTTTACCAGCGCGGGCAGTTCGCGAAACGCTACGAGCTCGATGTCGAAAAACTGCTCAACAGCATGACGGGCATGACCCCCGACATCAAACAGCGCGCCATCAAGGGGCTGACCTCACTGCGTGATGAAGAGGTCAAGCAGCTGCTGACGCTTTGCCTGATCGAATACTACGCCATCTGGCGCCAGCTCTCGGCCGCGCCGCCCTCGATGCGGCCGCTGCTCGGGGGGTTGCGAGACAACCTCCAGGAGCTCATCAACCAGATCCTCGACGCCTGCCTGCGCTTTGGCGAGTTGCATGGGTACTTGCAGTTGCACGACCTCTCGGCGCTCGAGAAAGAGATCGAGGACCTGGATCAGCAGCTCCTCCAGACAGAGGATCCCACCGCGCGCGAGATGATGCATCGACGGTTGAACCAGCGCCACAAGCAGGTCCTCTCGGCGCGAGAGGTCCGCGCCGCCCTCCCCGGCTTCAAGGAGCGCCTGCGCGCGATGTGCGCCTCGCTCGAGACGCTGCGCGCTCGCGTCGTCTCGATGACGCTCGCGCAGACCTCCTCTGATGCAGACGAAGCGCTGGTACAACAGGTCATCCTCGAGCTCGACGATGAGATGCTCGTCTTCGAACAAACCCTGGCCGAGGTGCAAGTCAACCGATCCTGACTCCAGGCGGCGCGCAAAAAGAAGCCGCCGAAACATTATGCTGGAGGGTCGGAGTCGACTGATTCCGTGCAGCATAATGTTTCGGCGGCTTCTTTTTGCTCGGGCACCCACGCCCGGTGTTTCACGAGCGCTTCACCGCTCGCGAGGGAACCTCACTGCTCGTGCGCGCCGATATCGATGCCACCGCCGAGCGGGCGCGCGGTGCCGTTGTAGTCGACGCCAGGAGCGAGCGTCGCGGTGCCAGCATCGACCGCGGGGCTCGCCGAGAGGACCTCGAGCGTGCTGTTGCTGATGAAAGGGTCCATCCCGGCGATGTCGTTGCCGCCATTGGGTTGGACATTGCCGCCAAACAGGTAATTCGACGCCGTGTTCCAGAAGAGGTTGTAATCCGCCGTGAAGGGGATATCTCGGGTGAGCACGATGGCGCGATCGAGATCGGTGCCATGACCCACGAAGAGGTTGTTATAGAAGAAGAAGTCGCCGATCGACGCATCCGTGTCAAAGGCGAGGCGGACGAGGTCGATCGCGCCAGCCGAGGACGAGGTGATCGCGACGCTGTTGTTGATGAACTCGAAGCGATCGAAACGATCGGCGCGCTGGACGTGCACGTTGTGGAGCTCGTTCTCGATGATGATGTTGTTCAGGATTCGCACCGAGCCAGCGTCCAACTCCGCGTTCTGAATCCAGAGGCCGCGCGTGGTGCGGTTGTCCCCATCGATGGAGTTTTGCTCGATGACCACGCTCGAAGCGCCGCCTCCGACCACGGCGAGGATGCCCGTGTCGCCGTCTGCGGCGAGCTCGATATCCACGCCCCGGACAACGCTGCTGCCAGCCACCGCGTTGTTCTCGGCGCGCTCGAGCAGCGAGATCCCATAGTTGCCGCCCGAGACGCTGTTCCCGAGCACGATGATGCCGGTGTCGATGGTCGTGTTGGTGACGCGACCCGAATCCGCCCGGATACCGTGGCGCACGCTGTCGAGGTAGAGGTTGGTGAGCACCACGCCGTCCGTGCTCGTCAGCGAGATCGCCTCGGCGGTCGCGTCGATGACGGAGATGTTATCGACGGTCGCGCCATGAATCTCGCTCAACCTGACGCCTGTCGCGATCGGGCCGACAACCTCGATGCCATCGAGCGAGATGAGGTCTGCGCCCTGGTGTGTGCCAAAGGCGTTGATCGAAATCGCGGCGTTGCTCGACGTGTTGGATGCGCCCACCACACGAACATCCTCGAGCACCACCGGGGTGGGGTTCGCGCGATCGTAATCGATCGAGATGCCATCCCTGCCATCGAGGAGCAACGTCACGCCCTCGATACGCGAGACGCCGTTCTCGATGATCGGCTTGTCTTGCCAACCATCCAGGGTCACCATGTCGCTGCCCGATCCGACCAGCGCCACGTCATCACCGACAGAGATCCCATCGAAGGTCTCGTGCGTGCCATCACAAAGTGTGATCGTCCCGCCCGAGGTCAGCGCGCTGACAGCGAGCGGCAAGTAAGTTGTCTGGGACATCGCGCAGTTGCTGTCGCCGACCGTCACCGAGGAGACCTCTTGCAGCTTCTCGATATCGACCTCGTAGGCTCCCGTGGTGCCCTCTTTATGGAAGACGGCGTGGAAGTAAGGCTTGGTGCCAGAGACCGCTGGCCCGAGCTTCTCGAGCGCGATCGATCCTTCCGACTCCTCGAACGAACGAGCGCTCTCGGACCATGTCCCGGCGAAGTCAAAGCGCTCGGCGACGTGAGGATGTGGCGCCCCCATACCCACGCGAGGTCTCGCCAGGATCGACTCACCAGCAGAGACCGGCGAGACGTAGCGGTACACCTTGCCGGGGACGCTCAAATCTCCCACGAAGATCGCGCGGCCAGCAGAAGTCGCGACATAAGAAGGAGGCGGCATATCCGTCACCGTAAAGGCGTACTGCACGCCTTGCGCGTTGACGCCGCCAAAGATGCTCTGTTCGAGCAAGTACATGCCCGTCTCGGGGATCTCGAAGACGAGCGACTCGAGGCCGCCAAAGCGCTGGTTCGACGCGAACAAGGGCTGCCCGGCGTGGTAGAGTTGGACAGAGTCAAAAGGCACCGCCCCGTAGAATCGGACATGAATCGTCTGGCCCTCATTGGCCCAGAACGACCAGGTCTTGGTGGTGTTATCCGTCGCGGTCACGTCCACGACCTCTTCCTGCTCGACGTTGATATCGGTGACCTTGTCGAGCGAGACCTCGACCTCGCCAGGAACCGTGCCTGCGCGAACCGCCACCGTGACGGTGCGCTCCGACGAGACGGGGTAGACGATCTCCTCGGTGTTGTTCGAAGCCACCTCGGTCGGCAAGATCTCCCAGCCACCTTCCGAGACAATCACCGCGCGCGCCTGCGCAGAGTTCTTCGAGGTCAGGCGAATGCGCGCCAGATCTCCCGCTTGTGCGTCGAAGGTAAAGACCTGCTCGTCACCTGACGCGCCGAACGCGTGCGTGACCGAATCACCGTAAGTCAGCGTGGTATTGGTCGGCTCATTGGGGTCCGAGAGGTCGATGCAATCGAGCGCGTACTCGGACTCGTTACCCGTCGCGACAACCCTCCCGCCGCATCGCAAGAAGCCGCCCTTACCGATCACCGAGAGGTCCATCTCGACGCCGATCGGGAGCGGGATCTCGAGGTTTGGCGAGGACGCTTCGAGCGTCATCGAGACAGTCGACCTCGGGCCAGATGAACCGGCAGGCGTGGAGCCATTGATTTGCAAGGGACCGGTGGCCATCACAGGCGTGGCGCCGTTGCCAGCGAGGCTCAAGCCAGCCTTGTGCAGCGGCACGAAGTCATCCGAGTTCCACCAGGAGAAGTGAGACACCTCGGCTTGCAGCGCGAAGCCGCCGTTTGCCTGAATGACAAGCCCCTTCCCTTCATTCACCCAGAGGCCGCTGTTTTCATCGAGCGACCAGAGGTCGATCTGAGAACCTGCCGTCGGCGAGGTCGCCATGGGGATCTCGATGGTGGCCTTCTTGCCGGGCGCGATAAAGACCTCGCGCTGATCCTGGCGAAGCTCGACCTCCATCAGACCATGAGATGCCATAAAGCTAACATCACCCTGGCGGTTCATCGCCATCGGCCCGCCCGGGAAGGCTCCAAAGTCATCGCCCGAGGTATCGAGCGGGGTGATGCGCACCGAGATGTCCCCATCGATAGGTTGCCCCGCGTCATCGACGAAGGCATCCGCCGGGAAGCTCACGCGAACCCCTTCGCTCGTGATCACCTCGCCGCCCATGGCGGCCTGTTGCAAGAAGTGCGTCTCGCCATGCCTGATCAACTGCGCCTGTGTCTTCCATACATCCTCGCGCTCGGGCACGACGAAGCGCTGGATCTGATCAGACCAACCTTCACGCCTGTAACGCAGGACCACAGGGACGGCGCGATCGATGGTGATCTGGAAACGGCCATAGGCGTCCGTCGTGGCGAGCAGTTGCCCGCTCGCGTCGAGGACCTCGACCCCTTTGAGGGCGCCGAGATCGCTGTCGACGACTTCGCCAGTGAGTTCGGCAGTCCCGACAGGCATCGGCGCGCCGATCATCACCTGTTGATCCGCTTGATCGCTCAGGTTGGTCGACTCGACGAGCAAGGTCGCGTCGATGGGACCTGGCTCGTGGAAGATGCGACCGACCTTGACGCCGCTGCGCTGGACGCCATCGCTAAACGTCCACGTATAGGTCAGCTCTTCGCCATCCGGCCCGGTCGACGAGCTCGCGTCAAAGACCACGGCTTGATTGATCTGGGGCATCCCCGAGACCGTGAAGCTCGCGGTGACCATCGGCGGCGGCTCCTCGAACTCGACATCGATCGAAGCCTCTCCGCGGTTGCCCGCGGCGTCCTCGGCGTACACGGTGATCGAGGTCGGGTCATCGACGAGCGAGAGATCCACCGAGAACGCGCCCGAGGCAAAGGTGAGCTCTTGCTCGCTCCCTTCGCCGAGGACATACACCGCGCTCTCGACGCCGACGTCGTCCATCAGCGTACCGGTGAGCGTGTAGGAGCCGTCGATGCCCGCGAGCATCGACGAGGTGATCGTGACCACGGGCGCCATCTCATCACCAGGATTCATATCCTCATCGCCCATATCACTGCCCATGTCCTCCTCGGCGGGCATGTCTTCGGACATGTCCGCCTCTGGAGGAAGGTCAGGATCGGGGAGCGTCCCCTCGTCGCGGCTCTCGTCCATATCCTGGGCGGACATATCCGCGCCGTCGTTGTTCGAGCCATCACCGTTGCCTGGCGAGCCGCACTCACCGCAACCGATCAACAGCAACGCACATACAGTGCGTGCGAGCGCTCCACCCTTGAGCCAATGCGCCTTCATCCTCATCTCCCGTGTGGGTCTTTCTCTTCACACCAGCTCGGAACGCTTCCCCAGGTTTTCCCTGAACTTGCAGGCACTGCGTCGAGTGAACCTGCATCGGCGAGCTCTCGATCTGGCCAAAACAGGGCCCCATCCGAGCACAATCTCACCGCGCTGGGAAGAAAATCCCCGACGCGAAGAAGACATCTCGTAGATAACCCTGGACCCTCTTAATCTAGAAAGAATGAAGGCGCGCATCAAGAGCAGGCGTCAATTCTTTGACACCTCGAGCAAAATCTCCCGGACGCGATCGCCGAAAGCTTGCTTCATCGGGAGCTCGGAATCGATCGCGATCCTGCGGCGTTCGGTCAACACGGTCTCCTCCTTGATCGGGTTGTACCCTTCCTTCTGATAGGTCTCCCAGTGGAGCAGGACGCCGCGCTTTTGCCAGACGGGGAAATCGTTGAAGTTCTGCCCGCGCTCGAACAGCAGCTCGTTCTTCTGAGAGATCGTCGCGCCAGAGAGGATCGAGGTCGCCTGCCTGGCGCTCTTGCCCTCGTTGCGAAGCGCCCAGTAACACGCCGTGTTGAGCGCGCACCTGGTAGCATCCGCCTCGCGCCACCTCATGTAGTTGACCACCGCGTCGACATCCACGCCGACCCAGACGCGGCTGTCGAACTGGATCACCTC
>Ga0208061_100447_pt1 | contig 11046 bp, 6 predicted proteins | sample DeeseametaMP0555_FD_184209 | JGI IMG/M metagenome (GOLD analysis project Ga0208061, IMG submission 184209) | Marine microbial communities from the Deep Atlantic Ocean - MP0555 (SPAdes) | ecosystem: Environmental > Aquatic > Marine > Oceanic | place: South Atlantic Ocean | collected 2011-01-23 | reverse complement strand
GAGGTCGTCGCGCCGCCGATGAGCAGCGGGACCTCGAAGTCGAGCCGCTCCATCTCGCGCGCCACGTGCACCATCTCGTCGAGCGATGGCGTGATCAGCCCGCTCAGGCCAATGGCGTCGACCTTCTGCGCCTTTGCCTCCTTGAGGATCTTGTCCGCGTTGACCATCACCCCGAGGTCGATCACCTCGTAGTTGTTGCACCCGAGCACGACGCCGACGATGTTCTTGCCGATGTCGTGCACATCCCCCTTGACCGTCGCCAGAAGGATCTTGCCTGCCTTGCTCGAGACGCCATCTTCCTTTTCTGCTTCCATATGAGGGAGCAGGAACGAGACCGCCTTCTTCATCGCGCGCGCGGACTTGACGACCTGAGGGAGGAACATCTTCCCGGCGCCAAACAAGTCGCCCACGATCCCCATGCCAGACATCAGCGGCCCCTCGATGATGTCGAGCGCGCGGTTGTATTGCGGCAGCGCCTCGGCCAGATCCTCTTCGAGGTATTCGATGATGCCGCGCACGAGCGCGTGCTCGAGCCGCTTTGCCACAGGTTGCTCGCGCCAGGCGGCGTCCTTCTTTTTTTGCTTCTTGTCGGTGCCCTTGAGCTGCTCCGCGGCTTCGATCAGGCGCTCTGTGGCATCCTCACGCCGGTTGAACAGCACATCCTCGACGCGCTCGAGCAGCTCCGGATCGACCTCCTCGTAGACCTCGAGCTGGCCCGCGTTGACGATCCCCATATCCAACCCCGCCTTGATGGCGTGATACAGGAATGAGGCGTGGATCGCCTCGCGCACGGCGTTGTTGCCGCGGAAGCTAAACGAGATGTTGCTCACGCCGCCGATGGTCTTCACGAGCGGCATCTTCTCTTTGATCTGACGCACCGCCTCGATAAAGTTGATGGCGTAGTCGTTGTGCTCCTCGATCCCTGTGGCGACCGTCAGGATGTTCACGTCGAAGATGATGTCGCGCGGGTCAAACCCGAGCTCGTCGACCAGGATCTTGTAGGCGCGCTCGCAGATGGCGACCTTGCGCTCGGTGGTCGTGGCCTGACCATCCTCGTCGAACGCCATCACCACCAACGCCGCGCCATAGCGACGCACGATCTCGGCCTGGCGCTTGAAGTTCTCCTCGCCCTCCTTGAGCGAGATGGAGTTCACGATCGCCTTGCCCTGCACGCACTTCAAGCCCGCCTCGATCACGGAGAACTTCGACGAGTCGATCATGATCGGCACGCGCGCGATCTCGGGCTCGGTGGCCAGGATGTTCAAGAACGTCGTCATCACCCTGGCCGAGTCGATCATCCCCTCGTCCATGTTGATGTCGATGATGTTGGCGCCACCTTGCACCTGCCCGAGCGCCACGCTGGTGGCCTCCTCGTAGGCTTCCTCCTTGACCAACCGCTTGAACTTGCGCGAGCCGGTCACGTTCGTGCGCTCGCCGACCATCGTGAAGTTCGCGTCGGGGCGAAGCTCCAACACTTCGAGCCCCGCGTAGCGGGTATGTGGCACAGGTTCGGGGACGACCCTCGGCGGGAGCGTCTTCGCGGCTTCGGCGATGGCGCGGATGTGGTCAGGCGTCGTGCCGCAGCAACCGCCGACGATGTTAAACCACCCTTGCTCGCCGAACTCGCGCATGATCTCGGCCATGCGGTCTGGCTCGAGGTCATACTCGCCAAACTCATTGGGGAGCCCGGCGTTCGGATAACAGCTCAGGTAAATCGGCGCGACGTTGTGGTACTCCTCGATAAACGGGCGCATCTCCTCTGGCCCGAGCGCGCAGTTCAGGCCCACGGCGAACGGCTTGGCGTGCGCCACGGAGGTCCAGAACGCCTCGACCGTCTGCCCCGCGAGCGTGCGCCCGGAGCCGTCGGTGATCGTCATCGAGATTATCAATGGGATGCGATAGCCGCGCGCCTCGAACGCCTCCTCGATCGCATAGATGGCGGCCTTGGTGTTCAAGGTGTCGATGATCGTCTCGAGGAGCAACAGATCCACGCCCCCATCGAGCAGGCCCTCGACTTGCTCGCGGTAGGCCTCGCGGAAGTAGTCGAAGTCGCGCACGCGATAGGAGGGGTCGTTGACATCCGGCGAGATCGAGAGCGTGAGCGTGGTCGGCCCCATCGCACCTGCGACAAAGCACTTTCGGCCAGGGTTTTCGGCCTCGAACTCTGCGACGGCTTCCTTGGCGACCTCTGCCGCGGCGACGTTGATGGCGCGGCAGTGCTCCTCGACGCCGTAATCGGCCATCGAGATCTTCTGCGCGCTGAACGTGTTGGTCTCGATGATATCGGCGCCAGCGGCCATATAGGTCTTGTGGATCTCCTTGATAACATCGGGGCGCGTCAGGCAGAGCAGGTCGTTGTTCCCCTTCTGGGATTTTTTGGCGTCCTCGAAGTGGCCGCGACGAAAGTCCTCTTCGGTCAGGCCGTAGCGCTGGATCATGGTGCCCATGGCGCCATCGATGATCAGGATGCGCTCGGCGAGCAGTGCTTCGAGGTGTTGTTGGGTGTTCATCGCTTTCTCTCGCTCTCTTGTGACCGACGCTCTCTTCGCGCGTGTGCGATCCTTATTCGTCGCACGCGTCGCGATTCCACGGCGCGCATGATCGCGCAACCGTTGGCATCTTTGTCAAAATTCCTCCCAAAAGACAACGCAGCGCGTCATTTTTGCCATGATACGCGCTGTAAAAGAGGGTGCTTCGACCCATGCAACGCTCGCTGCCATAATCGAAGCGCCCTCGAATCACTCGGAAGGTCGTGGAGAATTTTTTATGGCCCAGTGACAGATCTGCCCGTGGGCGGTGTCTTCTGTAGTGAATGGTGAGATTGGCGCGTTGGATTTGGCGACCAAACCCGAGGACGGAGTCGCGCAGTTGGATGAGTTCAGGACACATTACGAGATGTATGCCCCCATGGTGTACCGGCGCTGCAAGTCATTGCTCGGCAACGAGGATGACGCGCTCGATGCGATGCAGGCTGTCTTCGTGCGCCTGTTGGAGAAGCGCCCCGAGATCAAAGATCCTCCCGCGTTTCTCTACAAGGCCGCGACGCATACCTGCCTGAACCTCATCCGCTCCGATAAGCGCTATCGGGATCGCATCGCCAACAAGACGCTCGTCGAGATCGCCCAGAGCGAGGACCAGCGCTGGCTCTCGGCGCGCTCATCACTCGCCGCGCTCTTTGGCGCCGCGAGCGAATCCACGCGCCTTATGGCCGTCATGCACTACGTCGATGGGATGACGCTCGAGCAGGTCGCGCAGGCCACGGACATGTCCGTCTCGGGCGTGCGAAAGCGACTGCGTAAACTCCGAGCGCGTCTTCAGTTTCTCGAAGCAGGTCACACGACATGAATGACAATCACGACGCCCCCACGCCCTTCGAGTTGGAGATGGCGGCTTTGAACCAGTTGCCCGAGGCGCGACAGGCCGAGGTCGAAGCATACCTCGAACGAGGCGGGCGGTCTGGCGAGCTCGACGAGCTGCGGCGATCAAACCTTGCCTTCCATCAAGAGTACGACCCTCACGTGATGCTCAAACGCATCCAACAGCGGCGCGAGCGCGCCGACCAAACACGAGCGAGAGATCCCATGCCTTTTGCAAGCCTTCAGATGTTCCTCTCCGATCACACCAGGAGCGTGACGCTCGCGGCCATCCTCTGCGTCGTCGCCCTGGCGAGCCTGGCGCTCTTTTACAAAGAAGATGGCGACGCCGAGCAGACCTCGAGCGTGCAGCCCTCGCCGGTCGTCACGGTCGCTGCCTCCACGCCACCTGTTGATGCTGCAAGGTGTGACATGACGCGACGTTATGATCACAGCGAGCCGCTCGTCGACGTGGTAGATGGCGCGCGCGTGGTTCGGGACCAGAGTTATTTTTTGGCGATGGTGGCCTGCGTCGATATCGCCAGAGAGCGTATTCGGAGCGCCCCGGCAGCAGATGCGCTGGTTGCTCCCGCCGAGCTGGTCTACGCCTGCGAGCAGCGGTTCCCGGACGCGTGCAATGACCTGGGGACGCTCCTCACGCATGGCGCGAGGCCGTTCACCGAGATGAAGAGCTCGAAGGAGGACTGGAGAGACTTCGCCTCCAGGCAAAAAGGCGCCAAAGCCTACCTGCGCGCGTGTGATTCGCGCTCGATGTATGGCTGCTGTCGGCTCGCCAACGCGCTCGTCGAGGACGCCGAGCTTCGACAACACACAGGGTGGTCTCCAGACGAGTACTTCGCGCGCGCTGACAAACTCGCCAGCGATCTCGACGATGAAACCTGCGTGCGCTGGGCAGAACCCTCGCCCGAGTGATTCTCATCTCGCGGCCAGGTCAGACGCTCTGACTTATCGAACGCATCCGGTGGTTCGGAGCGCCCCACGCGAGAGGTTGGCGCTCGGGCGATGTGGCACGGAATTTGGGTGGCGCCGTCACCAAAAAAGGCGCCCGAGGATGTCTACCCTCGGGCGCCTTTGCCGCGCTATCTCATGACCAAATTCCGTGCCACATCGCCCTCGGTGTCTGCTTTGCTGCAGGCGCGCAACAGCGTGCTTAAAATTGGACGCCGCCCCTCGGGCATTCGCGCGCGAGTGATGATCCGGTGCGTTGGTCATAAGAGGGACAAGGGTTCCAACGGCAGAGTTTTTCGACTCTTTTGACATCCGCTTCAGTGTATGGCTTCGAAGGCGCGACGATGTTGCTCAAAACAGGGTAATGCGTTCTGTATGTGGTTGCTTTCGAGCGATTCGTGCAGGGCTCGATGTTCGAAATCGGCGAGATGCTCGCGACTAACACAATAGTCGTCGTGATCAGCACGATGGCGTGAGCGTAAACGGCTTTGATGTGCGCGTCTTTTCCTCGCGCATAAGAGAGGCCAAACGCTCCCGCCGTGGTACACCAGAGTCCGTATATGAGGCCTGGGATAATCATTTTGGGCGGCAAGTGGGAAGATGACGCTTGGCCTGGAATATTGCCGATGAGCACTCCCAACCCCCACAACAGCGTGAGGAGCGAGTATGTGTCGATGCGTGATGTGTCGTCTCGTTTTACTGCGACGCAATAAAGACAGGTCCATAGGGGGACAATCCCCAGGGCAAAGATGAAGTCGAGCGTGCCCACAGAGCCTGTGGTGGGATCTGTTATGTATCCGGGCTGGATCATGGCCAACTCGATCCTCGTGAACCCATAGTGCTCGGCCCACGCATCGATCCTCGGGTCATCGATATCCTCGATGTAATCGAGCAGGTGCTTGCTGGCGATATCCAGGGTGACCTCGACACCAATGGTTTCTGCGATCAGAAACCCTACCGCGCACTGTGTTCCTTCGAGATCAACAAATACGGGTTGCCGGTTCGAGACGAAGGTGTTCCTTGGAAAACGTCCCCTCGTCGCGTAGCCATCCAACAAATCCAGACAGTGCGCGCGACGCGCCTGGGTCTCGAGGCCAAGGTGAGACGTGTCCGCCGCTTCGAGCACCTCGATGACGTGGCGCAAATGTGTCTGGATGCGAAGAGTATCGTCGTCACTCGTCACAGGTTGGCGTCGATGTGCCAATACAAAACTCGCGTCGCCAAGAACGCGGTTCACCGGCTCTGCTGTGATCGTCATCTTGCCCCCCTCGGTTTCATCGGACTTGATTCGAGTTCAGTTTGAACCAGGCTCACCTGTGTTGCAAGCCATGCATCCTCGGGTTCCGAGGTGAGACGCAAAAAAGGCGCCCTCGATAAGTCGAGGGCGCCTTTTTACGCTTTTTCGCGATATTCGACCGAAGAAATCAGCCAAACATCGTGTCGCCGGAGTCCTCGTAATAAGGGTTCTCACCAGCGTCGTGGTCGGTCACGTCGATGATCTCGTTGATGTCCTCGGGGAAGTTCTCGCGCAGGATGCGCTCGATGCCGTTGCGTAGCGTCGCCGTCGACGCCGCGCACCCCTGACAGCCGCCGGTCAGGCGCAAAAAGATGTTCTGGTCCATGTAATCCACCAACTCCACCGCGCCACCGTGACCGGCGATGGCGGGGTTGATCTGATCCTGGATGACTTTCTTGATCTGACGCCTCATATCAGGCCTCTCCTTGTATTCTCGTAACCGCTCGGAAAATCTCGTCGTGTTCGCACTCTTTGTGCGCGTTCCACCTCGTGAACGCGCCACGGGATCCAGAAAATCCACACTCCTCCCTCGATGTCAACCTCGGGCGCTTCTTCTCGGGTGCTGTCTGGCGCCCGTCTCATGCCTCGAGCGCGACGAACCCTTCGACAAAACCTCACTGATGCAGCGAGCCAGGGAATCTTGTGTGACCCACCCCTGGTTTGAGATGATGCCTACCCCAATGGTTGCCGTTGATTGTTCCTGAAGAAGTCAAACAGGAGGAACCGTGCAGGTCTCTGCGCTAGGAACGGTCGCGCTCGCGCGACTCGAATGGGAAGAAGATATGCGCACCGCGGCGCCGCGCGTGTGTCTGCTCAACGTCGATGAGTCGGGGAGCATGTCAAAGCAGATGAGGCAGAACCTCGAGCTCTACAGGTTCTTGCATCGCATGCGCAGCGCGCTCTTTGACGCCGTGATCGTCCATGGCTTTGGCTACGATAGCCACTACGAGATCTTCGCCACGCCAGAGGCGATGCCGCTCTTCGATGGCATCGAGCACCCCAACCTCACCCGCAACGAGGTCGGGGGGAGCTGGAGCCTCCACGGCCAGGTCAAGCAACACCTCGCGCAGCGAAAGGCGGATGGGACGACCTGCCCTCGCACACATCATCACTTCCTCGGCGCGCTCTCGGATGCGCTCGAACGGCGCTCGAGCGCGCCGATCGAACTCGTCGTGGGGAACTCCTCCGATGGCGGCTTCGATCGCTCCGCGCCACAGGCCGAGATCCGCGAGGAGATGCTTCGCCTGACCTCGCTCTGCCGCTGCTCGCTCATCGCCAACCTGCTCGTTGGCGCCAAGGGCTCGCCAGAAGCGCTCCACTTCTTCACCGGAGACGCGAACGCCTTCCACGCCAGCATCCTGCTCTCGACGATGGCGTCCGAGCACGCGGGCATCCACGACATCGAGGAGGTGATGCGCTCGCGCGATGCGGACTTCGCCAGGCGCTTTGGCATCGATTGGCAGAGCCCCTCGCTCATCTGGCACTCGTTCTCGCCAGCGATCGCCTACCACGCGATCTCCGAGGATGACGAACTCACCGTCTACTCGCCAGAGGTCGGTGGTTTGCCATCAGAGCTCGTCGTGCGTCGTCACATCCCCGATGGCGATGAGGATGGCCTCGATCGCGTCCAGATCGCGCGCGTGAACCTTCTGCCCGAGCCTGTGCAACTCGACGCGCGCGCTCGCGAGGTCTTCGAGCTCGTCGCCAACACCTACTCGGACAACCCCTACGTTCGCGCCGACGAGCGCGAGCGCTTGAACATCGTGCTCGCCGAGCTCGAGAAGCACTCCCGCACGCGCGAACACGTGCTCATGCAGTTGACCTCGTCAGAGGAGGAGATGGCCGAGGTGCACCGCCTCGAGAAGATGCTCGAGGAGAACTCCGCGGCCTACCGCTTTATCGAGGACGAGGAGCTCTCGCCGAGAGAGCGCGCCGCGCGCGTGCAGGTGCTCAACCAGGCGCGCCATCGCATCAAGCTCCTGCTGCGCGAGGCCAGCGCTGACCAGCAACAGCGCGCGCTCGAGCGTGAGGAGCGCTACCTTCGCGAGCATCCGAATCACTGGGTCGTCTGGCTCGCGCCCGTGCTCGAGTTGCTCTACGAGCGCCTCGGCAAGACGCAGGCCGATGAGGGGGACGCCGTCGAACACCTCTCGACGCGCATTCGCTCCGCCAAGAGCCGCGAGGATAACCAGAAGCGTTCGGTGGATCGCTACGTCGACCGTATGCTCGCCAGGTCTCGCGAACGCCAGGACTGGCGCGCTCGCCACCGCTCTCCCGAGGATGACCAGCCGATCGAGGAGCCCGCTGCCTGGATCGACGCGAGCTGTCCCGTGACGAAAAAGAAGATCACCGAGGGGCTCTTCGGGCTCCCATTTGTCGCCGATCGCAGTGACCTGACCTCTGGGAATGTGACCGCTGGTGGCCAGAACGTCGATCGCATCCCGGTTCCTCGCGAGGCTTTCTATTCACTCGAGGCGGTCGAGCACCTGATGTGGGCGCCGACCTCGGGGCAGATGGCCGCGCCCTATGCGACCGCGCGCAGCCTCTATAACGCCGCGATCCCGGTGCTGCTCGGGGCCGCGAAGCCTTCTGGCATCGACGCGCTAAAGCGAAGCATCGGGTGGCTTTGCACGGGGACCTCTGCCTTCGAGCCAGCGATGGCAGAGGTGATCCCTGCCACGCTCGGCAGCGTGCTCGGGCAACCGAGCTGGGTCGAGCGAGACAAGATCGAGGGCATCCCCACGCGCCACGAGCAGGCGCACGCGCTGCTCCGCACCACCGCGCTCTTCTACTCGTTCTGGAGCTACCCGTATGTGGCGAACACGACCGAGTTCAACGAGTCGCGAAAGAAGATCCCGCTCCCGCTCGTCTGGGCCGAGAGCGTGATGGACATGTCGGGCGCGGCAAGCCTGCAGGGATGCGGTTCGATCTCGAGCTTGCTCGCGCGCGCCGTGGGCGCATCAGAGCTCGACGCCGAGCAGGTCGCGCGCGATCTGTTCCAGTGGGGTTGTCGCAACCTCGCGCGCAGCATCTTCAACGCCAAGGAGGTCCCCTGCGGCACCGGCAAGGAGGGTCTTGTCCGGCTCGCCGCGCTCACACGCGTCAACGTCGAGCTCCAGCACAACCTCGGCGCGCCGCCAAAGCGCAAGCTCGAGAGCTCTTTCCACGATCCGTTGCCGCAACCGCGCGCTGAGCGTCTGCTCCAGCGCGAGTGGTCTGATGAAGACATCGAGATGGTGATCGGCCCGCATCTCGGCTACATCTGGAAGGCTCAATTTGTCGAGGACCCCGATCCTGCGGTCCGCACGTATTACGATTACTTCGCGCGCCTGATCACCACCGGTGGTGAGGAGCTCGAGGAGACGTTCTGGCAAGAGTTCAACGCCTGGTTGATGACGGACATTACCGATGATGACTTCGACACGGCGCTTTACGAGGTGTCGGGGTTGCTTCATCGCCTCGCGGTCGCGCGATTCGCGCACCGAAACCGAAAGGTGGAGACCTACGAGTATTGGCGTCGTCACGGCGAGCAGCGCGTGGGGAAGGGGGTGGTCCTGCCAGCGGACTATCAGGAAGGTGCGACGTTCAATCACGCGTTGCGCGATCACTTCGGGTTGCTCTCTCTCGAGTCCGTGAGCCCGACACGGTTCTCGGCCAGAGCGCCACGCATCGCGCACCATCAGATCGAGGCGCATCGCGTCAAGAAGGCTGGCGAAACGCGTTGGATCCCGCCGCGCGACGCCATCTTCCCGCAGGGGGTTTATAGCAACGGCGTGATCGCGTTTATCAATGGGCACCCGGCGTTCTATCCGCTGCGTGCCTTGCTTCGCCTGCGCCGCGCTGGCTTGCTCGGTCAGACCGCGCTCAAAGAGCTTCGCGCATCGTCCACAGAGGCCACGCCGATCCCCGAGTGCGACAACCTGATCGAGGAGTTGGTGTCCTTCTGCGGGAGCTACGATGATGTGATGCTGATGTTCTATCGCGCGTTCGCCTTCGTGTTGGATAACGCTGGCGGCTACGCCGATCGCCACTGGGCGACCTCATCCTGGCGCGATGCTTCGATCGAAGAGGTCGAGGAGTTGCTCGGCTTGCCCGAGTTCGACGGCGAGCACAAGGTGTTCGTGCAGGGATACGGTTCTCGCAAGTTCGAGTTCCCGAAGCGTCCAGATGACTGGCCCGCGGTGGACGGTTTTGGCTGCTTGCCAAAGAGCAGCGTGATCGACAGCCGCGGAACTCCTGTCGGGGCATTGGTTCGCTGCACATCGACGCAAGCAAAGCTCGATGACGAGGCGCTCTGTCGCGCGGGCGCAGGTTATATTTTGAACCGATGCCGCGAGGATAACCCTGGGTTTATCGATGGCTTGCACCGCGAGGCGAGGGAGCTCCTCGGGAGTTACCACACCGCGCTCCAGGAGATGAGCGCGCCGCAGCGTTACGAAGCCTACCGCGATGACTTGCTCCCTGTGCTCGCCGGGCGCGTCCGTGGCGATGTGCACCACCCGAGCTTCTTCGACAAGTGCATCATTGTCCTCGAGCAGATGGCCGAGCTTGTCAGGGATACACGAGAGCTTCGCGCGGAGGAGTCCGAGCAGTTCATCGCGAGGGAGGCCAACAAGCTTCGCAAGCAACGCTAGAGCTGCGCTCTAGATGTGCGTGGATGCATCCGTTTTATAAGCGCCGGAGGTTGCCTGTTCAGGCAAGCCTCCGGTGCTTTTTTCGTGCATATGCTCCAGGTGTTCGGTGATTTCTTCGAGCACGTATTCCATCTCTGAGAAGACCCGTTCGTTTCGAAACCGAAGCACACGGATGCCCATGTTTTGCAGTTGTCTATCGCGCCATGCGTCATAGATCCTTGTTTTATCGTGGATCGACCCGTCGACCTCGATCGCGAGCCTTCGAGAGGCACAGTAAAAGTCGAGGATGAAGTTTCCTTTGACGCGTTGCCGCCGAAACCTCACGCCGAGTTTCTTGCCTTTGAGTTCGCGCCAAAGCCTCGCCTCGGCGTTTGTCTGGTGTTTTCGTAGGTCTGCTGCCTTTTGCAAGAGCGTGATGCGCCTGAGCGATGCCATGAGTTGTCCTGTCGATGAGGTCGCGCGTTGACTGTCATCGATGGTTTTCGGCGGGTTGTGGCGGGAACTTGCTTCAGGGGGGGAGTCTTGTTGTGGGTTTAGCAGAATGTGTGAGGAAGCCTCTGCGGAGGTTTTGCAGAACATGAGGACAAGCCCCCCGCGCCTTCGGCGCTGCCCCCCGAAACGGGGGGCTTCTTGTTGTGGGTTTAGCAGAATGTGTGAACAAGCCCCCCGCGCCTGCGGCGCTGCCCCCCAAGTTTGGTGGGCTTCTTGGCGAGGATTTGGGCGTCGAGGTTCGCATCGGGCACCTTCATGAAACTCATTGCAGAGCTCGAAGCGCCCCTACGCAAAACGCAAA
>Ga0208061_100446_pt1 | contig 11049 bp, 10 predicted proteins | sample DeeseametaMP0555_FD_184209 | JGI IMG/M metagenome (GOLD analysis project Ga0208061, IMG submission 184209) | Marine microbial communities from the Deep Atlantic Ocean - MP0555 (SPAdes) | ecosystem: Environmental > Aquatic > Marine > Oceanic | place: South Atlantic Ocean | collected 2011-01-23 | reverse complement strand
ACTTCTATGGCACGGACTCGTTCGAGTTCTACGTGGCCAAGGGGGGCGTGCTCTCCACGAGCACGGCGACGGCGACCTTCACGATCAACCCCAGGCCAGACGCGCCCGAGTTCTCGCCATCCGGCGACCTCCAGGTGATGATGGACGAGGACACGACCGCGACCATCAACCTCACGGCGAGCGATCCTGACGACCTCGATCCGAACAACCCGCCAGAGATCACGCTCACCTATACGATCGCCTCGCAGCCCTCGCGCGGCATGCTCGGCGGCTCTGGCAGCACGCTGACCTACACGCCGAACATGAACTTCCAGGGGAGTGACAACTTCCGCGTGACGGTCACCGATCCAGAAGGCAACACGGACAATCAAACCGTGCGCATCACCATCAACGGCGTCAATGACGTGCCGATGGTGATGAACCAGACGGTGAACGTGGACGAGGATAACTCCACCAGCATTTTCCTGATGGCCGAGGATGTGGACGGCGATCCGCTGACCTACACCATCGTCGACATGCCGACCAATGGCACCGTGTCTGGCAACAGCAACTCGGTGACCTACACGCCCAACATGGACTTCACGGGCACCGATCGCTTCACCTGGCGCGCGAGCGATGGCATGGGCGGCATGTCCGCGCTCGCCACGGTCGATATCGTCATCGGTAACGCCAACGACGCGCCTGTCTTCTCCGGCGCGACGCCCGCTGATGGCGACGTGGTCGCGGGCAACGAGGGGGACACGCTCACCTTCACGCTCGAGGCGATGGACCCTGATATGGACCCGCTGATCTTCTCGGTGATGGGGATCGCGGATCTTCCTGGCGCCGTGTTCGACATGGCCACCGGGACGTTCACCTGGGCGACCAACTACGAGCACATCGGCGAGTATGACCTGGTCGTTCGCGTGACCGATGGCACCAATGAGGTCAGCCGCGCGCTCAAGGTTCGCGTCAATCGCCTCGACTCCGACAGCGACGGGCTCTCCGACACGCTCGAGATGGAGCTCGGCACCTCGCCGACCAACCCCGACTCGGACGGAGACACCATCTCGGATCGCGATGAGATCAACATCAACACGCAGATGGCGGTCGACACCAATATGAACGGGTTGATCGACGCGCTCGATACGGACTCCGATGGCGACGGCGTCGCAGACCGCGACGAGGTCAACGACACCGACATCAAGACCTTCCCCGATGACGCGGACGGCGACGGCATCCCGAACTTCCAGGATCCTGACTCGGACGGCGATGGCGCTGATGACAAGACCGACAACTGCTACGCGCAGAAGAACCCCGATCAGCTCGACACCGACGGTGATGGCATGGGGGATGCCTGTGATGACGACCTCGATAACGACGGCGTCCCCAACATCCAGGATGCTTGCCCGACGGTCTCCGCGCCCGGTCAGCCCTCCGGCTGTACTCCGGCTCCTGAGCCCGAGCCAGAAGGGCGCTGCGAGCAGTCGAGCATCGCCAAGGGCGCCAAGCTCCCCGCACCATTCGGCGCGCTGATGCTCGCCATGGCTGGGTTGTTGTTTGGCTTGCGTCGTCGACGCGACTGATTCGCTGACGGCTCGGAAAAAAGAGAGGGCGCGGTTTTCGCTAGACGAAAACCGCGCCCTCTCTTTTTTTCTTGGCTCCCTGGGGTTGAACATCACTCCTTTGCGATGCTCAACCAGGGACCGCTGATACGCTCGTTTCGGCAATCAGGACACCTCGATGGGGTGCTCAGTTTGCCGCGAGAGCGGAAGGTGAAATCACACCTCGAACAACTCGCTGCTTCGATCCTGAAGCGCTTGCCCACGCTCTTTCGCACATGCTCGAGGTCATCGAGCGTGTCGCGGATGCCCATTCGCATCAATCCCGCGATTTCTTTCGGGGTTCTGGAGCCTTGTTCGAGGTAGTAGATGATCTGTTCACGTCGTGTGCCCATGGGGTCGACCTTTATTTTCGTGTGATGGAATCTTCTCTCCTGGTTTTTCACACGCGTAATTCATGATCGCCTCCTTTTGATGCTTTATGGCAGCCAGCCTCGCTGGTGCCAGTGATTCGACGTTGTGCCAACACGAGGTGGCGCTGATTTATGCCTTGGGCTCGATAGAAAGTTCCCGGTAGCCGGTGCGGTCGTCGAACTTGCGCTTGAACGCGATGCCGCCAAGGAGCCCCAGGACGATCTCGGCCGTGGTGTAGATCGTCGCGCCATCCTTGAGGTGTCCGCCGATCATCTTCCCCTTGCTATCGGAGACCGAGATGTGCAGATGGCAGCCGTGCCTCGAGACCGTGCCCACGAGCGAGACGATCTCGAGCTTCTCCTCGATAAGCGTCGCCTCGGGCTCGTCCGCGAAGCGGATGGCGGCTTTCTCCAGGCTCCCCACACACGTCACGATGCAAGCGGCATCGATTTGACGGTCCACGCAAAACTTGAGCAACGTCTGGCGAAGATCCTGACCTGGATAGAGTCGCATGGCGATCACGTTCATCGGCTCCCTCTCGTAGCACTGGCGCGCCCAGCGGCGGCGTTTCTCGAATGATTCCATGCTCCTCTTAGCATCCTTGCCCATTTGATGCATCTATTCTTGCCGCCTGTTCGCCGCCAACGCTCTCTTGTATGAACCGTGCGCATCCTGGCGTAATTTGATAAGCGTGGCCGCGAAGTCCGTCGAGGTTTGAGAGAGTGGCGCGATGACAGAACCAACAGAAACTTCGGGGTTGCACCGCGATCACGAACGCCGCGCGCATGGCCTTCAGGCGATGCGTTGGGCGATCGTTGGTCTCGTCTTCGGGGTCGTGCTCATCGTCGCCAAGTGGACCGCCTTCCTTCTCACTGACAGCGCCGCGATCCTCTCGGACGCGATGGAATCAGGCGTGAACGTGTTGAGCTCGGCGTTCGTGCTGTATGCCGTGTGGCTCTCGAACCAACCTCGCGACGACGACCACCCCTATGGTCATGGCAAGGTCGAGTACTTCTCGGCAGGCTTCGAGGGCGCGCTCGTGCTGTTCGCCGCGCTCTCCATCGCGGTGGTCGCGATAAGTCGCCTGATTTCACCGGTCGACATTCAACGCATCGAGTTTGGCCTGGCCGCGCAGCTCGGCATCTCGATCGTGACGCTGATCGTGGGGCAGGCCGTCCTCAGAGCAGGGGAGCGGCTCAACTCGCCATCGATCCGCGCGGACGGGATTCACATCCGCTCGGATGCACTGACCACCTTTGGCACATTTACCGGGCTGTTGGTGGTCTGGCTCACAGAGATCCTCTGGCTCGATACGGTGATCGCGTTGATCGTGGCGATTTGGCTCGGGTTCTCCGGCGCAAAGGTCGTGCGTGAGGCTATCGGTGGCCTCATGGACGAGGCGGACCCGGAGCTGCTCGACGAGATCGCTGGTGTGCTCGAGGCGACCAGAGAACCTGGATGGATCTCACCCCACCACGCAAAGATCCATCACCTCGGCCGAGCGATTCACGTCGATCTGCACATGGTCTTTCCGGCTTACTGGTCCCTACAGCAGACGCACGCCGCGAGCGAGCGCATCGAGGACGCCTTCATCGAGGAGTTCGGGTGGGGCACAGAGCTGATGCTCCACATGGAGTCATGCACGCCCAAGAGCTGTTCGTATTGTGATGTGGAAGGGTGCCCCATCCGCTCGAGTGATTTCGTCCAGCGAAATCAGTGGGATGGGGCACATATCGCGATGCGTCACCGCGCCGAGCCGGTGTTACCCGAAGCGCGCAGCGAGGATCACTCGCTCTCCTCATCATCGCGCGAAGTGCTAGAAGAGGAAGGGTCTGGCAAGTAGCGCGTGACCTGCTCGAGCGCGGTGCCCTTGAGCAGGTTCGAGACGACCTCTGCGACAGAGCCTCCTCCGAGGATCGCCAGCGGCGCCATCGACTCCGAGACGCGCTCGACCATGGCGCGGTCGCTAAAGGATTGCAGCGCGGCGACCAGATCTGGCGAGACCGCGTTCGCCTTCGAAACCACCGCCGCGACATCGGCCTCGATCTCCTTGATGCGCTGGAGCAACTTCGCCTCCTCGACAGAGAGGGCCACGTCGGCCTGCGCCTTCTGAATCTGGAGCTCGAGCTCGTTGATCCCTTCGAGCGCTTGCTGCTCCTCGCGCCTTGCTTCGAGGCGCTTGGATTGCGCCTCTCGCTCGGCGCCGAGTTCGGTCAACCTCACGGTGAGCCGCTTGGTGATCTCCTGCTCGCGAAGCTCGAGCTCTCTGGCGAGCGTGGTCGATTGCGTCTCCATGATCTCGCGCTTGAGGCGCTCGGACTCCTTCACAAACTCGAGCTCTCGTCGCTCGGCGGCCAACTCCAGCGTCTGGCTCACGACCGCATGCTGGGCCTGCGTGAGCATATCCTCGATTTGAGAATCACCCAGCGTCACGTCCAGCACCTCCACGTCGTAGATGCGCATCCCGTTCTCGGGGAAGACGCGCCCCTTGCGCTTGCCATCCTCGCCGGATTCGCCGAGCACCGTGTCGCGAATGATCTGGATCGCGTCCGCGTAGAAACCCTGCACGCCGCGGCGCTTGATCGCATTGCGCAACACCGAGCGCATGTGGTCGGTCAGGAACTTGACGTAGTTCTCCACGTCGAACCACTGGTCGGGCTCGCCCTCGAAGTTCACGCGATAGGACAGCTTCAAGGTCACGCGACACAGGTCCGAGGTCTCCGCCTCGACCACATCCGAGACCTTGTTGTGCTTGACCCGCAGGTACACCGTCTTGAGGACGCGGTCCTCGTTCTTTGGCGTGCCGGTGGAGAGCTGCATCGACTCCAGCGTTTCATCATAAGCGAGCAGGTAACTCTGCGGCCCGACGACGACCTTTCGCTCGCCAGATTTGCTCACGACCTGGACGGCATAACCGGTCCAGGGGCTGATGGTGATCGCGCCATCGTATTTGGTATCGAGCGTGATCGTGCGTGGTGGCGTGAACTGTGCGCGGCGAGCGATCTCGTCGCCCGCAAACCCCTCGGTGGCTTCTTCGCGCTTTCGCCTCGACTTATCCCTCGTGGCCTCCTGGCGAACGCGCTCATCGAGCACATACTCGCCGCCCTCGCTCTTCTCCATGATCCGCTGGAGGTTCATGTTGTAATCGCGCGCCTCCTTGTTCCCCGGAAACCACTGCGAGACCTGGTTGTCCGAGAGGACGCGTCGCACGATGATCTCGTTGCGAGGATCGGGGAGGAACATCTTCGGTCCTCGCACCAGGCTAACCTGACCTGTCTTACGATCCAGGCAATAACGCCCCTCGCCAGCCGGGATGGCCACCGCGTAGTGAAGTTCGCGCTCGCCATAGCGAATGATGGCGTGCTCGGGACGCGGGAAGTAAATCATCGTGTCCTTGCCCGTGATAAAGAGCTCCTGGCCGACCTCGTAGTCCTTGCCATCCTCGGAGTAGGGCGCGATGACCTTGACGTACAGCCCGCTCAGTTCATTGAGCTCGATGGCGCGGAACTTTCGCGAACCCTGGCGCTTGACGAAACGCTCGGTGGGCTCGGGGAAGACCACCGCAGGGCCTTGAATAAAGCGCTTGTTACCATCCTCATCGAGCAGGATGCAGTACTCCAGGCGCTCGAGCGTGACCGCCTCCCGGACGTAGTTTCCGCTGCTGTCGGGGACGACCTCGATCCCTGTCGGTGGGATATAGAAGGAGACGTCGGTGCCCTTGATGACGAGCTGTTGTCCCATCGTCAGCGCCTCGCTCGACTCGATGACCTCGGCGCCTCCATCGCTCCCCTGTGGCGTGATGACCGCCTCACTCCATGACTTGCGCGCGGACTCCTCGTCGTAGACGCGCACGAGCAAGTACTGGTTGGAGCGGATGTGGTGCCCCTTGATGACGCGCGTCATCTGCCCTGGCCAGAGCGCGAACGCGCGCGGGCCAGGCAGGTTGACCTTGTGCCCGATCGTGATCGCGCCGAGGTTGTGCACCGTCCCACTGGTTGGCTGCGTGTTCTCCTTGGAGGGGTTCTTCAGGACGATGTACCAACCCTCCGGCGCGACGGCGAAGAGCTTGGTGGATTCCTCGAGCGAGCAGCGGATAAATCGCTTGCTCGACGCGTCGAAGTACACGGGCTGGTCGGTGTTGGCGAGGCTTGTCTTGTAGGGGCCGACGTAGACGTTGATGTTCCCCTTGGTTTGATCGGAGATGAAGGCGTATTCGTTCGGGGCAAGCACGAGATCGCGCTCACGGCTGCGATCGGACATGATCCTACCTCTTTCGCAGGGTGGTGGTTTGGCTGCTGTTTTTGATCCAGGGGCGCAAGTTTAGCGAACGGGTTTGAAACGCGCCACCCCCGCGATCCTCGCTCTCGCGGAACGAACCGCTCGAAGCAAGGCTTCCCATCAAGAGCCACCAACCTCGCCAACACCAAACTTCGCGAGCAGCAAGGTGAAGTCATCGCTGAACTCGCCAGAGGGCAGTGTCGCGAGTTCAGCGAGCGCGTTGGCGCATCCTTCGAGGTTTGTCGCGTGCATGTGGAGACATCGTTCGATCGAGGTCTGTTTGGCGCAACCGAAGAGCCCATCCGAGCCCATCAGTAAGATCCTGTCGCTCGCATCGTACGGGCCAAAATAAACAGGGAGTGATTGCTGAGTCCCGAGCATCGGTTTGCGTCTTTGGTACTGCGTGAGGTTCTCGACGCCACCCCCAGAGAGCAACCAAGCTGCCGAATCTCCGACGCTCGCGCCACGCACCTCGCCATCGTAAACCTCGACAATCACGCCGGTGCTCCAACCTGCTTCGGGATGTGCTCCGAGTGTCTCGTCGATCTCTTGCAAGACTTGCGACCAGTCCACCAACCCAGGCTCTTCGGCATGGCGAAGTGCGAGGTCGCAAACAAGCGTTGCTGCCAAGGCACCACCGACAGTTCCTCCAGCGCCATCGGCCAGGATGAACAGGAATCGGTGCTCGTTGCATAAGAGCGCGAACCTGTCCTGTCCGCCGGTCGCCGCGACTTGTCTGTGAGTGATTTCCAAAAGATGACCTTGTTTGTGATGTGTCTTCGACGTCTCGCCCAGACCGATGTGGGGGCACTTTTTTGACGGTTGTTTCGGGGAGCAAACCGGGTATCAAAAAAGTGCCCCCACATCGGTCTGGCCACCGCGGGTTGCAAACGCGAGACCTCGCCGGAGGATGAATTCAGGTTGTTTGCCGCGACTGTATCCAGGCGCGCAGTGTCCCCGCGTCGAGCAACGCGACCGCTTGCGAGACATACTTTCGCTCGTCAGACTCGAGCGCAGGCGCCTTCGAGCAGGAGCCGTTCAGCGTGATCGTGCTGCGGATGTGCTCTCTCACTTTGTCTGGAGGCGTGCGTTGTTCGAAGGTGTGATTGCCGTTGTCCTGGGTATAAATCAATGCCTTCGTCGCAGGATCGATCGTCCAATCGAACAGCATATCCCGATATCCCCACTCGATGCGATGACCCGCCTCCAGCGCTTCGATGACGATGCTCGTGGCATCTTCGATTGTTTCCTTTATCCGAGCTTGCTCGACCAATCTGGGACACGTGCGCTGAAGATCCTCGTGTAGCCCGGTAGGGTTCAGGTAATGCGATCTCATATGCGCTGGCGCATGGAGAGTTATTGCCTCGAAGAGCGCCTGGCATGTCGGCTCGGACAGGATCATGATGGCGAGCAATTCGCGCGCCTCGGGTTCGCTGAGCAACGCGGAGGGACCACGCGCATCGGGCCAGTAGACGAAACGTGGTGGAGGATACTCCGAGTTCACGCGCAGTAACTTCGCGCTCCCGATGTCCCACGCGGCTCCTGGCACAAACCACGAGAGCACACGCTCGATCATGTCAGCTCTGTTCTCGCTCATGGGAACCTCGCTTCTTGTGCTGTGTTGCTATGGCCTCGCCGCCGGCTCGATGCTGCTTATGACAAGGTAAAGCAACCCCGCCGTCAGCGCGCTGGCGCAACCTGCATAAATCAATGCCCAGAGGTGACTCCCGCTCCATGCCCACCAGCCGCCGAGCGCGGGGTGCGCCAGCAATACAAGCGCTACGAGCATCATCACCGCGCCGATCAGTTTGTCGCTTGTCACATGACTCGACAGGAAGATGCTCGAGAGCACGCCCGTGGCCAGCGCGAGCCCGACGGCGAGCAGCGCATCGAGGACGACGAGGACCCAGGCAATGATGATGAGGAGGGTAGGGCTGGCCATAAGGAATCACTCGTGGGTTTGATCGCGTAGGAGGGCAAGGCGTGATTTTTGAACGTCACGCACCTCTCTCGACCTCATATCGAGGTCAAAATCATCCCCACAACGCGACAGCAACACCTGCTGCTCTACGGGAACCTCCTGACCATCTCCCATGACCTCGACCACCTGTTCGCCGAGTGCTTGCATCAGGTAAAGCGCGATCTTCGACGCGGCGTTGTCATCCTCTGATGTGATCTCGATCCTCGTCCTCGGTTCTTTCAAGACCTCGACGTTAAACCTCTCGAAGGGGCTCGATCGGTTGGTGCAGTAGAGCTCGGTCCACTCGGTGTCATGAGGGGTGCGAGAGTTGCCGTCCGAGTCGAAGTCATGCCCATCGCCCCACACGAATGTCGTGACCAGATAAAAGGGTGGGCGCGAGCGCTCCGTATAGATGAAGAAGGTGATCACTGGCGGTACTTCCAGACAGCGAGGTGGAGGTAGGGTTTGCAACCGTGCGCTCGAAACAGCTTGAGCATCGGTTCGTTCCTGGCAGATGTCCCACCATGATAGCTGACCCCACCTTGTTGGCGAAACAACTCGAAGCCTCGCCGGTGCACCCACTTGCCAAGCCCCTTGCCGCGCGCTTCCACCACCACCCCCATGAATGTCATCGTGCACCACCCATCCGAGGGCGCCGTCTGCGCGATCACGATGGCGACCGCGTCCTGCTCGCTGTCAAAGCCGACCTGAACGCAGGAAGGCTCGCAGAATAACTCCTCGTCCGACAGGTAGCTCTCGATGAGTTTCACGCCGTCATCATCCTCTTCCCAATCTGGACCCTGGCCAGCGCGTTCGAGGATCTGAGCGGCGAAGTCCAGGCCAACCTCATCCATCGATTTCCAGGTCAGCGGACCTCGCCAATCCGTGCTCAGTGCTGTGACAGGCGTCTTGAACTCGAGCCGCTCCCCGTGTCTCTCCCAGCCAAGCTCGGCGAGCAATGCTTCTAGCCCATCAGGCGCTCTCTCGAGGTTCAACCTGAGCTCGATCCCGACGGGATGCCCGAGGTCCTCCAAGATGTTCTCGAGCACGCTCCTGGCGTCCTCGACGAGGTTCTCCTGTAACGCGGGCTCCAGTGTCCAGAAGAGGTGGAGCGCATATGGCGTGCCTTCTTTTGGCGGCGATGTGATGGCGGCGACACTCGCTATGGGGGCGCCGTCGGGCACGAAGACATGTTGGCGAGAAGAAGTTTCGGGGTGCTGTTCGATGGTTTGGTTATAGGATGCTTCGCGTCGCGCGACCTCATCCTCGTCAAGGTTCGCGACCTCGCCGCGCAAGCGCGCGTAGGCTGCGGTCGTGGTTGTCGAGAGCCTGGTGGTTTCGTGATCCATGAATCTCCGTCGGTTGGATTGAGTTCGTCTCAACCTTCCTCATCAGCGTGTTTATTTCCCTTCTTTCGGTAGACCAGCAGCAGGATCGGCGGGAGCAGGAAGAGGTCGCCAAAGACCGCGCCAAAGATCGTGATGCCGATCAGTTTTCCAAAGAAGGTCGTCGGCACGAAGTCGCTAAACAGCAGGATCGTCAAACCGGTCACGAGCAACACGCTCGTCAACAGGATCGCTCGCCCCGCGCCAAAGTAGGTGAACAGCAGCGCGGTGTGTGCGTCATCGTGGCGCTCCATCTCCTCGCGAAAGCGCGTCAGGAAGTGGATCGTGTCATCGACCGCCAGCCCGAGGCTGATAGCGAAGATAATCACCGTCGTCGTGTTCAGGTCGATGCCCGCCCAGCCCATGTAGGCGAGCGTGGCGACGAGCGGTGTGACGTTAGGGAGGACGCTGATGAGTCCCACTTTCAGTGAGCGGAACACCGCGGTCATCATCGCGAAGATGATCACCATCGCGAGCAACAGGCTGTAGATCAGATCCCAGATGAACGAGTCGAGCGCGATGCTCGCCACGTAGGCATCCCCCGCGATGTAAGTGTAGTAGCCCTGTTCTGGCGGGAACAACTCGTCGAGCTTTTCCTTGATGGCCTGTCCTTCGCCGATCATCTTTCGCGCGCCGAAATCCTCGACACGCACCAGGATGCGCGCGTTCGAGAAGTCTGGCGTCATGAACGCGCGCACACCTCCGCGCGAATCAGGAGGTCCCTCGATGAGCAGTTGGATTTGCTCGACCTGAGCTCTCGAGGTGGGCATCTCCTGACGTTGCGCAGGATCTCCGAGCAGCGCGGCGCGCGCGGCCTGGTGGAAGTTGACGATGCTCTGCGTCGAGATAAACCCATCGCGCGCTTCGACGAACTGTTGAAGCTCGTGGAGCTTGGCGTAGGGCTCCGGGTTCTTGAAGTGATCCTTATCCTTGTGCTCGATGCTGATCTCGACTGGCAGGATGCCTCCGAGATCCTGCTCGAGCTTGCGCGTCATCTGGAAGGTCGGGTGATCCTCGCCATAGATTTCGAGCAGCTTGGTGTCGATCTTGACGGTGGAGGCGACGTAGACAAACCCGGCAGAGATCATCAGCCCGATGGCGATGACCGTCTTCGGTCTGGCGAGCACGCGCTCGGCGACGGCGATCAAGCCACGCTCGAGCAGCGGCGCTTCTTTTAGCGCCTCGGGCGTCAGCTCGCTGATGGCGTCATCTCCCTCGCTCGTGAGCCGCTTTACAGGCCGAAGGTAGGAGAGCGCGGGTGGGATAAAGAACAACGTCGCGAAGTAGGCGAACATCACGCCCGCCGCCGCTTGCCAGCCGAACGCCTTGAGGATGTCCGTGTCCGCCACGAGCAGGCTGATAAAGCCCACCGCGGTCGTCGTACTGGTCAACAGACAGGCCATCCCCGTGTGGCGGATCATCGCCTTGGTGGCCTCGTGGCGATCCTTGCCGAGCTCTATCTCCTCGGCTT
>Ga0208061_100445_pt1 | contig 11056 bp, 8 predicted proteins | sample DeeseametaMP0555_FD_184209 | JGI IMG/M metagenome (GOLD analysis project Ga0208061, IMG submission 184209) | Marine microbial communities from the Deep Atlantic Ocean - MP0555 (SPAdes) | ecosystem: Environmental > Aquatic > Marine > Oceanic | place: South Atlantic Ocean | collected 2011-01-23 | reverse complement strand
GCCTCCAGAGCCAGGCCGAGGCTACCCTCTTCGCCCCCCTTCTCCATCGCGCCGCGGAGCATCGCCAGACGATGCAACGTGGCGGCCATGGCCGCCTCTTCATCATCCTGTTTCTGATCGAGCGACCACTCGAGCGCCTGCGCTTCGAGCAAGTGATCCCCATTCCAGCACGCGCCATACTGCATGCTGGTCAATAGAATGCGAGACATCGAGGCAGGAGAGCTATCGGCCGCGGCGCGCTCGAAGAAGCTGCTATATTCCTTGGTCAGGTAGCCAGACAGGGTGAGCAGATGTTCGCGCTCGTCCCCCTGTACATAGCGCGCGAGCTGGCGCCAGAACCCTGCTGCGGCGACGCGATCACCGCGCCGGTGCGCGAACAGCGCCTGGATGACGAGCGCGCCGATGGTCTGATCCTGGTCGATCCTCTCGAGCAATTGCGCGGGAGGTTTGCCGCGAAGGAGCTCCTCGATGATACGCGCGACGACGATCGAGGCGTGACGCTCCTCGACATCCTCGACGCCTGATTGCTCGTCGTGTGCGCGAAGCTGATCGAGGCGCTCGACGAACTGCGCGATGGAGCCGTTCCAGGCTTCGGCGAGCTGCAAGATCCGAGGGCCGCGCAGATGTTCGAGCGCGTCCTTTGCCGCGCTCTCGAGCTGTGAAGCGCTCGCAGCGCCAGCCTCGCCATGCAACCGAAGCATCGTCGAGAAGAGGTAGATGTAGGCGCCGCGTTTGCGAATGTCTGGCTCCTGGAGCACCTCCAGGCGAAGCTCGGTCGCCCACTTGGACCAGGGCTCGCGCAATGAAAAGCGCGCGCCCATCGCGTCGAGCCCGACGCGAAGCTGGCGCTCGACGCGCGGCTCCTCGGCCTGCGCTTCGGGGTCGGTGTCCTCGATGACAAAGCGACGCGCGACGACCATCGCCTCCTCGTCATCGAGATCCTCGTCGATCTCGTAAATCCCGGAGTCGATGAAGATGATCTCGTCATCGACGACCTCCTCGTCCGGGTACAATGGCTCGTGCGCGCCGCCTTGCGGGATCTCTTCGATGACCTCGAAGCCAGACATGGACAATGGATCGAGCACGACCTCGCTATCATCGGCGCCCATCGTATCCGAGAGGTCGTCGCGAGCCGCATCTTCCTCCTCGCCCATGACGTACATGCCGGAGGCGAGGAAGGGATCGACCTGCGGAGCAGCGTGCGCCTCCTCGTATTCGTCGTCCTCGACCTCCTGGATGTAACCCGAGAGGTCATCGAACTCGAGGATGTCATCGACATCGAGCTCCTCCTCTTCGAGCGGTTCCATGCCCTGGAGATCAAAGCTCGCGAGCGCCTCCTCGATATCCTGATCGAGGCTCAGATCGATCTCCTGGAGGGACGCCTTCTCCTCGTCGGTGTCCTCGAAGATGGGCGTCTCGGGCTCGGTGGATGGCGTGAGTATGGCGAGCTGCGTATCCTCGGGGATCGGCTCCATATCGAGCGAGGGATACGTCTCGCGAAGTTGCGCCTCATCAAAGTCAAAGGAGTAGGCGGCGTCAGAGTCAGGAGCGGGAAGAAAGGGGAGCTCGGCGTCCTGCTCATTGCCCCCGAGCGGCGTCTCTTGCCACATCGGGTTGACCGAACCGATCGAGACGCTGTCCATCTCGCCAGTGGCGGCGATCTGATCCTCGTGCCCGAGCGAGTGAAAGATCTCCTGACTTTGACGGAGCGGATCCCGCGCGTTCATGTCGGGATCGGTGTTCTCATCGAGGCCCCCCTCGCTGATTGGTTCAAGGCCGTCCTCTGGCTCCTCTGACATCACTCGCCTTCGCGCCACATGGGGTATGCTACCGGTATATGTCCACCACCTTCGCCCTGGCACCAGAGGCTGTCAACCAAGATGGCGACAGCGACATGTGGCGGCTCACGAGTCCGATGGGAAGAAGCTGACGTCGATCACGCTCTGGCTGTTGCGCCGGTCTCGCAACGCGGCCGCGGCCGCGTTGGCGATGCGCTCGTCCGGGCTCGACGAGAGATCCTTGAGGATGGTCCTCGAGCGCTCTCCGCCAGCGAGCTCGAGCAGCGGGATACCATCCTCGACGACATCGAATGACGCGTCGTGGATCAAGCGCTCGACCGCCGTGGCGATCGAGGTCTCGCCAGGAGCCCCCGCGTGCTTGAGCAAATCGATGACACGCGAGCGCACGCGGTCATCCTCGTTGTCGAGCAGATCCACGAGGTAACGCGTCTGGCTGTTGGTCCAACGATCCTCGTCAGCGCGCGCGGGCTCTTCCGCTGTGGCATCGCGCAGGAGCCTCAGCGCGCTCACGATCACGGGCCAGAAGGGACCCGCCTTCTCCAGTGAGCGCAGCGCGTCGTTTTGAAGATCCGTTCTCCCGACGACGACCTCGGGGAGGAGGTTGTTGATCGCTCGCAGCAGATGCGCCTCGAGCAAGGCGGGCTCTTCCTCGCGGGTGCGAAGGCGAAGGTAGTGCGCCTGCTCGAGCGCGTCGCGAAGTTGCGGGACAAACCGCTTCATCTTTGGCGTGAGCCCTCGACCGAGCGCCTCGGCCGCGGACAGCGCCGCGTGAATGTCGCGCCCCTTGAGCGCGCCGATGGCGCGCTTGACGAGGTCCTCATCACCGCTCACGCCAGCAGCAGCCGACGCAGCCATGCGCACGAAAGAGTCGCTGTCCTGGAACCCGGCCTGGATGATCGCGATCTCTTCCGGGGAAGCATCGCTCTGGAGGAACCTCGCGAGGATACGCAGGCAAATCGCGCGATGCGCAGCGTTGTCCGTGGCTCGAAAGTGCCTGCGCGCGACCTCACGGCCGCGCGAATCCTCCATATTGAGGATCAGTTGCAGGCCCGTGAGCTCCCCCTTGTTGCCCTCGCGCACGAGCCTCGCGGCGAGCTCGAAGGCGTCATCTCGTTCAGCGAGCGCGTTGAGATAGAACGTCTTCTCGCCGTCCTTGGCGTTGCGCAGCTTCTGGAGGATCTCGGTGTCCGAGAGCTCCCGCTTGAGACCCTGCTCGCGTCCGCCCGAGTCCTCGAGCGCGTCGAGCGCGCTCGTGGCGCGCTCGCGCACGAAGTCGTGCTCGTCCGAGAGCGCATCACGCAAGATCGGCTCGGCGCGCGCGTCACCAAATTTCCCCATCGCCTCGAGCGCCCAACCTCGCACGAAGGGGTCCTGGTCATGGCGAACATCCATCAGGAAGTCGAAGAGCTTGGGGGCATGAGAGGGTTGCGCCAGATGCATGATCGCGCGCATCGCGAGCCCGCGCGCGTCCGACTTCTCGATGCTCTCCTTGTTGTCGAAGACAAAGCGCATCAAGGGAACCATCGCGCTCGTGTCCCCGATCTCGCCGAGGATGCGCACGATCGCCTCGCACGCCGCGGGCTCGGCGAAGTTGAGGTTCGCCGCCAGAGGATCGATCGCGTCGGAGCCCATGATCACGATCTGGTCCATCACGCCGCGCTGGAGCTCGGCGTCCGGGTGATCGAGTTGTGGGATGAGTCGTGCGATCTCTTCGCGAACGTCGGTCATGGAGTGCTCCTGCTTCTTTCCTCGCGCGTCTGCGCGACGCGACGATACTGCTGCTGTTCTCTTCAGACCTCCTCTTATCCCCCGTTCGCCACAGAAGTTCAAGATGACGATAGAGAGAGCCACTCCTACATGTCGCACTCCTGTTGCTTCGATCGCGAAAATCTGGTAGTTGACCAACGGTTTATAAGAGGTTTCGAAAGAGGAAATGAACTCACTTCGCCATCAAACTCAGGGGCCCGAGCGCTCGTCACGCCAACGCGTGAATGATTGCCTTCTTACATCATTCATCCTGCTTCTGGCGTCGAGTGGTCTCACCGCATGTGGTGATCAGGATCTCTCTGATGTTGGCAAAGAGTCCCCTCCCCCGGTCGTGATTCTTTTCCCCGAGGCCGATCCTGAGCCAGATAAGCCAGGAACCTCGCAGGACGAAACGCCCGACTCCCCGAATACAAACTCAGAAGACAATCCTGGTTGGGATGTCCCGATCGCGCCGGATCTTCCGTGGCAACGCGGCGCGAGGATGGAGCGCGAGCCAAATGATCTCGTGGACCGCGGCGTAGGGCTCGATCAATCGACCTATTTCACGGTCGGAGAATCACTGGCGGGCGCGCTCGACGCGCCCGATCGCCCCGAATCGGACATGGACATCTTTAGCGTCGAGCTCGACGCCGGGACGCTCTTCCGTTGGGAGGTCTCTCGCACAGGAGAAGACCTGAGCGAGCAAGGTATTCAGACCGTCCTGTTGGGCCCTGACATGCGCTATCGTCGTGATCTCACGGCGCGCGTTGGCGATGGCCGCGCAGCGTTTATCCACCAGAGCGGCACCTACTACCTGGCCGTACACGACGCGCGCGAGGTCGAGGAATCTGGGCAGGGCGATGACTCGGGCTACAGGATCGAGACCTCGAGCGAGAGCATTCACGGCTACTCGCTCGAAGCTCCAGGCACCTGGACAGAATCACTCGACGACTTTCGCCCGGACGTCCACCGCTTTGTCTGGAACCGGGACGAAGTGGTCATGGCCGAGGTGGTCTGCCATCGCGAGCCCGTGCATACGGGCATCGATCCGATCCTCTACCTCTGGGACACGGTCGAGCAGCGCGTCGTCGCGCACAATGACAATGGTCGCCGTGACTCGCTCGATCCCCAGCTCGTGGCAGACCTCGAGCGTGGGCGCCCATACCTCTTGATCATCGACGCCACGGCGTTGCGCGAAGAGGTCCCCTACGCGCTCTCCATCAGCGAAGTCGATGACTCCCCGGATGTGCCCACGCGCATCGGTCCAGGCTCGAGCTGGCGCGCTGAAATCGGCGCTCCGGTCGCCAGCATGGAGCACTTCGACACAGACTATTTCCTGCTGGAGCTCGCCCCCGGCGAGGCTGTCCGCGTCGCTGTTCAAGGCGATGATGCGTTGGAACCTGCCCTGACGGTTTACCGCGAAGAGGATGGGTTCTTCGATCAAATCGACTTCGCCGCGCCACGCGACGGAGAAGCCGCGGTGTCCTTCGGTCTGCCCGAAGACGCGCACGGGACGACCGTCTTCTATGTGCTCCTCGATGACCTGAGGAACCTCGAGTTGGCCTCTCATGAATGGGGGCGACGCTTCCTGGGTGGCCCTGACTTCGACTACACCCTTCGAGCAGAGAGCGTGACGTGGAGCGCGACCCGAGCCACGCTGCCGCTCCAAAACGAGATCGCGCTCACCGAGAGCGGCGTCTATCACTGGTTCGATATCTGGCTCGAGGAGGGCGAGATGCTCTCGTTGACGGCGAGCAGCCAGGCTGACCACACCTCGCCACAGCTCGCGAGGATGACACCCGCGGGCGCGATTCACCTGGCAGGCACGAGCGATGCTTTCTTTAGCCCCGCCGCAGGCACCTACCGCTTCGGGGTACGCGAAGAGTTCATGCGCAAGGGCGGCGTCCCGCTCGATGTGACGTTCTTCTCGAGCTTCCCCGACACCACGAACGCGCCGGTTATCGACGAGCACCACAACAACCACAGCGGCCAGACCGCGCAACGGCTCCACCCTCCGGTGCGCGTCTCTTCCTACGCAGAGGCAGTGCACGCGGTGGGTTATGACGTCTTCGCGGTCCACGCGAAGCGCGGTGACAAACTCGCCGTGTGGACCGATCGAGATCCGAGCACGAGCGAGTTCGCCCCCGCCGACACTGTCCTCCACCTGTTCGATCACGCTGGCGACTATATCACCAGCAACGATGACCGGATGGCCACCGAATACACAGCGTTCTCGGCGATCCTTCGCGAGATCGATGAAGACGGCGATTACTTCATCGTCGTCGAGCCATACTCATCGAGGATGTTCTCTCTCGATGGCCCTTACATGCTGCACGTCGCGCTGGACTGATCTTCCCCCTCCAATGTATTGCGCCATTGCTCCCACGGCGCGCATTCGTTAAAAGCAGCACGAGCCCCCAAGAGCTCACTCGCCAACCAGAGCACCCAAGCACGAGGTTTCGTTATGACTGATGTCCGCAACATCTGCGTGTACTGTGGCTCTCGCCCCGGTGCTTCACCTGAATTCGTGACGCGCGCCAAGGAGCTCGGGAGAGCCATGGCCGAGGCAAACATCGGACTCGTCTACGGCGCCGGCTCCACAGGTATCATGGGAGCAGTCGCAGACGCCGTGCTCGAGGCAGGCGGCGAGGTCACGGGCGTGATCCCACATGGCCTCCACCGCGCCGAGATCACGCACAGCAAGCTCACGACCTTGCACATGGTCGAGACCATGCATGAGCGCAAGTCGATGATGATCGACCTCAGCGATGCGTTTGTCGCAGCCCCTGGCGGGTTCGGCACGCTCGAAGAGTTGTTCGAGGTGCTGACCTGGGGGCAGCTCGGCATCCACAGCAAGCCCGTGGGCCTCTTTAACGTGAATGGCTACTGGGACCCACTCCTCTCGATGCTGGAGCACTGCCTGGAGCAACGCTTTATCGATCCGTTCCAGCGCGAGCTCGTGTTGGAATCAGACACCCCCGACGGGTTGTTCGATGCTCTACGCGCCTATGAACCGCACGGACACATGATCTGGCAACATTAAGAAATCCATATCGGAGGCCCCATGCGCAGACGTTTGCTCCTGTTCGCAGCTATCACCTCGATGCTCTTGTCGATTTCGTTCGGGTGTAAGAAATCCACCAGGAATGCTGCGGATGATGTGGTGGTCGAGACGACCTCGACCACCACATCAGCGCCGACAGAGACCAGCGCGAAAGCACCGGCCAAAGTAACCACCGGGGGGACGATCGACAGGCGCACCATCGCGCTCGCGATGGGATGCGCCGAGGACAAGCTGACCGAGGACGGCTGCGAAGAATGCGTGGGAAGCTGGTCTGTCGAAGGTGAGGACTCGGGGCTGGTGCAAAACCTCACCCTTCGACCGGGGAAGTATTCGGACAGCGGCAAGGAGCAGGTCTACATCACCTACTTCGGTTGTGGCAGCAGAGCCGGAGGCGATTCTCACAACGTCTTGCTCGAACGAGATGGAGATGCGTGGAAGATCGCGCGCCGCACGACCTACAAGGACAATCAAACCTGTTATTACCCGAAGCAAGCCGATGGCATCGAGCACGTCCTCTGCGTCAACGTGAGCGGCAGTCAGGGGGTCGAGTACCAGGATCTCATATCTCCCGCGTTCTCGAACTTCAAGGGAATCGACGCCACAGGGGACAAACCTCTCGAGCTGGGCTTTGACCAGATCGGCGGCATGATCTTCGCGTCCACGACCAACGAAGAGATGGAAGAGGACGAGGATGGCATGTTGCCAAGAGCGCCAGAGATCAAGGTCGCCGCGATCGAAGATATCGACGGCGACGGCGATCAGGACGCGCGCGTTTTGATCGATGGCGACAAATACAACATCGTCATCGATCACGAGGCACGCACGATGACATTGGTCAAACCCTCGAAATGATGACGAGGCGCTGGCTGCTCACGTCAAAAACAAACAGAGGTCGTGAGCGAAGAGCTCACGACCTCTGTTTGTTTCATCGAGAGTTCCGCTTTAAATCTCTGGTGAGCTCGGCCCGAAGAAGACCTCGCCATATTCGCTGATGATGTGGAGCCCCTGATCGACCACGGTCAGGAAGATCGCGGGCTCATCGTCTTCGGCGACGGTGAGGTTGTGTTCTGTGTCCGGTGACATCGCGATGAGTTGTCCTCGCTCGTAGCGATTCTCACCATCGAGGATGGTCCCCTGGAGGACGAACATCAGCTCTTCGCCAGCGTGGCGGTGTTCGGGGAACTCTCCGCCTGGATCGATGCGAATAAATCCGACCACGGCCTGTTGCCTGTCCGGGCCGCCCTCGACGTGTACGATCCACGACGAAGCCGTCAAACCGGGGAACCACGCGTCAGGGTCCGAGAGCGACTCCAGGTAAGCGCGGGCGGCATCGAGGGGTTCCTGGATCAGATCAGAGATGATCTGAGCAAACCCCATAAAGCCCGCCTCTGGTTCGATGGAGGCAAAGAGCCTGTCGTGTAGTCCGGCAGAAGGTTCTACCGGTTCACACTCGGCGAGCCAGAGATCGGCGACGAGGGCCTCGGCCTCCATGAGGAGTTCGAGCGTGCGCGCGTCACCCGAGGCAATGGCGGCCTCGAGCGCGTCGTGCTCTTTCTCGTCGAGCCGACCGAGCAGGAACTCGGTCATCATGTCCAAATCGAGCTGTTTCATTGTGGCGTGCCTCCCTCATCACGAGTGAGGCGCTCCTTGAGCGCGCGGCGTGCAGCAGCGAGACGCGACTTGACGGTGCCCGTCGGGATGCCGAGTTCTTCCCCGACCTCCACAGCGGTCATGTGTTCAAAATACGTCAACTCGATCACTTCTTGCTGGTGCTCAGAGAGCGTCTTGATCGTTTCCCGAAGTTGTCGGCGCTCGAGCGTCAGGGCAGGATCTTCGCTGATATGCGTGGGGGCCAGCGTATCCTGTGACTCGAGCAAGAGCGTCGCGCGGCGTTTTCCTTTGCGCAGCCGGTCGATGACCCTGCTGCGCATCTTCATTACAATCCAAGTACGCGCGGCGCCGCGGTCTGGATCATAGCTTTTGGCCGTTTTCCAGATCTCGAGCAAGACATCATGGGTGATATCCTCGGCCTCGGGACGCGACTTCATAAACTTGAGCGCGATCCCCAAGAGAGAAGACGACCACCTTTGATAAAGTATCCGAAGGGCTTCTTGTTCCCCGTCAGCGATCCTGGCGAGGACTTCTTCGTCGCTGATTTCGATGTGACTCTCCACCATCTCTCTACTCTGTGAATCGACCCGGAATCATCCCTGATCACCATACGGGCCAACTGGTCAGGAGGCTCACACACCATTCGCCAGGGGGGTAAGAGCGGCGAGGATGGATGAGTACGCTTGCGTGCCTGGAGTGATAATGGATCGCGCGCCCCCGATCAAGCGACCGCCTCATCATGAATGCTCAGAGCCTCTTTGATTTCCTCGCGTTCGCCCTTCTTTAACCCCAAAACGACGCGGTCATAAGAGTGCCTCACGAGCTCGAGGACGACATCCGCCGGGATGCTCCCATCGAGCGTGAGCGTGTTCCAGTGCTTCTTGTTCATGTGATACCCGGGCGCGATGCCATCATACAGCTCTCGCAATTCGATCGCACGATCCGGTTCACACTTGAGGTTCATCGTACTCGGATACGCCTCCAGGCTCATCAGACAAAACATCTTGTCCTTGACCTTGAAGACGAGGTGGTCCTCTCCGAAAGGATAGCCTTCGCTGACCTCCGGGAGGAGCAGACAATAGTCACGGACGTCTTCGAGTTCGATCATGGTGCTCTTGCTCCTTGAAACGTGACCTCACCCTCATGGCGAGGTCTGGACTCTATAACAAGCAGACAGAACCACAACCCCCGCGCGAAGTCTCCTCCGGATATTGAAATGCACGAAGACGTCGCGAAGATTCAATGCGGTTCCCCCGTATGCCTGAAAGGCAGAGGTGGCGAACGCGAGATTTTGGTCGTGCTTTCTCATCTGCGCGGCGCTATGACTGGAAGAGCCAATCACCTGAATTTTGGACCACGAACGACGCGATGAAGTTCTTTGCAACGATAGCCAAAAACCTCGAGCCCCTGCTTGTCGAAGAGCTGGTCTCGCTAGGAGCCTCCAACGTCAAGCAAGCCGCCGGAGGTGCCCACTTCGAGGGAACGCTCCGCGATGGATACAAGGCCTGCCTCTGGTCTCGCCTCGCGAACGCCATCCTCATGCCTGTGCACACCTGCGAGGCGCCAACCCCCGAGGCGCTCTACGATGGCGTGCGTCAGGTGCGCTGGTACAAGCACATGAGCGTCGATGGGACGCTGGCGGTGGACTTCACCTCGTCGGGGTCTCAGATCACGCACACGCACTACGGCGCGCTCAAGGTCAAGGACGCCATCGTCGACCAGTTTCGAGACAAGTACAAACGCCGCCCTTCGGTCGACACGAGCAACCCCGACCTGCGCATCAACGTGCACGTGCGAAAGGACGTCGCCACGATCAGCATCGACCTCTCGGGAGCTTCCCTCCACCGACGCGGTTGGCGCATCGAACAGGGCCCGGCGCCGCTCAAAGAGAACGTCGCCGCGGCGATCCTCTGGCGCGCGGGGTGGCCCGAGATGGCCGCGCAAGGTGCGCCATTTCTCGACCCGATGTGCGGCTCGGGGACCTTCCCCATCGAAGCGTGGATGATGGCCGCGGGGATCGCGCCAGGGTTGTTCCGACGCGACAAGTTCGGCTTCGAGACATGGCGTCGCCACGACGAGGAGATGTGGCAGGAGGTCCTGGAGGAAGCAAAGCGCATGCACGAGGATGGGCTCCAAAAAGAGCTCCCGCATATCATTGGCTACGACAAGGATCACAACATCATTCGCAGCGCGCGCGAGAACGCACACGCCTGCGGCGCGAAACACCATATCCGCCTCTCACAACGCGAGGTCCGAGAGGTTCGCGCTGGCGACACTCCAGGGCTGATTTGTGTGAACCCACCTTACGGGGAGCGCCTCGAGGATGAACCGGGGGCGATGCTCGCGCACGAGCGCCTCGGCGAAACTTTGATTGAAAGTTTCTTCGACTGGCGCGTCTATCTACTGACGGGCAGCAAGGAGCTTGGATTCGCCATCCCCTTGCGTGCGATCAAACGCTACACTGTTTACAATGGACCGCTCGAGTGCAGCCTGCTCCACTTCGAGGTCAAGGCCGACAGGATCTACATCCCGAAAGAAGAGGATTGATCCTCCTCCAGCGGGAGCAAAGTCCGGCCAACATTCAACGCGCACGAGGAGAGACCGATGATTCGATTGATCGCAGGAGCCGCCCTCCTGCTGACTGGTTTTATCTGGATCGCAGCCAGTGACTCGGGCACCCCCCAAGATATCGCGCTCGCCGGATACGTGGTCTTCTTCACCGGGCTCTTCCATTGCCTGCCGCGCATCTGGGATTGGGGTGAAGAGGTCGGCCCGATCCGCGCGGTGCTGCGCGCGCTGTGGGCGCTCGTCAGCTCCGTCACGGCGCTCATGGGGG